>Ga0126306_10000051_pt1 | contig 32003 bp, 21 predicted proteins | sample Plot27_FD_92592 | JGI IMG/M metagenome (GOLD analysis project Ga0126306, IMG submission 92592) | Serpentine soil microbial communities from UC McLaughlin Reserve, CA, USA - Plot27 | ecosystem: Environmental > Terrestrial > Soil > Grasslands | place: USA: UC McLaughlin Reserve, Lake County... | reverse complement strand
GGTAAGCCATACGAGCGAGGGCTCCGCTGTGGGGGGGACCGCTATCTTCTGGCGACCGCTCTGCGGGTCGATGCGGACCAGCGCGGAGAAGTAGCCGCTGGCGCCGGCCGGATCTCCGCTGGACCGGCTCGAAGTCGACACGCAGAGCGTGGCTCTCCCCCAGCCCGCAGACGCGGCCCGATACAGGCGGCGGCCAGTTCCTCTGGCGCTGCAAACGCTCGCCCTCGTCGTTACGGTGGACCTGCATGGAAGGGCCTCTCTTCCGTGCCGGGTCCCGGGGCGCGCCAACGCCGCGGGGGCCGCCTATGTCACCTGCCGCGCGGCGACGCTAGGCGGACCTCAAACAGGGTGCAAGGCCGAGATCGTCGCGGGCCGTTGCTCTCTTGGTTGCCCACTCGCCCGATCCCGAGCCCGCGACAGCCCACCCGAATCGACAGAACTGCCGCATTTGCGGGGATTCTGCGAAGCGCGCCCGTCAGGATTCGAACCTGAGACCTTCGGTTCCGTAGGCGGCGGGTCTATAGCCCTACCAGGCCCGTTCTAGAGCGCAATTCCACGCGCGGAGCGGGTTCCCGAGGTACACGAGAGGACACGAGGAGCCACGAGAGGACGCATTTCGTTCCCACCTCGTTCCCACCCCGTATGGCCATCAAGTGGGCGGTTGGACCCGAAAGCGGTCCGCTCGAGACTACGGTCTCAGCCGGAACGGCTTCCCAGTCACTCGTCACGTTTCCTGAGTGAACGACCACTCGGCGACCGCCTCTAGCCGGCGTTCGAGAAAGAGCTTTCGACATACGTGGCGCTGCACCTTGCCGCTCGACGTCTTCGGGATCGTTCGAGGTGCGATCAACACGACCGCGTCGACCTGCGCCTCGATGGCGTAGGCGGTCGCGCGGCGTATCGCCGTGATGACGGCGTCATCGTCTCTGCCCGGCCGGTCGGCCACCTCGTAGACAACGGCGACTCGCTCGCGTCCTTCGCGCTCGAAGCCGAACGCGGCGCCGCAGCCCTTCCTCAGCTCGGGCGACGTCGCCTCGCACGCCAACTCGACGTCCGTCGGGTAGTAATTTCGCCCACGCACGATCAGCACGTCCTTGATCCGCCCGGTCACGAACAGCTCGCCGTCCAGCAGGAATCCGAAGTCGCCGCTGCGCAGGAACGGCCCCTGACCGGTGGTGGCAAGGCTCGCGGCGAAGCAGCGCTCGGTCTCGGCCGGGCGCCGCCAGTAGCCGCCGGCGACGCTCGGCCCGGCCGTCCAGATCTCTCCGGCCTGGCCTTCCGCGACCGGCTCTCGCGACTCCGGATCGACGATCAGAACCACGTGGTCGCGATCGGGACTGCCGCAAGCCGCGACGCTTCGCGGCTGCTCGCCGGGGTCGCCTCGGTTCCGGAACACCGGTTTCCGCAGCTTCTTCCCGCCCGTGACCATGAGCGTGCCCTCGGCGAGCCCGTAGCACGGGTAGAACGCCTCTCGGCGGAACCCAGCGTGCGCAAAGCGCTCGCTGAACGCGTCGATCGTCGCGCGCCTCACCTCCTCCGCGCCGTTGAACGCGATCTCCCAGTCCGACAGGTCGAGCTCGGCGGCGTCCTCCGCACCGATCCGCCGGACACAGACGTCGTACGCGAAGTTCGGCCCGCCGCTCACGGTCGCGCGATGGTCCGACACCGCCCGGAGCCACGAGAGCGGCCTCCTCAGGAACGTCAACGGCGACATGAGGGCGCACGGGAAGCCCGTGAAGACCGGCTGGAGGACCCCCCCGACGAGCCCCATGTCGTGATACGGCGGGAGCCAGATCACCCCGCGGCTGCGTGCCGACATCCCGAACGCTCGCCGGATGAAGTCCGAGTTGCGCAGCAGGTTGGCGTGGCTGATCATCACCCCGCGCGGTGACGCCGTCGTTCCGGACGTGTACTGGAGCAGCGCCGGCCCGTCTCCCCAGGCGCGGTCCGGAGCAGGCTCGGCGTCCGCCCCGCCGGGCAGAGAGTCGGTCGTGAGGAAGCGCATCGTGTCGACGCTCCCGTCCAGGCCGGCCGCGAGCGCGTCGCGGAGCGCACCGATGGTCAGCAGCAGTCGCGGGCGCGCGTCCCTGACGATCGCGACCAGGCGCGTGAACGCGCGCTCGGGCCGGGTCGGGTCGGGGGGATAGGCGGGAACCGCCACGGCCCCGGCGCGGAAGCAGCCGAACAGCGCGGCCACGTAGTCCAGGCCGGGAGGGTAGACGACCACCGCGCGCTTCCCGGTCCCGCCGGCCTCGCGGATTGCGGCGCCGATCGCGCGGGCGCGCTGGTCGAGCTCGCCATAGGTGAGCGGCGACTCGCCCTCATCGCCCAGGAAGGTGAAGGCGACGTCGTTCGGTTGCTCCCGGGCCCGCTCGGCCAGGGTCTCCGCGAAGCTCGCGGCCCGGATGGAGGCACCGACGGTCATCGCCGCGATCCGCGATCATCGCTCGGGTGAGCGACGTGCAGGGAATCGCCGCGAGCGTCCGGACCGCGGTGGCGAAGACGTTGGCGGTCGACGCCGTGGGCCTGACGCGCGACACCTCGTTCTACGATGACCTCGGCGCCGACTCCCTCGCGGTCATGGAGCTCATCTCCGCGCTCGAGGACGAGCTCGGCATCTCGCTCCCCGAGTCCAACGAGTTCGCGCTCGGGATCCGGACCGTCGGCAACCTCGTGGAGGCTTTCGAGACGCGCGCGCACTGACCGCTCAAGAAACCTGTGCACCGATGCAATCAGCTTGACCGAATCGGTTAGGGTCGCGCAAGCCCCCATAAGGAGTGAGGCCGGGGATGGACGAGCGCGAGTACGTAGAGGCCAAGCGGCGCGCCGCGGGCCTGTTGCTGGCGATTCCGGGCGTGCACGCGGTCGGCGTCGGCTCCAAGATCGTGGGGGGCGAGCGCACGCCGCAGACGTCGATTCGCGTCTACGTGACCGACAAGCGGCCACTCGACGAGATCCCCCCCGACGAGCGCGTGCCGAGGGAGATCGATGGGCTCCCAACGGATGTGGTCGAACGGCCCAGGCCGGTCGAGGACCAAGTGCCCGGGATCCCGGTGGGGACGGACCGAGACGACCGCGCGGAGTACCGGCCCGTGCGCGGCGGAGTGCGGGTGGCGCGGGCGGCGAAGACGACAGGGGGAACGCTCGGGTGCATATGCGACGTGACCGGCGACCCCAACACGGTCATCGGGCTCACCAACTACCACGTGATCTACAAGCCGCCGGCCACGGACGCGAACGAGGAGGTCGGCCAGCCCAACGGCCAGAGCAGCTCCTCCGACTCCTGCGACGACATCATCGGGACGGTGTTGGACGCCGAATACGACGTGGACGTCGATATCGCCCTGATCAAGCTAAGGCCCGGTACCAGGTACCTCGCCGAGATCGAGGAAGCCGGCGTCGTCGTGGGGATCGGGGGGCTACCGGGGCTGAACGAGCAGGTGACGAAGCGCGGCAAGACGTCGGGGCTGACCGGCGGCATCGTCGACGACGTCGGGACGGACGGAGACCTCCTGAACGCGGACGGCACGGTCAAGCGCCACTACGAGGACGCCATCCAGATCGAGGCCAATCCGGATCCGGCGAATCCCGGCCCCACCAACTTCGCGTTACGCGGCGACTCCGGGGCGGCGTACCTCAACGCGCAAGGCCGGGTGATCGGCATCCACTTCGCGAGTGTTCCCGACTCCGGCATCTCGTGGGGCATGCCGATCGGCGCGATCATCGACAAGTTCACCGGAGTGCAGCGCCCGTCGGGTGGCCCGACGCTTCCGCCCGCGCGGCACGTGCGGCTGGCGATCGCCTCCGCCGCGGCCCCCGGCGACGTCCGCACCGTCCCCGGGGCCGCCATGACGGCCGGCGATCAGCCCGTCAGGGAGCCGATCACCCCGGGCCAGGCGCGCCGGCTGGAGGAGGAGGTACGGAGCGCGTCGCCGCGCGGGGCCTGGTACGCCGACCTCTACAGCCGCCACGGCGAGGAGGTGGCTGCGCTCGTGCACGGGCACCGGCGCGTGACGGTCGTGTGGCACCGGAGCGGCGCGGCCGAGCTGACGCAGTGGCTCGTGCGCGCCTTCTCGCGACACGACGTGCGCGTTCCGGAGGAGATCGAGGGCCGCCCCGTGAGCGAATGCCTCGACGACATCGCCGCCGCGCTGACCCGCTACGGAAGCGCGGGGCTGACCGCCGACCTCTCGAAGGCGCTCCCGACGCTGCCCGACATCGCCGGGATGAGCGACCGCGAGATCCTCGAGTGCCTGAAGGCGGAGCTGGTCTGACGTGGACGAGCGCGAGCACGTCCACGCCAAGGAGCGCGCCGAGCAGCAGCTCCTCGAGCTGCCGGGCGTCCACGCCGTCGGAGTGGGGGGGAAGGTGGTCGGCGGCGAGCCGACCGGCGAGCCGTCGATCACCGTGTTCGTGGAGCGCAAGCTGCCGCTCTCGGAGATCCCGCCCGAGCAGCGCATCCCGCCCGAGATCGACGGGGTCAAGACGGACGTGATCGAGGAGCCGATCCCCACCATCCTCCAGCCCCCGGGCATCCCGGTGGGCACCGAGCGGGTCGACTCGTCGCAGTACCGCCCGCTCCGCGGCGGGGTCCAGGTGGCGCGCCGCGGCGGGGGCGGCTTCGGCACGATGGGCTGCATCTGCACGGTGACCGGCGCGCCCAACCGCGTCATCGGCCTGACGAACCACCACGTCGTCCTGAACGCGTGCGCGGACACGCCGAACAACGAGGAGGTCGGGCAGCCCACCGGGCGATCCAGCTCGTCCGAGAGCTGCCACGACATCGTGGGCACGCTCGTCGACGCGCAGTGCGACACCGACGTCGACCTCGCGCTGATCCAGTTCAGGAGCGGCATGCAGTGGCTCGCCGAGATCCAGGACGACGGCCTGGTCGCCGGCACCCACACCGTGACCGCCGCCGAGGCGGCCACACAGACCTTCCAGGTGAAGAAGCGCGGCCGCACGTCCGGTCTGACCGGCGGCGCGGTGACGGCCATCAACGTCAGCGGCAGCGTCAACAACCACGACGGCACCCTCCACCGCACCTACACGAACGGGATCCGCGTCCGCGCCAACCCCGATCCGGCCAATCCCGGCAACACCGACTTCGCGCTGCCGGGCGACTCGGGCTCGGCGCTTCGGGACGCGTCCGACAACGTGGTCGGGATCGTGTTCGGATCCTCGGTGGGCAACGGCACCTCGACCGCGTTCCCGATCCAGGCGGCGATCGACAAGTTCGCTACCGGGGTGCCGGCGGCCCGCCGCGTCCAGCTCGCGGTGGCCACCACGACCACCGCCGGCAGCACGCAGACCGTCCCCGCCGCGATGGTGGCGGACGAGCAGACGGAGCCGGCGCAGGTGCCTCTCTCCTGGGAGGAGGCCGAGCGCCTCGAGGAGGAGCTGCGCACGTCGCGCCAGGGCGCCTGGTACGCCGACCTCTACCGACGTCACCGCGAGGAGGCCGCCGCGCTCGTGCACTCGCACCGCCGCGTGACGGTCGTCTGGCACCGCAGCGGCGCGGCGGAGCTGTTCCAGTGGCTCTGGAAGGCGTTCACGAGCCACGACGTGCGCGTACCGGAGGAGATCGAGGGACGGTCCGTGCGCTCGTGCCTCGAGGAGATCGCCGCAGCGTTCGAGCGCCACGGCAGCGCGGTGCTCCGGGCCGACGTCCGCCGCGTGCTGCCGGCCCTCCCGGACATCGCGGGTCTTACCGACAGCGAGATCGTGGAGCGCCTCAAGGGGCTCGACCGGGAGAAGGCCCCGGCGTGAGGGGAGGCGGCTGAGCGGTGGCGGACAGCGCCGGGACCGTGGAGCGCGTCGCCTTCGAGGTAGGTAACGCGCTCCGCGAGCTCCAGCGCGTCATGGCCCGCGACCACACGCTCGAGACGCTCGCGCAGTTCGGCGTGGCCTTCCCGCCCCAGCTCCTGGCGAACCCGGCATTCGAGACCGCCAGGAGCGTCGCCGTCAAGGCGACCGAGGACCTGGACGCGGCGATGGCCGACCTGCGCGCCGCGATCGCCGCGGACAACACCGGCGCCATCATCCTCCACGGCATCCGCGTCCTCGAGGCGGCCGACCGCACGAGGACGGCCTTCGGCGATCTCCAGGCGAAGCTCCTCTCCGTCGGCCCCACGATGCCGGGAGTCACGGCCGCCCAGATCACCGAGCTGACGACCAACTTCCCGGAGAAGCTCTTCAACTTCCTGGTGACGGAGCAGCTCGACACCGTCCCGGCAGTCGGCGCGACGCTGACGATGGTCGGGCTGATCGAGCGCACCTATCACCCGGCCCCGGCCGGCAGCCCGACCGCCACGTCGTACGAGACCTCCAGGCTGCGGTTCGACCGGCTCGGGCCGCTGCTGACCGGCCCGGAGAAGCACTTCTCCGACCTGTACGACTGGGGGCTCGGGACGTTCGACGGCACCAAGCTGCTCCCGGCCGTCGCGCAGCTCGTCGCGCGCATGGGCCTGCCGAGCCGCTTCGAGCCGCCCGCGGGAGGGCAGCCCGCGCGCGCGGAGGCCTTCGCGCTTGCGCTCACCGCCGCGCCGGGCGCGGGCGGCCAGCCGCCCGGGCTCGACGTGGAGGTGCTGCTTCCCATCGGCGGAAGGATCGACCGCCGGCTGCCGCTCCCGCATCCCGCCTGGAGCGCGCACGTCGAGGTGACGGCCCACTCGCTGCCGGGCGTGGGCGGGACGATCCGGCCACCGCTCGACGTCACTCTGCGCCCGCCGACCGGCGAGATCCGCGGAGATGTCGAGCTCACTGTCGAGGGCCGCCCCACGTCTCCGTTCGTCCTCGTCGGCCTGGCCGGCGGGAGCCGGCTCGAGATCGGCGCGGTCGACGTGGGCGCGGGATTCGACATCGCCTTCGACGTGACCACCAGGGAGGCGAGAATCGCGCCGCGGATCGCCGGCTCGGTGAGCGGCGGGAAGCTCGTCATCGACACCAGCCAGGGCGACGGCTTCATCTCCAAGCTGCTGTCCGGCCTGAAGCTCGAGGCGGGCTTCGGCGCCGGCGTCACCTGGAGCTCCGACACCGGCGTGCGCTTCGACGGGAGCTCCACGATCGAGATAGCGCTCCCGGTGCACATCGAGCTGGGGCCGCTGAAGATCCCGACGATCTACATGATCCTCGGCTTCAAGGACGGAGCCTTCCCGCTCGAGCTGTCCGCGGACATGAGCGCCGAGCTCGGTCCGCTCACGGCGTCGACGAGCCGGATCGGCGCGCTCGCCAACCTGAGCTTCCCGGCGAGCGGGGGGAACCTCGACCCGGCCCACTTGACCTTCGCGTTCAAGCCGCCGAACGGCGTCGGCCTCGCCGTGAACGCGGGCGTCGTCAAGGGCGGCGGCTTCCTCTACATCGACGTCGAGCGCGGCGAGTACGCGGGCGCGCTCGAGCTCGACTTCACCGGCATCGTCTCGCTGAAGGCGATCGGCCTGATCACCACGCGGATGCCGGACGGGTCGTCCGGCTTCTCGCTCCTGATCGTGATCACCGCGGAGTTCGGCTCGGGCATCCAGCTCGGGTTCGGGTTCACGCTGCTGGCGGTCGGCGGCGTGCTCGGACTCAACCGCAGCATGGCGCTCGGCCCGCTGATGGAGGGAGTGCGTTCGAACGCGATCTCGAGCGTGATGTTCCCGCGCGACGTGGTGGCGAACGCGCCGCGGATCATCAGCGACCTGCGGACGTTCTTCCCGCCGCACGAGGGGACGTTCCTGATCGGCCCCATGGCGAAGCTCGGCTGGGGCACGCCGCCGCTGGTCTCGCTGTCGCTCGGGGTGATCATCGAGATCCCCGGCAACATCGCGATCCTCGGCGTGCTGCGAGTCGCCCTGCCGGCCGACCAGCTCGCGGTGATCGTCATCCAGGTCAACTTCGCCGGCGCGATCGAGTTCGATCGCAAGCGCGTCTACTTCTTCGCCGGGCTGTTCGACTCGCGCATCCTCTTCCTCACGCTCGAGGGCGAGATGGCGGTGCTCGCGGCCTTCGGCGACGACGCGAACTTCGTGCTGAGCGTCGGCGGCTTCCACCCGGCCTTCAAGCCCCCGCCGCTGCCGGTGCCGACTCCGCGGCGCATCGCCATCGACATCCTCAACCAGCCGCTCGGGCGGCTGCGCGCCGAGGCCTACCTGGCGGTGACCACGAACACCTTCCAGTTCGGCGCCAAGGTGGAGGCTCGCCTCGGGTTCTCGGACTTCGGCATCGAGGGACACCTGGGGCTCGACGCGCTGGTGCAGTTCTCGCCGCTGCACTTCGTCGTGACGATCTCGGCGTCGCTGTCCCTCAAGGCGTTCGGGGTCGGCCTCTTCAGCATCCGGCTCCGGCTGCAGCTCGAGGGGCCCACGCCGTGGCGGGCACAGGGGACGGGCTCGATCTCACTGCTGTTCTGGGACATCGAGGTCGACTTCGACATCACCTGGGGCGAGGAGCGCCCCACGGAGCTGCCGCCGATCGCCGTCACGCCGCTGCTCGGCGCCGAGTTCGACAAGCAGACGAGCTGGAGCGCCCTGCTCCCGCAGGGATCGAACCTGCTCATCTCGCTGCGGCGCCTCGACCCTGCGGAGAAGGAGCTGGTCCTGCACCCGGTCGGCGTTCTGCGGGTGACGCAGCGCGCGGTGCCGCTCGACCTGACGATCACACGTGTCGGCAACCAGAGGCCGACCGACGCGAAGCGCTTCTCGGTCAGCGTCGAGAGCGACGGGCTCGCCAAGCGCGGCGACGTGGACGAGCGCTTCGCGCCCGCGCAGTTCCAGGACTTCGACGACGCGACGAAGCTCTCGAAGCCCGCCTTCCAGGAGATGCACGGCGGCATCGACCTGTCGGCGTCCGGGGCGCAGCTCAGCTCCGGCGCCATGGTCAAGCGCGTTATCCGCTATGAGCTCATCACGATCGACTCGGCGCACCGCCGCCACCAGCGCTTCCAGCTCCTGTTCCCGCTCCTCTTCGTGCACCTGCTCGCCGGCAACGCCGTGGCGAAGTCGGAGCTGTCGAAGGCCGTCGAGGTGCGGCTGAAGCCCTTCCCGGACGGCGTCGAGGTCAAGGGCGAGGCGTTCACCGTCGCGTCGCAGGCGACCAACCAGCCGATCGCGTCGTTCGCGAGCGAGGCGATGGCGAACGAGCATCTCCAGACCCAGCTGGCCGCGAACCCGAACCTCGCGAGCGCGCTGCACGTGATCCCCTCCTTCGAGGCGGCGGCGGTCTGATGCCGCCGCTGCCGACCTACTCGTTCCTGCCGTGGCTGCGCCAGGGGCTCGCCGGCAAGATCGACGACCAGGACCTCGATGCGACGGTGCACGAGCGCGCCTCGGTTCACGTGAAGCTGCGCGTGACCGGCCAGCCGCTCGCCGGCGACGTTCCGCCCACGGCCGACGTCGACCGGGATGTCTCGCTCTACGGGCCGGGCGACGTGATCGGCATCGATCGCCGGGCGATCGTGCGGACCGAGCCGCGCGACTGGATCACCAACTACGAGCCGAACTACATGCCCGCCGTGGAGTTCTACGACGAGGACTTCGCCTGGCGCTACACCCCTGCCGGGCCGGACGGCACGAGGCTCCGCCTCAGGCCCTGGATCACGCTCGTGGTCCTCGAGGAGGGCGTCGAGTTCGAGGAGGGCGTGAACGTCGCCGGCAAGCCGCTGCCGTACATCGACGTGCTCGTGCCCGAGGCGCTGCCCGACGCGAACGAGCTATGGGCGTGGGCGCACGTGCACGTGAACCGGACGCTTGCCGCAAGCGACGGGGAGTTCACCTCTACCGACATGAACGCGGTCCTCCCTCGCCTCCAGGCGACGCTGAACGAGAACCCCGACCTGGCCTACTGCCGGATCGTCTGCCCGCGCCGGCTCGAGCCGAACACGGCGTACCACGCGTTCCTCGTGCCGGTGTTCGAGACCGGGCGGCTCGCCGGCCTCGGCCGGGACCCGGGCGTGGGCGTGCCGTTCGCGACCTTCTCGGCGTGGGGCACCTACCCGAACAAGCCCGAGGCGGCAAGCCTCCCCGTCTACCACCGCTGGTACTTCCGCACCGGCAACGAGGGCGACTTCGAGTACCTGGTCCGGCTGCTGAAGCCGATGCAAGCCGACAACCGAGTGGGCACGCGGGACGTGGACGTGCGCGAGCCCGGCGCCCAGCTGCCCGGCATCGACGATGCGGAGCTGGCCGGGATCCTGAAGCTCGGCGGGGCGCTGCGTGTGCCGCGCGAGAACTTCAGCGACGAGGAGCTGGAGGTGGTCGAGCGCTACGAGAACTGGGCGCAGCCCTATCCGCACGACTTCCAGAAGGCGCTCGCCGCCTTCCTCAACCTCCCGGACGACTACGCCGTGCAGCCGCCCGAGGACGCGAACGCCGCGGCCGAGCTCCCCGCGGAGCTCCAGGGCGATCCGGACCCGCTGATCACCGCCCCGATCTATGCGCGCTGGCACGCGCTCGTCCAGCGCCTGCTTCGCGACCGCGCCAGCCAGCCCGTGTCGCCGGACGACAATTGGGTGCACGAGCTGAACCTGGACCCGCGGCACCGCCTCGCGGCCGGCTTCGGGACGCGCGTGGTGCAGACGAACCAGGAGGACTACATGAACGCTGCCTGGGAGCAGGTCGGCGACGTGCTCGAGGCGAACCGCCGGATCCGGGAGGCGCAGCTCGCGAAGCTCGCGGCGGTGAGCTGGTACACGCGCGAGCTGCGGCCGCTCGTGCAGGCGCAGCCGGGGCGCGCGCTCGCGCTCACGGCGCCGCTGCAGTCGCACGTGCTCGCCGACGGCGTGACCGTGCGGCACGCGCGCACGGCCAGCCTGGTCCAGCCGGTGCTGACGTCGGCCGCGATCCGGCGCGTCACGCGCCCGCGCTCGCACATCATGCGCGCGCTTCCGGAGGTGCGTCCGGAGGCCCTGCCCGAGCGCGTGAACGACGGCCTCGCCACGGCGGCCCCGCCGAAGACGACGCCGCACGGAGTTGCGACCACCGACGACGTCGCCGACGTCCTGCTGCCGCAGGGCCTGCCCCCAGCCGTGGTCGATCTCCTCCGCCGGCTCCCGTGGTTGGTTCTGGTGCCGCTGGTGCTGGTCGTGGTGGTGCTGCTGGTCCTGCTCGCCGGGGCCGGCGCGCTGCTGCTCGCCGTAGGCGCCGTTGTGGCCGCGCTCCTCATCGGGCTGTGGCTCCTGCTGCGCAGATGGGCGACCGCCATCGCCCAATCGGACGTGGTGCGCGAGCCAGGGCTGACCGAGGAGGCGGTGGACGCGCTCCCACCGAATCCGGGCTTCGTCGTCACGCGCCCCAGGGACGGTCTGACCTTCCAGCCGGGCGCCGGCGACAGCCCCCAGGCGGTGCGCTTCAAGCAGGCGCTGCGCGACTGGCACAGGCTGCACACGGCGAGCGTCGCCTCGGCGGCCGAGCAGCCGCCGGTCCGCCTGGACCTGCCGGGCGCCGCCGGAGCGACGGTGGCCGGCATCGATCCCGACCTCACCATCCCGCGCCGGGTGCTGCACGGGATCGAGCTCCCCGAGCGGATCGCCGAAGCGCTCCCCGAGGAGTTCGTGGAGGTGATGGCCTATCCCGAGATCGACGTGCCGATGTACGAGCCGTTGAAGGACATCTCGGACGAGCTGTTCCTGCCCAACCTCAACCTGATCCAGCCGAACAGCATCACGCTGCTCGAGACGAACCAGAAGTTCATCGAGGCATACATGGTCGGCCTGAACCACGAGTTCGCGCGCGAGCTGCTCTGGCGCGAGTACCCGACCGACCAGCGCGGCAGCTGCTTCCGGCAGTTCTGGGACGTGCGGGGGGTGCTCGACACGGAGGGGCTCGATCCCGAGGCGCTCCGCGAGAAGCTGCGCGACATCCCGGAGCTGCACCGCTGGTCGCGGACGTCGGACCTGGGCGACCACGACCACCGCGAGCTGCCCGGCGAGAACGAGGAAGAGGTCGTGCTCGTGATCCGCGGCGAGCTGCTGAAGAAGTACCCCAACGCGGTCATCTACGCGCAGCTGGCGAAGTGGCAGACGGCCGGCGGCCACGTCGACCCGAGTCAGGAGCGCCTCCTGGTCGACCTCACGGCGGCGGAGCAGGAGGACCCGCCGCGCGAGAAGCTCCGGACTCCGCTCTACGAGGCGCGCGTCGATCCGGACATCACGTTCTTCGGGTTCGACCTCACGGTGCCCGAGGCTCGCGGCGGGACCGGCGAGACCGACTCCGACCCGCCCGGCTGGTTCTTCGTGATCAAGGAGCGGCCGGGCGAGCCCCGCTTCGGGTTCGACGTGTCGCGCGAGGGCGAGATCGAGACCGTGAACGACCTCGCGTGGGCGGACGCGGTCCCCGGCGGCGGCCCCGGCGACTTCGTGGCCGCCACGAGCCTGGCCGCGATCGTGCTCGACCCGCTCGAGCCCGACGACGTGGAGAAGACCGAGCAGCGCGCGGACGACCTGAACGTGGTCGGCGCGCCGACGAGCGCGGCGCGCTGGGCCTACATCCTCTACCAGGCGCCCGTGATCGTCGCCGTGCACGCAGCCGACATGCTGCGCCCGGAGGACGATGGCTGAGTTCGATGAGGCGCGGGAGGAGCTCGGCCAGGCGCGCGAGGCCTACCGCGACGCGGTTCGCGAGCTCGCGCAGGCTCGTATGGGCATGCTGCGGGCGGAGCGCGAGCGGCTGGACGAGCAGGCGAGCGCCGCGCGCGAGGAGGTGGAGCGTGCACAGGGCGCCCGCGCGGAGGCCGTCCGGCGCCTGAAGGGCGCCGTGGAGCTCTTCGAGCCGATGTCCGACCCGCGCAAGGAGCTCGGGCGGCTCGACGACGACTACCCCTGCCTGCTCTTCCCGCTCAGGATCGAGACGCGCTTCAAGCCGGTGGGCGAAGGCACGCAGCTCTGGGTCCGCGTTTTCCCGGACACCTGCCTGATCGACACGTTCGAGCCGAGCCTCGCCGCGGTGGAGCTCGAGAGCGCGCGGGCGTACTGGCGCGGCATGTGGCGCGCGGGCGGCGTGGAGGCGGACGAGCGCGCGGCATGGCGAGCGCTCGTCGCGAGCCACGGGTCGGGCCGGGCGGCGTGGATCGCCGACAACTGCCGGCCCGAGGGCGATCCCGCGCCTCCCGTGAAGGCAGACGAGACCGACGTCATCCTCGTGGTCTCGACGCCGGCCGCGCTGCCCGCCGCCGAGCGGCCTCACGTGGCCACGTTCTGGCGCGCGCACTGGCGCGCCGACGGCGCCGCGGCAGGGGAGCAGGCGGCGCGGGACGCGCTCGATGCGGCGGTCGGGGCCCCCCGCGCCGCCGAGCTCGCCGAGTTGACCCGCCCCTACAACATCGCGGACCGGCCGGCAGCGCCGCTGGGCCCGGTGGACGTCGCCTCGTCCGTGGAATTCGTGGTGTTGCCGGACGCGCCGGTGCAGGACCAGCCCTGGAGCCACGCGCCCGAGGTGAACCTGCTCCCCGACCGGCTGGTCCTCATCCTGGAGGCCGGAGAGCAGCGGATCGAGCGGCTCGGCGAGCCGGTGCCCTCGCCGCTGATCGTCGGTCCGGATCCGCTCGCGCCCGCCGGCGAGCAGCTGCACCTCGAGGACGGCGAGCTCGCCGTGCCCGACGAGCTGCGCTGGATGGCGGACTTCGAGCGTGCCGTCGAGGTCGGGCTCGGCTTCAAGGTCGACCTGAACGCCGAGCAGGCGCGCCGCGGCTTCGACCGGCTGATGGTCCTGGGCGTGCGGCTCAGCGGCGACGAGCAGGACGGCAGCGCCTCGCTCGAGACACTGCTCGATCACCACCATCACGGCCGCGCCGGGCTGAGCCTCGTGCCGCAGGGCACGCCGACGAACAACACCGAAGGGGTCGGGGCCGGGTTCACCCGCGCCGCGGACGCGGACGCCACATTCGACGACCGCCGGCTAGGGCAGCTCTTCACCACCGAGGCCGATCCCCGGCTGAAGCGGGACGGCCAGTGGCTGGCCGAGTCGCTCGGCATCCATCCCGACGTGCTGGCCCGGGTGGCCGGCAGCGGCGGCTTCGATCAGCGCGACGCGCGCGCGATGCAGACGGCGCTCTGGCCGGCGACGCTCGGCTACTTCCTCGAGACGATGATGGACCCGCTCGTCGACGACGACGACGTGGAGCACACGCGCTGGTTCTTCACCCGCCACGTGCGCGGGCGCGGTCAGGTCCCGGCGATCCGGATCGGCAACCAGCCCTACGGGATCCTTCCGACGACCGCGTTCTCACGGATCGGCTGGCTCGGCGGCGACGAGCCGGACCGCGGCGAGCGCCGGGGCCGGCTGGGATACCTCCGGCGGCTGCACGGGCTGCTGCGCGAGGCCGACGAGGACTGGGCCGCGCTGGCACGCGAGGTGCCCGCGGTCTCGCGGCCCGGCGATCCGTACCAGACGCTGCTCGGCATCCTGGGACTGCATCCGGGCTCGGCCGAGTTCCACTACCGCTACGCCGAGAGCCTGGATCACCTCTACAACCACCTGAACCTGCTCGGGCTCGGCGTGCTGATGTACCAGCTCGTCCTGAGGGCGAGGCTGGACGCGGAGGCGATGGCGCTGCTCGCGAAGCTCGGCGTGGACGGGGAGCGCCCGGCGGTGCTCGACAGGTACTTCCTGAGTGGCCAGGGCCGGCTCCAGGGGCCGCTCGTGGACGATCGCCCGCTGTCCGAGACCGAGGGGATCAGGGCGTGGACGACCGACGAGCGCAACTACCTGAGCTGGCTCGCCGATGTCGGCACCTCGCTCGAGACGCTGCGCAGCCAGGCCGGCTTCATCGACGGACGGCCGCCGATCGCGCTGCTCTATCTGCTCCTGCGCCACGCCTTGATACTCGGGTACTCGGGCGCCGGCCGGGCGCTGCACCGGACGGCCGGCTTCGACGAGCAGGTGGTGAGCGCGCTGAAGCGCGAACCAGCCTTCGTGCACGTGGACGCGCAGGCCCCGGTGAGCGAGAGCCGCTGGCAGCCGCTCTACAAGGTCGAGCCCGCGATCACGGTCGGCGGCACGGAGACGGTCGCCGAGTACATCGCCAGCGTGCTCGGCACGGCGTCCGAGACCACGAGCCTGCGCGAGCAGCTCGAGGCGATCGGGCTGCTCGAGGAGGCGTCCACGGCGCGGCTCGAGCGCGCGCTGGTCGAGCACATCGACTGCTGCACCTACCGCTTCGACGCCTGGCTCCTGGGCCTCGTGAACCTGCAACTGGAGACGATGCGCGAGGCCCGCGGCGGAGGGGACCTGGAGGGCGATGGCCACCCAGCGCGCCGGGGCGTGCACCTGGGCGCTTACGGCTGGCTCGAGGAGGTGCGGCCGCGCCCGCGTGCGCTGTCGCCCGTGGAGCTGCCCGCAGACCTCGCCGAGGACTTCGGCGGCGCAGGGCGCGTGCCGCTGATGCGCGACGACTCGAACGGTGGCTACATCCACGCGCCCTCGCTCAACCAGGCCGTCACCGCCGCCGTCCTGCGCAGCGGCTACCTGGCGAACGCCACGCCGGGCGCACCGGATGCGATGGCAGTGAACCTCTCGTCGGAGCGCGTGCGCCTCGCGATGCGGCTCCTCGAGGGGATCCGCAACGGGCAGAGCCTGGCATCGCTCCTCGGCTACCGGCTCGAGCGCGGCCTCCACGACCGCCACGCCGTTGCGGAGGTGGACCAGTTCGTCTTCGCCCTGCGCAAGCAGTTCCCGCTGCGTGCCGACCGGCTGGCGCCGACCTCCACGCCGCCCGGGGTGTCGATCGAGGCGATCGAGGCCAGCAACGTGATGGACGGCCTGCGCTTCGTGGAGCACATGAGGAGCACGGGCTCCCGCTCCTACCCGTTCGGCCTCGGCGGCCTGCCTTCCGCGTCGGACGCGCAGCGCCAGGCGATCGACGCCGAGGCCGACGCGCTGCTCGACCTGTACGACGCGCTGGCCGACCTGGCTCTGGCGGAGGGCGTCCATCAGGCGGTCCAGGGCAACTTCGACCGGGTGGCCGGGACGCTCGCCGCGTACACGACCGGCAGCCACCCGCCGGAGCCCGACGTGGTCCGCACCCCGGCCGTCGGCGTGACGCTCACGCACCGCGTCGGCCTCCACCTCGAGCCGGGGCTCGCGGCGCCGGGTGGCGCGACCCCGCGCGCCATCGTCGAGCCGGCGTTGAACGCCTGGCTCGCCGGCGTGCTGCCGCCACTCGGGCAGATCGCGTGCCGCGTCAGGTGGCGCGATCCGGTGACGAACGCGCCCCAGGTGGAGACGGTCACGATGAGCCAGCTCGGCCTCCAGCCGCTCGATCTGATCGAGCTGGTGCGGACCGAGGAGCAGCAGGCGATGACCGAGCTCGACGACCGCGTGATGCGCCGCGTGCTGGGCCTCGCCTCCCCGCGGCCGGACGTGATCCTCGAGATCCGCTACATGGAGCACGGGGCTAACCAGCTGAGCGTCTTCGAGGTGGCGCCGCTCGTCGCGCGCCTGCGCTCCCTGGTGGTGGCGGCGCGCCCGCTGAGCCCGACCGACCTCGAGCCTCCCGCCACGGCGGCCCACGAAGCGGACGCGGGCTCGCGCGTGGACCCGGCCCGCATCACCGCGGCTCGGGCGGTGGCGGCGCCGCTGCCGGCCGCGTTCGACGCCTATCTCGGGCCGCTCGACGCGATGCTCGCCGACCTCCCCAACCGCCGCCAGGACGTGCTCGACTCGATCGACGCGCTGATCGACGACGCGGCCACCCTGCTCGCGCGCGCGGCGCGCTTCGGCGTCCCGCAGACCGGCTGGGGCTTCGCGCTCACGTGGCGGCGTGACACCTACGCCGGCGTCATCAAGCGGCTGCGCGAGCGGGTGGCGCGCTGGGACACGCGCTTCGTCGCCTTCGAGGACCTGCTTGACGTCTACGACAACCTGGATCCGGCGACCCCGCTGGACGAGCGGTTCAACATGCTGCGCCAGGCCGAGAGCCTCGTGTCCACGACCCCCGTGGAGCCGCTGCCCGACGACCCGGCAGACCTGCGCGCCGGCGTCGGCACGAAGGGCACGGAGTTCGAGGCCCGCCGCGACGCCCTCGACGCGGTGGCGAAGGGAGCCGCCCCCGGCCTGGCCGACCTGCTCGCCGCTCTCAGCGGCGGCCCCACCCCGCTGCTGCCGCTAACCGCCTTCGACAGCGAGCCGTTCGAGCTCGGGCCGGTCGAGGAGGCGGTGCTCGTCGTGGCGCGCGAGCTCTCCGTCGTGCTGACGGGTGTGCGCAACGTGCTCGCGGAGCGCGTGGACACGGCTCAGGACCAGCTCGATGCACACGACGCCGCGGGGGAGGGGCCGGCCCGGCTCGACGCGCTGCGCCTCGCCGCCGAGGCGCTGCTCGGCGAGGGCGTCGCGCTGGTGCCCGAGTTCGAGCTGCCGGCAGGCAGCGGCGACGCGCTCGAGGATGCTCTGGCCGAGACGGCGAGCGGAGAGCTCCTGAAGTACCTGGTCGACGAGAAGGAGATCCAGTTCCCGGTCGACGAGTGGATGTACGGCGTGGCTCGCGTGCGCGCGCCGGTGCGCCACGTGGAGCAGACGATCATGCTCGCCGAGGGCTTCGGGCGCGCGGAGCCGGTTCTCGTGCCGGCCCAGCTGCCCCACCGCGCCGGCGAGCGGTGGCTCGCGCTGGAGTACCCGCCGGACCAGGAGGTGGACGCCGAGCGGCTCCTTTTCACCGGGGCCTACACGGTGCCGTTCGACAAGGCCGCGCCGCAGTGCGGCCTGCTGATCGACGAGTGGACCGAGGTCGTGCCCGGCACGAGCACGGCGACCGGGATCGCCTTCCACTACGACAAGCCGAACGCCGAGGCGCCGCAGTCCCTGCTGCTGGTGACGCCCGCCGCCTGGGACGGCGCCTGGCACTGGGAGGACCTGGTCGAGGCACTGCGCGAGACGCTCGAGCTTGCGCGGAAGCGCGCCGTGGAGCCGGCCCAGCTCGACGCGACCGCGTACGCGCGCTTCCTGCCCGCCACGATCACCGCCGCCACGCGCCACGCGATCTCGATCTCGATGGTGCTGGCCGCGAACAACAAGGTCTTCCAGCTCGTCGAATCGGAGGGACCCGATGGTTAGCCACTTCGCCACGCCGGGCATCGCCAGCCTGATCGAGGCGCGCTGGTGGCCCACCGTCACCGTCTACAACCGGCTCGAGGGGCGCCCGCGCACGATCGGCTTCGAGCGTTCCCTTCGCGCCGAGGTGCGGGACGCGCTCTGGATGCTCACACGCCAGTGGCAGGTGGGGGAGTTCATCGCGGACGACGCGGGCTCGCCGATCGAGGCGAAGCTCCAGCTGGCTCACCGCGACCTCACGAAGTACCGTCCGCGCGAGCACGCCGCCGAGCCGCTCGACCACACCCTGCCGCTCGAGGCCCGGGTGGAGCGGCGGCCGGTGCCGCTGCGTCTGCGCGGCCGCCCGCTCTCGCTCGACCTGCGGGTCGTGATGGGCCGCCAGTGGCTGAAGCTGATCGCGGACGTGGCCGACTACGCCGAAGAGTTCCGGACGGCCTACCCCATCGAGGCGCCGGATCCGGCGCTTCCCGCCGACGCCGACCAGGCCGCCCACCCCGAGGTCTTCCAGGCGTTCGCGGCCGCCGCCGGAAGGCTCATGGACGGCGGCTCGCTCTACGAGCATCTGAAGGAGCTGCCCACCAACCGGGCGTACGACGGCGTCCTGGGCATCGCGGACACCGACAAGCCGGAGCTCGACGTGAGAGCCGAGCGCTTCGTGGCCTGGTTCGAACGTCTCCTGCTGCCGCCGTCCGCTCCCGGAGCGGATGCGTGGGACCCGGCGCGGCTCGAGTACCGCTTCGCCTGCTCCGCTCCGGAGGGAAGCGGGGAGAAGGTCTACGCCGCCGACGAGTACCACGGCGGGCATCTCGACTGGTGGGCCTTCGACGTCGACCGCGGCGAGACGGGCCTGGGGGACACCGGCGGCCCGGCTCCCGCCGTCCCCGCGCCCGACGAGCCCTACACGATCATCCCGACCTCGGTGGTGTTCGAGGGGATGCCGGATGCCCGCTGGTGGGCGTTCGAGGACCGGCGCACCAACTTCGGCGACGTGGACGCGGCGACGACCGACATCGCCAAGCTGATGTTCCTCGAGTTCGGCCTCGTCACGTCGAACGACTGGTTCCTGGTGCCGGCCGACCTGCCGACCGGCGTGGTGGCGGACGTCCGCGGGATCGCGGTGACGAACGTGTTCGGCGAGCGAACCTGGATCGAGCCGGCCGGCGCCGGTGCCGACGACGCGTGGCAGCGCTGGAGCATGTTCACGGTCGCGGTCCAGGGCGAGGACCTGCAGGAGGCCGACACCAGTCTGCTGCTGCCGGCGACGGTCCCGAAGATCCAGCAGGGCGATCCGGTCGAGCAGGTTCTGATGATCCGCGACGAGATGGCGAACATGGTCTGGGGGATCGAGTCGACCATCCCGCTGCCGAGTGGGGCAGCCAAGCCGGGGGCCGAGGCGGGACGTGAGACCCACGCCTACCTCCAGCGCCTGCTCGGCGCGCCCGCGAGCGCGCCCTCCCCGCGGGTGGCGGACGTCCGCTACCAGATCGTGACCAGCGTGCCCGAGCAGTGGATCCCGTTCGTGCCGGTGCGCGTGCCGGGCGACATCCGCGAGATCCAGCTCCAGCGAGCCGGGCTGCCGCGGATCATCGAGGGCGGACCGCCGCAGCTCACCAAGGTCGAGCCGCGGACGGTCCTGCTGCGCGAGGGGCTCGACCTGGAGGACCCACAGTCCTACTTCGTGCACGAGGAGGAGGTGCCGCGCGAGGGAACCCAGGTGGCCCATGCCTACCAGCGCACGCGCTGGCGCGGGGGCCGCGCGGTGGTCTGGCTCGGCGTCCAGCGCCAGACCGGCCGCGGCAGTGGCTCGAGCGGCCTGGCATTCGACCAGCTGGTGAGCGTCCCGCCGGAGACGTGATCCGAAGTAGTGAGCGCTACTGCTTCCAGTCGCGCTCGCCGGCCATCGCGCGCACATCGTATGGAGACGTATGGAGATCGCCCGCACTCATGGCCGGGGCACCTCCGCTCGAATCAGCAAGCTGCGACGAGGTCGTCGAAAGCGGGTGCCGCCTGAGCGGCCTGCGCACCTCCTGGAATTCCGCGAGCGCATGCCGGCGGCGAGCCTGGCGGGCCCGGCGAAGCCGCGAACGCTGCCAGCCGCGGCAAGGCGCCTTTGTCCGTCCCCATGAAAGACGCGCGCGCCCACCTCATTCGGATCACTGCCTCCTTGGGCGACACCCGCTCGGCCGGGATGGATCGCCAGGCCACCACGCGTGTCCCGTGATAGAGCGTCGGTCTCGACGCCTGAAGGCCGCACACGAACCGCCACTCTGGTGCGCCCCACCCGCCGACTGGGCCTGGGTTAGCGGGCAAATCTCGTTTCCCACCCATTCCCACCCAACGGTGCCAAGGACGCCAAATCGCTCGAGATTTGGCTCTGTAGAGCCTCTTCTGTGAGCGCGCCCGGCAGGATTCGAACCTGCGGCCTTCGGTTCCGTAGACCGACGCTCTATCCAGCTGAGCTACGGGCGCTCGGCCGACAAGGGTAGCGGCACGGGAGGCTTGCGCGGTTGCTGTTCCGACTCCATACGTCGCACGCGCCGGGCGGCGCGATGGCGCTCCGACAGCCCGTGGATGTAGCCGGCGATCAGTGCGCGTTTCGCGCGGTCTCCGCGCTGAGACTCGTTCATCGGGGTACCGTACCACAGTTCGACAACCATCGAACCTTGCTCTGCGGCGGTGCGGCCATCGAGCCCAGCGGAGAGGGAGGGATTCGAACCCTCGATGGAGGTTGCCCCCCATACTCGCTTAGCAGGCGAGTGCCTTCAGCCACTCGGCCACCTCTCCGGGAGGGCTCGATGGTAGCCGTGGAGGGCGTTAGCCGAGCACGCCCTCCAGGCGCAGCAGGAACTCCTTGCGCTCCACGCCGCCGGTGTAGCCGCCCAGGGCTCCGCCCGTGCGGAGGACGCGGTGGCACGGCACCACCACCGGCATCGGGTTGGCGCCCAGCGCGTTGCCCGCTGCCCGTACGGCCCGCGGGCTACCCGCCCCTCTCGCCACCTCGGCGTAGGTGCTGGTGCGACCGAACCCGATCCGGGCGGTCTCGTGCAGCACCTTCCCGGTGAAGCCCGGCGCGAGCGACCAGTCGATCGGGAGGTCGAAGTCCGTGCGCCGCCCGTCGAAGTACTCGTCGAGCTCACGACGCACCTCGTCCAGGCGGGCCGGGGCCTCGAGCACGCGCGGCGAGACCTTGCGTGCCAGCTCCTCCACCACGTCCGACTCCGAGCGGAACTCGCTGTAGGCCACCCGCACGAGTCCGCGCGGGGTGGTGGCCACGAACAGCGGTCCGAGCGGAGAGTCGGCGCTGGCGTACGCCACGTCCAGCAGGCCCTCGGCGGCGGCCCGCTCGGCGAGCAGCGTGTCAAGCTCGTCGGGTGCCGTCCGGGGCAACCCGGCGGCGGACTTCCGGAGTGTGGTCTCGATGTCGTTCATGGGTTCCATTCCTCTCTGAGCTTCTTCAAGCCTTCGAACACATTGCGGCGGGCGGCGTCCTCGGACGACTCGAGCAGCGACGCGAGCTCCTCGTATGGCATGCCGAGCACGGTCCTCGTGAAGACCGCCGTGCGTTGCTTCGGCGGCAGCTCCCGGACGGCGCCCCAGAGCTCGGGCTCGCCGTCGAGGGGCACCTGCGGCGCCGCCGCGGGCTCCGGCACGCTCTCCACCGGCAGCGGGCGCCGGGCCCGTGCGCGATGGAGGTCCATCGCCTTGTTGTGCGCTATTCGCAGGAGCCAGGCGCGGAGGTTGTCCGCGCGCCTGAGCTCCGGATAGGCCCGCAGCGCCGCGATCCAGGTCTCCTGGAAGCAGTCGTCCGCCTCGGCCGGCCCGGCGGTCGCCACGCAGAAGCGGTAGACGTCCGAGCGGTGCTCCTCGAGCAGCGTTTGAAAGGGCGGCAATTTCACGTCAAGAGAACGGCGGCGCCACCGCGGCTGTGAGGTCTAGGCGTTGATGAAGACCGGTGCGCCGAGGGGAATGGTCTCGATCAGCCAGCGGGCCTGCCGGGCCTCGGCGCGCATGCATCCCAGGCTGACCGGATGCCCGATGCTCGACTCGTCGTCGGTGGCGTGAATGGCGAGCCGGTCTCCCCCCGGCCAGTACTCGGGCAGGTCGGTCTGGTGCCCGCTCAGAGCCACCACGCAGCACCCGTAAGGCACCTGCGAGCCACTCACCCGGAGGCGGTCCGTGACCGTGAAGCGGCCCTTCGGCGTGGGGTTCTCGGATCGCCCGATGGCCACCCGGAACCTGCGCACGGTGCGACCGTCCTGGCGCACCAGCAACACGCGCTTCGAGAGGTCGGCGTGGAGCGACCATCGCACGCAGTCCACTCGCGCCTGCTCTCGCCGGATCCAGCCCACCTCGCCGTTGCGCAGCTCGGGTGCCTGCACGCCGAGCCAGTCGCCGCGCTGGTTCACCACGCCGAGCACGCGGGGCGAGCCCCACTCGGTGCGGGGCGTGATCCGCAGCCGCTTGGCGCCACCGGGCTCGCGGTAGAGGACGGTGGCCGTGCGTACGTAGGCGGTCGAGTAGCAGGAGGTCGTGTCCGGATCGCTGGGGAAGGGGGCGGCCAGCGGGCCGCCCTTCTCGGGGACGAAGTTGCGCGTGCCGTCGTCGTCGCCGGCGCGCGGGATGATGCGCTCCGACTTCCCGAACTGCGTCGCGCCGAGCACGCCAGCGGCGCCGACCAGCGCGGCCACGCCGAGCCCGAGCAGGGCCATCGGCACGGCCCGGCGCGGCGGATCGGGGGCCTCGCGCTCGCGGGCCGCGAGCATCTCGAGGACGGGCTCGTCTGGCGCCGCGGCTCCACGCTCCTCGGACATCGGAGTTGGCGCCGGCGCCCCGCTCTCGGCGGGCGCCTCCTCCGTCTCGGTGTCCTCCTCCGCCTGTGCTGGCACCGGCGCGAGCGATGGCACCGCCTGAGGGTCCGGCGGCTCGGGGGCCGGGTCGGGGAGCGGCACGGCGGTGAGGCGCGCCCCGCCGGCTCCAGCGGCGAACTCCTCGCCGAGGGTGTCGGCCGCCGCACTCCAGGTTGCCGGCTCGAGGAGGGCCTTGAGGACGGCGCCGAGATCCTCCCCGCGCTGGAGCTCCATCTCGTCGGCGAGCCGCTCGATGGCCCGCGCCCGGCGGCGCGCCACCTCGGCGGGCTCACACTCGTAGAGGCGCCCGAGCGCCTCGTCGGGCACCCGCCGCCGCAACGACAGCGACAGGAGCTCGCGGTCCCGCGGGGGGATGCGATCGAGCGCTTCGGCGAGCTGTTCGGGACGGATCACGGTGGGATTCGGGAGCGCGGACGGGCAGGGTCGATGCAGGGGCGGCTGCGCTCAAGCGTACTCGCGGTCCTGGTCGTAGCCGGTCGGGTTAGCGGGTAGCTCTCCCCTTGGACGACCTTCCCATCGAGAAATCGGAACCGGAAGGCGAACGGGCCGTCGCTCTCCAGGCCACTCTGCTTCCCGCGTGCGGTGCCCCTCGCCATCGCCATGACAGCCTCCTGCGACACCACCGCGCAGTATCACCCAGCGAGGTTTGACCCACGATTCCGCTGCCCTCTGCCCGTACGCTCCGGTAGTGCGTGCTACTCAGCGCACAGGCGATGTGGCAACGGCGAGGGCGATCGCGACCTTTACACAACTGCGCTTCGATGTGGCCATCCCCCTGACCGAGTCGGCGTCCTATGACTTGGTGGTAGATGACGGCGACGACCTCCACCGTGTGCGATGCAAGTTATGCGGCAACGAGAGGGGTCGACCTGCGCCGGATTCACTCGAACTCGGCGGGCTGTCCTGAAGCGGGTGCTACCAAATGCCTACGATTGGTTGTACGTGCTTCGACCGAATGGCACGGAGTACTTGATCAAGGAATGCCATGCTGGTCGACGGTCGATCACGCCGACCGCGGAGCACCGCATCGGAGGGGTGGCAGAGTCCGGTTGATTGCAGCTGCCTTGAAAGCAGCCGGCCTCGCAAGGGGCCCGGGGGTTCGAATCCCTCCCCCTCCGCTCAGACGTTCAGCTTGAGGCATTGACTCCGATTGACCGGCACTCGCTGCACGCCTCCTACGCCAACGCCGAGCCGCACCCGTTCTGGCTCGACCAGCCAGACGCGCCGGAGCCCGGCGCCCCGCTCGAGCAGGAGATCGAGGCCGATCTGCTCGTGGTCGGTGGCGGGCTGACCGGCCTGTGGGCCGCCCTGCTGGCGCGCGAGGAGGACCCCCATCGGGAGGTCGTCCTGCTCGAGGGCGAGCGGATCGCCTTCGGCGCCTCCGGGCGCAACGGCGGCTTCATCGATGCCTCGCTCACACACGGGATCGAGAACGGGGTCGCCCGCTGGCCGGACGAGATGCCCACCCTCGAGCGCGTCGGCCGCGAGAACTTCGCCGCGATCAAGGAGGCGCTCGCCAGGCACGGGATCGCCGCCCACTTCGAGGAGACCGGCGAGCTCGCCTTCGCCACGGCGCCCCACCAGGCGGCTTACATCCCGGAGATCGTGGAAACCGCGCGGGCGTACGGCTGGGCCGCCGAGGCGCTCAGCGCCGAGGAGGCCCAGAGCGAGGTGCACTCCCCGACGTATCATGGCGCAGCCTTTCTCCCCGAGGGCCGGGGCGTGGTCGACCCGGCCTGGCTGGCGTGGGGCCTCGCGGACGCCGCGCGCGCCGCCGGCGTTCGGATCCACGAGCGCTCGCCGGTCACTGGGCTGGCGCGCTCCGGTGCCGTCGTGCGGGCGTCTACCGCCCGCGGCACGGTCCGCGCCAGCCGCGCCGTGCTCGCCACGAGCGCCTTCCCGCCGCTGGTGCGGGCCATCCGGCGCTACGTCGGGCCGCGGTCTACGACTACGCGCTCGTCACGGAGCCACTCGATCGCGAGCGCCGGGGATCGATCGGCTGGACCCGCCGGCAGGGGCTCACCGACCTCGGCAACCAGTTCCACTACTACCGCCTCACGAGCGACGACCGGATCCTCTGGGGCGGCTACGACGCCGTCTACAACTTCGCCAACGGCATGGGGCCCCGCCACGACGAGCGCGCCGCGAGCTTCGAGCTGCTCGCTGGCCACTTCTTCGAGACGTTCCCCCAGCTCGAGGGCCTCCGTTTCACGCACCGCTGGGGCGGCGCGATCGACACCTGCTCGCGTTTCTCCGTGATGTTCGGCAGGGCGCTCGGCGGAAGCGCCGTCTACGCGGTCGGCTACACGGGCCTCGGCGTGGCGGCCAGTCGCTTCGGCGCACGGGTGGCGCTCGACCTCGTCGACGGCCGCGACACCGAGCGCACCCGCCTCACGATGGTTCGCACGAAGCCGGTTCCCTTCCCGCCGGAGCCGCTGCGCTGGGCCGGCATCACGCTGACCCGCCGCGCGCTGGCGAAGGCCGACCGCCGCGACGGCCGGCGTGGCCCGTGGCTGCGCCTGCTCGACCGTCTCGGTCTGGGCTTCGACAGCTAGATCGTCTCCGGCGCCCCAAACGGCACCAACACCTCGGGCACCGCCACGGTCCCGTCGTCGCGCTGGTGGTTCTCCGCAATCGCGATGATCGTTCGGCCCACCGCCACCGCCGTGCCGTTGAGGGTATGCACGTGGCGCGGCGATGCGCCCTCCTCCGGGCGGTAGCGAATCTCGAGGCGGCGCGCCTGGTAGTCCGTCGTGTTCGAGCACGACGTGAGCTCGCGATAGCGGCCCTGCCCTGGCAGCCAGGCCTCGAGGTCGTACTTCTTCGCCGCGGAGTTGCCGAGGTCGTCGACGGCGATGTTCACCACCCGGTAGGGGATGCCGAGCGCCTGCAGGATCTCCTCCTCGATCGCGAGCAGCCGCTCGTGCTCGTCCCGCGACTCCTCCGGCTCGACGAACGCGAACATCTCGACCTTGTCGAACTGGTGCACGCGGAAGATTCCCTGCGTGTCCTTGCCCGCCGCGCCGGCCTCGCGCCGGAAGCAGGAGGAGAAGCCGGCGTACCGGCGCGGCAGCTCGCCGGCCCCGAGCAGCTCGCCGGCGTGGAGCGAGGCGAGTGGCACCTCTGAGGTTCCGACCAGAAACAGGTCGTCGTCGGGAACGCGGTAGATCTGCTGCTCGGTGTCCGGCAGGAACCCGCTGCCGAACAGCGCGTGCTCGCGCACCAGCACCGGCGGCACCACGGGGGTGAAGCCCCTCTCCTCGACCAGGGCGATCGCCCACTGCACGAGGGCGAGCTCGAGCCGGACCAGTGGTCCCTTCAGGTACGCGAAGCGGGCGCCCGACACGCGGGCGCCCTCCTCGAGGCCGAGGTGCTCGCCCAGTAGATCCACGTGGTTGCGCCCGGTCCTGCCGGCCTCGCCCTCCTCGCGCAGCACCTCGTCCTCCTGCGGTGCCGTGTCGTCGGGGAGGTTCGGCAGGGCGGCCACTGCCGCGGCCCGGCGCTCCTCGACCGCGCGCAGCTCCTCCTCGAGCTGCTTCTCGCGCTCCGAGACCCCCCTGACCTCCCCGATCGCCTCCGTGGCGTCGGCCCCAGAGCGCTGGAGCTCGCCGATCCGCTTCGAGGCCTCGTTCTTGCGGCGTCGAAGCTCCTCGAGCTCGGGCAGGATCGCCCTCCGGCGCTCGTCGAGCTCGAGCGCCTCGTCGAGCACCCGCACGTCGAAGCCGCGGCGGGCAAGCGCAGCCCGAGCCGGCTCCGGGTCCTCACGGATCAGCCTGAGGTCGAGCACACCGGATTGGCGACCCGGCTACCCGCCGGTCTGGCCGGACGACGTCGGGTCGTTCGAGCCGCCCTCGCTCCCGGAGTATCGAGCCAGGAAGTCGGCCACCTTCTGAGCATCCTCGCCGACCACGATGTTCGCCGGCATGATCGCGCCGGAGAAGCCACCGTTGCGGATCGCGAACAGCACGTCGTCGCGGCTCTCCTTGCGGACGTTGAAGTCCGGGCCGTTCGTGCGCTCACCGCCCTGGATCTCGCCGGGGGGCTTGGAGCCGTACGCGTTCGCCGCGTCCAGCGAGTGGCAGCCCGAGCAGCGCTCGTAGAACAGCTCGGCTCCCTGGTGGGCGACGCTCTGGTCCTCAGGGACCACGATCTCGCCCCCACACCCCACCGCAAGGGCGGTCGCAGCAGCGCAGAGAATGGCGACCGGGCGGCTCACGGCGGCGCATAGTATCCGCTCCCCATGCGCCGACTCTCCGCCGCCTGCGCCCTCCTGGTCGTGCTGGCGGGCTGTGGTGGAGAGGACGACGACGCGGGCACCCGCACCGCCACGGTGGGGGCCGGAGACACCCTGCGGGTCACGGGGGACGAGTACTCCTTCGACCCCGGCCGCGTGGTCGTGGAGGGCGGTGGTCGGCTCACCGTGGAGCTCGACAACGCCGGCAGCCTCGCCCACAACCTCCGCCTCAGGCGCAACGGCCGCGAGGTGGGCGGCACGCCCACGCTCCCCGAGGGGCGCAAGGGGTCGGCGCGCCTCCGCCTCGAGCCCGGCACCTACGAGATGCTCTGCACGGTGGGGGACCACGCCGAGCTCGGCATGCGCGGCGAGCTCGAGGTGCGGTAGGTAAGCGCCCCGGCGGCGGCCATCGCCGCCGAATGCAGACGACCCTTTGCGAATCGCTCGCGGGGGAAGGCCGTCACCGGCCGTCGCCGGGGCAGCCTTGGGTTTCGCCGCGGCGCGTGGGGCTCCTTCTACTGCAGCCGCTTCGACAGTCGCAGCCGCGTGCCATCGGTCCCGGGGTGCAGGTCCACCTCGTCCATCATCAGCCGCATGAACTCGAGGCCGCGGCCGCCCGCGGGCATGTCGCCGCCACGCATCACCCGCGGCACGAACCGTCCGGTGTCGAACACCTCGAACACCAGCGTACGAGCCTGCACGCTCACGGTGATCCGTACTGAGTCCTGCGGCGAGTTCGAGCCGTGCTCGATCGCGTTCGTGACCGCCTCGCTCACAGCAAGCTTCACCTGGTAGCGGTCGTCGTCGTTGAAGCCGAGCTCCGCGGCGGCGCGCTCGGCGAAGTCACGCGCCTCCTTCAGCTGATGTATGTCCGCGTCGAGCGTGTGCTCGCGCGGCTCGAAGCGCTCGATCTCACGATTGGGGTGATCCGGATCCGCTCCTCCCGCGAAAGGGAGGGTCAGCGGGAGGCGGGGCTCATGGGCCTCGCCTCGTGAATCACGGAAGGAGGACTCGCTCATGCGAAAGGCGCTGATCGTAATTGCGGCGCTCACGGCCACGGCAGTCGCGGCGGCACTCAGTCTCGGCTCGAGTCATCGGGAGGCACCGGGGATCACCCTGGATCCGACGGCTGACAATACCGACACATACGCCTGGACTGCGAAGGATGCCCCGGGCGCGCTGACCGTCGCGGCCAACTGGATTCCGGGGGAGGTTCCGGCCAACGGTCCCAACTTCTTCGGTTGGGATGATCGGGCCAGGTACTACGTCAACCTGGACAACACCGGCGACGGGCGTCCGGACGTCAGGTACCGGTTCCAGTTCAAGACCACCACCAGGAACCCGAACTCGTTCCTGTACGCGGCACCGGGTGCGAGCGGCTACGACGACCCGAAGCTGAACGTCATCCAGCGGTACTCGATCGTTCGCGAGAGCTACCGCTATCACGGCAAGAAGGTCTCGGTCAGGGAGAAGACCATCGCCAAGGGCCTGCCCTCGGCGCCTTCGAACGTGGGTCCCAAGACGTTCCCGAACTACCAGGTGTTCGCGGACGGGGCAACGCGGACGATCGGCGACGGCACGAAGGTGTTCGCCGGCCAGCGCGACGATCCGTTCTTCGTCGATCTGGGCGCCACCTTCGACGGCCTCAACATCCGCCAGTTGACCGGCAACAAGGGTCAGGGCAAGGACGATCTGAGCGGCTACAACGTCCACTCGATCGTCATGCAGCTCCCCGAGCGGCTGGTCACGAAGGACCACAAGGCCGTGTCGGGCCCGAACGCGTCCAACGCCGTGGTCGGCGTGTGGTCCACCACCGAGCGCAAGCGCCTGCAGGTTGCCGGTTCGGCGCGGAGAGGCGGTCACGGCGACTGGGTCCAGGTTTCGCGCCTCGGCAACCCGCTCGTGAACGAGGTCGTGATCCCGCTCGGCAAGAAGGATCAGTTCAACCGCACGACGCCCGACCGCGACGCGAAGCTCTACGGCGGATTCGTCGTGAAGCCTGAGCTCGCGGCGATCCTCAACGCGCTGTTCGACGTCGGCGCTCCGGAGAACGACCGCACGGACATCGTGCAGGCGCTGCTCCAGGGCATCCCGATGCTCAACCAGCACAAGGGGATCGAGGGGCCGCCTGCCGTCGACACGCTGAAGCTGAACCTCGGCGTGCCACCGGCCGACAGCGAGAACCGATTCGGGGCGATCTCCGGCGACGTCGCCGGGTTCCCGAACGGCCGCCGCCTCGGCGACGACGTCGTGGACATCGAGGTCCAGGTCGTGGCCGGGTTCCTGAAGGGGAACAAGGTGCCGCTGGGCGACGGCGTGGATCAGAACGACAAGCCGTTCCTGTCCGCGTTCCCGTACCTCGCGGCTCCCACGAGCGGCTTCGACTCCGCGCCAGCAACGCGGGTCGAGCCGAGCCATCCGCCCGTGCCGGCGGGCGGCTGATTCGAACCTGGCAAGGGGCGCCGGGCCGTGAGCCCGGCGCCCCTTCCGCTCGGAGGACGCTTCGCATGACCCTCTCCCCACCCATCCGTTGGCTCCGACTACTTCTGGCCCCCGCGGCGGTCTTCACTGTGATGGTTACCGCCCTCCTGCTCGTCAATGGCGCTGCGGCGCCGGCGCCCGACCGCTCCGGTGACCCCGGCGCGCGGAGCGGTGACGCCGTCCGCGACTTCCAGCGCGCGGTTCGCGCCGCCCCGGACAGTGCTCGCGCGTACGCCGGCCTCGGCGAGGCCTATCTCTCTCGCGCGCGAGAGATCGGCGACCCGGGGTTCTACTCGCGCGCCGAGCGCGCATTCGACGCCGCGCTGCGCCGCGACCCGCGCGATCTCGGGGCGCTGATCGGCGCCGGCACGCTCGCGGGCCTCCGACACGACTTCGCACGGCAGCTTCGGCTCGCGCGCGAGGCGGTGGCGGTGGCGCCCGAGCTGGCTCGGCCCTACACGGTGGTCGCCGACGCCCAGGTGGAGCTCGGCCGCTATGCCGCCGCGGCGGCGTCGATCCAGAGGCTCGTGGACGCCAAGCCGGGCCTCGCCTCGTACTCGCGCGCGTCGTACTTCCGCGAGCTGTCGGGCGACCTGGCCGGGGCGGTGGAGGCGATGCGCCTCGCCGCCTCCGCCGGGGGCACGCCCGAGAACATGGCCTACGTCCGCGTGCTGCTGGGCGAGCTCGAGCTTCAGCGCGGCCGGATCGGCGCGGCACGGGTCGCCTATACGTCCGCGCTCCGATCACTGCACCGCTACCCGGCGGGGATGGTGGGACTCGCGCGGGCCGACGCGGCGAGCGGCAGGCTGGGGAGAGCCGCCGCTCGCCTGCGTCGCGCCTCCGTCCGGCTGCCGCTGACCGGAACGCTCGTGCTGCTGGCCGAGGTGGAGCGGGCGCGCGGTCACGCGGCGGCGGGTGGCGCCGCCCTCGCCGCCGCACGCGCACAGCAGCGGCTGTACCGCGGCGCGCGCACCCGCCCGGACGCCGAGGCCGTGCTGTTCGGGGCCGACCACGGCTCGCCGGCAGCCGCCGTGACGCTCGGGCGGCGCGTGTGGCGGGCGGCCCCATCGGTCCGCTCCGCCGACGCGTTGGGGTGGGCGCTCACGCGCGCGGGCCGGCCGGGCGCGGGCTACCGCTTTGCCTTGCGGGCGCTGCGGCTGGGGTCGCGCGACCCACTGTTTCACCTGCACGCCGGCGTTGCCGCGGGCCGCGCTGGGCTGGGTAGGGAGGCGGCGCGCCACCTCGCGGCGGCGGTGGCGGGGCGAGCCGCGCTGGCGCCCTCGGCCGCCGCGCTCCTTCGGGAGGCTCTGTCATGACCCGCATGGCGCCTACGCGCGTGACGTTCGCCATGACAGTCATGGTCAACGTAACCCGGACGTCCGCTGGAGCGCTCCTCGCCCTCGTGGCCGCCGTCCTGATCGCGCTCGCCACGGCGCCCGGGGCCTCGGCCCACCCGCTCGGCAACTTCTCGGTCAACCACCTGTCGACCGTGCGCATCTCGGATGACGAGGTGGGGGTGCGGTACGTGCTCGATCAGGCGGAGATCCCGACCGTGCAGGAGCGTGGCCTCTCGCGCGTCGAGGTGCTCGAGCGCAAGCGCGCCGAGGTGCGCAGGCGCCTCGTGCTGGTCGTGGAGGGGCGGCGCGTCGGGCTCGAGAGCGCCGGCCCGGCTCGGCTCACCTTCCCCACCGGGGCGGCCGGCCTGCGCACCACCCGCCTCGAGCTCCCACTCCGCGCGGCGGTTCGCGACCCACGGCGCGTCGAGCTGCGGGACGGCACCTTCCCCGGGCGGGTTGGCTGGAAGGCGGTGGTGTCCGCGCCGGGCCGCGGGACGGCGGTGCGAACCCGCGCGCCGAGCAGCGATCCGACGGACGGCCTGCGCCGGAACCCGGAGGACCTGCTCTCGAGCCCGCTCGACATGCGCGCCGCCACCTTCTCCGTGCGGCCGGGCGACGGCACGCTCGTGGCACCGCGGGCCGGGGGCGAGCGGGGCGAGACACGGGCCGAGTCCGACGGGTTCGCCGGCCTGTTCGCCGACGCCGCCTCGGGCGAGGGGGTGCTTGTGCTCCTGCTGCTGGCCGCCTTCGGATGGGGCGCCCTCCATGCGCTGGCCCCGGGTCACGGCAAGGCGATGGTGGCGGCCTATCTCGTCGGCACGCGCGGGACGGCACGTCACGCCGTGGTGCTCGGGGCGACCGTCACGGTCACCCACACGATCGGGGTCTTTGCGCTCGGTGTGGTCACGCTGGGGCTCTCCCAGTACCTGCTGCCCGAGGATCTGTACCCGTGGCTGACGCTGGTCTCGGGCCTGCTCGTGGTGGGGATCGGCGCCGGCGTCCTGCGCTCGCGGGTGCGAACGGCGAGGCACGCCCATCACCATCACCACCACGAGCACGAGCTGAG
>Ga0126306_10000050_pt1 | contig 32018 bp, 35 predicted proteins | sample Plot27_FD_92592 | JGI IMG/M metagenome (GOLD analysis project Ga0126306, IMG submission 92592) | Serpentine soil microbial communities from UC McLaughlin Reserve, CA, USA - Plot27 | ecosystem: Environmental > Terrestrial > Soil > Grasslands | place: USA: UC McLaughlin Reserve, Lake County... | reverse complement strand
ATATCGGCCCTAATGGCTGGCATGACCCTCCTGGGCTTGTGCTGTCGAGCACGAGCTACCCATACCAAGGGTACTTGCATGCGCAACATTCTCTGGGATGTGCTGCATCCAGCCCTCCAGGAGTGGTGGTCCGAGCGGCCCCGCCGTTGGGCTCCGGGTCGAGGTCACCGAGACGAGCCGCGAGCTGCCAAGGCTTGTGTCACTGATTCCGTAGGAATCACCGTCCGTGCCGATGGGAAGGGCCCAACGAGGCAGGATTGGCCGACGCACGCTGGGCTGGGAGGAGAACGGCTCACCTTGATATCAGATCACCTACACCTTGCGGGCGGCCCAGTGGTGCTGCCAGCCGTCCTCGGGTATTGACGACTGGGAGGTGGAGCGGTCGCTGGCCTGGCTGCTGGCGAAGTGTCGCCTTATCGTCCGCTATGAGCGGCGCGCCGACGTCCTGACCGCGTTCCTTTCCTTGGTCTGCGCGCTACCTGCGCCCGCCAGCCCCGACTGTTGTGAAGACACCTCTCAGGGGCGGCTCTCGAGCAGGTCGAGTTCTGCGGCTCTGCGGGTCGCCTCGGTACGGGAGCGACAGTCGAGCTTGGTGAGGATGTTGCGAACGTGCATGTCGATGGTGCGTGGACTGAGGAATAGCGCTTGGGCGATTTCGCGGTTGGTGCGCCCGACCGAGACCAGACGCAGCACCTCGACCTCACGCCGTGAGAGTCCGGCGTGCTCGAGCTGGCCTGCGGCCCGTCGACCGAGTCGACGCTCGACCTGCTCGCCGAGGCGGGCGAGCTCCTCAGCCGCAGCCCTCGCAAGGGGACGGGCACCAAGCCGCCGGGCGGCGCGGTAGGCGGAGATCAGATGGTCGATCGCTAACCCTCGCTCCCCGGCGGCCGCGAGCGCGATGGCGGCTCGCAATTCGGTCTCGGCCCGCTCGTACGGCACGCCGAGGTCGCTAAGGAGGTCAAGGGCGTGCGTGAACTGCTGGGCGGCTCCGGCAGCATCGCCGCCGACCAGCGCCAACTCGCCCAGGGCGTGCCCGAGCCCGGCCACTGCCTCGGCCGTGCCGAGCGTTCCGGCGGTGTGGGAGAGCAGTTCAGTCGAGCGGGCGACGTCAGCCTTGAGGCCCTGGCGGGCGAACAGGGTCGTGGTCCAGCGAAGCGCCGACACCGAGTAGTGACGCTCCTCCCGATCGGCGATGCGGCCGATGAGGTCGCGGGCACCATGTAGTGCATCGTCGACGCGGCCCTCCAGGGCGTTGGCGCGAGCCAGCCCATGGGCGGCCTCGACCTCTAGCCCGAACAGTTCGTTGCGGCGGCTGAACCCAAGACTGTCGGACAGCAGGCGTCGTGTCCGTTTGGTTTCACCGCGCAGGACGTGCACGATCCCGAGCTCGGCGGCGGCGACCATCCGGGCGGTCGCCGGTGCGTCGTCGGCGTCGAGGATCGCTCGGCAGACCTCGATGGCGCGATCCCACTCGCCGGTCCTGACCATCACCGGCGCCAGGCAGGCAAAGCACACCTCCCCCATGCCGGCGATGCCCTGTTGCTCGCAGAAGTCGCTGGCGGCTGCGTAGGCGTCGAGCGCTTGGGGGTAGTCGGCAGTGTGCTCCAGGGCCGACGCCAGCCGATAGTAGGCCTCGGCCGCCGCCTCGCTGAGGTTCTCCGCCAGCGCCAGGGCAAGCCCCTCGTGGGCCAACGCCACGCCGCGCTGGGTGTCGCCGAGCTTGGCCCGGATTTGGCCCTCTAGCGACAACGCACGAACGCGCAGCTGGACCGAGCCAGTACGCTCCACCGCCGGGCCAGCGCCGGTGATGAGGTCCAGTGCGCTGGTGAGGTTGGCGGCCGACTGTAGGTGCGAGGCTGCGGCGAGGCGCTCGGTGGCTGCCTCGAGTTCCTGGCCCTGCTCGGCGAACGCCTCGGCTGCGGCGGCGTGTGCCGCCAGCGCGCGGTCCCAGGCTCCCTGGAGCTCGTAGATCCCGGCCAGGCGTCGTTGCAGCTCGGCCAGCCTGCTGAGGTCACCCCGAGCTCGGCAGCCCTCCGCGACCTCTTGCCATGCCCGCGCCGCCCCGGTGAGGTCGCCATGGAGCTGCGCGCAGCGCCCAAGGCGCTCCAGCGCGGCCAGGCGGTCGTCCTCGTCCTCGCCCTCCGGCCACAGCTCGATGGCGCGGCCGATCGCCCGGGCGGCGTCGTGGTAGGCGTGCACCTGGCAAAACCGCTCCGCCGCAGCCAGCAGGCTCGGACGGGCACGGTTGCGTTCGCCGGCGGCAAGCCACTGCTCGGCAACTGCCTCGGGTGCGGCACCGCGCCGTGCCAGCTCCTCCGCCAGCTGCCGGTGGTAGCTGCGCCGCCGGGTCCACGGCGTGTCGTCATAGACGGCCTCGCGGATGAGGGCGTGTCGAAACCCACCCTGTTGGTCCACCTGCACCAGGAAGCCCTGCTGGATCGCTTCGTCGATGCCGTCGGCGCCGCCGAGCGCGGCCAGCAGCTCCAGGTCGAATCCAAGCCCGGCCGCGGCGGCGATCTCCAGGGTGTGGCGCCCGGTCGACGACAGCCGCTCAGTGCGCAGGAGAACGGTCTCCTTGATGGTGTCGGGCAGCGGGAGGGCCTCCTCGGGCCCGAGCTCAACGGTGCCTGCTGCGGTCGCCAAGCGTCCAGCGGCCGCAAGGGCGACGGCGAGTTCCTCGATGAAGAACGGCATCCCTTGGGTTCGGTCGTACAGTGCCCGCGCGAGCCTGTTTCCAAGCCCCGCCCCGAGCACCTGGGCGGCGAGCGCAGTGGTGTCCGCTGGGCCGAGCGGTTCGACGGTCAGCTCCTGGAGGCGCCGGCGGCGGCGGAGCTCCGAGCGCACGCGGCGCAGGTGGTGTCCGCGTGACACCTCGTCGCTGCGGTAGGCACCAAGGACCAGCACCGGCGCCGTCTGGAGCGTTCTGTCTAGCTGCAGCAGCAGTTCGGCGGTCGCGCCGTCCACCCACTGCAGGTCGTCCAGGAACACCACTGTGGGCTGCCGACGCGCGATCTGCTCCAAGAGGTTGGCGACCGCCTCGAACAAGGTCGCCTGCTCGGTGTCGGAGGGTGGCGAACCGAGCTCGGGGAGGATCAGCGCGAGATGCTCCGCCAGCGGCCCGGATCCACCCAGGCCGTCGGGGACCGCACGCTGGTAGCCGCGGAGCGCCGCCACGACGGGTGCGTAGGGTCTCACCGCCCGCGGGTCGGCGGCACCGCGCAACACGAGCCTGCCGTCCTCGGCGAGGGCGGATTCCACCAGCGCGGTCTTGCCGACGCCAGCGTCGCCGGCGATCAGCAGGATCCCGCCGTCGGCCTCCGCGGCTACCGCGATCGCGTCGCGGAGCGCGGCCTGCTCCCGCTGTCTGCCGACTAGTTCCATTGCCCTTGGCATGAATTGCAGTGTAAGGCGACCACGCGGCCACCAACCCCCAGGACACCACAGCCGACGTCTCGTCCTGGGGCACGCCGGCGCCTGACCTCGTCGAGCAGCTCAGCCGCAGGGCGCCGCCACGATCCGGCCCCAGCGCATGGAGCGCTTGACGGTCGGACCGTGGAAGCTGGCCCTCAGGTCCCAAACAGCTCCCGCCGGCTCTCATGGCTGCCGCAAAGGACGAGCGCTTGCAACCCATCGCCCTCGACGCGCCGTTGCCCCTTGCCGGCGACTCGGCTCATCCTCAATGCGGCGGCAGCGGCGGGCAGATCGTGGCAGTTGCTGCGGGCGTTAGGCGGTGTCCACCTCGATAGTGACGGGCACTCCGTTGGTGATGACGTCATAGACTGCCGAGCGGGCACGGGACTGCTCCAGGAGCTCGCGCAGCTTGTCGGCCGGCGCGTCACCCTTGATCGTGAACCGCACGGTGATCTGCTGGTAGCCGTTGCGCACCTCAGGGTCGAGCCCGAGGATGCCGTTGAGGTCGATGTCGCCGGTGACCGTGGAGCGGACCTCGGTGAGCTTGACCTTGCGGGCGGCGGCGATGTTGGCCAGGCCGGCCGTCAGGCAGGCGGCCAGCGCGTGCAGCACGAACTCCACAGGGGTGGGCCCGTTGTCCTGGCCGACCAGGACGGCGGGGTGGTCGGCGTCGAAGACGAAGGTCCGCTCGTGGGTGCGTTCTTCGCCGACCCCGAAGTAGTCGGCGATGGTGCCGCGGTTGTGGGTGCCGCTGACCCACTGGTTGTGGGCGCGGAACTGGAAGCGGGCTGCCTGGGGGGTCTGCTTGACCGCGTCGAGGGTGGCGAACAGGGTGGCGGTGTCCACGCCGTTGCGGATCGGGTCGTGGACCTCGGCGGTGGTGTCGGTGGTGGTCATCGTGGCACGCCTCCCTGGCGTCGGGTCGACTGGTGATGGCGGTGGCTGGGGTCTTGTCGGTCCTGGGTCCGGGCGGTGGCCTCCTTCCGGTCGCCGGTGTCGGTCAGGCGGTTGCGAGCAGGCGCGCGCCTGGGACGGGCCGGGCGGCCAGCGCCGCCGCCTCCCTGTCGATGGCGGCGCTCAGCTGCTTCTGGAGCGCGATGAACGCCGGCACCGGCGGATAGGCCGCCAGCCGACAGGTGATCTCGAAGATCTCCCGCAGAGCCTGGTCGCGCTGGGCCTGATAGGCCGCCAGGGCGGTGGGCTCCTCGGCGTCCCCATCCAGCGCCCGGTCAAGCGCCACGGCCAGGAGCTCGGCGTCGCGGAAGGCATCGCTGATGCCGTAGGCGGTGATGGCGTCACGGTAGTAGCCGGCGTCCCCGACCAGGGCCCAGCCCGGGCCGAACGCCCGGCGCACCTGGTTGGGCTGGCGGAGCACGCCCTGCACCGGCGAGATGCGGCGCGCGTGCCGCAGCCGCTCGACCAGCTCGGGGTGCGACCGCTCGAGCAGCTGGCCGAAGGCCTCCACCCGTGACCCGGTCCTGCGGCGGACCGCCCTGGCGTCGGCGGCGGGGTTGCAGACCCAGATGCAGGCCTGCCCGTCATGGGTCGGGAACACGCCGGCGAAGGACCGCTCGGCGACGAAGAACTCGAAGCCGGCCCAGCGGCCGCCCGTGTCGTAGTAGGCGTACTGGGCGGCGCCTCCCGCCGGGCCGGCCTGGTCGACCCGGGCCCCGGCCAGCTCGGCGACCCGCGAGCGGAGGCCGTCGGCGCCGATGACGTGGCGGGCGCCGATCTCGACCGGGGCGCCGGAGCGGTCGCGCCCCGACACCCCCACCACCCGGCCGCGCCCGTCCCGCCGCAGGGCGGTCACGGTGACGCCCTGGCGTATCTCGGCGCCGGCGCGCTCGGCGGCGCCGGCGAGGATCGTGTCGAGCACGTACCGCCGGGGCGCGACCAGCAGGTCGACCCCGGCCTTCTCCTTGATCGTGCGGGTGATCGACTCGCCGGCGGCGTTGAAGGTGACCTGCCGGATGGCCGGGGCGCCGCTGTCCAGGACGTCGTCGAGCAGCCCCCAGCGGCGCAGCTGGACGACCCCGCTGCGGGCCAGGGAATGGGTGGACACGGTATCGCTCGGGAACGACGCCTGGTCCACGACCACCACGTCGTGGCCGAGCCGGGCCAGCAGCATGGCGGTGGCCGATCCGGCGACTCGGCCGCCGACGACGACGACATCGTGACGGCTGCGGTCCGCGGTCTGCATGGCTGGTGGCTCCCGTCAGGTCGGTCACGTTCAGGTCAGGAAGGTAGGTGGCCCCGGCTCCTGGCCCGGTCGGGGCGGCGACCAGTCCAATCCGTCGCGGGAGTCGACGCCGTAGCGGCCGGCAAGGATCGCCAGGGTCACCAGGCAGAAAAGAAGGATCAGCAGCACTTGCATCTCAGACGCTCCCCGCTCGTTGTGCTTGGCTCGGGTTCAACGCTAGAGGGCGGGAGCGTCGCCAACATGCGCAGGACCACCGTGTCTTTAGCGGCGGCATACCGTATTCGTGAGGCGCAGGGTCAGATGTTGTTAACAACCTCTTAGCCAGCGCGGCGAGCCGGTGTCTGGGCGCCGCCGACCACAACAGGTTCCGTCGGCGGAGTGCTCGTCAGGACCACCGGTCGTGGACGTCGGATCGTCAGCCGCTCCCAGATCCGGCGGTGGACAACGGTCGGCTTGCGGCGGGCGCGCAGCTCCCGCACCAGCCGCTGCCTGGCGGCCTGCCGGTGCAGGTCCGCCACATGCTGGGCGACGAGCTCGTCACGGGCGACGGTGTACATGGTGCCTGCCTCTCGAGTTTCGACCCGGGCTGTCGGTCCTTCTGCGGTGGGGCCGTTCACCTCGCCCAAGTGTCGGCGGCGCCAGGCAGCGGCACATCCGTGCAAAGCACGGATCTGCGCACGGACGATGTCTGGCTGGCGGCGTCCGTGGAACAGCCGAGCAAGCTTTGCCGTCCAGTGCTCGGCTTGACCTGGCAAGATGCCCCCATGACCCGCCTTTCCGGCAACCCGCCAGAGCGGCTGGCCCGAGCCGGCGTCACCGAACGCGAAGCCGAGGTCCTGTCGGCCGTCGCCGAGCGCCTGCACAACCGCGAGATCGCCGACCGCCTGTACATCTCGGTGCGGACGGTCGAAAGCCACATCAGCGCCCTGCTGCGCAAGCTCGGCGTGGACGACCGGGCGGCCCTGGTCGCGGTGGGCGCAGAGCTCGGCCGGGCGGCGCACGCTGGGACCGCCCTGCCCGTCCCGCTGACCAGCTTCGTGGGCCGCGAGCGCGAGACCGGCGAGATCGCCGCGTTGCTCCAGGGCCATCGGCTGGTCACCCTGACCGGCCCGGCGGGCGCGGGCAAGACTCGTCTGGCGCTGCAGGTGGCCGCAGCCGGCGCCGAACGCCTTCCCGGCGACGTGCGCCTGGCCGACCTGGCTGCCGTTGCCTCCGCCGATCTGGTCGCCGACACGCTGGCGCGGTCACTCGGCGTCAGCCCCCAGCCGACCCGCCCGGTGCGGGACAGCCTCCGCGATGCAGCCCGCGAGCTGCAGGGTCTGCTGCTGGTCGACAACTGCGACCACGTGGTCGCCGAGGCCGCTGCGGTCGTCTCGGACCTGCTGACGGCTGGTGACCAGCTGCGGGTGCTGGCCACCAGCCGGGAGGTCCTCGGTGTCCCCGGCGAGGTCAGCTACGAGGTCCAGCCGCTGCCCGTCCCCAGCCGCCAGGCGGCGTCCCGGGCGGCCACCGCCGAGGGGTACGACGCTGTGCGCCTGTTCGTCGACCGGGCGATGCACGCCTCACCGGGCTTCGCCCTGACCGACACCAACGCCTCGGCGGTGGCCGCCCTGTGCCAGCGGCTGGACGGGCTGCCGCTGGCGATCGAGCTGGCCGCCTCCCGCGTGCGCAGCTTCCCGCCAGCCACACTCCTGGGGCTCCTTGACCAGCGCTTCGAGTTGCTGTCGGCCGGTGCCCGCACGGCCCTGCCGCGGCACCGCACGCTGCGGGCCGCGATCGACTGGAGCTATGACCTGCTCGGCGACCAAGAGCGCGCCCTGTTCGACCGGCTGGGGGTGTTCCCGGCCGACTTCGACTACGACGCGGTCCAGGCGGTCTGTGCCACCAGTGGCTCCGGCGGCGACAGCGTGGTCCGGGTGTTGCCAGCGCTAGTGGACAAGTCGCTGGTGTCCACCGCCGGGGGCGACACGCCCCGCTACCGGCTGCTGGAGAGCCTCCGGGCCTACGCCGCCACACGCCTAGCTGGCAGCGGCGCCGACACCGACGCACGGCAGCGGCACGCCGCCCACTACCTGGCGGTGGCCGAGCAGGCCGCCGGGCGGCTCCGGGGGCCGGAGCAGCGGATGTGGCTGGACCGCTTGACGATCGAGCAGCCCAATCTGCGGGCCGGGCTGGCCCACATTGTTGCCAACGGCGACGTCGAGACCGCCCTATGCTGGCTCTCGGCCTTGGAACTGTTTTGGGACGGCACCGGGCAGCGTCGCGAAGCCCATGAGTGGATCCAGCGGACGCTGGCGTGCGGTGAACCGCCCGCCACGCCGGGGGCGGTCGCTGGGCTCGCCGCAGCCAGCATCCTCCTGCAACCATGGGACGACCAGGCCGCGCTGGAGCTGGCCCAATGGGCCGCCCAGCTCGCGTCGCAACTCGGCGACACCGAGCGGGCCCGGGCGGCCGCGGCGGTGGGCATGGCGGCCACCTACGGGACCCGACCGGAGCTGGCGCTGCCCGCGCTGCACCAGGCGCTGGCCCTGTTCGGGAACGAGCACCCGTGGGAGCGCGCGAGGGCGCTGCAGAGTCTGGCGCTGGCCACCGCCGAGCCGGCTGAGGCGCTCGGCTGGGCGCGGGAGAGCCTGGCGCTGTCCCGCCAGGTCGGCGACCGCACGCGCGTCGCCAACACCCTGTTCATCATGGCCGCCCGGGCGATCGACGTCGGCGTCGCCGACGACGAGGTCCAAGGGTGGCTCGCCGAGAGCCTCGCGCTGAGCGAGGCCGCCGGCAGCGACCACGAGCGCGCGCACGCCCTGCTCGGCTTCGGACGGCTCGCGTGGTTACGCGGCGACCGCGACCGGGCGGTGCAGCTGCTTGAGGAATGCGTGCCGATCATGCGGCGGCTCGGCGACCAGCGCTGCACCAGCAGGGGACTCCACCTGCTAGGCGAGCGGGCACGTGAGGACCAACAGCTCGCCCGCGCCGAGGAGCTGCTGCGCGCCAGCGTGGAGGCAGCCGAACCCGCCGGCGAGGCGACCGTGGTCGTCGACGCGCTCGAGGCACTGGCAGCCGTCCTCTCCGCCACGGACCGCCCCCGGCAGGCCGCCGTGCTCATCGGCGCCGCGGACACCCAGCGCGGCTCGGGCAGCACGTCCCAACGGCCCCCCCAGCCGCCCGACCAGCACCTACGCCGGTCACTCATTCGGGGGCTGGGACGCACCACCTTCGACGAAGCTCACACCCAAGGCCGATCGCTGTCCCCCACCGCGGCCCTCCGGCTCACAACCTCCGCACACCCATCCAGGAACACCGATATTGATTCAGGCTAGGCTGTACTATTGACCCATGAGCACCTCGCTTGCTGGCGACGTGGACGTACTGGAGCGGGTCGGGGCCGCCCTCGCCGACCCGACCCGCCGCCGCATCCTGACCATGCTGCTGGCCGGCCCGGCCTACCCGGCCGAGCTGGCCCGGGTCTTGGACGTGAGCCGGGCCAAGGCCTCCAACCACCTCGCCTGTCTGCGCGGCTGCGGGCTGGTCACCGCCACCCGGGAGGGCCGCAAGGTCCGCTATGAGCTGGCCGACCAGCGCCTCGCCGGCGCCCTGGGCGAGCTGGCCCGGGTCGTGCTCGACGGCCCGGCCTGCCCGGCCCACCTGGCGCCCCGCCCATGACCACCATCCCCTTCGGCCCCATCGGCCCCAGCCCGGCCGTCCGGGCCGCCGCCGTGCGCCGGGGTCGGCTGCTGAATCGCCTGACCATCGGCTGGAACGCCGTCGAGGGCATCGTCGCGGTGGTGGCCGGGGTAGCGGCCGGGTCGGTCAGTCTGGTCGGCTTCGGCTTGGACTCGGGCATCGAGGTCTCGGCCGCGGTGATCTTGGCCTGGCGGCTGGCCCAGGAACGCCGTCAGGGCTGCACCCAGGCGGCCGACCGGCGGGCCACCCGGGCCATCGCGGTGTCGTTCTTCGCCTTGGCCGCCTACGTCGGCGTGGAGAGCATCCGCGACCTGCTCGGCCGGGCTGAGCCGCAGGCCAGCCTTCCCGGCATCATTCTGGCTGGACTGTCGCTGGTGGTCATGCCGCTGCTAGCCCGGGCCAAGCGCAAGGTCGCCCCGGTGCTGGGGTCGCGGGCGGCGGTGTCGGAGGCCAACCAGACCTCGCTGTGCGCGCTGCTCTCGGGGGTGCTGCTGGTGGGGCTGGCCGCCAACGCTGCGCTTGGATGGTGGTGGGCCGACCCGGCCGCCGGCCTGGGCATCGCCGCCCTGGCCGCCGCCGAGGGCGTACGGACCTGGCGGGCCGAGTCGCTGGCCGACACCTGCTGCGACTAGCTCCACGGCAAAGGGTGCCGCAGCGGCAGCCGCCCGAACATGAACTGCTCGTAGCATTAGTTGCATGGCGCCCGATGACCGTTGGTTGGCCGCGGTCTGGCCGTTCGTCAGAGGCCAGCTGCCGCCCGCGCCAGCGACGGTGCTGGAGGTTGGCTGCGGGACGCTCGGTGGCTTCGTGCCAGCGCTGGGGGAGCGTGGCTACCAGGCGCTCGGGGTCGACCCGGAAGCGCCGGAGGGGTCGGACTACCAGCGGGTCGAGTTCGAGCAGTACGAGCCCCAGCACCTAGTGGACTGCGTGGTGGCGTCCCTGTCGCTGCATCATGTGGCTGACCTGGATGCGGCCTTGGACCGGCTGCAGGACCTGCTGGTGCCCGCTGGGAAGCTGGTGGTGGTTGAGTGGGCCTGGGAGCGGTTCGACGAGGCCACCGCCCGGTGGGGGCTTCGCCCGGCTGGCCCCGCCCGCCCCCGGGGCCGAGCCGGGCTGGCTGCACAGGCACCAGGAGCGGTGGGCGGCCTCCGGACAGTCCTGGGACGGCTACCTTCGGGAGTGGGCCACCGAGGAGGGCCTGCGCCCCGGCGAGCAGATCCTGCGCGGGCTGGACATGCGGTTCACCCGCGAGCACGCTGCCGACGCGCCGTACCTCTTTGCCGACCTGGCCGATACCGGCGAGGCCGAGGAGCAGGCCGCCATCGACGCTGGCCAGATTCAGCCCGTCGGCATCCGATACACGGCCACGCGCGCCTGACCGGACGGGCCAGGGCGCAAGGACGGTGGCTGGGTCAGGTCTGGTGGCGGCCTTGGTGAAGAGCTCCAGGAGGGCGATCCAGCCGCCACTCCGGTGATCCCGTCGCGAAGCGCATGGCCGTCGACGAGCCGCTCCAGGTGCCGGTGTTTCAGGGTGACGGTGGTCAAGGGCATGAGTGCCGGGTCGCATCAACCTCTCGCCGTCGGCTCCCTTCCTCTTGTTCGAGCGAGGAGGAGGGCGCGGCGCAGCAGCCAGGCGTGGATGGCGGCCAGCATGCTGCGCCGGTCGGCTTGTCGTTCCTCGAAGGCGCTGGGTGCCTCCAGCCGGGCGAGCTCCTCGGCGTAGGGCACGGTCTCGGCAAGCCAGGCGGTTGCAGTGGCCGCGAAGGCGGACGTGACGTCGAGTTCGATGACGTCACCGAACCCGGCAGCGGTCAGCAGCCGCTGGTGGTCGCTGCGCATGGCCACTGCCCTTGGCCCGGCGGCCCGGGCTCGGCGGCGAGCCGCCGGCGACAGCCCCGGCGACTCAACGATGGTGTAGAAGCCGATGCGTCCTCCAGGTCGCAGGAGTCGTCTGCAGGCTCTCAGCACGGAGAGCTTGGCCCGCAGTCAACACAGCACATCGGTGTGGATGACAGCGTCGAAGCTCCCAGCTTGGAACGGCAGTGCGCTCGCCGCGGCGGCCACCACGGCCGTGCGGGCGGCGAGGCCTTCGCGGTTGGCGGCCACGCGCAGTCCTTCCAGGGGCAGGTCGGTGAGGACGACCTGGCAGCCGGTCCGGGTGGCCAGGTACAGCCCTGGCCAGCCCCGCCCCGTGCCCAGGTCGAGCAGGCGGTCGGTGGCCGACAGGTGCAGCTCGTGGGCGAGGGTGTCGGCCTGGTCCATGGTGGTGTAGCCGTTGGCTCCCCAGTCGCCGCCGATGACTCGCTGCTCGATCTGGCAGGCAATGGGCGGCAGCGCGGCGCCGTAGCGTTGATCGAATAGGGCTCGTGCCTGGAGCTCATCTTTGATCGTCACGGTGGGCCTCCCTCAGGTCTCTGAGACGGGTGGTCCAGCCTTCCTTGGGTGGGAGCAACCTATGTCGCCTTGTGTGCTTGCCGAGCCACGGCGGGGTGACTGCGAATGACTTGGACGGCGCGGGTGACCCCGTCCTCGGCTTCGACCCGGCGGCCGAGGGCTGCCGCCCGGGCGGGGCATGGCCGGGTCGCTGACGGCCGAGCGAATGGTCTCCACTGCCGGTGTCTTCCTGCGCCGACCCAGCGGCGCGTCAGGGATGCGGCTCGGCGGCGGCGGGCTTGCGGGCCCGGATGGGGTAGCCCTGGGTGCCGTACTGGCGGGCGCTGGCCTGGCCGCTGGCGCCGGCGAAGGTGTCGACCGGTGGGCCGTACTCCACCTCGACCAGGCCGACGCCTTCGATGATCGTCTGCCACCCTGCGCACGGCAGGGCACCGGCAATTCACCCGGTCCACAGGTCGATGTCGCGCAAGGCGCCCTCGGGCACGGGACGCTGGACGCAGATGTCGGCGATGCGCATGCGCCCGCCGAGCCGCAGAACCCGGTGGATTTCCCGGTAGACGCCGACCTTGTCGGGGCAGAGGTTGATGACCCCGTTGGAGATCACCACGTCGGCCCAGCCATCTTCCACGGGCAGGTCCTCGATCACACCCTCGCGAAACTCCACATTCTCCAGCTCGAGCTGGTCGGCGAGCCGACGGCTACGCGTGAGCATCTCGGGGGTCATGTCGACACCGATGACCCGGCCGGTGGGGCCGACCCACAGCGCGGCCAGGAAGGTGTCCATGCCAGCGCCCGAGCCGAGGTCCACGACGTGCTCGCCGGGCTGCGGGTGGTCCCAGTGGAAGGGGTTGGCGACCCCGGCAAAGGCCTCGCAGGCCGCCTCGGGCAGCTGGTCCAGCGGCGAGAGCGGGTAGCCGAGCCGCCGCGCGTGGGCGCGGCCGGTGTGGAAGTGGAAGTCGGCGGTGGGGTCCTCGGCGACCTCGCGATACTTGGCCTTCACCTCATGACGCAGCCGGCCGGCATCAACCGGGTGGACGACCTCGGTCATGGCTGCCGCTCCGCTGCGGTGGCCGGCACAGCCAGGAACCCATAGGGGTCCAGGCGTCGGATCTCGTCGGTCGACGGATGAGTGATGGCCGGTGGAGCGTGGCCTGCGTCGGCTGCGGTCATGGTCGTGCTCCCGGTGTGGGGCTTGCCGCCCGGTCGACCACGGACTATCCTACTCCTTTCTCAACTTGTCAATAGACTGCTTGAACAACCTGGTTGGAGGCGTAGATGGCAAACCGAGCGGCCAAGACGGCGCTGTTTGACGAGTTCGCCCGGGCGGCCAAGGCGCTGGGCAGTGGCCGGCGCCTGGAGCTGCTGGACGTGCTTGCGAATGGGGAGCGCACCGTGGAGGCGCTGGCCGGTGAGGTCGCCCTGTCGGTGGCCAACACCAGCCAGCATTTGCAGATTCTGCGTCAGGCCGGCCTGGTGGCCATCCGGCGCCAGGGCACCTCGATCTACTATCGGCTGGCCGCACCCGAGGTGTTCGAGCTCTGGCGGGCCCTGCGGATCCTGGCCGCCGGGCGGCTGGCCGAGGTCGAGCGGCTCGCCGCCGCCTACCTCGGCGGGCGCGACCGGCTGGAGCCGGTCACGCGCGAGGAGCTGGCCCGCCGGCTGGAGGACGGCGACGACCTGGTGGTGCTGGATGTGCGGCCCGCGGCCGAGCATGCCGCCGGCCACCTGCCCGGGGCGGTCTCGATCCCGGTGGGGGAGCTGCGGCGGCGCCTGGCCGAGCTGCCACGGGACCGCGAGGTCGTCGCCTACTGCCGCGGCCCCTACTGCGCCTTCGCCCACGAAGCCGTGGAGTTGCTGCGCGAGGAGGGCTTCACCGCCAGGCGGCTGGAGGATGGGCTGCCTGAGTGGCAGGCCGCCAGCCTGGCCGTGACCGGCACCTGACCACGGGTCCGATGGAGGAGCGAACCATGCCTATCATTCACCCGGTCGTCGATGAAGGCCTGGGCAACAGCGCCTATGTGGTGGAGCTGGGCGACGGCCGGGCGCTGGTCATCGACCCGGCCCGCGACCCAACCCTGTATCGGGAGCTGGCCCGGCGGCGGCGGCTCCAGATCGCCTACGCGGCCGAGACCCACTTGCACGCCGACTTCCTGACCGGCAGCCGCGAGCTGGCCGCGGCCGACAGCGCTCAGATCCTCGCGCCTCACGCCAGCTGCCTCGGCTTCCCCCACCAAGGGCTGGAGGACGGCCAGGAGATCGACCTCGGCGGACTCACCCTGCGGGTGCTGGCCACCCCTGGGCACGCCCCTGAGCATGTCAGCTACCTGCTGTTGGACGGCGGTCGGCCGCTGGGGTTGTTCAGCGGCGGGGCGCTGCTGGTGGGCACGGTAGCCCGCACCGACCTGGCTGGCCCCGAGCTGACCCAGCCGCTGGCCCGGGCCGCCTACCAGTCGCTGCACCAGCGGCTCCTGCTGCTGCCGGACGAGCTACCGGTGTATCCCACTCACGGGGCCGGCTCGTTCTGCGCCGCGCCGGGGGAAGGCCGGCGGACCACGACGATCGGCGCCGAGCGCCGCCACAACCAGCTTCTGGCCGTCCCCGACGAGGACAGCTTCGTTGCCGAGCTCCTGGCCGGCTTCGGTTCCTTTCCGCCGTACTTTCTGCGGCTGCGCGACCGCAACCGTGCCGGCCCGGAGCTGCTGGGCGCCGACTGGCGGACCCTGCCCCTGCTCTCGACCGACCAGGTCCAGCAGCACCTGGCTGGCGGCGGCATGGTCATCGACGCCCGACCGGTCACCGCGTTCGCGGCCGGCCACTTTCCCGGCGCGATCTCGATCGAGCTGCGCCCGGCCTTTGCCAGCTGGCTGGGCTGGCTCCTGGACGACACCCAGCCGCTGGTCTTTGTGCTGGACGACGGCCAGGACCGCGGGGAGCTGGCCCGCCAGTGCCGCACCATCGGCTACGACCACTTGGCGGGCGAGCTGGCCGGTGGCATGGCCGCCTGGCGAGCCGCCAACCTGCCCCAGGCCCAGCTCCCGGTCGTCGAGGCCGAGGGGATTGATGCTCACCCTGGCGTGGTGGTGGATGTCCGCCAGGCCAGCGAGGTCGCCGACGGCCACCTCCCCGGTGCGGTCGCCGTCGAGTTGGGCGCGCTGGCCGGCGACCGGCTCCCGGCCCAGCTTCCGGACGGGCCGGTCACGGTGATGTGCAGCCACGGTCAGCGGGCCATGACCGCGGCCAGCCTCCTCGAGCGCGCCGGCCGCAAGGAGCTCCGGGTGGTCCACGGCGGCCCGCGGGACTGGCAGCGGGCGACCGGCCAGGCCCTGGCCCGCCCGTGAGCCAACCGGCACCCGTCCGCCCCGGGGGGCTGCGGCTGGGGTTGCGGGCGAATCTGGCCCAGTTCTCGCTTCTGGTCGGGGTCAACGCGTTGGTCGGGGGCATGGTCGGCCAGGAACGGACTGTGCTGTCGCTGCTCGCCACCGAGGTGTTCGGGCTGGCCGCGGTGTCGGCCGCGCTCACCTACATCGTGGCCTTCGGTCTGACCAAGGCGGCAACCAACTTCCTGGCCGGGGCCCTGGCCGACCGCTACGGCCGCAAACCGGTGCTGGTGGCCGGCTGGCTGGTCGGGCTGCCGGTGCCGCTGCTGATCATCTGGGCGCCCTCCTGGCCCTGGGTGGTGGCCGCCAACGTCCTGCTCGGGGTCAACCAGGGCCTGTGCTGGTCGACCACGGTGATCATGAAGATCGACCTGGCCGGCCCGCGTCGGCGGGGGCTGGCCATGGGCCTGAACGAGGCCGCCGGCTATCTGGCCGTCGCCGTCACCGCCTACCTCACCGGGCTGATCGCGGCTCGGGCCGGGCTGCGGCCGGAGCCGTTCTACCTCGGCCTGGCCTATGCCGGCCTCGGCCTGGGGCTGTCGGCGCTGCTGGTTCGCGAGACCCGAGGGCACGCCGAGCTCGAAGCCAGCCTGGCCAACGCCGACCCCCCGACCGCTCCCAGGCAAGGCCCGGACAGCGAGCCATCGGCGGCCACCGTCGAGCGGCTCTCCACCCGCGAGGTGCTGACGCTGACCAGCCTGCGCGAGCCGGCCCTGTCCGCCTGCAGCCAGGCCGGGCTGGTCAACAACCTCAACGACGGCCTCGCTTGGGGGCTGCTGCCCCTGCTGTATGTCCGCGGCGGCCTGCCGGTCGCCCAGGTGGGCCTGCTGGCCGCGCTGTATCCGGCCGTGTGGGGCCTGGGCCAGCTCGTCACTGGCCCGCTGTCGGACCGGCTGGGCCGCAAGCCCCTGATTACCGGCGGGATGCTGCTGCAGGCGGTCGCGCTGGCCGGCATCGCGGTGGCCGGGAGCTTCCTGCCCTGGGCGGCTTGCGCCGTCCTGCTCGGGGCCGGCACCGCCATGGTCTACCCGACCCTGCTGGCCGCCGTCAGCGACGTGGCCCATCCCAGTTGGCGGGCCACCGCGGTCGGGGTCTACCGGCTGTGGCGCGACGCCGGCTTCGCCGTGGGCGCCCTGCTCGCCGGGCTGGTCGCGGACCTCGCCGGCCTCCAGGCCGCCGTGTGGGTCGTGGCCGTCCTCACCGCCGCCTCCGGGCTGGTCGTGGCCGTGCGCATGTATGAGACCCACCAGCTGATGAGCCAAGCATGAGCACCGGCCCTCGGGATGCGTCGCTGCGGTTCGCGACCTTCCTGGCTCCCAACATGCTGCCCGTCTACCGGTTCCTGGCCGACCGGATCGGCCACCGGCTGGGCCGGCCGGTCGAGCTGGTCGTCGGCCGCTCCATTGACGAGTTCGAACGGGGCGGGGCCGATCTCGGGGTGATCTGCGGGCTGCCCTATGTCTGGCTGGCCGACCAGCACCCGGCTCCGGTGGAGCCGCTGGCCGCCCCGGTGCTAGCCGGCACCCGCTACGGCGGCCGCCCCATGTACTACTCCGATGTGATCGTCCGCCACGACAGCCCCATCACCCGGCTGGAGGAGTTGCGCGGCCGCTCCTGGGCCTACAACGAGCCGGCATCGCATTCCGGCCACACCGTCACCCTCTACAGCCTGGTCGCCATGGGCGCCCGGCCGGGCTTCCTCGGCCCGGTGGTCGAGGCCGGCTTCCACCAGCGGGCCATCCGCATGGTCCATTCGGGAAGTGTGGATGCGGCCGCGATCGACTCCCAGGTCCTGGCCATCGAGCTCCGTGACCATCCGGAGCTGGGGGCTGGGCTGCGGATGATCGGCTCGTTCGGGCCGTCGACCATCCAGCCGCTGGTGTCCGCCACCCACCTCCCTGGCCGGCTCAAGGACCAGGTCCGGGACCTGCTGGTCGGTCTGGGCGACGACCCCACCGTGCGCCCGGTGCTCGACCACGGCTTCATCGACCGCTTCGTCCCGATCGACGACGGCGCCTACGACGACATCCGGGCCATGCTGGCCACGATCGAGACCGCCGGCTGGACCAGCCTCACCCAGACCGCTGTCGACTCCTGACGTTCCGCGTTGCAGCAGAACCGTCGACTAGCGGGTCCTCTCAGCTGCAAGAGAATGGGGTCGTCCACCCCCGGGCCCACTGGACAACCCCGGGGGACCTTGGCCAGCTCGTGGTCGCCGTAGTGCCGGCGGGTCACCCTCTCGCCGCCTTCGGTGGCGATGGCGGCATTGGCCCGCTGGACGGTCTCCTTGATCTCCTGCTGGAACATCAGATCCCGTCCCAAGGGTCCTCCTAGAGGTCGGCCAGGAACCGCTCCAGCCGGGCCTTGACATGCGGGGGAAGCTCCTCGGCTCCCCGGGTGCCCAGCAATCCTCGCAGCTCCTTGGCGAACTCCAACTCCCCGCAGCAGCGGCGGCAGAACGACAGGTGCCGCTCGACCCGCTCCTGGTCCTCAGTGGAGACGGCCTGGTCCAGGTACTCCCACAGTTGCCGCACCGCCTCCGAGCACGCGATCATGCCTTGGCTCTCGGTCATCTGACGGTCCCCTTGAGGAGGAGTCGGGTGTCCTCGGCATAGGTCCACAGCTCTTGTTCGCACCGCTTGGGACCCCGATGCAGCCGGGCCAGGACCGTCCCCAAGGGGACATCCAGCAGACGGGCGATCTCTTTGATCATCAGCCCACCGATTCCCAAGCCCGGTTGTGCCATGGCGCCTGCTCATTAGGACGACCCCGGCACCCAAGTTATTGCATCGCGCTCACCCTCAAGCGCTGAATGGCGTCATCCAGGCGGCGCGACCGCTCACCGGATGACCACGCGCAGCCGTCGGCGGGCGGCGCGAAGCGCCTCCTGGACCTCCTGGTGGGTGGCGGCTTCGGCGAACACAAAGCCCAGGTAGCGGTCGCCCTCCGGGAGTGGTTGGACGGGTTGGCCGACGGGGGTGGTGATCGACAGGCCGGTGATGCCCGGAACGGCTGCGGCTTGGGTCCGGCCGTGCACGGCGTGGAGCACGCCCGCGCGTTCCACATGCAGCATGAGCACGCCGGCGGGCCGGGCCAGGCGCTGGGTCGTCACGCGGCGGTCCAGGGCGTTGGCCAGGACCAGCTGTTCGAGGCTTGCGCCGTCAAGGAAGCACAGGGCGCGCGAGCACAGGCCACCGATCGAGCGGGCCGCCAGCTCCAGCATGGTCGGCCGCCGGCCGCGGTGACGGGTGTCCAGTCGCAGCTCGGCGTGGATGGGGCCGTAGCGGAGCCCGAGCGCCCCGGCAGCGCGCTCGGCGGCCCTGAGGGCTTCGCACAGGATTTGCTGGGGCAGCCGGGAGGGCGTAAGGAGCACGGTTTCTTCGAAGGTAGGGCCCTCCGGGGTGTCGGGTTTGTCGAACACCGCGGTGACGGTCAGCTCGCCGCGGGTCAGCAGCCCATCGACGCTCAGCTCCCATCCTGGGATATAGGCCTCGACCAGCAGCGGCTCATCTGTCGGCCGACCTGCAACGCGGAGGATCTGGCGGATGCGCCTGGCCGCGTCGGCCGCGGCCGCGCCGTCGTCGGCTCGCAACACGCCCTGGCTGCCGCTCAGCGACACCGCCTTGACCACACACGGGTACCCCACCCGAGCGGCCGCGTCCTGCAGGGCATCCTCTGAGGCGCCGGCGGGCACGATCCGAAACGCTGGCTGGGCCACGCCGGCGGCCGCCCACCGGCGGCGTTGGGTGGCCTTGTCGGCCGCGGCCCGCACCGCCTCGACCCGGTTGTGGGGCAGGCCCAGGCGGGCCGCGGCCGCCGCCGCCAGGACCAGCATTGGGGTGTCGGCGGCCACCACCGCGTCGACCGGGCCGCTTTCGGCCACCAGCCTGGCCACGCTCCTCTCGGGGTCGTTGGGGTTGACCCGGACCACCGGGTGACCGCCCAGCGGCAGGGCGCCGTCGCTGCCGACCACCAGCTCCAGGCCCATCCGGCTGGCCGCGATTAGGAAGTCGGTCGCCCGGTAGGTGCGGGCGGGCACCAGCAGCAGCACGCGGGCCATCGTCAGCTCCGCCGTGCTCTGCATGCGGTCGGCAGGGCCACGCTCGCGGACAGGGGGATCATCGCTTCTCGGCCGAGAAGAATGGCGTGGTTCCCGCTGCATGGTCGGTGACGTCGGCCAGGCCGACCAGTTCGGGAACCCGCGCCAGCAGCAGCGGCTCGATGCCCTGCCGCACCGTCACCTCGGCCAGGCTGCAGCCCTGACAGCCGCCCTCCAGGCGGATACGGGCCCAGCCCTGGTCGACCTCGACCAGGGTCACCCGACCCCGGTGGGCGGCGACTACCGGGTTGATCTCCGCCTCCAGGACCCCGTGTACCCGCTCGGCGAGGCTCTGGCCGTGCTCTGCTGGCGGCGGTTCGGCGTGGGGGCCGACGAGCCGTACGCCGGTGAGCTCGGGGACGGCGGCGCGCAGCAGCTGCTGGATCCGGGAGGCCAGGGGGAGCACCGCGCCCGGGGAGCCGCGCACCTCCAGGGTGGCGACGCCACCCTGGACGTCGACGACCCGCACGGTCCCGCCCCGGGCGATCACCGACGGGAGCACGCTGCGCTCCAACGCCGTCGCCACCCTGTCGACCAGGTCCATCACCCAGCAGCCTCCTAGCCCAGCGGGTGCGGCGGTGGGGCCACAGTGGGCGTGGTCGGACGGGCCGCCGCGAGAGCGGCGTCCAGGTCGGCCAGCAGGTCCTCGGGGGCCTCGATGCCGATCGACAGGCGCAGCAGGTCTTCGGGCACCGGGGAGGAGGGTCCCTCCTGGCTGCGCCGGTGCTCGATCAGGCTCTCGACCCCACCCAGTGAGGTGGCCCGCTTGAACACCCGCACCGCGCCCAGCACCGCCATCGCCTGCTCGGCGCCGCCCACCAGCCGGATCGACAGCATCCCGCCAAACCCGCCGTGCATCTGCTGGGCCGCGATCTCGTGGCCCGGATGAGACTCGAGGCCCGGGTACAGCACCGCGGTCAGGGCGGGGTGCCTGTGGAGGTGGCGGGCGATGGCCAGGGCGCTGTCGGAGGCGCGGTGCACGCGCAGGAACAGGGTGCGCATGCCGCGCTGCAGCAGCCACGCCTCGAACGGGCCCGGCACGGCGCCGGCGTTGCGCCGCCAGGACCGGATCCGCTCCCAGAAGGGATCGCGGCGGGCGGTCAGCACCGCACCGGCCAGCACGTCGCTGTGGCCGTTGAGGTACTTGGTGGCCGAGTGGACCACCAGGTCGGCACCCAGCCCCAGGGGGCGGGTGAGCACCGGGGTCGCCACGGTGTTGTCGACGACCACCCGGGCCCCGGCGGCGTGGGCCACCTGGCAGATGCCGGCCAGGTCGGTGATCTCCCACATCGGGTTGGCCGGCGTCTCGACCCACACCAGCCGGGTGCGGCCCGGACGGATCGCCGACCCGACAGCCGCCAGGTCGGTGGCGTCCACGAACTCCACGTCCAGGCCCCAGGTGAGCGCGAACTCGGCCAGCCACTTGCGCACCCCCCAATACAGCACCCGGGAGACCAGCACGTGATCGCCCGGCAGCAGCGCCTGGAAGATGGCCGTGGCGGCCGCCATCCCAGAGGCGAACAGCGCGCAGGCGCAGCCGGCACCCTCCAGTGCGGCCAGCAGACCCTCGGCGGTCTCATAGGTCGGGTTGTCGGCGCGGGTGTAGACGCGGTCCTGCGGGTAGGAGCCGTCGGGCTGCTGCTCGTAGTTGGTCGAGGGGTTCAGCACCGGCGTCAGCCCGCCCGACACCGGGTCGACCTGGCCGAGGGCCTGGGCGGCCAAGGTCTCCGGTGACAGTGACGGTGGTGGTTGCATCGGCCCGTGGCCTCCTTCGCGGGGTGTCGCAGCTCATCGAGGTCGGTGATGGCCCATCGGGCAGGATGACACGGGATTGATCCGGAGACTGGATCACGAGCGAGCGTAGGCGAGGGCATCCTCAAGACTCATGGAGCGTCCCTGCGCCCACGCTCGATCGATCTGGGTGTCAGTGAGCTGCCGCCGGGCAGCATCTCGTGGATGCTCAGTGACCCACCGGCCCGACTCCACCGTGAGTCCACCGCCTACGGACTCACGAAGGCGGTCGGCGGCACCGGCCACCACAACCGCTCGTTCGGGCTGTCCGAGGGCCGCCGCCGCCTGTCCCAACCGATCCAGGTCCAGGGCCACCCCGGCCAGGTCGCCCAGCTCCACGGCGACCTCGAGGCATTCCCGCAGCTCGCGCTCGGCTTGGTGGTAGCGGCCCTGCAGCATGGAGGTGAGGGCCAGGGTGCGCAGGAGCTGACTCTCGTACCACCGCTCTCCCAGGGCGCGGGTCCCGGCGAGACACTGCTCACCATAGAAACGGGAGCCGTCCAGGTCCCCGGCGAACAGCCGCATCATCTGCGAGGTCGCCAAGCCCAAGCCGATCGCGAGCGGTTCTGGGTGCTCGGCGATGATGGCCTGGAACTGTTTCTCGATGGGTGCTGCCGCCTGCAACTCGCCCCGATGGCAGGCCAGCGTGAAGGCCACCCCGAACAAGGCCTCCAACTCCAGCCACCAGTCGTCCAGGCCCTTGGCCAGCTCGCGGGCCTGGCGGTAGGCGGCCTCGGCCCCGTCCCAATCACCCTGCCAGTAGCAGAGGCCGGCAAGGCCGATCATGGCCTTGACGCGCGCCATGCTGGGCGGCCCCTCGGCCGCCAGTACGTCCTCGAGCCAGCGTCGACCCTCGGCGAAGTGCCCGCGCAGCTGCCAGAATCGCCACAGTCTGGCCGCCAGCAGCAGCGCCATCTCGGTGTCGCCAGCCTGTGTCGCCAATCGCAGCGCCGCGTGGAGGTTGGCGTGCTCGGCCTCCAGCCGGTCCAGCCAGTGGGCCTGGTTGGCGCCGGTGAGCTTGGGCTCTGCCACCTCGGCCAGACCTGCATAGAAGTGGGCGTGGCGGCCAGCGGTCGCATCGTCCTCGCCGGCTGCCCGCAGTTGCTCCTGGGCGTACTCGCGGATCGTCTCCAGCATCGAGAAGTGTTCCTGGCTGGGCTCCACCGGGCGCCTGAGCAGGCTTGCCTCGACCAGGGTGGCAATGCCGGCCATGAGGTCGGTGACGGGTGGGTCCTGGGCGACCGCCTCGGCCGCCTCCAGGGTGAAGCCGCCGTGGAAGACCCCCAGGCGCCGCAACAGCGCCCGGTCGGCCGGGTCGAGCAGCTGGTCGCTCCAGGCGATCGCGTCCCGGAGGGTCCGCTGCCGGATGGCGTGGTCGACCGGCCCTCCCACGAGCAGGGGGACCGCGGGGCTGAGCCTGCGGGCCAACTCCTCCAGCGGGAACAGCCGCAGGCGGGCGGCGGCCAGCTCGATGGCCAGGGGCAGGCCGTCCAGTCGGGCCACCACCTTGGCGATCAGCGGCGTGTTGTCGGCGCCCAGGACGAAGCGGGGGTCGACCGCCGCGGCCCGGTCGGCGAACAGGGCCACCGCGTCGTTGCCTCCGGGGTCGGTGGCAAGCTCGTCGGGCCGGGGCAGGCGGAGAGGAGCGAGCGGGTACTCCTGCTCGCCGGACAGCTGTAGCGGCGTCCGGCTGGTCGCCAGCACCCGAAGCCCTGGGGCGGCATCCAGCAGTTCCCCTACCACCACCGCTGCTGGTAGGAGGTGTTCGAAGTTGTCCAGCACCAGCAGCAGCCGCCTTGACCGCAGGTGGTCGGTGAGCGCCTGGGCGGCGGGCCGTTCGGGCAGCTCCGGGACTGCCAGGGCGGTGGCCACAGCGGAGCGGACCAGCGCCGGATCGGTGATCTCGGCCAGCGACACGAACCAGGCTCCGTGTGGGAAGGCCTCCAGCAGGGAAGCTGCGGCCTGCAAGGCCAGGCGGGTCTTCCCCGATCCGGGCGGGCCGGTCACACAGACCAGCCGGTGGGCTTGCAGCAGCCCCTGCAGCTCGGCGAGCTCCCGGCGGCGGCCGACGAAGCTGGTGCGCTGGGCCGGGAGGTGGTGCGGCGGCTGTGGTGGTGGTGTTGGGTCGGGCGCCTCCAGGACTGGGTCCTGGAGCAGGATCTGCTCTTGGCGCCGGCGCAGCCAGCGGCTGGGCTCGATGCCCAGGTCTTCGTCCAGGGCCTGGCGGGCGCGGTGGAAGGCTTGGAGGGCATCGGCTTGTCGGCCCGAGCGGTACAGCGCCAGCATGAGCTGGCCCCACAGCCGTTCCTGGTAGGGGTGGTCGGCCAGCAACCCCTCCAGCTCGGCGACCAGCCCGCCGTGCCCACCGACGGCCAGGTCGGCCTCGATGCGGTCCTCCAGCGCGGTCAGCCGCAACGCCTCCAGGCGGGCCCGTTCCGGCGCCAAGGCGGCGACCTCGTCCAGGTCGGCCAGCAGCGGTCCCCGCCACAGGCCCAGCCCCACAGCAAGCTGGTCGGCGGCCGCTTGAGGGTCGTCTCGGACCAGGGCGCGGCGGCCCGCTGTGGCCAGGTCCTGGAACCGTTGGGCGTCCAGCTCACCGGTCGACACCTTGAGCTGGTAGCCGGGCGGGCGGGTGGTCAGCCGCCACGCGTCCGCGCCAAGCGTGCGGCGGAGCCGGTGGACGTAGCCCTGCAGGGTATGGCGGGCGGTGGCCGGGGGGTCGCCGTCCCACAGGTCATCGAGCAGCCGGTCGTAGGAAACGACCTCGCCGGCGTGGACCAGCAGTAGTCCAAGCAAGGCCCGCTGGCGGGGGGTCCCAAGGTCCAGCGGCTGGCCGCCGGCCACCACCTCAAGCGGTCCCAGGACCCGGAACTCCACCGCCCCTCCCGACTCCGGCTCGACCTTACCTGGTGACCTCTACGTCGGCCTCGAGCATGTCCCTTCGCGATCGCAGCTTGATCGCAGCCACCCACCTGCCGTCGATCGGGCTGCGACCAGACTGCGATCAGCGGCCCCCACGATCGCTCGGACAGCGCCAGACGAGGGATAGGGGACGCCATGAGCACGGATTCGTACCTGCTGGCCGGCAAGGATAAGGAATTGGAGCGGCTGCAGCGAGGGTCGCGAATGTTGGAACCAGCCGGCCGGCGCCTGCTCGCTGAGATCGGCGATGGGCAGGGAGCACGGGCCTTGGACGTCGGCTGCGGCGCGCTTGGCTGGCTGCGGCTGCTCAGCGAATGGGTCGGGCCCGACGGGCAGGTCATCGGGATCGACATCCAAGACGACATGCTGGCCGCCGCCCAACAGTTGGTGACCACCGAGGGGCTGGGCAACGTGACCCTGGTCCACGACGACCTGTTCGCCAGCCAGCTCGAGCCCGCCTCCTTCGACTTGGTGCATGCCCGGGCCCTGATTTTTCCCCTCGGCCGCGGGCCCGAGCAGATGGCCACCCACCTGCGGCTGGTCCGTCCCGGCGGCACGATCGTGCTGGAGGAGGTCGACTCCGCCTCCCTGCACCACCTCCCACCCGCGCCTGCCTTCGATCGGCTCAAGCCGCTGGTCATCGAGGCGTTCCGCACAGCCGGCGGTGACCCCGAGGCCGCGGCCACCCAGCTGGAGCTGTTCCGCAGCGCCGGCATCGAGGCCAACGTCCGTGCCGAGATCCGGGCGCTGTCTCCCGGCGATCCTGCCCTGCAGGAGCCGCTGCAGTACCTCAGCGCGCTGGATGGGCTGCTGCGGTCGCTGGTCGACCCCGAGGAGCTGGAACGGCTTCGCGCGGAGGCCGAGCGCGAGCTCCAGGACCCGGGCCGCTGGGGACTCGACTTCACACTGGTGCAGGTCTGGGGCCAGCGTCGGGCCTAGCAACCTCTGGGTCACTGGGCGGCGCTGATGACGCCGGCCAGGGCTTGGCGGATCCGGTCGGCGGCCTGGTCGGGGTCGGGTTGGCCGGCGTCCAGCCAGGCCATCACCGCCTCGATGGCGACCACCGGGGCCAGCCGGGCGGCCCACTGCGTCCAGACCCGGTCAGGGATGAGCTTGACGAGCTCACGGCGGGCGGTGGCGACCATGCCCCGCTGGAACCGGTCCATCTGCTGGCGGAACTCCGGCTCTCGGGCGGCGTGGTGGAACAGCAGCCGAAACCCGTCCGGGTCCTCGGCGGCCGCCCTCAGCAGCGCGTCGATGCTGGCATAGGTGTAGTCGCGGACACCGACGGCAGCGGTCAGCCGAGCGACCGCACGGTCCAGCACGGCGCGGTACAGGTCGGTCTTGGACTCGAAGTGCCGATACAGCAGGACCCGGCTGATGCCGGCCTGCTCGGCGATGTCGTCCAGGCTGGTGGCGGCGAACCCGGTGCGGGCGAAGGCCTGAGTGGCGGCGGCCAGGAGCTGCTCGCGCCGCTCGGCCCGGCGCAGCCGCCGCACCGGGGGCGGCGCGGTGGCCGTGGCCGCAGGTTGGTCGATGCGTTCTCGCTTGGTCGGCATGTCTCCGTCCCGCTGCTCGTCTTGTTGACACGGGAGTGTACAACACCTATGGTTAACTCTAAAATATACAACTTGGAGTACACAGACGGAGCTGCACCGATGGATAACGCGATCATCCAGGTCCAGGACCTGGTCAAGGTGTTCGGCGGCAAGGTCCCGGTCCGTGCGCTGGATGGCCTCGACCTGACCGTGGAGCGCGGCGGCGTCTACGGGCTGCTCGGCCCGAACGGGGCCGGCAAGACCACCCTCATCCGGGTGCTGGCGACTCTGCTGGAGCCCGACCGGGGCAGGGTGCGCGTGGCCGGGATCGACGTCCGCCATCATCCCGAGCAGGTGCGGGCCCGCATCGGGCTGGCGGGGCAGTACGCGGCGGTCGACGACCACCTCACCGGCCGGGAGAACGTCGAGATGGTCGGCCGCCTGTACGGGCTGCCTCGCCGCCAGGCACGCCGGCAGGCTGTCGAAGTGCTGGAGCGCATCGGCTTGACCCAGGTCGCCGGCCGGCCGGTGAGGACCTACTCGGGTGGGATGCGACGGCGGCTCGACCTGGCCGCCTCCCTGGTCGGCCGCCCCCAGGTGCTGTTCATGGACGAGCCGACCGCCGGGCTCGATCCCGCCAGCCGCCGCGAGCTGTGGGCCCTGGTCAGCGACCTGGTCGAGGGCGGCACCACGGTCCTGCTCACCACCCAGTACCTGGAGGAGGCCGACCAGCTTGCCGACCGGATCGCGGTCATCCACCACGGACGCGTCGTCAGCGACGGAACTGGCGACCAGCTCAAGGACCGCGTGGGCGGTGCGGTGCTGGAGCTGACCGTGCCGGAGGCCGACCGAGCCCAGACGCTACAGGCGCTGCGGACCCTGCGGACCGACGGCGGGGCCGACGACCGGCACCCCGGCAGGATCGTGGTCCCGGCGCCACATGGCGCGGCCACCCTGGCCGAGGCGCTGCGCCGGCTGCATGCCGCCGGCGTCACCCCCGAGGACGTGGCCTTGCACAAGCCGACCCTCGACGACGTGTTCCTCGCCCTGACCGGACAGCTCGCCACCACGCCCAGCGGCAACGGCCACGACCCCCATGGCGGCGGCGATCGCCGCGGCCAGCACCAACACGAAAGGGCGACCCGATGACCGCCACCGCAACCACCCCCGCCGTGCACGGCTGGCTGGCCCGCGCGGTCAGCGACGTGGCGGTCATCACTCGACGCAACCTCCTGTTCACCGTCCGGCTGCCCCAGGTGCTGGTGCTGTCGAGCATCATGCCGGTGATCTTCATCTTGATGTTCACCTACGTGTTCGGCGGCGCCATCCAGAACGCCCTCCCGCCGGCCGCCGCCGGCCGCTACGTCAACTGGCTGCTCCCCGGCCTGCTGGCCCAGTTCGCCCTGTTCGGCGGGGCGGCCACCGCGTCTGGGCTCGCCGAGGACCTCGCCAAGGGCGCTATCGACCGGTTCCGCTCGCTCCCGATGGCCGGTGCGGCGGTGCTGGCCGGCCGGACCCTGTCCGACCTGGTCCGCCTGGCACTCACCCTGACGCTGATGCTCGCCGTCGGCTACGGCATCGGCTTCCGCCCTCAGACCGGCCTGCCCGGTCTGCTCGGGGCCGCGGCGGTCGGCCTGCTATTCGGCTACGCCTGGTCGTGGGTGATGGCCCTGGTGGGGCTGCTGGTCCGCAGCGCCGAAGCGGTGCAGGCGGCCACCTACCTGGTCGTGTTCCCCCTCGCCTTCACCAGCTCGGTCTTCGTCCCCACCCAGACCATGCCTAGTTGGCTGCAGCCGTTCGCCGCCAACCAGCCCGTCACCGTGGCCACCAACGCCCTCCGCGGCCTGGTCCTCGGCCCGGGCGCCCTCCCACCCGGGCGGACCGTCGCCGGCCAGGTCGCCCTCGCCTTGCTGTGGGCGGTCGCCATCACTGCGGTCTTCGTCCCCGTGTCCGTGCGTGCCTACCGCCGCACCGTCCGGTAGTACCCATCACCTCGCAGGCTCGGAAGGATGCCCATGCGCACGCTTCGTCAGCAACGAGCGGTCCACCATCCCCTGTTCGCCTGCTGCTATGCGCGGGTCGGCCACCTCATGGACGCCGAAATCGGCGACCACCGCCAGCGCCTGCTGGCCGGCCTGGCGGGTCGGGTCCTGGAGGTCGGCGCCGGCAACGGCCTCAACTTCCCCCACTACCCGGCCACCGTCACCGAGGTCCTGGCCATCGAGCCAGAACCGTACCTGCGCCGCCTGGCCCTGGCCGCGGCCCAGCAGGCGCCGGTCCCGATCCGGGTGACCGATGGCACCGCCGAAGCCCTACCCGCCCCCGACGCCGGCGTCGAGGCGGTGGTGGCCAGTCTGGTCCTGTGCACAGTCACCGACCCCGATCAGGCCCTGGCCGAGACCCGTCGGGTGCTGCGCCCGGGCGGGAGGTTGCGCTTCTACGAGCACGTGCGGGCCACCGACCCGCGGCTGGCCCGCTGGCAGGACCGGCTGGAGCGCCCCTGGGGGTGGCTGGTCGGCGGCTGCCACCCCAACCGGGACACCGTGGCCGCCATTGCCGCCGCCGGGCTACAGGTCATCCAGCTGGACCGCTTCGGCCTCAAGGCCATGCCGCCGCTGGCCCGCCCGCACGTCCTCGGTGTGGCGGAGCGCGGGTCCTAGCAAGACGCGCAAGGAAGGGAGGAAACAATGCAGACAACCAAGCCCAAGGGCCCACAGCTGGTCAGGCCGGGACCGATCGGCCTGGGGATCCGGGTACTCCTCGGGGCTGTCATCCTGTACTGGTTCGCCGCGCTGTTCACCAAATGGAACGGGTTCCTGGAGCGCGATCCCCTTGAGTCGGGGCGGCTGTACACGCTGTTCACCATCTGGTGGCTCCCCGAGGTGTTCGCCCTCACCTTCCGACGACGCTGGGGGCTGTGGCCGGCCGTGGCGTTCCTGGCCGGAGGCGCAGCGATCGGCCTGATCGGCTACCTTGCCGGCGGCGGGGTGTGGAACCCAGTGCTGGCAGGGTGGGCCTACGCTGGCGACCTGCTGGCCTGGGGCGCCCTGGCCGTCTCGTTCCCCGTCGCCATCGTCACCCGCAGCCCCGGGTGCGAGCTTGGCGCGCTCCCCTGGCTCCTCGGTGGCCGAGAAGGGGAGGCCGCACCGAGGCGGGGCTGTGCCGTGGGCCTGGACCGCCTCGATGCCTGGGAGGCCTCACGGAGAAGGTGAATGGCGAACACTGCTCCCACCCGACATGGGCGACCGCTGCCCGCACCAACCGGCGAGCTCGCTGCTCGGCTGGTGGTTGACGTCCCTGGTGCGCAGCATCACCGCCGAGCTAGTCCGTGCGGTGGCGTCGGCTCATGACCCTCGAGTACCTCACCGCCCTGCAAGGGCAGCTGCGGTCGATGGTGGACGCCGAGGAGCTCCACCTGCAGATCGAGAGTGAGTTCCAGAACCCCAGTCGCTGGGGCCTCACATTGCCCACTTTCAGTGCTCGGGCATGCGTGGAGCCTAGGATGCTCGAGCACTCGGACCTGACGAGGCAGGAGGTTCCATGAAGGTTGCCGAGCTAGTCACCACGGTCCGCGATGCGATCACCGTTAGCAGGGTGTTCGCCGAGCCCTACGAGCAGGACGGCGTCACCGTCATCGCTGCCGCCATCGTGGCGGGCGGCGCGGGTGGTGGCGGGGGCCACGACGAGCGCGGCCAGGAAGGCGAGGGCGGCGGCTTTGGGGTGATCGCTCGGCCAGCTGGCGCCTATGTCATCAAGGACGGCAGGGTGTGGTGGCGCCCGGCGGTCGACGTCAACCGGCTCGTCGCCACCATTGGCGCCGTCGCCATCGCCTACCTGTTCACCCGCGTCCGCATCGAGAAGGCTCGCGCGGCGATCGCCAGCAACACGCCTGACCGGCCTTGAGAGGTTGTCGTATGAGGCGGTCTGCCGATCGTCTTCTTGATGAGGCACATCTCCAGCAAGGAGGTCAGATGGCACCGACGACCAAGCCGAAGCCGATCCCGGACGCCTACCGCCGCGTTACGCCCTGCCTGGTGGTGCAGGGCGGCGTCATAGCCCTCGAGTTCTACGCCGAGGTGTTTGGGGCGACCGAGCGCATGCGCTTCCCGGGCCCCGACGGCACCCTCGCCCACGCCGAGATCCAGATCGGGGACTCGGTGGTGATCGTCGAGGACGAGGTCCCGGAGCGGGGCACCAAGGCGCCGCCGCCCGGCGGGGTTGCCGGCTCTCCGACCTCGCTGTTCATCTACGTCGAGGACGTCGACGCGGTCGTCAGGCGAGCGGTGGAGCTGGGCGCGACCCTGCAGCGTCCCCCCCAGGACCAGTTCTACGGCGACCGGGACGGGCACATCGTGGACCCGTTCGGGCACGGATGGACCATCGCCACCCACGTGGAGGATGTGGCGCCGGAGGAGATGGCCCGCCGGATGGCCGAGCTGTACGGCCAGGCCTAGCCTGCCGGACGGCAATGCGTTGAAGCGAGGAGCGTGTGGCACGTGAAGTATGTGCTGTTGTTTGTGGACACCGAGCAGTTCGCCAACGACCTGCAGGCCATGAGCCAGGCCGAGCGCGAACGGGCCTACCAGCAAGCCGACAAGTGGTTCGCCGACCACGCCGGCAAGCTCCGGGGCGGGAGCAAGCTGCAGACACCGGAGACCGCGACCACGGTGCGGCTGGACGGCGCCGAGCCCGTCATCACCGACGGCCCGTTCGTGGAGGGCAAGGAAGTGGTCAGCGGCTACGCCGAGATCGAGGTCACCGACCTCGACGAGGCACTGCGCATGGTCAAGACCTGGCCGGGCTGCCCGGTCGTGGAGATCCGCCCCCTGGAGTCATGACCCCTGAGACTGATGTGTCGCATGCCCAGCTGGCCCGCGTGGTCCGCCAACACACGGGCCAGCTGGCCGCCTCCCTGGTCCGGGTGACCGGCGACTTCGCCACCGCCGAGGACCTGGTCCAGGACGCGGTGGTGGCCGCCCTGCAGCACTGGCCGGCCGAAGGGATCCCCCAGCGACCGGACGCATGGCTGTTCACCGTCGCCCGCCGCCGCGGCCTGGACGCCCTGCGGCGCGAAGGCAACTACCGCGCCAAGCTGGTCCAGCTGCAGTGGCCGGTCCAGCCCGACCCCGACGAGCGGCTGCGGCTGATCTTCACCTGCTGCCACCCGGCGCTGCCCCGGCAGGCCCAGATCGCGCTCACCCTGCGGGTCGTGTGCGGCCTGACCACCGCCCAGATCGCCCGAGCGTTCCTCGTGCCCGAGACAACCGTGGCGCAACGGATCACCCGCGCCAAGCGGAAGATCACCGACGCCGGGATTCCCTACCGGATCCCTGCCGACGACGAGCTCGGCGCGCGCCTGACCGAAGTCCTGGCGGTGATCTACCTGCTGTTCAACGAGGGCTACCTGGCCACCGCCGAGCAGGCGCACTCCCGTGATCTGGTCGAGGACGCCGAGTGGCTGGCCTCGCTGCTGCACCAGCTGATGCCGACCGAACCGGAGGTGGCGGGCCTGCTGGCGCTGATCCGGCTGCACCGCGCCCGCGCAGCGGCCCGCTTCGACCGCGACGGTGGCCTGGTGCTGCTGGAACACCAGGAGCGGTCCCGGTGGGACCGGGAGGCGATCGCCGAGGCGACCCGGCTGCTGGCCCGCGCCGCCAAACAGCGGCGCCCCGGCCCCTACCAGCTCCAGGCCGCCATCGTCGCCTGCCACGCCGAGGCCGAACGCTGGGAGGACACCGACTGGGAGCAGATCGTGCTGCTCTACGACATGCTGCTGGCGCTCGCGCCGTCCCCGGTCACCCGCCTGCACCGCGCCATCGCCCTGCGCTACACCGCGGGCCCGCGGGCCGCCATGGCCGAGCTGGACGCCCTCACCGGAACACTGGACCGCTACCACCTCTACCACGCCACCCGCGCCGAGCTGCTGCGCGAGCTCGGCCACCCCGACCAGGCCCGCGCCGCCGACCGCCTCGCCCTCGAGCTGACCGCCAACCCCGCCGAACAGGCCGTGCTCCAGCAGCGCATCGCCTGGACCTAGCCCGGCGTTGACCCTGTCATGCGACGGCCGATGTCGCGTCTTCGGTCGTGCTGTGGTCTTTGCTGGGTGTTTGGCCGCCCCGCCCCCAACCGGTCGAGCATCGCATCCACGCCCTCGCGTGATGTCCTGGTGAGGTTGTCGTACCGGGCGGGTCGCCGATCGTCCTTCTGGTAGGAGGTCTGGCTGAGCCAGGCCCAGCCCAGATGACAAGGAGATCGGCTCCATGGAGCGCAAGTGGTGGACCCTGCTCGCCGTCTCGGTGGCGACCTTCATGCTGCTGTTGGACATCACGGTCGTGAATGTGGCCCTGCCGTCGATCCGCGAGGACCTGGGCGCCAGCTTCACCGACCTGCAGTGGGTGGTCGACGCCTACGCGTTGACGCTGGCCACGCTGGTGCTGACGGCCGGCTCGCTCGCCGACCGGCTGGGGCGCCGCCGGCTGTTCGCCGTCGGGCTGGTGATCTTCTCGGTCGCTTCGCTGCTGTGCGCGCTGGCGCCGGATCCGACCCTGCTCAGCCTGGCCCGCGCGCTCCAAGGGGTGGGTGGGGCGGTGCTGTTCGCCGTCTCT
>Ga0126306_10000049_pt1 | contig 32302 bp, 34 predicted proteins | sample Plot27_FD_92592 | JGI IMG/M metagenome (GOLD analysis project Ga0126306, IMG submission 92592) | Serpentine soil microbial communities from UC McLaughlin Reserve, CA, USA - Plot27 | ecosystem: Environmental > Terrestrial > Soil > Grasslands | place: USA: UC McLaughlin Reserve, Lake County... | reverse complement strand
GTGATCGCGTTCAGCCGCGCGGAGCGCGTCGACCCGCGCGAAACGCTCGACGACGCGTTCGCGATTCTCGGTGAGTTCATGAACGAAGGCCTGCTGGTGGCCGCCGACTCGGAGCTCGCCGAGCCGATCGCCACCACGCTCGCGCCGGGCGACAGCGTCGGCAGCTACGAGGTGGTGGCGCCAGTCCACGTGGTGGTCGACACCGAGGTCTACATGGCGCACGCGTCCGACGGCTCGCCGGTTGCCCTCAAGGTTGCCCGTGCGGGGGCGGGAAGCAGCATGCACGCGGCCCTCCGCCACGAGGCGGCGGTCCTGCAGGCGCTCGATGGGCGAGTGAGCCCGCGGCTGCTCGAGCTAGGCGTGGTCGACGACCGGCCATTCCTCGCGACATCCTGGTGCCCGGGGGTCGATGTCTTCCAAGCCGCGGCTGAGGCACGGTCGCTGGACGGATCCGATGGCCGCGCGGAGCTGCTGGCGCTGGCCCAGAGCGTGGTCGCGGCGTACGCACACCTACACGCTCAAGGGGTTCTCCACGGGGACGTGCACCCACGCAATCTGCTCGTGGACGGCGACGGCGGCGTGGCCGTGATCGACTTCGGATTCGCCGCCGGGCCGCCCGGTCCGGCTGGTCCAGCCGCCGGGTGGCGTGGCGGTGTCGACTTCTTCATGGAGCCGGAGCTGGCCGCCGCGCGGCTCGACGGCCGCCCGTCCCCGGCGCTGTCCGCGGCGGGCGAGCAGTACTCGGTCGGGTCGCTGCTCTACCTCCTTCTGACAGGCGCGCACACCCACGAGTTCTCGCTCGAGCAGGAGGAGATGCTGCATCAGCTACTCGAGCAACCGCCGCTGTCCTTCCGGGACCGCGGGGTGCACGATCTCCCCGCGGTGGAGCGGGTGGTGGCGCGGGCGCTCGACAGGGAGCCGGGGTCCCGTTTTCGGACGATGCGCGAGTTCTCGGACGCCATGCGCAGGGCTGCGGCGAGCGACGTCGTCGGCGGCAGTGACGGAGTCGCGCCCACCGCCCGAGGGCCGGATGACGCGCAGAGGCTCCTCGATGAGGTGCTGGACAGGCTGGCGGTCACGGGAGCGCTGTTCGCCGGCGGCTTGGCGGCCCCTACCGCCTCGGCCATGAACGGCGGAGCGGGCTTCGCCTACGCGTTGCTCCGGATCGCGAGAGCGCGTGGCGACGAGTCGCTGCTCGCCCTCGCCGACCTCTGGTCCACACGATCCGTGAGCGCCGTGGAATCGCGCGACGCCTTCTGGAACGAGGAGCTCGAGATCGTCCCCGAGGTCTTCGGACGGAATTCCTTCTACCACACGGCCGCCGGCGTACATTGCGTACACGCGCTCATCGCGCACGGGCGGGGTGACGAGCGTGCCCAGCAGCTCGCTCTGCGGGAGTTCGTCGCGGCGGCCGGGCAGCCGTGCGAACACGTCGACGTTGCTTTTGGACTGGCGGGGCTCCTGCTCGGATGCTCCCTGCTGATCGACGCACCGCTGCGAGCGCCCGACGAGGACGCATTGCGGTCGCTCGGGGACGGGTTGCGCGACCGCCTGTGGACTCAGCTCGAGCGCCAGCCACGGATCGCCGAGAGCACGGAGCTGAGGTCGCTCGGAGCCGCCCACGGATGGGCCGGCTACCTGTACGCGCTTCTACGGTGGAGCGAGGCGGCGGGCGCTCCGCCGCCGGACGGTCTCCGGGACCGGCTCGAACAGCTCGGTGAGCTCGGGCACCGGGCCGGCCGTGGACTGCGCTGGCCCCATGAGACCGGGGTCGGCGTGCCGGACACTGCGCTCGCGGCGAGCTGGTGCAACGGCGCGGCGGGCTTCGTCCCCCTCTGGATCGCCGCGCACCGGACGCTCGGCGACGAGACGTACGCGCGATGGGCCCAGATGGCGGCCTGGAGCGCGTACGAGGGGCCTCCCGCTCCAGGCGATCTCTGTTGCGGATTCGCGGGACGCGCCTACGCGCTGCTGGCCCTCCATCGGCAGGCTGGCGAACGCCGCTGGCTCGCACGAGCGCGGTCGCTCGCCAGCCGCGCGGCTACAAGCGTGCGCGCGGACTCGTTGCGTCGCGACAGCCTCTACAAGGGCGAGGTCGGCGTGGCACTGCTCGCGGCGGACCTCCAGACGCCCGAGTACGCCTGCATGCCCCTGTTCGACGCCGAGGGGTGGTCGCGCTAGTCAGCGCTCCTCCTCGAGCAGGTCGACCAGCTGGGCGATCGCGCGGCCCAGCTCGCCGCGCGGCTCGCGACCGCCCAGGGCGAGCCGGGCTCCGAGTGCTGAGTTCGGAAGCGCGAAGAGGCCGGGCTGGTCGTGCGGGGCCCGGTTCAGAACGACGATTGGAGCTGGGCTCACCCGGGCGATGCATTGCGAGGCGACCCGGGCCAGGGCCGGCTCGACGTCGCGGCTCGTGACGATCACGGCGCGGTCGGCCAGGGCGGCGGGCGCGCCGCCTAGCAGCTCCGAGCCCGCGTCGATGACAACTGGAGCGTGATAGCGGGCCGTCTGTACGAGCCGCCGCGGATCCCCACCCGCCAGACAGAGCCCGCCGAGGGCACGCGGGTGGGATCCCGGGACGTCCTCCAGGGTCCGAGCAAGCCTGGACGCGGCGTGGGTCGCGAGCGGGAGGCCCGCCGGCCGGGAGTCCGAGCACACCACCGCGGTCCCCTCGGGGACGCGGACGGCGAGCTCGGCGGCGAGCGCTCGAGCCACGACCGTTACGCCGCAGCCACGGGTCAGCCCGAAGACGCTCACGACCGGCCGCGTCTCAATCGGTCCGGCGCCCTCCGCGGCCGGCTCGGGTGCTGCGGCATCGAGGAAGAAGGACTCGACCGCCGCCGCCGCCGTAGCGAGGAAGCCGCGCGAGGCGGCGAGCGCAGCTGCCTCCCTCGTCATCGGTCCTCCACCGCGGCGTGTGCGCTCAGCTCGAGCCGGCGGCGGAGCGAGGGAAGCAGACCGGGTGGGCGCAGACGGACCGTCACCTTGCCGCCCTCGACCGCCACCTGACCGCGTGCACGCGACCATCCGGGCAGCGCTGCGCGCGCGGCCGCCCGCGCGTCGCCTCCGCCGGCCAGCGCGAGCGCGCCGGCCTCGGCGGCGTTAGCGGCGAGCACGCTGGCATAACCGACGGCCATCACCTGGGCGACGGCAAGCGCCATCAGGAGGACGAGGGGCAGCGTGGCCAGGAGCTCGAGGGACGCCTGACCCCGTTCGCCGGGCTTCATCGGCCATCTCCAAGCGATGCCGTAGCCGCTACGCGCACGGGCGTGCGCCAAGCGTGCAACAGGATGGGCACGCGCAGCCGGACGCGGATGCCGGAGGTCCCGGTCCTGGTCACGGAGAGGTCGCGTTCCAGGGAGCGAGGGAGCGCGCTTCGCGCCGCGCGGGCGGGGCTCTCGCCTACGAGATCAGCGCGGGCAGCCGCGCGCGCGGCGTTCGCGCACAGCCAGAGGGTGTGACCGGTCAATACGAGCTGCCACGCGATTGCCGCCGCGAGCAGGATCAGCGGCACCATTGCCACGGTTTCGACCGAGGCCTGGCCGGATTCCGGGCGGGTCGTGAGCACGCATCGAAGGTCCCGCCCGGCGGGGAACGGGACAACGCGCTGGGGTTACGAAAGGGCTACTCGTACCGGCGGTAGTGCGTCCAGGCCCAGAAGAGGCCGTAGGACGCGATCGCCAGCAGCCCGAACCAGACCAGCACGCCCGCGCCGCCGGAGTCGAACAGCCGGTCGGTGGCCGTGAAGGTCAGCACGGCTATCGCCAGCGAGCCGTAGAGGGCGAGCCGGATGTTCGAGTCGAGCGTCTCGATGTCGAGCCGGTACTGGCGGTACATGCGCGCGACGAGGATCGCGATCGCCGCGAAGAACGCGATCGTGAGCGCCGTGAGCAGCACGTCGAGCAGGTTGCCGCCGCCGGGCAGCAGCTCGAAGACGAGCGCCACGAGCGCGATGAGGCCGAACTTCCAGGCCCTCTGCACGACGGGAACAGTATCCGGCCTAGTGGATCGCGCCGGCCGCCGCCAGGGCCAGCACCAGGACGCCGAGCGCGACGCGGTACACCACGAAGATCAGCGTCGAGTGGCGCGTGAGGTAGCGGAGCAGCCAGGCGATCGAGGCGTAGCCCACCACGAAGGCCATCAGCGTCGCGATCGCCAGCGCGCCCAGACCGGCGTTGGTGTCCTCGGATCCGTCCAGGATCGACACGAACTTGAACAGGCCGCTCAGCACGACGGCCGGGACCGAGAGCAGGAACGAGAACCGTGCCGCGCTCGGCCGGTCGAAGCCGAGGAACAGGCCCGCCGTCAGGGTGGCGCCCGACCGCGAGACGCCCGGCACCAGCGCGAGCGCCTGCGCGAGCCCGATCAGGATGCCGTCGCGCCTGGTGATCCGCTCCAGCGGGCGGTCGTGGCGAGCGGCCTCCTCGGCAGCCAGCAGGAGCAGGCCGAGCACGATCAGAGCGCCGCCGATCAGGTAGAGGTCACGCGCGCCGCTCTCGATCTGATCCTTGAAGATCAGGCCGAAGATCCCGATCGGGATCGTTCCGATGAGGATGTACCAGCCGAGCCGCGCATCGAGCGTGTGCCGGACGCTGCGGTCGCGCAGTGAGCGCAGCCAGGCCAGCCCGATGCGCAGCAGATCCCTGCGGAAGTAGATGACGACTGCCGCCATCGTCCCGAGCTGAACGACCGCGGTGAACGCCGCGCCCGGATCCTCCCACCCCGCGAACGCCGGCACGATGCGCAAATGCGCGGTGCTCGAGATCGGCAGGAACTCGGTCAGCCCCTGTGTGATCCCGAGGACGATCGCCTCGAAGACGGACACGGCGGCGGAACCCTAGTGACCGTTACCTGCGCCGTTCGCAAACCGCTCGCGCGACTCGGCGAGGATCTTCAGCGCGTCCTCGCACGGATACCAGCCGTCGATCTCGACCTTCTTGTTCTCGAGCTGCTTGTAGACGGTGAAGAAGTGAGCGATCTCGTTCTTCAGCTGGTCCGACACCTCGTCGAGGCTCTCGAGCGTGTTCCATCCCGGGTCGGTGAGCGGAACGGCGAGCACCTTGTCGTCGATCCCCTGGTCGTCCTCCATGCGGAACAGGCCGATCGGCTTCACCTCGATCATGCAGCCGGGGAAGGTCGGCTCGGAGACGAGCACCATCACGTCCAGCGGATCGCCGTCGAGCGACAGCGTGTCCGGGACGAAGCCGTAGTCAGTCGGATAGACGACCGAGGAGAACAGGAAACGGTCGAGCTTGATCGAGCCCGTCTCGTGATCGAACTCGTACTTGTTGCGGCTTCCCTTCGGGATCTCGACGATGCAGTTGAAGGAATCGGCCACTCCGAGCGACAGGGTATCGTTCAACTCGCGTGCGCAAGCTGGCTCCAATCCTCGTTCTCGCGGCCTGGCTGATCCCGGCCGCCACCGCCTTCGCGGGCGACAACGGCGAGGGCCTCTATGGAGAGACGGACGACAGGATCGTCACCTTCTTCTGCCTCGGCGTGGTGATCTTCTTCGCGGTGTTCGTGATCCTCGCCTCCTGGCTGCAGGCCGTGCTCGAGCGGCGCAAGGAGCAGCGGAAGGCCGTGGAGCTGCGCAAGCGCGTCGGCTGGTAGCTCCGGCGCCGTAAACAGAGCGACCCCGGGAGTCCCGGGGCCGCGCCGTGCGAGGAGGGGTGTCTCTGCAACCCCGATGCTCGCGGCGATGCGCCCGCCGCATGTGAAGTCTCTGAGAAAGTGCCGGTCATGGACCCCGTGACCTACGAGCGGCGCGGCGCCGCGGCGCTGCTCACCATCGACCGCCAGGAGCGGCGCAACGCGATCGACGGACCCACCGCCGAGCTGATCGCCGCCGCCTACGACCGCTTCGCCCGTGACGACGACGCGCGCGTGCTCGTCGTGACCGGCGCGGGCGGCGTGGCGTTCTGCGCCGGCGCCGACCTCAAGGCGATCGAGAGCTTCGCCCCGCGGATGGACGACCCGCGCGGCCCGCTCGGCATCAGCCGGGTGATCTCGCCCAAGCCCACGATCGCGGCGATCTCCGGGTGGTGCCTTGCCGGCGGGCTCGAGCTCGCGCTGTGGTGCGATCTCCGGATCGCGACGCAGGACTCGGCGCTCGGCTTCCCGGAGCGGCGCTGGGGAGTGCCGTTGGTGGACGGCGGCACCCAGCGGCTGCCGCGCATCGTCGGGCTCGGCCGCGCGCTCGACCTGATCCTGACGGGCCGGATCGTGGACTCCGACGAGGCGCTGGCCATGGGCCTGCTGACCGAGGTGGTGCCGGCCGGCCGCCACGTGGAGCGCGCGCTCGAGTTCGCGGAGGCGCTTGCGCGCTTCCCGCAGGACACGATGCTGGCCGACAGGCGTGCCGCGATCGAGGGAATCGGGCTGACCTTTGAGGAGGGGCTGGCGCTGGAGGCCCGTAACGGCGAGCCGACCCAGGCAACCGCCTGGGCCGGCGCCGCCCGCTTCTCTGGTGGCGAGGGAAGGGGCGGCACCGGCTCCGGCGTGTAGTACCCCTGCGGAAACTCACCCTCTGAAACGGCGGCTTCCGCAAAAACTTGCGCCCGATTTCAAAAAGAATTTTCGGCTAACGGGCGACCCGGAACCTGAGCCGCACCGGACGGGAGCGATTGCCCACCGCGTCCCGCACCTGAAGCGTCAGCCGGTAGCGCCCGGCGCGCATGGCTCGGCGCCCCACGCGGCCGCTGAGCGCGACTCGTGAGCGGCCCGCGCGGATCGTCCGGGTGAGCCGGCCGGCGCGGCTGAACCGCCCGTGGCCGTTCCGGGCGCGCACCTTTCGCGCGAACAGGATCGTGGCAGTACCCGCCTCCGTCGAGCGGAACCGGAGCACCGTGCCGCGGCGGAGCTTCGTCGCAAGCGGGGTGCGCGCGCGCCCGACGCGGAAACGCCGGCGGCTGAGCCGCGCCCCGGATATCACGGGCGCCGTGGTGTCACGCGCGTCAGCGGGGTTACCGCAATCGGCGAGGCGAGCGCGCAGGTAGATCTGCGCGTAGTCGCTCTGCACGCCGAGCAGCGCGTCCTCGCTCACGAAGCTCACGCAGCCGGCGTCGGTGCTCACGCCGATCGGGGAGGCCCCGCGGGCCGCGAGCCGGCCGTCTGGACCGCTCGCGCGCGACACCAGCTCGGTGCGTCCCGCGCTCAGGTCGCGCACGTAGGTTTCGAGCTCTCCGTCGGGTGTGCCCGGGGAGAGATTCGTGGCCTGCGAGGCGAACGCCACGTATCCACCGTCCGGGCTGATCACGGGGCCGAAGGTCTGTCCCGTGCCGGCCGCACCGTCCGGGCCGTCCGCGCGGCTCGCCAGCACGAGCGTGCCGGCCGCCAGGTCGCGGACGTACACGTGGCTGTTCGAGCCGTTCCCTCCGGGGAGGTTGCCGGCCGTAGCATCGAACGCGACGCGCGTGCCGGAGGCATCCAGCGACACGCGGTACACGGAACCGTTGCTCTTCGTGCCGTCGGGGGTGGCGCTCACCAGCGTGGTGGTCTCCGCGGCCAGGTCGCGCAGGTGGACATCCGGCTGGGTGTCGGTGTCGCCATCGCCGAGGTTCGCGGAGTAGGTGGTGAACGCGACACGGCTGCCGTCCGCGCTGATGTCCGCGACGACGCTCTCGCCGTCTCCCTTCGCGCCGCCTACCCCGCGGCTGACCAGGATCGTTCGCCCGCTCTCGAGGTCGCGCACGTGCAGGTCCGGCAGGCTGTCGGTGTCACCGTCGCCGAGGTTCGTGGCATAGGAGGAGAACACGATGCGCGAGCCGTCCGCGTCGAGCGCCGGGAGCCGCGACTCGGCGTTCGCCGCCTCACCCTCGGGCCCGTCTGCCCGGCTCGCGAGGGACGTACTGCCCGCTGCGAGGTCGCGCACCCAGACGCCGCGCTGCGGGCCGTCGCCGACGGTGAACGCCACACGGCGGCCGTCGCCGCTGATGGCGGGCTGCTCGTCCGACACCGGCAGCGGCGCGCCGGACGGGCCATCGGCTCTGCTCGCCAGCGTGACCGCGCCGGTGACCCGGTCGCGGACGAACACGGCCGACGCCACTCCGTCCGGCAGGCCCAGAGCGGGCGCGCCCGAGACGAATACGGCGAACCGGCCGTCGTCGCTGAGCGCGCCCCCGTACGCGAAGCCGCCCGCGCTCGCGAAGGGATCGCTCCCCGCAGGCCGTGACACGGCATCGGTGGTCTTGGCGCCGAGGTCGCGCAGCACGACCGCGGAGTGGCGGGGATCGAGACCGGACGGGATGCTGCCGCTGTCCAGGCCGATCGCGACCTTCGTGCCGCTGCCGCTCACGGCGACCGCGGCGGCTCCGGCGTTCGCGACCTTGCCCGTGGCACCGTCCGCGCGGCTCGCCACCTGGATCTCGTTGGTCACGACGTGCTTGACGTAGGCGTCACGAGCCGGATCCGGATCGTCGGGATCGAGCCCGGTCGCCGACGAGACGAAGCCGACGACGTATCCGCTGTCATCCACCGACGGGCCCGTGGAGATCGAGCCCTTTTGGCCGCTCAAGGTGATGCTCACCAGCGCCGTCGTGTTCGTGGTGAGGGAGCGCCGGTAGACGTCCGGCGCCGTGTCCGGGTCCTCGGCGTTGCTGAACTGATTTGCCCTCGACTCGAACGCGACGGCGGAGCCGTCCCCCGCGATCGAAGGCGCCCGCGACGTTCCGTTTCCGACCGCGCCGGCGCCGTCCGCGCGGCTCGCAAGCACCGTCGTCCCGGCGGCCATCTCGCGGACGTACACATCGGCGAACGTGTTCGTGTCCGCCGTGGGATCGACGGCCTCAAGCGGCTCGCTGGTGAAGGCGATCCGGTTGCCGTCGTCGCTGATCGAGGGATCGGTGCCGCTGACCGGGGTCCCTCCGTTCGCGGCGGAGCGGCGGCTGACGAGGACCGTCGAGTTTCCGACCCCGATGTGGCGGCGGTAGACGCGCGTGCCGCTGGTCGTGGCACTCCCGTCGAGGTTCGTGGCCTCGGACACGAAGGCCACATAGGCGCCGGTCTCGCTCAGGACGGGTTGCGACGACGCCCTGTTCCCCACGGAGCCCAGGTTCGGGGCGCGGCTCACCAGGTAGGTCGCGTCCGCCGTCAGCTCGCGCACGTACACGTCGTTGTTCGGCCCGTTGGTGTCGGCCGGGTCCAGCGGCCCCTCGCAGGCGAACGCCACACGCGACCCGTCGTCGCTGATCGAGGGCGAGTAGCAGTAGGAGTGCGAGGGCTCGCCCGTCGCGCCGGTGGCGCGGCTCGCGAGGATGACCGCTCCGGTGACGCGGTCCTTCACGTACACGTTCGAGACGCGGTCGTCGTCGCCGTCATAAAGCCCGTCCGACTGGGACTGGAACGCCACGAAGCGGCCGTCCTGGCTGACGGTGGAGTCCCTGGTCTCGGCGCTCGCGACCGGTGCGGGAAGCGGCGCGAAGAGCGACGAATCGCCGGAGAGGATCGCCGTCGTGCCCTCGGGGAGCGAGGCGGCGGACGCCGTGCCCGCGGAGAGGGCCGCGGTGACCGCGAGGACGGCGGCGACTGCCTGGGAGCGCGTGCGTGTCATGGCGAGATCTCAGGTCAGGCCGGTTGGCAGGCGGTAAACGGCGGGTAGACAGCGGTGCTGGATAACCTCGCCGGGTGGCCGCAGCCGCCATAGAGGTGCGCGATCTGCGCAAGGACTACGGGCCGATCGAGGCCGTGCGCGGCGTGTCGTTCGAGGTCGAGCGGGGCGAGGTATTCGGCCTGCTCGGGCCGAACGGCGCCGGCAAGACGACGACGGTCGAGATCCTCGAGGGCTACCGCCGCCGCTCGGCGGGCGAGGTGAGCGTGCTCGGGCACGACCCCGCCGAACGCGACCGCGAGCTTCACCAGCGGATCGGGATCGTGCTCCAGAGCTGCGGCTTCTATCCGCACGTGACCGTCCGCGAGGCGGTGGAGCACTTCGCGAAGGCCTACGACCATCCGCGCGACGCCGGCGAGACGATCGACCTGGTGGGCCTCGGCGAGAAGGCCGATGCTCGCACGAAGAGCCTGTCCGGCGGCCAGCGGCGCCGCCTGGACCTCGCGCTCGCGCTGGTGGGCGACCCGGAGCTGATCTTCCTGGACGAGCCCACCACGGGGTTCGACCCGGCGGCGCGCCGCACCGCCTGGGGCGTGGTCCGCGCGCTGAAGGAGCTCGGCAAGACCGTGCTCCTGACCACCCACTACCTCGACGAGGCGCAGGAGCTGGCCGACCGCGTGGCGATCGTGAAGGAGGGCCGCATCGTCGCCGAGGGACCGCCGGATCAGCTCGGCCCCGGCACCTCCCGCTACCGCGTGTCGTACCTGTCCGACGGGAGGCGCGTGGAGCACCAGACGGACGACCCGACGGAGCTGCTTCACAGGCTCACACGCGACGCGCTCGCTCGCGGCGAGCGGCTCGAGGGCCTCGAGGTGACCCGCCCCACGCTCGAGGAGGTCTACCTCGAGCTCACCGCGGAGGCGGACTCCATATGAGCCCCATGGCCCTCGCCTGGCAGCAGTTCCGCTTCGAGCGGAAGCTGTTCTGGCGCAACCCGAGCGCGGCGTTCTTCAACTTCGTCCTGCCGCTGCTCCTGCTGGTGCTGACCGCAACGGCGTTCTCGACCGAGTCGGACGAGCTGGAGGTGCTGATCCCGGGAATCGCCGGCATGGGCGTGCTCGCCACGACGTTCACGGCCCTCTCCTTCAACCTCACCATGCTGCGCGACGAGGGCGTCCTGAAGCGGATCCGCGGCACTCCGATGCCCGCGGGCGCGTATCTGGCCGGGTTCATCGGCTCGGCCACGCTCAACGCCGTTCTCCAGGTGGCGATGGTCGTGACGATCGGGAACCTGGTCTACGGCGTGGACTGGCCGCAGGACCCCCTGCTGCTGATCGGCTTCACGCTGCTGGGCGTGGTCTGCTTCGCGGCGCTCGGCGTGGCCTTCTCGCACGCGATCCCGAACGAGGAGTCCGCGCCGGCGTACACGAACGCGATCTTCCTGCCGCTGATCTTCATCTCGGGCGTCTTCTACTCGGCCGACGACCTGCCCGAGGCGCTCAAGGCGATCGCCGAGGCGCTGCCGCTGAAGCACCTGATCGACGGCCTCTCGGCCGCCATCGTCGGCGGGGGCGGCGACACCGGCACGGCGGCCCTCGTGGTGGCCGCCTGGGCGGCCGCCGGCCTATTCCTCGCCGTGCGCTTCTTCCGCTGGGAATAGTCCTCCGCGGGCATCCATGCCCGCGTTCTGACCTAGAGCGCGCCTTCCGGGGCGCGTAAATGAAGCGCGTGCCCGTGCCGGCGCAGCCACGCCTCGTGCTCGCGCCAGGCCGGGCAGCGTGAGCCGAGCAGCCGCCAGTAGCGCGGCGAGTGGTCCTGCACGTCCAGGTGCGCCACCTCGTGCTCGACGACGTAGTCGAGGATCTCGGCCGGCGCCAGCAGCAGCCGCCAGTTGAAGCTCATCGCGCCGCTCGTGGAGCAGCTGGCCCAGCGCGTGCGCTGGCCCCTGATCTGAAGCCGCTCGTAGCTCCGCCCCGCCCGGGCCACGGCGAGATCCAGCCGTGGCCCCACCTCGATACGCGCCTGGCGCCTGTACCAGGCCTCGAGCGCATCAGGAAGCGCGTTCTCGCGGCCGAGCTTCACCCGCAGCTCGGAGCCGCGCCGCGCGACGTGCGGGCGCGACCGCGACGGCTCGACCCGGACCCGCAGCGAAAGGGGCTCTCCGAGGTACGGAGCCTCGCCTCCGTCGCACAGGCGAGCCGGCGGGAAATCGGCCTCCGATTCGCGCATCCGGCGGAGCGTCCGCTCGATCCATGGACGCTTTTCCTGGACGAACGGCTCAACGTTTCGCAGAGGAAAGTGGCGCGGAAGCACAACCTCCACGCCGTCCGCATCCACCTGGATGCGCGCATGTAGAGCGCGATTCGAGCGCCTGATCCGGTACGGCGGAGCTGTCACGCGCACGAGGTTAGGCCCCCGATCGGTCGTAGGACATTCGTCCACATACCTCAGATCGGGGAGGGGGGAGCCGACAACTGGATGGCGGCGTCGTCATTTCCCCTACGGCGCCGCTCGAACTTCAAGCATCACCACTGAGACAAAGAACCCAGACCGAGAAGGAGCGGGGGGATGAAGAACTCAACCGATTCGAAGGGCCGTAAGCGCAGGATTTTCGTGACCGTCGCGGTCCTGGCCCTCATGGCGGGCGTGGCGGTCTTCTCGACGTCGGCCGCGTTCACGGCGACCTCGTCGAACCCGGGCAACCACATCGAGGCGGGCACGGTCGCGATCGGCGACAGCGACGCCGGCACCGGCGCTCTGTACAACGCCCTCAACCAGAAGCCCGGCTCGGGCAACGGCCCGACGGCCGCGTGCATCCGGGTGACCTACTCGGGCTCGCTCGCCTCGAGCGTCAAGCTCTACAGCAGCGCGATCTCGAACGGCTCGCAGTTCCGCCTCAAGGTGGAGCGCGGCTCCGGCCTCACCGGCCCGGCCGCCAACATGAACTGCACGGGCTTCACCTCGTCGAGCACTCCGTTCGACGCGACGCTCGACACCTTCCCGACGACCTACGCCGGCGGCGTCGACGGCAAGGCTGCCGGGGCGGCTTGGTCCAGCGGCGACAGCGTGGACTACCGCTTCACGATCTACACCGTCGATGACTCCACGCCGAACGCTCACACGTCGGCCGTGGACACCGGCGCGCACAGCTTCACCTGGGAGGCGCAGAACAACTAGGCAAGGCCTCGCACCAGCCGCCATGGGCTCGCGACCCGAGCCCATGGCGGCACCCCGCGGGCGGCCCAGCGTGAATTTGCCCTCGATCTCACGTATGTCCGGTCTCCTCGTCGGCCTGAGCCTCGCGCTCGTGGCCCTCGTCGGAGCCCGTGTTCCAGCCGGTACCGGTGAGGTGCCGGCTTCTGCGTCTCTGAGAGCGGAGCCCTCGGTTCAGCTCGGTATCACGCCCGTAGGGCGCGAGCTGCTCTCCGAGCGGCGCCTGGCCCCGGGCAAGTCGGTCTCAGGGCTTGTCCAGGTGTCCAATCTGACCGGAGCCTCGCTCCTCGCCACCCCCCGCTTTCACACGGTGAGGGGCGAGGCGCCGGCAGCTCTTCAAGTCGCCCTCCTCTCGGGAGGCCGCACCCTCTACAGCGGCAGCATCGCCGGCTTTCACCCGTCGGTGCGGCTCAGCGCCCGGCAGGCGCGCTCGCTCCGCTTCCGGCTGTCCGGTCCTCGCGCGCAGGCGCGCGACATCCAGGGCCGCTCGTTCGCCCTCGGCATTCGCTGGTCCACGAAGAGGGCGGGCCGGTAGATGGATGCGCTCTCGAACATGGCCGCGACCGCGACGGCGACCGCAACCGAGTCGAGCGTGCGGAGCGCCCGGGCGTTCGCGCGCGCCTGCCTCACCTTCGCCCTGTGGGTCGTGCTCGGCTTCGGGCTCGGGGTGGTCGCGATCGTGACCCTGCCGAGTGTTTTCGGCTACCAGTCGCTGACGGTCGTGTCGGGGAGCATGGTCCCCACGCTCGGCGTGGGCTCCGTTGTGATCGACGAGGTGATCGCGCCCGCGGACGCCCGCCCCGGCGACATCGTCACCTTCAAGGACCCGCTCCACCCGCGACAGCTCACCCACAGGCTTCAGAAGGTGCGCGTGGAGGGCGATACGTTCTACATGACCACCCTGGGCGACGCGAACGACGCGCCTGAGCACTGGACCGTGCCCCGCACCGCCCACATCGGCCGCGTCGTGGCGCACCTCCCCAAGCTCGGTTACGCCCGGTCCTGGCTCGGCTCCCGGTACGCCCGCCTGGGCGCCGCGGGCATCGTGCTGCTCCTCGGGGCGCTGATGCTCGTGGACCTGTGGAGGCCGAGGAGGAGCGACCAGTGAAGCGCTGGCACCGCTTCGCGATCGCCGTGGCGATCGTGGCGCTGGTGCCCGCCGCGGGAGGCGCAACCTACGCGGCCTTCCGGGCCACCAGCTCGAACGACGGCAACGAGATCGAGGCCGGCAGCGTCAAGCTCTCCGACAACGGAGACGGCAGCGCCCTGGTCTCGCTCGCCGGGGCCGTGCCGGGCGACACGACGAGCGCCTGCTTCGAGGTCACATACGACGGAAGCCTGCCCGCCACCGTGCGCCTGCACGGGACCACCACCGGCTCCGGTCTCGACCAGTACCTGGACGTGAAGGTCACGCGCGGGACCTACAGCCCGTCGACCCCGGCGTACAAGTCGTGCACGAACTTCCAGCCGGACGGCACCGACTACATCGGGTCCGGGAACGGCGTGATCTACAACGGCACGCTGCAGGGGTACCCCGACGATTACGCCTCCGGGCTCGTGGACCCGACCAGCGGCTCCCCGGAGAGCTGGGGCACGGGCGAGGCGCACGTCTACAGGATCGACGTGACACTGCAGCAGAACTTCGCGGCACAGGGGAAGGACGCCGCGCAGACGTTCCGCTGGGAGGCGAGGAACCAGTGAGCCGCCGCCGCCTTCGTCTTCGCCACGCGGTCGCCCTGGCGGTCGCGCTACTGGCCCTCGGCGCCTCGACCGCGCTCGCGGTATTCGTCGCCACCGTCTCGAACTCGGGCAACTCGTTCCAAGCGGCGGCGCTCTTCCCCGGCGCGATCAAGATGGCGAGTGGCTCCTACACGGGCGACGCCACCGACAACCGCGCGATTACGGTGGGCTTCCAGCCGGACTTCGTGATCGTCAAGGACGAGGGCAACCGTGAGGGCGTGGCGCGGACCTCCACGATGGCCGCCGACGCGTCGAAGCCGATGGGCACGCTCACGCCGCTCCAGACGGACAACATCCAGTCGTTCGGCCCAACGGGGTTCGTCCTCGGCACCTTCAACCGCGTGAACCAGAGCGGGCGCACGTATCACTGGGTGGCGTTCAAGGCCAACAGCAAGGCCATGTCCGTCGGGAGCTACACCGGCAACGCCACGGGCCAGTCGATCACCGGGCTCGGCTTCTCCCCCGAGCTCGTGATCGTGATGGGCAACGTCGCACAGCGGTCGGTTCTGAACTTCGCCGGGGGGCGCACGTACCGGTTCGACACGGGCACCTCGATCGCGAGCGGCGTGACCTCCATGGACGCCGACGGCTTCACCGTCGGGACCGCGCTCGAGACGAACGCGGCCACGACGACGAATCACTACGTCGCGTTCAACGACTTCCCGAACTCGATCGACGTCAGCTCGTACACGGGCAACGCGGCCGACAACAGGGACATCGCGACGCCGGCGTTCCAGCCGGAGTACATGCTGATCAGGGCGGACGACAACACCACCGGCCGCCCCGCGCTCTCGCGCCCGGCATCGCTGGCCGGCGACAACACCCTGCTGTTCGCCGGCTCGGCCATGATCAACAACCGGATCCAGGCGCTGAACGCGAATGGATTCCAGATCGGCAACTCCGGCGACGCCAACGCGGCCGGCGTCACGTACTACTCGCTCTCGGCGCGCAGCTCGGCGCCCTAGACCGTCGGCACGACGCCGCCGTCCACGGCCCAGGTGGCGCCGGTGACGTTCGACGCCAGCTCCGAGCACAGGAACGCGATCACGGCCGCGATCTCCTCGTCCGTGCCCATGCGGCCGAGCGGCGGGCTCGAGCGCGTGGCCTCGAGCACCTCGTCGCGGGTCTGGCCCGTGCGCTCGGCGATCTGGTCGGCCAGCCCGCCCTCGCCCCGCCACAGCTCGCCCTCCACCGCCCCGGGCGCCACCGCGTTCACGAGGACGCCCTCGCGGGCGAACGCGTCCGCGAACACCCGGCTCAGCGAGAGCTCCGCCGCCTTCGTGACCGAGTAGGAGGCGTCGAGCCGGCCCGACGGGCGCCGTCCGGACGACGAGCTCACGTTGACGATGCGGCCTCCGCCGGCCTCGGCCATCGCGGGGGCGACCGACCGCATCAGCCGCATCGGGGCCATCACGTGCAGCTCCCACTGCTCCTGCCAGTCCGCATCGGTGAGGTCGTCCAGAGCGCGCGCCCGGCTCGTGCCGGCGTTGTTGACGAGCGCCCAGGGCACGTCGGCGCACGCCTCGAGGAGGCGCTCGCCGGCGTCCGGCGCGGTCACGTCGAGCTCGAGGTCGGCGCCGCTGCGCGCCACGGACAGCACCGTCGCGCCCTCCTGCGCGAGCATGCGCACCGCGGCGGCGCCGATGCCGCGGGTGCCGCCGGTGACCACACAGACCCTGCCTTCGAGACCGAGGTTCATGAGCGATGAAGTCTCACACGATCCACCGCACCTTCAACACGGAGCGCCGTCGCGAGTTCATCCGGATCACGGATGAAGTGCAGGACGCCGTCGACGAGGCGGGCATCAACGAGGGCATCGTGCTGGTCGGAGCGATGCACATCACCGCGGCCGTGTGGATCAACGACGACGAGCCCGGCCTGCACGAGGACACGCTCGAGTGGCTCGACAAGGTGGCCCCACCGAGTTGGAAGGAGCCGTCGAACGACGTGGCCCGCCAGCTGCTCCCCGACCCGGGCGACTACCGCCACCACAGAGGCGGCGAGGACAACGGCGACGCGCATCTGAAGAACCTGCTGGTGCACCACCAGGTGATCGTGCCGGTCACCGAGGGCCGCCTCGACCTCGGGCCGTGGCAGCAGGTCTTCTACTGCGAGTTCGACGGCGGCCGTCCCAAGCGGATGATCATCAAGGTGCTCGGCGGGTAGGGCGCAAGCACCGGGCGGTGCCCGGTGCGCAGCGATCAGGTCACTTCGTTGGGCATCGGCTCTCCGGCCAGGCCGGCGAGCAGGTTGTCCACCGCCATGTCGGCCATGCGCTCGCGCGTTGCGTGAGTTGCGGAGCCCACGTGCGGAACCACGAGCAGATTCGGGGCATCGAGCAACGGGTGGTCGCCAGGAAGCGGCTCTGGATCCGTCACATCGAGAGCGGCACCGGCCAGCTCACCCGCATGTAACGCGCGAGCGAGCGCGTCCGTGTCCACGATCGGCCCCCGCGCGGTGTTCACGAGATAGGCGGTCGGCTTCATCCGGCGGAGCGCGGCGTCGTCGATGATTCCCCTGGTGCTCGGTGTCAGCGGGCAGTGGAGGGTCACGAAGTCCGACCTTTCCATCAGGTCTGCGAGATCGTCGGACCGGTTGCCGGTCAAGACCTCACAGCCGAAGCCCTCGAGCCGGCGGCCGACCGCCTGGCCGATCCGGCCGTAGCCGACGATGCCAACGGTCGCCCCGTGGAGGTCGCGGCCCAGCATCAGGCCCGGCTCCCACGTGCGCCACTCGCCCGCGCGCACGAACGCCTCGCCCTCCGAGAGCCGGCGCGCGATGCCGAGCATCAGGGCGACGGCCAGGTCGGCGGTCGACTCGGTGAGCACCCCGGGCGTGTTCCCGACCGGGATCCCGCGCGCGGACGCCGCCTCCACGTCCACGTTGTCCACGCCTACCGCGTAGTTCGAGATCGCGCGCAGCTTCGGCGCCGCGTCGATCAGCTCGGCGTCCACCGGGTCCGTGAGCAGCGACAGGAGCCCCTCCAGCTCCGGCGCGCGCGCCAGGAGCTCCGAGCGCGGCGGCGGCAGTCGCTCGGGCCAGATCTCCACGTCGTGCTCCGCGACCAGGCGGTCGAGCGCCTCGCCCGGCAGCTGTCGCGTTACGAACACGCGAGAGTGGGCACCCATTGGGTCGAGGAGCATGCCAGGAACCGAGGCGTCAGGGAAGACGCCGGGCGACCTGACGCGTACGCGCACGACGGTCGCCCTGGTGGCGAACGAAGAAGCGGGGTCGAATGAGGCGGCGCTGTGCGTCGAGCGCCTGCGCGCATTCGGCGCCGAGGTGCTGCGCTTCGACATCGACGAGACCGAGGACGCCGCCGCGTCCGGCGCGGACAGGCTGGTCGTGGCCGGAGGCGACGGCAGCATCGGCCCGGCCGCTGCCGCGGCGGGCAAAGCGGGAATCCCGCTGGCCGTCGTGCCCGCCGGCACAGCGAACGACTTCGCCAGCCGCCTCGGGCTGCCGGACGGCCTCACGGCCGCCTCCCGGCTCGCGGTCCACGGCACGAAGCTCCAGTCGATGGAGCTCGGCTGGATGAACGGCGAGCGGCCGTTCGTCAACGTGGCGAGCGCGGGGCTGCCCGCCCCCGCCGCCGAGCGGGCGGGAGGCTGGAAGAACCGGCTCGGGCCGCTCGCGTACGCGGCCGGCGCGCTCAGCGCGGGGATGACCGCGAAGCCGATCACCTGCCTCGTCGTCTGCGAGGGCCGCGAGCTGCTGGCGGGCGAGGCGTGGCAGGTGACGGTGGCGGCCTCGGGCGCCTTCGGCGCGGGCGCGTCGATCGAGGAGGCCGATCCGACCGACGGAGTGCTGGAGGTCGTGGCGATCGAAGCCGGCTCGCGCGTGGGCCTCGTGAGCCTGGCCTATCACCTGCGGCGCGGCACGTTGACCAACCACGCGCGCGCGTACCACGCGCACTGCAACGACGTGGAGGTGCAGGTGCCCGACTGCACCCGCTTCAACGTCGACGGAGAGGTTGTGACCGTGGGCGATGCGCGGTTCAAAGCAGTGAAGGGAGCATTCCGCCTCGTCATCGGTTAATGGTGTCGTCGTTCGGCATGACATGGGTGCATAAAGACGACACCATCGCGATCGCGGCGCTCGCCGCGGTCGCGAGCCTCGCCTTCAGTGCTGTCGTTGAAGCACAGGACGGCGGCGGCGGCATGCCCGCGCCCGATTTCAGCGAGCCCTGCCCCGCCGTCTACCCCGGCGACGGCGCCGAGAAGCCGCGCATCGCGCGCTGGATGGCCCGCGGCGCGGCCGAGCGCGGGCTCCCGCACGAGCTGCCCGTCATGGCCGGCATCACCGAGAGCGGCCTCCAGAACCTCCGCGGCAGCAGCTTCGCCGGCTACTTCGGCATGAGCCGCGCGCTCAACACGGGCGAGTACCGCGGCTTCCCGCGCAACCCGGACCTCCAGATAAGGTGGTTCACGGACACCGCGATGCTCGTGCGACAGCGGCGCGTGGCCGAGGGCCGCCCCGACCCCGCCGACGACCCGGCCTCCTACGGGAGCTGGATCGCCGACGTGGAGCGGCCCGCGCGCCAGTACCGCTCCCGCTACCAGACGCACCTGGCCGAGGCGGGCGACCTCATCGCCGGGAAGTGCGGCGCGCCGAGCACCGACGACACGGCCGCGCCGCGCCTTCGAGTCAAGATTGCGACGGCGCAGCAACCGCTCACCGCCGGGGGCATAGTCCTCACTGCCCGCTGTCCAGACCATGACTGCCTCGTCGGTGTCACGGTCCAGATCGGTAACACCGTGCGCAGAACAGCGGCTCGAGAGCTGGCGTCGAGCGGATCCACGCGGCTGGTTGCGCGGGTGCCGAGGTCGGTGAGGCGGGAGCTGCGGGAGGGACACGCAGTTCGGGCGAGGGTGACCGCGATCGCCGCCGACCGGGCCGCGAACACGACTGCCCGCGCGCGCCTTGTAACACTGAGGGGCTAGATGCCCAAGGACACCGGCCTCCCGCGCGCCGACGCCCAATACGACTTCAGCCGTGCGCGCCGGCGGCGCGCGCTGGCGCGCCTGTCCGCCCGGCTCCGGCGTGCCGACGACGTGAACCACATTCTCCCGTTCGAGGAGGTGGCCCAGGCGCTCGGCCGAGTGGGCGAGCGGCGGCTGGGCGAGCAGACCATCCCGCTCGACTCCATCATCGGGACGGTGGACCGCTCGCGCGAGTTCGACCGCGCGTTCCGCCCCACCTCCCAGCGTGTGCGCGAGCGGTGGGAGCGCATCAACCTGGCGCAGCGCACCGGCAAGGCGATGCCGCCGATCGACGTCTACAGGATCGGGGACATGCACTTCGTGAAGGACGGCCACCATCGCGTGTCCGTCGCCCGCGCCCTCGGCCACCGTGACATCAACGCGTACGTGACCGAGGTGCTCACGCAGGTCGGTGCGAACCGGGAGATCCGCATGCGGGACCTGCCGCTCAAGAGCCACGAGCGGCTGTTCTACGACCGCGTGCCGCTGCCCCCAGAGGCCCACGAGCGAATCAACCTCAGCGACGAGTGGCGCTACGCGGCGCTGGCGGAGGCCGTCGAGGCCTGGGGCTTCCGCGCCATCCAGGCGCGCAGCCAGCCGATGTCACGCCACGAGGTGGCGGAGGCGTGGTTCCGCGAGGAGTACGAGCCGGTCGTCTCGATGCTCGACGAGGCGCGCCTCATTCCGAAGGGGATGACCGACACCGAGGCGTACATGCGGGTGGCGGCGCTCCGCTACCTGATCCTGCGCACGCACGAGTGGGACGACGCGATCATCGACGCCATCCGCCGGGACCTCGAGCGCCCCGGGCAGGAAGACGACACGATGGTCAGGCGTCTTCGGCGGGAGCTCCGGTAGCCGGCTGATCCGCACCTGAGCCCGCGCCCACTGCCGCCGGGCCCTCGGCGTCGACCATCAGGTTGCGGCCGTCCTCGGGGTCGAAGAGCTGGAGCTTGGAGGCGTCCACCCACAGCTCCGTCTCGTGGCCCTGCTTGACGTCGCTGGCGGGATCGAGCCGAGCCACGATGCTGCCCTCGCCGCCCTCCATGGGGATCTCGCCGCCGCCGGCATCCTGCGCCAGCTCGCGCAGCTCCGCCGAGTCGATCGTCTCGTCGGACTGCACCGTGAAGTGCGCGTACAGCTCCGAGCCGAGCGACTCGAGCACCTCGATCTGCGCCTTGAACGTCGAGCCGCGGTCGAGCGCCTCGCCCGTGAGCTTCGCGTCCTCGAAATGCTCCGGCCTGATGCCGGCGATCAGCCGGCGCCCCTGGGCGTCCCGCACCCGGTCGTGCAGCTCGCTCGGCAGCTGCACGTCGCCGAAGGGCAGCTTCACCGTGTCGCCCTCGACCGTCGCGGGCATGAAGTTCATCGCCGGCGAGCCGATGAAGCCCGCAACGAACAGGTTCACCGGCTGGTTGTAGAGCTGCATCGGCGCGCCCACCTGCTGGAGCACGCCGGAGCGCATGACCGCCACGCGGTCGCCGAGCGTCAGCGCCTCGGTCTGGTCGTGCGTCACGTAGATCGTCGTGGTGCCGAGGCGCTGCTGGAGGCGCGACACCTCCGTGCGCATCTGCACACGGAGCTTCGCGTCCAGGTTCGAGAGCGGCTCGTCCATCAGGAACGCGGCGGGGTTGCGCACGATCGCGCGCCCCATGGCCACGCGCTGGCGCTGGCCGCCCGACAGCTGTGACGGCTTCCGGTCGAGATGGGGCTCGAGGTCGAGGACCCGCGCCGCCTCCTCCACGCGCTTGTTGATCTCCTCCTTGTCCGTCCCGGCGAGGCGAAGCGCAAAGCCCATGTTGTCGCGCACGCTCATGTGCGGGTAGAGCGCGTAGTTCTGGAACACCATCGCGATGTCGCGGTCCTTCGGCGACAGCTGATTGACGACGTTGCCGTCGATCACCAGGTCGCCTTCGGTGATGTCCTCGAGCCCCGCGATCATCCGCAGCGCGGTCGTCTTGCCGCACCCCGAGGGTCCGACAAGGACAAGGAACTCGCCGTCCTCGATGTCGAGGCTCATGTCCCGGACGGCCTCGTAGCCATCCGGATACCGCTTCGTGACGTTATCGAGCTTGATCTCGGCCATTGGAACGGTTCTACCCCCTTAGCTGGGCGCTAAATCCCCATCGTTATCGCCGCCGAGCTCGGGGCGAGCACGCCGCCGTCGAGCGCCCCCGGCCTGGTCTCGAGGACGACCTCGGCGCCAGCCGGCGCCGGCCGCTCCTCGGTCGTCGCGTTCACCTCGATCGCGTGCTCGCCGCGCCGGTATGCGAGCACTCCCGGAGGCGCGTCGAGCAGCTCGAATCCCTCGCCCAGCACGCGCCGCGTCGCGAGGACGTCGCGCACGAGCGAGAGCATCGAACCCGGGTCGTCGCGCTGCGCCTCCACATTGGTGCGCGCCGGATCCACCGGTGGCAGCCACGGCTCGCCGGTCGTGAAGCCGCCCGACGGCGAGCCGTCCCACTGCATCGGGTGCCGGAAGCGGTCGCGCTCCGCGCGGTCGTATTCGCGCTCGCCTCCGGGACCGTCGGCCAGCCCGATCTCGTCTCCCTGGTACAGGAACGCCGGCCCGGGCAGCGTCAGGAGGAGCAGCGCCGCGGAGCGGGCGTTCTCAGGCCCGAAGCGCGTGACGAGCCGGCCGAAGTCGTGGTTCGACATCACCCACGCGGCGCCCGGCCGCTTCGTGCTCGCCGCTATGGCCGCGCGCAGCTTGGCGGCGTCCCAGTCCGAGTGCAGCAGCTCGAACGCGAACGCGGCGTCGAGCGACTCGAGGTACGGCTGCCACCGCGCGCTCGGCAGGTACACCTCGCCGATCAGGAGGTGCTCCCCGACCGCCTCCCGGATCATCGCCAGCGCCTCGGGCGTATCCGGCGCGTTGCGCGAGTTCGTGAGCGCGAGCCTCGCCTCCTTCTCGCTCAGGGGCAGCCCGAACGCCTCGGTGGCGGGCGGGTCGTCGCGCAGCTCCGGGTCCTTCAGCAACCGGTCGATCGCGTCGACGCGGTAGCCGGCCGCGCCGTGCTCGACCCAGAAGCGGAGCACGTCCTGCATCGCGGCCACCACCTCCGGGTTGCGCCAGTCGAGATCGGGCTGCTCGGGATAGAACGAGTGCAGGTAGAAGCGGCCGTCGAGCCGGGACCACGCCGAGCCGCCGAACGCCGACAGCCAGTTGTTCGGCTCGTCGCGCCAGATGTACCAGTCGCGGTGCTCGCCGAACCAAGGATGCTCGATCGAGGTGTGGCAGGGCACGAGATCGAGCACCACCCGCAGGCCGCGCTCGCGCGCGCCCGCCACCAGCCGGTCGAAGTCCTCGAGCGTGCCGAACAGCGGGTCGACGCCGTTGTAGTCGGCCACGTCGTAGCCCATGTCGTGCATCGGCGACGGGTAGAACGGCGACATCCACAGCGCGTCCACGCCGAGCCAGGCCAGGTGGTCGAGGCGGCTCTCGACACCGGGCAGGTCACCGACGCCGTCGCCGTCGGAATCCTGGAACGAGCGCGGGTAGATCTGGTAGATGACGGCGTCCTGCCACCACATGTGGCGGGACGATCAGCCCTTGACGGCGCCGGCCGTGAGCCCGGCCACGATCCGCTTCTGGAAGACGATCACGGCCAGCACGAGCGGGATGGTGATCACCACCGACGCGGCCGAGATCGTGCCGAGGGGGATCTCGAACTTCTGGCTGCCGGTGAAGTTCGCCACGGAGACCGGGACCGTGAACGCCTTCGGCGAGCTGGTGAGCGTCTGCGCCAGCAGGAACTCGTTCCAGACGAAGAAGGCGGTCAGGAGGCCGGCGGTCACGAGGCCGGGCGCGGCCAGCGGCAGCACCACCTTGCGGAACGCCTGGAAGTACGTGGCCCCGTCCACGAGCGCCGCCTCCTCGAGCTCCTTTGGGATCTCCTTGAAGAACGACGTGAGGATGTAGATCGCCAGCGGCAGCGCGAACGTGAGGTAGGGCAGGATCAGTCCCACGTACGTGTCGTAGAGGCCGAACTCGGTCCAGAGCTTGAAGATCGGCGCCGCGATCGCGATCGGCGGGAACGTGGAAATGGACAGAATGACCGCGAGGAGCAGGAACTTGTTCGGGAAGCGCAGCCGGGCGAGCGCGTAGGCCGCGAAGGAGCCCACTATCAGCGCGAGGATCGTCGTGACGCTGGTGACGATGACGCTGTTGCGGAGCGCGGAGGTGAAGTCGCCGTTCTCGAAGACCGACGTGTAGTTGTCGAGCGTCGGGGACGGCGGGACGAGGTCGGATTGCGACAGGTCCGAGCCCGTCTTCAGCGACACGTTGACGAGCCAGTAGAAGGGGAAGAGGCAGAAGATGATGATCGCGATGACCGCGAGCCACATCAGCACCGGCCGCACCCAGTTGCGCCGCGGCCCGCGTCCCTCGGCTGCGCGCGCCTCCTCGCGCTCCTTCTCCTGCTGACGCACATCCGTGCCGGGTGTGACTACTCCGCCGGACGCTTCCATCACTCGTCCTCCGCCAGTGACTTGATGTTGCCGCCGACCGTTCGGATGTAGATGAACGACACGGCCATGACGATCACGAACGTCAACACCGACAGCGCAGAGCCGTAGCCGATCAGGTTGTTCGTGGTGAGCTGCTTCTGCGCGATCAGCGACAGCGTCGACGTGCCGTTGGTACCGCCCGTGAGGACGAACGGCAGGTCGAAGATCCGCAGCGCGTCGAGCGTCCGGAAGATCAGTGCGACAAGGATCGCCGGCATGAGCAGGGGTATCGTGATCCGCCTGAACCGCTGCCACGCCGTGGCGCCGTCGACCTTCGCGGCGTCATAGACGTCGTCGGGAATCACCTGCAGCCCCGCGAGCAGGAGGAGCGCCATGAACGGCGCGGTCTTCCACACGTCGGCCAGCACCATGACCGCGAGCGCGTAGCCCTCCTGGCCGAGCCACACGACGTTCTCGGCGATTCCGACCTTGTCGAGGATCGTCGGAACCAGGCCGAGGTTCGGCTCGAACAGCGTCCGCCACGTGATCGCGCTCACCACCGTGAGCACGGCCCATGGGACCAGTACCACGGTGCGCAGCAGGCCGCGGCCCCTGAACGCCGCGTGCATCGCGAGCGCCATGCCGAGACCGATCGCGAGCTCGAGCGTCACCGATATCCCGGTGAACAGGAACGTGGTCCTGACCGCGTCCCAGAACTCCGTCGAGCCGAAGGCCTCCGTGTAGTTGTCGAACCCGGCGAAGCGCCACTTGCCGGGGGTGCGGAGGCTGTATTCGGTCAGCGACAGCCAGACCGCGTACCCGATCGGATACGCGGCGACCAGGACGATGACCGCCATGGCCGGAGAGAGGAGCAGCGTGGCGAGCCGCCGCTCCTCGCTTCCGTAGCTCTTCTGCTTGCGGCCTTTCCTGCCGCGCCCGAGTCTCGCCGTGGCGGCTTCCATGCTGCTAGAACGTCTCGAGTGCCTTCTGGATCTCGTCGTTCATCTTGCTCGCCGCCTCATCCGGGGATGCGTTCCCCTGAAGCGCGTCGTACACGTTGTTGTAGACCGCCTCGGAGATCTGCGGGTACACCGGCGACACCGGCCGCGGCTGCGCCTGCTCGATCGCGGTGCGCAGCTCTGCCGCGAACGGCATGGCCTTCTTGACCTCCGGGTCGTCGTACACCGACGCCACGACCGCCGGCAGCGACGCCTCGGTCACCTGGATCTTCTGCTGGTCCGCCTTCGTCGCGAACTCGATGAACGCGAGCGAGCCCTCGGGGTTCTTCGAGTAGGCCGAGATGCCGAGGTTGTAGCCGCCGAGCACGCCGGCGCCCTCCTGGCCCGCGAAGCCCGGGAACGTCGCGATATCGAACTTGTCCGCGATCTTCGAGTCCTTGCCGAGCGCGTAGGCGTAGGGCCAGTTGCGCATGAAGGTGGCGTTGCCGGACTCGAATGCGCGGCGGGACTCCTCCTCCTTGTACGTCGTGTTCGCCTTCGGGGCCGCGCCGTTCTTGATGCCGTCCGCCATGAACGTCATGACGTCCTTGACCTCCTGCGAGTTCGCCGTGGCCTCCTTGCCGTCGTCGGAGACGATGCTCCCGCCCTTCGAGTACAGGAGCTCGAGGAAGTTGACGGTCAGGCCCTCGTACCGGAAGCCCTGGTACACGATGCCGTTGTTGTCAGCGGCCTCCTTGTACATCGTCTCCCAGTCCTTGGGCGCCTCGTTGACCTGGTCGGTCCGGTAGTAGATGAAGCCCGCGTTGGAGTTGAACGGGACAGCCCAGTTCTTGCCCTCGAACTCCGTGGTGTCCACGGTGGACTTGATGAAGTTGTCGCCGTTCTTTGAGATGTAGTCGGAGACATCCTTCAGCCAGCCCTGAGCCGCGTACTCCGCGGTCCAGATCACGTCCATGCCGAGCACGTCGCACTCGGTGGACTTGGCGCGCAGACGCTGGATCTGAAGCCGGCGCTGCTCGACCGCGTCCTCCGGCAGCTCGAGCAGCTTGACGTTGGCGTCCGGGTTCGCCTTGTTGAAGTTGTCTATAACCGTCCCGAACGCACCGCTCGTGTCCTTGCCGATGCACCAGGTCACGTTGCCCGAGGCCTTTGCCTGGGTCGCCTTCTCCGCCTCCGGTGCACCACCGCTGTCGTCGTCGTCGCCGCCACCGCCGCAACCGGCGATGGCGAACAGGGCGGTCGCTACGAGCGCGGCCAGCATCCGCGGGGTCTTCATCATCGAGTCTTCCTCCTCCTGGGCAAGCCTTCGTAGTCGGCGTACCCGCTAAGCGGCGGTGTGAATCCCCTCGCAGATCTCCTCGGCCAACTTGTCGCAAAAGGCCGGAAGGTCGTCGGGCTTGCGGCTCGAGACGAGGCCGTTGTCCACCACGACCTCCTCGTCGACCCAGTTGCCGCCCGCGTTCTCGATGTCGGTCTTCACCGTTGGCCAGGAGGTGATCTTGCGACCGCGCACGACGTCGGCCTCGACGAGGGTCCACGGGCCGTGGCAGATCACCGCGACCGGCTTCTGCGCGTCGATGAACGCCTTCACGAACGCCACCGCGTCGTCGTCGCCGCGCAAGAAGTCGGGGTTCGCCACGCCGCCGGGGAGCACGAGGCCGTCGTAGTCGGATTCCTTCGCCTCCTGCACGGTCCGATCGACCTCGAACTTGTCGCCGTGGTCGAGATGCTCGAACGCCTGGATCTCGCCGCTCTCGAGCGAGACGAGCTCAGGCGTGCCGCCCTCCTCCTCGACCTTCTTCCAGGGCTCGGTCAGCTCGACCTGCTCCACCCCGTTCGTCGCCAGGAACGCAACCTTCTTGCCGTCAAGTTTTCCCATGCGGCCCGGTTACCCGGCTACAGCAGCTCAAGCACTTCCGCCGCGGCGGCGTCGCCAGAGCGCACCGCGCCGTCCATGTAGCCGTTCCAGACCTGCGCGTACTCGGCGCCCGCCCAGTGCAGCGGTCCGATGGGGGCGCGCAGCGCGTGGCCGTAGTTCGTCCACCCGCCGGTGGGCATGTGGCAGCCGTAGCACCCGCGCGTCCATTCCTCCTCGGCCCACAGGCGCTCGACGTAATCGTCCGGGCTCGCCGCGCGCGGGCCGAACAGGCGCGTGAAGCAGTCGATCACCGCGGTGCGGCGCTCCTCCGGCCGAACGCGGCCGAGCTCGCGCGCGTGGCGGCCCTCGAGGAAGCCGAGCAGCACACCCGGTGAGCCGTCCGGGGGCGAGTTGTCGAAGGTGAGCCGCACCGGGCCGTCCTCGCTGGTGGCCTGGCCGGTCAGCCCCTCCGAGCGCCAGAACGGCTCGGCGTAGATGGCCATGCACTTCGCGACCGTGCCGAGCGGCATCCGCTGGGTGAGCTGGTCGCGGTAGCCCGGCAGCGGCGGGTCGTAGGCGATCCGGCCGGCGAGCGTGGGCGCGATCGCCACGATCGCCCGCCGCCCGCGCGCGATCACCTCGTCGGCGTGAACAGTCACGCCGTCCGGGCCGTGCTCGATGCGGCGCACGGGCGCCCCGAGGTCCACGCGCTCCTCCCCCAGCTCCTCGGCCACACGCAGCGCGATCCGCTGCGAGCCGCCCACGAAGCGGTCCTGCTGGGCGCCGCCCTCGGTGTCGAACAGCAGCTCGAGCGATCCCGCCGAGTGGATGTAGAAGAGCACGTGAAGAAGCGACATGTCCTCGGGCTGGGCGGCCCACACGGCCTCCGCACCCAGCTGGAGCAGCATCCGGCCCGACCTCGTCGCCATGTTGCGGCCCATCCAGGTGGCCATCGTCTGGCCGTCGAGCTTCGCCGCGTTCGGCGCCTCCCACGGCGCGTCGAGCGGCACCTTGCGCGCCAGCCGGTTGAGTCGAGTCTGCGCCTGCTGCACGTCCACCAGCACAGCCGGGTTGATGCGCGGGATCGTGCCCCGGTAGCGGCGCACGGCGCCGCCGTACTCGAGCAGGTTGTCGCCCTGCGCGTAGGTCGGGAAGGTGTCCACGCCGAGCTCGCCCGCCACTGCGGCGAGCCGGTCCTGCGTCGGGCCGATCCACTGGCCTCCCACCTCCACGACCCCGCCCTCGCCGATGTCGTGGTTGAGCGTGCGGCCGCCCACGCGGTCACGGGCCTCGAGGACGACCACGGAGACGCCCTGCGCGCTGAGCGCGCGCGCCGCCGCGAGGCCGGCGAGTCCGGCGCCGACCACCACGACGTCCACCTCGTGCGCGCGCGGAGCGGCCATGGGTCTACGCTACTCTGCCGCGTTCGCATGCCTCCCGCCCCTCAGGCGCGCGAGGAGGAGCGCCGCGTGAACACGCGGACGCTGACGATCGCAAGCGTCGCGTCGGCCACGGCGGCAGCCGTCACCTCGCAGCTCTGGATCGCCGGCACATGGATTGCCGCGGCGCTCACCCCTGTCCTGGTGGCGCTGATCTCGGAGGCGCTCCACCGGCCCACCGAGCGGGTGGCGCGGGCGTGGACCGCCGACCGGGAGCCGCGCGGTCGCTCGCAGCCGAGGGCGCAGACCGGGACCCGCGGCGAGCCGGCGGCGGTGACCGGGAGCGCCGGCCCCGTGCGCGTGTACCGGCAGACCCAGCGTGGCGTGACTGAGTCCGAGCGCGGCCGCCCGATGCTGTCCGGGCGCCGCATCCCCTGGCGCGCCGTGCTCGTCACCGCCGCGGCCGCCTTCGTGATCGCGATCGCGACGATCACGGTCGTCGACCTCGTTAGCGGCGGCTCGGTCGGCAAGGGATCCGGGGGCTCCACCTTCTTCGGCGGGGCCAAGAAGAGCGACAACTCCGCGCAGAAGGACACATCCGGACAGGATCAGCAGCAACAGCAGACCCCGGAGCAGCAGTCCACGACTCCGGAGGAGACCCCGCCGGCAACCGTGCCGGATGAGCAGGCGCCTCCCACCGACACCACGCCCGCCACCCCGCCGTCCGACACGGCGCCCACCGACCCGCTCGAGGACTCGACCCCTTAAAGCTGCGCGCGCCGGGTACGGGTCCCGCAAGCGACGAGGAGGAAGAGATGGCTCAGTGCGAGGTCTGCGGCAACGAGTACGACAAGACCCTCGAGATCACGCGCGGCGGCGAGTCGCACACCTTCGACAGCTTCGAGTGCGCCATCCACGCGCTCGCCCCCACGTGCGACCACTGCGGCATCAGGATCATCGGCCACGGCATCGAGGCCGGCGACTCCATGTACTGCTGTGCGCACTGCGCGGAGGCCTCCGGCGTGGAGGGAGCGCGCGACCGGATCGAGGCCGGCTAGCGCTCGGCCGGCGAGCGCGCGCCGCGCGCATCCAGGCGCGCGCCCACGCCGCTCGCGAACTCGCGCACGCGCAGCGGGCCGGCGCCGCCGGGCTCGAGCGGCGGCGTGTCGAGACCGGCGCCCTCGCGGATTCCCTCGAGCAGGTCGAGCAGGGCGTCGGCCGAACTGCGCTCCGGCTGCCAGCCGAGCTCGGTCCGGGCGCGCGTGGTGTCCATGACCGGCACGGCGAGTGCCATGTCCACCCAGCCCGCCTCGCTCGGCTGCAGGCGCAGCGCGTAGGTCACGGCTGCACCTCCACGCAGGAGCGCGCCCGGCACGCGCAGCTTTCGCGCCCCGAGGATGCGCGCCAGCTCGTCGGGATCGAGCACCGGGTTGGCCGCGACGTTGAACGGGCCGTGCGCGTCGTCGTTCACGACTGCGAGCCGGTAGGCCTCGCCCACGTCGTACGAGTGCACCGCCTGGAATACGAGCCGCGGATGGTCCGGCACGACCGGGATCAGGCGCCGCTGCACGAGCGCGCTGGGGAGCAGCGGCCCGGCGAACAGGCGCCGGATGCCGGAGCCCGCCTCGCGCTTGAAGATCAACCCTGGGCGCAGGCGCACCACCCGGGTCTCCGGATGCTCGTCCTCGAAGCGGTCGAGCAGGCGCTCCACCTCCGCCTTGTGGCGCGAGTAGAAGGAGCTCTCCATGCCGGTGGTCGGCCAGCTCTCGTCCACCGGGTGGTCCTTCGGCCCGGGCGCATAGGCGCCGATCGAGGACGCGTAGACCACCGTGCCGACGCCGGCCGCGGCCGCCGCCCGGAACACGCGCGCGCTGCCCTCGACGTTCACCTCATACAGCTGCCGCTTGTCGCGGCCCGGCTGGATCAGCCAGGCCAGGTGGATGACGGCGTCGGCGCCCTGGAACAGCGGCCGGAGCGGCGAGCGCGCGACGTCCGCCTGCCGCCATTCGGTCTTCGGAAAGCTCTGCTTCGGCACCCGCCGCGCGATGCCGAGCACCGACTCCACGGCCGGCTCGGCGGACAGCGAGCGCAGGACGCTCGTGCCGACGTTGCCGCTCGCTCCCACGACCACGACTCGCATCGACTGGTGGCTACCCACCTATCCTCACCCGAAACGGCTGCATGTACGACCACGCACACGCGCACACGCACGTCCACACGGACGACGCCCGGCGCCTGACCGGAGCGCTCGCGCTCATCCTCGGCCTGATGGCCGTCGAGGTCGTGGCGGGCATCCTCGCCTCCTCGCTGGCGCTCCTCTCGGACGCCGCTCACATGCTCACGGACGCCGGCGCGATCGCGCTCGCGCTGTTCGCGGCGCGGCTGGCGACGCGGCCCGCCCGGGGCGGGTTCACGTTCGGCTTCCGGCGCGCGGAGATCCTGTCGGCTCAGCTCAACGGCGCCACGCTCGTCGCGCTCGCCGTGGTGATCGGGTTCGCGGCCGTCCAGCGGCTGATCGACCCGCCCGACGTTGAGGGTGGTGTCGTTCTGATCGTCGCCCTGGCCGGCATCGTCGTGAACCTTGCGGCAACCATGCTGCTCGCCGGCTCCGGCCGTCGCAGCCTCAACGTCGAGGGCGCCTTCCAGCACGTGCTCACCGACCTGTTCGCGTTCATCGCGACGGCCGTGGCCGGGGCGATCGTCCTCCTCACCGGCTTCTCGCGCGCGGACGGCATCGCGGCGCTCGTAGTGGCGGCCCTGATGCTGCGCTCGGGCTTCGCGCTGCTGCGCGACTCCGGTCGCGTCCTGCTCGAGGCGTCGCCACGCGACCTCGACCCGCAGGAGATCGGCACCGCGCTCGCCGGGCAGAACCACGTGGTGGAGGTGCACGACCTGCACGTGTGGGAGGTCACCTCGGGGTTCCCCGCGATATCCGCGCACGTGACGGTCCGCGCGGGATGCGACACCCAGGCGCACCGGCGCGAGCTCGCTCAGCTGCTGCGCGACCGCTTCGGGGTGACCCACTCGACGCTCCAGGTGGAGACCCGCCACGAGGGCCCGCTGACTATCGAGCCGCTCAGCCGGCGAAGCGGGGCGTGAATGCCCCGCTACGTGATCCAGCAGCACCACGCCACGAGCATGCACTTCGACTTCCGGCTCGAGGTGGCCGGCACGTTCCGGTCGTGGGCGGTCCCGAAGGGGCCGTCGATGGACCCGCGCGACAAGCGGCTCGCCATGGAGGTGGATGACCACTCGCTGTCGTGGGGTGACTTCGAGGGCGTGATCCCGAAGGGCCAGTACGGCGCCGGGCCGGTGATCGTGTGGGACCGCGGCACCTACGAGAACCTGCGCGACGAGCCGATGGAGAAGGCGCTCGATGCCGGGCACGCGTCGTTCCGGCTCGACGGCGAGAAGCTCCATGGCGGGTGGTCGCTGCGGCACATCGAGGGACGCCGGTGGCTGCTCGTGAAGCGCCGCGACGATGAGGCGGACGCCGGCGATCCGGTGGCCGAACGGCCGGAGTCCGTCGTGAGCGGCCGAACGATCGAGGAGCTCGGGGCGTGATCGAGCCGATGAAAGCGGTCCTGTCGGACCAGCCGTTCTCGGACCCGGACTGGATCTTCGAGCGCAAGCTCGACGGCATCCGCTGCATCGCGATCAGGGACCGCTCCGGCGTCAGCCTCATGTCGCGCACGGCGCGCCGGATGAACGACCAGTTCCCTGAGATCGCCGAGGCGCTCGAGCGCGAGCCGGCCGAGGACTTCGTGCTCGACGGCGAGGTGGTGGCGATGCGCGACGGCGTCTCTAGCTTCGAGCTGCTGCAGCAGCGCCACCGGCGGCGGGTGCCGGTCCTCTACTACGTGTTCGACCTCCCGATGCTCAGCGGCGAAGACCTGCGGCCGTTGCCCCTCCGCGAGCGCAAGGCGCGGCTGCGGCGCGCGCTCGAGTTCAAGGGACCGGTCCGCTTCAACCCGCACCGGAACGGCGAGCACGGCGAGGAGCTGTTCCGCAAGGCCTGCCGCAAGGGACTCGAGGGCGTGATCGCCAAGCGCGCGGACAGCCCGTACACGGGGACGCGCTCGCGCGACTGGCTGAAGCTGAAGTGCCACGCGGAGCAGGAGCTCGTGATCGGCGGCTTCACCGCACCGAAGGGCTCCCGCACCGACTTCGGCGCGCTG
>Ga0126306_10000048_pt1 | contig 32861 bp, 36 predicted proteins | sample Plot27_FD_92592 | JGI IMG/M metagenome (GOLD analysis project Ga0126306, IMG submission 92592) | Serpentine soil microbial communities from UC McLaughlin Reserve, CA, USA - Plot27 | ecosystem: Environmental > Terrestrial > Soil > Grasslands | place: USA: UC McLaughlin Reserve, Lake County... | reverse complement strand
GACCACGTCGTCGCCGCGATCCCGCAGGCGCTTGACCACACGCGACCCGATGAAGCCCGTTCCGCCGGTCACGAAAGCTCTCATGGCGCCGCATCGTACAAGGGGTCAGACCCCACCTGCGGAGGGGTCTGACCCCTAAACTCAGTGGAGTGGATGCAGTCCAAAACGGGTCGACGCGCCGCGCGGCACAGCGCGCGCTGACCATCGGCGTCGGACCTGGCGAAACCGATCTTTCCGAGCTCCGCGAGCTCCTTCGCACCGCCGGCGTGGCGGTGGCCGGCGAGCTGGTGCAGCGACGCGACCGGCCCGATCCGGATCGCTACCTGGGGCGCGGCAAGCTGGCCGAGGTGAAGCAGGCCGCGAAGGACGCGGACGCGAACCTGATCGCGGTGGACGACGAGCTGCTGCCGCGCCAGGAGCGGAACCTGGAGGAGGAGCTCGGGATCCCGGTGATCGACCGCACCGCGATCATCCTCGACATCTTCGCCGACCACGCCCGCTCGGCCGAGGGCAAGCTGCAGGTGGAGCTCGCGCAGCTCGAGTACAACCTCGCGCGCATGCGCGGGCTGTGGACGCATCTCGAGCGGCTCGGCGCCGGCCGCATGGACGGCGGCATCGGTACCAGGGGCCCGGGCGAGTCCCAGATCGAGACGGACCGCCGGCTCGCGCGCAACCGGATCTCCGCGCTTCGCCGTCGGCTCCGCGAGACGAAGGCCACGCGCGCGACGATGCGCCGCGAGCGCGAGCGCGCCGGGCTGCCCACGGTCGCGCTGGCGGGCTACACGAACGCCGGCAAGTCCACGCTTCTGAACACGATGACCGGGTCGGACGTGGGCGTGCGGGAGCGGCTCTTCCACACGCTCGACCCGACCACGCGCTCGTTCGAGATCTCGGGCCGCCAGTACCTGCTCACGGACACGGTCGGCTTCATCCGCAAGCTGCCGCACCAGCTCGTGGAGGCGTTCTCCGCGACGCTGGAGGAGGCGCTCGGCGCCGATCTGATCGTGCACGTGGTGGACGCCTCCGTGCCCGAGGAGGAGATGCACGAGATGATGGCCGCGGTCGACGACGTGCTCGACGAGATCGGCGCGGGGGAGACGCCGCGGTTGCTGGCCCTGAACAAGGTCGATCTCCTGACCGAACAGGATCGCTCCGGCGCGGGCACGCCCGCGCCCTCGGGCACGACGCGCCGCCGCGAGCTGTCGTTCCGGTTCGCCGACGCGGTGCAGGTATCGGGTGAGACCGGCGCGGGCCTCGACGACCTCCGCGAGGCCATCGAGGCGCGCTTCCTCGCGACGCTCCAGCCGATGGAGCTGCTGGTCCCGTACCGCGACGGCGGCACCCTCTCCGAGCTGCACGACCTCGCCGGCGAGCTCGAGCGCGAGGACACGCCGGAGGGCGTGCGCGTGAGGGCGCGCGTGCCCGCGTCGGCAGCGCCGCGCTTCGAGCGCTTCTCAGAGAACGGCAGCTCCGGCTAGCGCGCGTCGCCCGAGCCCTGCAGCACGCCGCGCTCCTGGCGCGACAGGAGCTTGGCGAGGTTGTCCTCGGCGATCGCGTCGAGGTCGAGGCCGGCCTCGGTCGCGAGCTGGGCCATGTACCAGAGCACGTCGCCGAGCTCGGCCGCGAGCGCGGCGCGACGCTCCTCGGTGAGCGCTCCGCCGTCGTCGCGGATCGCCTTCTTCACCTTTTCGGCGCACTCGCCCGCCTCGCCGCACAGGCCGAGCGCGGGATAGGTCAGGTTGTCGCCCGCGTCGGGGTACACGGCGGTGGCACGGGAGCGAATTTGGTAATCGGAGAGCTGCACGCACCCGACCGTATCGCGACCGGGAGACGTACGAAGGGGATAGAGTGGCGGGCGCCGTGACCCCGCTTGCCGTGGAGCGGTGCCGAGTCGATGGTTACGAGCTCCTCACAGTGGAGGGGGAGCTCGACGTTGCAACGGCGCCGAGAATGATCAGTGCCCTCAACGAGGCGATCGCCGTGATGGAGGCGCCGCTCGTCGTGGACCTCTCCGACGTCGTGTTCATGGACTCCACCGGCCTCGCGCTGCTGATGAACGCCCGCCGTCGCGTGGTGCGGCTCGGGCACGGGTTCGCGATCGTCTGCCCGCACGGACCGATCGCGCGCGTGTTCGAGATCGCCGACATGGTCGACAGCCTGCGGGTGTTCCCGGACCAGGAGAGCGCTCGGGTCGCGGCCACCCAAGCCGCGAGGGCTTGACCTAGAAGGGCTCTATGCCGATACGAGAGGCGTGGAAGCTCAGGCTGCCTCGCCTTTCCCTGTCTCGGGTCTCACCCCACCCACCAAGCGCACCGGACTGAAGCGTCGCATCGGCGACGTGATCGTGCAGCTCGGCTTCGCCGAGCGCGAGCTGGTCGAGCGGGTCGTGGAGAACGGTCGCCGTGACGGCATGCCGCTCGGCCAGGCGCTGATCGAGGCCGGGGTGGTCACCACCGCGCAGCTTGCGCAGGCGCTCGCCGAGCGCAACGCGCTCGACTACGTGGATCTCAACGTCTTCGACGTGGACAAGGGCGCGGCCGCGATGATCGACAGCGTCAAGGCGCGCCGGTATCGCACGATCCCGATCGCCATCCTGGCCGAGCGGACGCTGCTCGTGGCTACGGCCGACCCGGCGAACCTGCTCGCGCTCGACGACATCACGATGGCCACCGGCTACGAGGTGCGCCGCGCGGTGGCCGCGCCCGAGCACATCGACGCGCTGATCGAGCAGCTCGGCACGCTGTCCGGCTCGGTCACCGAGGTCGAGGAGGACGAGGCGTACGAGGCCGAGGTGATCGAGCTGCGCGACTCGGCCGACGAGGCGCCGATCGTGAAGCTGGTGCATGCGGTGATCGCCGACGCGGTGCGCCGCGGCGTGTCCGACATCCACTTCGAGCCGAGCGGCCACGACATGCGCGTGCGGTTCCGCGTGGACGGCGTGGTGTTCGACTCCACGACGGTGCCGCGCCATCTGATCTCGGGGCTGATCTCGCGCATCAAGATCATGGCCGAGCTCGACATCGCCGAGAAGCGCGCGCCGCAGGACGGCCGCATCGGCCTCTCGGTGGACGGCAACTACGTCGACCTGCGAGTGGCCACGCTACCCACCGTGCGCGGCGAGGCGGTCGTGATGCGCGTGCTCGACTCGCGCGCGATCGTCATGGACCTGGACGGGCTGGGGATGGACGCCAAGGACCGCGTCCGCTTCCAGGCCGCGCTGCGCGCCACGCACGGCGCGATCCTGGTCACGGGCCCGACCGGCTCCGGCAAGACGACGACCCTGTACGCCGCCCTCTGCGAGCTGAACACGCCCGACAGGACGCTCGTGACCGTCGAGGACCCGGTGGAGTACGAGCTCGACGGGATCAAGCAGGTCCAGGTGCATCCGAAGGCCGGGCTCACGTTCGCGACCGGCCTGCGCGCCCTGCTCCGCGCCGACCCGGACGTGGTGCTTGTCGGCGAGATCCGCGACACCGAGACCGCGCAGATCGCCATCGAGTCGGCCCTCACCGGCCACCTCGTGCTGACGACCCTGCACGCCAACGACGCGCCGCTCGCGGCCGCCCGCCTCGTCGAGATGGGGATCGAGCCGTACCTCGTCACCTCGAGCGTGGAGTGCGTGGTGGCGCAGCGGCTCGTGCGCAGGCTGTGCGAGTGCAAGACGCCGGTGAAGCTGAGCAAGGCGACGCTCGGGGAGAACGGGTTCGAGGTCACTCGTGGCATGTCCGGATTCGAGCCCGCCGGCTGCGTGAGCTGCGCCCAGACGGGGTTCCGGGGCCGCGCCGGGCTGTACGAGGTCATGGCGATGTCCGACGAGGTTCGCCGCCTCATCCTCGACGGCGCCCGCCACGACGAGCTGACCAAGGTGGCGCGCGAGCAGGGCATGCGCACGCTGCACCAGGCCGGGCTCGCGAAGGTCGCGCAGGGGATCACCTCCGTGCCGGAGGTCCTGCGCGTGCTGGGCGCCTCGGGCAGCCGCTAGGCGCCTCTACACGCCGGCCGCGCGCTTCGCAGCCGCGTGAGCGGCCTCCTCGAGCCGGTCGCCGGGCAGGGGCTCGAGCTCGATGCCGAGCGCCAGCTCGATCAGGCGGTCGGCGAGCCAGACGTTCTTGGGCAGCAGCGGGCCGTGGAGGTAGGTGCCGATCACGTTGCCGCGGTGGACGCCCTCGAAGCCGTCGCGCCCGTTGTTGCCGTGGCCGGCGAGCACGCGGCCGAGCGGGCTCTCGTCCGCTCCGAGATAGGTGCGCCCGCCGTGGTTCTCGAACCCCGCGATCACGCGCGGGCCGGTGCCGAGCTCGGCCTCGATCGCGCAGTTGCCGATCAGCCGCGGACCGGGCTCGCGAATGGTGCGCAGGTCCACGAGACCCACTCCGGGGAGCTCCTCGCCGCCCAGCTCGTAGGAGTGGCCGAGCAGCTGGTAGCCGCCGCACACGGCGAGCATGACGGCGCCGCGATCGGCCGCCTCGTGGAGCGCGTCCCGCTTGGTCTCGGCCATGTCGTGCGCCACCGCCACCTGGTCGCGGTCCTGGCCGCCGCCCATGTAGAAGAGGCCGTGGGCGTCCGGGTCGAACCGCTCGCCGAGGCTCGTTGCGGCGTGCTCGAAGCCGAGCCCGCGCCACTCGCAGCGGGCGCGCAGGACGGCGATGTTGCCGCGGTCTGCGTAGATGTTCATCAGCTCCGGATAGAGCGACAGGACCCTCAGCGCCGGCACGTGACCACCACGCTCCCGATGTGATCGTCGGTCTCGGGCACCTCGCGTGTCTCCAGCCCCGTGAAACCGGCGCCGGCGAGCTCATCCTCGAACTCCGTGAGCGTCACCACGTCCAGGGCGATCTCGACGGTGTGCTCTTCGAGCTCGCCCGCCGGAGAGACGGCCTGCCGGCTGCGTGTGACGATCACGGTCCGATTGCGTTCCTCGACCGCGACGGGCTGGCTCGAGAAGACCCAGCCATCGCGCTCGAGCATGTCGGGGAGCGGGGGAGAGGCATCGCCCTCGGGGATCGCGTCGAGCGGCCGGGCGAGAGCAGCGGCGAACAGGCCGCCTTCCTTCAAATGCGCGCGCACGCGCTCGAGCATGGCAAGCCTGCCGTCGCGGCCTTCGAGGATCTGGATGAACTGCATCGGGGCGATGACGAGCGGGAACGCCACGTCGAGCTCGAAGTCCCGCGCGTCGGCGGTGACGGTCGTGACGGCCGGCGCACGCTCGGCCAGGGCGGCGAGGAGGTCGGGGTCCTGGTCGACGGCCACGACCTCGTGCCCCTGCGCCGCGAGCTCGGCCGCGACCCGGCCCGTCCCCGCACCGAGGTCGAGCACCGGCCCGCCCTCGGCCTCCGCCAGCTCGCGCCACAGCGGAAGGTCGGCGTCGTAGGCGCCGTGCTCCACGTCATGCCAGATGACCGCGGGTGCCGCCATCACTCGGACCACCGCTTCGCGAGGCCGCGTTCGGCGAGGAGGTCGCGCAGGTCGAGCAGCGCGGTGTAGGTGGGCAGCGCGTACAGGCGGTCTCCCGCTGCGTTCGCCACCGCCGCGTCGAGCGACCTGCCGAGGTCGCGGTCCACGCCCGGCTCTGCCTCGACTCCGGCGTATTTCAGCCGCAGCGCCATCTCCTCCGCGCGCGTGCCGCTGCAAGTGACTCGCCCGACGCGCCCGGCCAGCACCTCGAAGTCGGCGTCCCAGATCCAGGAGATGTCGCGGCCGTCCGCGATCCGGTCGTTGAGCGCGATCCACAGGTCGAGCCGGCCGTCCTCGAGCGTCAGCGTCCGGAGCACCTCGTTCGCCCCGGCCGGGTTCTTGATCAGGAGGATCGACACCTGGCGGCCGCCCACCGGGATCGTCTCGACGCGCCCGAACGTGCCGCCGAAGCCCGCGAGCGCCTCGCCGACCGTCGCAAGCGGCACGCCCAGCTCGAGCGCGGTCGCCGCCGCGGCCACGGCGTTGTAGACGTTGTAGAGGCCCGGGAGCCTGAGCTCCAGCCTCAGCTCTCCCTGCGGCGTACGCAGCTCCACGCGCGAGCCCTTCATGCCGTCGAGCGTCACGCTCGTGGCGGCCACCTGGGGCTCCGGCCGGGTGCGGCCGCAGTTCGGGCAGCGGTAGCGGCCCATGTGGCCGAGATAGACCGCCTCGTACTCGTAGGCGTGGCCGCAGTTGCGGCAGTGCTTCGAATCGGCGGCGTGCTGCATCCCGGGCAGCGCCTGCGAGTCGTCCTCCACGCCGAAGTAGGTGACGCCGCTGCGGTCGCGGCCGAGGTCGGCCACCAGCGGGTCGTCGGCGTTGAGGACGAAGCGGGCGCGCCCTTCGAGCTCCGCCGTGAGCTCGGCCCACCGGTCCGCGAGGAGCTCCAGCTCGCCGTAGCGGTCGAGCTGGTCGCGGAACAGGTTCGAGAGCAGGAGCAGCCGCGGGTCCGTGTCCCGGGCCACCGCGGGCAGCCACGCCTCGTCGACCTCGAACAGCCCCAGCTGCCCGTGCTCGCGGCCGGCGTCGAGCAACGCCGTGGCCACGCCCCAGGCCATGTTCGACCCGGCCCGGTTGTGCACGACCGGCCGGCCCGCCCGCTCGAGCGCTGCCGCGATCATGGCCGCGGTGGTGGTCTTGCCGTTGGTGGCGGAGACGAGCACCGAGCCGGCGTCGAGCTCACGAGCCATCCGCCGGAGCGAGCCGGGGGACAGCTTGAGCAGCATCCGCCCGGGCGCGGTGGTGCCGCCGCTGCGGCCGGTGCGCCGGCTGGCGGCCCGGGCAAGGCGGGCGAGCGCGCGGGCGACGTGGAACATCAGGACGGCGCGATGACCCTCAGGCAGCGCCGCTCCACGCGCATGATCGCGGGCGTGGCGCCGATCGGGTCACCGTCGGCGTAGATGGCGAAGGGACGATCGGAGCTCACCTCGATCTCCTCGCCGCGGTGGAACTCCACGAGGTCGGAGGTGCCGTGCGTGCCCTTGAGGACACGACCGAAAAGGGCCAGCAGGCGCGGCTTCGAGGCCTCCTTGAAGAACGCGACGTCGAGCTTGCCGTCGTCGATCTCGGCCTCGGGCAGCACGTACATGCCGCCGCCGTAGACCTTCGAGTTTCCCACCGCGACCGTGCAGCCGGTGAACTCGTGGCGCACACCGTCGACGATCACACTGAACCGAGCGGCCTTCCAGGTCGCGAGCGTCCTGAGGGCGGCGTACACGTAGACGGCGTCGCCCTTCACCAGCTTGGCCTCGTTGGCGATCCGGTTGGCGTCGGAGTCGAACCCGAAGCTCGCCACGCCCATGTATGGCGTGCCCTCGACGTTCGCCACGTCCACGAGGCGCTCATCACCTTCCACGGCGAGCCGCGCGGCCTCCGCCGGGTCGGTGGGCACGCCGAGCATGCGGGCGAGGTCGTTGCCGCGGCCGCAGGGGACGATGGCGAGCGCGCCGGCGGTGTCCTTCAGGGCGCCGGCAACCGGCCGGAGCAGGCCGTCGCCGCCGAGCGCGACGACCGTCTCACCAGCCTCAGCCGCGCCGACGGCCTCCTCGTAGGCGTGGTCGATGCTGCGCGTGGTGACCGTGCGGTGGGTCGCATTCACGGCGTCGAGGACCTCGTGGACCTGCGGCAGCGCCTTCAGCGCCCGGCCGCCGCCGGATGCGGGATTGACGAGAAGCACGAACCGCCGCGTGAGCGGGACGCCGCCCGCGGACCCAGCGGCGTCGCGCGACTCCTCCGCGCCGGCGGCTTGCCCGCGCGATTCCTCCGCGCCGGCGGCTTGCCCGCGCGACTCCTCCGCGCCGGCGACCTGCCCGCGCGACTCCTCCGCGCCGGCGACCTGCCCGCGCGACTCCTCCGCGCCGGCGGCCTGCCCGCGCGACTCCTCCGCGCCGGCGGCTTGCCCGCGCGATTCCTCAGCGCTCACCCGGCGGCCGCCGCGGCCTTCGCGCGTTCCGCGGCCGCCAGGCCGCGTTCCTCTCCGCGCAGGTGCGGAGTGAGGTCGACCTTCTGGACCTCGGCCTTCTGCATCAGCTCGTCGCCGAGCAGCCGCTCGGCGTGCGGCTCCTCGAGGTCGTTCGGATCCAGCGTGAGCAGAACGTCCTGCTGGACGCTGTGCCAGCCGGGCTCGTCGGTGACCTGTTCCGAGGCCACCAGCAGCTGGCCGGGACGCGCCAGCCAGTGCAGCTCGAACAGCCCGAGCCGGTAGGCGAACAGCCTCTCCCCGTCGCTGAAGAGGATGTTGAGACCGCTGAACGGGGAGCATTCCACCGCCCGCCGCATGGTCTCGCGGATGCACGCGACCGGGTCGCCGTCGTCGAAGTCGTGCATCAGGAGGTTGAAGAGGTGCTCGGAGTCGGTGTTGCCCTCGGGCCGGCGCATGTCGGGCTGGAGCAGCCGCGGATAGCGCAGGACGGTGCCGTTGTGGCCGAACGTGTAGCTACCCAGGGAGAACGGGTGCGTGTTCTGCAGGCACAGCTCGCCCATCGTGGCGCGCCGGACGTGCACGTTGAAGATCTGGCCTTGCAGCTCGGTGGCCTTCACGAAGTCGCCGTCCGCGTGCGCGGCCTCCGGGAAGCGCACGACCTGGGGCTCGGCGCCCTCGGGGCGCTCGTACACCGCCATGCCCCAGCCGGAGTCGTGGTCCTCCGACTGGCGGATGAGGGGGTTCTCAGCCGCCAGGAGCTCGTGCCGGATCGAGACGGGCTCCGAGGCGACGCAGCCGAACACGCGGCACATGGCCATAGCATGCTACCGGGGCGATGAGGGGGCGAATTCACCCGGTCGGAGGCTTCGCCGACCATGGCTATCAAGGAGCGGGAACCGAGCAGGATCTGGTGGGCGCGGCCGGGAAAGCTGTGCGGCATGGAGCGGCCGGGCGGGGGAGGGCGGAGCCACCGGCCGGACCGGCGCGCGGCGGAGATCGCCTACCTCAAGCGCGAGGGAGTGCGCCTGGTGGTCTCGACGATGGGCTCGCGCCACAACCTCGGCGCGTACGAGGACGCCGGCCTGCCGTGGCACCACGTGCCGGTGGAGTCGGCGCAGCGCGGGGCTGAGGCGCTCGAGGAGCTGCTGCCCCTGCTGCGGCGCGAGCTGCGCCATCGCGGAGCGGTCGCCGTGCACGCCGACCGCCACACCGACTTCGTGGCGGCCGTGTGCGCGGCCCACCTGCACGAGGCGCGCGGGGTGGAGCCGGCGGAGGCGCTGGCGCGGGCGGCCGCGGCGGGGCTGATGGTGAACGGCTTTAACTGCGCGCTGCTGGGAGTGGACCCGGCGGATGTGGATGCTTTGATGCGCTCAGCTGACGCCGGCGAACGGCAGCAGTGAGGGGTCGGGTTCCGGCCGCCCAGAGCTCCTTCCGGGGCCCCGGCTCACGGTGGTCGGGATTCGTACCGTTTTTCGGAACGATTCCCGACCACCTCGCGATTTCAGCCGAGAATCAGGTCCGCCAGGGTGTCCGTGACCGCCACGGGCTCGGGTTCGAACCCGTTCAGTGCCTGCCGTTCGGTCCCGCCCGAGAGCACCAGCGCCGCGTCGAGCTGAGCGGCTGCCGCAGCGGCCAGGTCGGTGTCCACGCGGTCGCCCACCACCAGCGTCCGGCCGTCTCCGTCGAGGCGGTCCAGGGCGGTCAGCATCAGCTGCGGCTCCGGCTTCCCAACGATCTCCGCCTTGCGGCCGCTCGCCACCTCGATCGCCGCCAGCAGCGCGCCGGTGCCGGGCCAGAGGCCGTCGGGCTGCGGGTAGGTGGGGTCGCGTGCGGTTGCGAGGAAGTCGGCGCCGCGGCGCACGGCGAGCGCGGCGAAGCGAAGGTCGTCGTACACGAGGTCCTCGGTGCCCCCGACGACGACCACCTCGGCGCGCGAGGCCAGGTCGGTCCCGTTGAGCACGCGCAGGCCGGCGTCGGTCACATGGCGCAGCAGCGCCTCCGTGCCCACCACGAACGCCGTGCGGCCGGACCGCGTCTCGGCCAGCAGGTGCTGCAGCGCGCCGCCGACCGTGACCACGTCGCCCACCGACGCGCGGATGCCGATTTTCCAGAGCCGCGCCACGTAATCCTCGGTCGAGCTGCGCGGGTCGTTGGTCGCGTAGACCACCGCCTTGCCCGCGTCCCGCAGCGAGCTGATCGCCTCGACGGCGTGGGGCGTGGGCTCGTCGCCGATCCACACGCACCCGTCGAGATCGAGGATGAATCGGTCGTAGCGCTGAGCGATGGGGCTGAGGGGCACGTCGCTAGCCTACGCCGCCGTGCTCAGGCCTCTCCCAGCGCTGCTTTGCGCGCTCGCGCTGCTGCTCGCCGCCTGCGGTGGTGACGACGACTCGAGTGGGGACTCGTCGACCATCGGGACGACGAACACGACCGCTCAGGCCGAGCAGGAGCAGGGCGGCTGCCGCGACGTCGAGCAGCCCGCACCGCGCGACGGCGGCGGCCAGAAGAAGCCCAGGCGGCCGCTCACGGCCTCGAAGACCTACGACGTGACCCTGCAGACCACCTGCGGCTCGTTCACGATCCGGCTCGCCCAGAAGACCTCGCCGAATGCGGCGGCCTCCTTCGTCGCGCTGGCCCGCAACGGGTTCTTCGACGACACGATCTTCCACCGAATCGTCCCCGGCTTCGTGATCCAGGGCGGCGACCCGACGGTGACCGGGAGCGGCGGGCCCGGCTACTCGACCCGCGACAAGGTGCCGACGGGCGCCCAGTATGACCCGGGCGTCGTGGCCATGGCCAAGGCCGGCAACGAGCCTCCCGGCACCGCGGGCAGCCAGTTCTTCGTGGTCACGGGCGCCGGCTCCGGCCTGACGCCCGACTATGCGCTGCTCGGGAAGGTCACCAAGGGGATGGACGCCGTTCAGGCGATCGGAGCGCTCGGCGATCCGGCCAGTGGCGGCACCGGCACCCCTCTACAGTCGGTGGTGATCGACAAAGTCACCGTCCGTGAGCACTGAGACTCAGCACACCACCATCTACGACGTCGACGAGGCGGACTTCCAGCAGCGGGTGCTGGAGCGCTCGCGCGAGCTGCCCGTGGTGGTGGACTTCTGGGCCGACTGGTGCGGCCCCTGCAAGCAGCTGACGCCCGTCCTCGAGCGCGCCGCCACGGCGCGCGCCGGAGGGGTCGAGCTGGCCAAGGTGGACGTGGACCGGAACCGCGGCCTGCAGGCGGCGTTCCGGATCCAGGGCATCCCGGCGGTCAAGGCGTTCCGGGACGGCCGGGTGGCCGCCGAGTTCACCGGCGCGCTGCCGCCGGCGCAGGTGGAGCAGTTCTTCGACTCGCTGGTGCCGTCCGAGGCGGACGAGCTGGCGCGGAGTGGGGAGGAGGCCGACCTCCGCCGTGCCCTCGAGCTGGAACCGAATCATCCGGACGCGCGCCGGGCGCTCGGCCGGCTGCTTCTGGGCCGCGGCGAGACCGATGAGGCCGTGCGCCTGCTGGGGGGCACCGCCGGCGACTTCCTCGCCGACGGCCTCCTGGCACGGGTGGAGCTCATGCGCGACGGGGAGCTGTCCGGGCCGCTTGCCGAGGCGTTCGAGGCGTGGGACCGGGGCGATCACTCGGCCGCGCTCGAGGCTCTCCAGACCGCCTTCGCGGCGGACACGGAGCCGGGCCGCCGCGACCTCATCCGGCGCGTGCTGGTCGGCATCTTCACCGAGCTCGGCCCGGACGACCCGCTCGCGCGCGAGCACCGCCGCCGGCTGTCGTCGGCGCTGAACTAGCGCTGGAGCTGGGCCGCGCGCGTGGCCTGGGCTCTCGCCTGCCTTCGTCTTCCGACGAAGACGAGGATCCCCAGCGCCACCACCACCAGCAGGAAGCCGAAGAAGATCGAGCTGCCCACGCCGATGCCGCCGAAGATCAGCCCGATCGCCTGCACGATGCCGGTGCCGATGGCCAGCAGCAGGATCACGATCAGGACGATGAGGAGGATGCCGCGGACGCGCGCCACGATCCCGGCGCTCGCGGGCGGCATCAGCAGCCCCATCATCCGCAGCATGAACATCTGGCGGCCGGAGGGGGCCTCCTGGCCGAGCTTCTCCATGGCGTCGCGGAGCTCGTCGGGACGGCGCTCGGCGAGCGCGAGCGAGGCCTTCATCATCTGCCGCAACGCCGGGCGCTCCTGCGGATGCGCGCCGGCCAGCGCCTCGTTGAAGTACGCCCGGGCCGTCTTGGCGTCATAGCGCTCGGCCGCGCGGGCGCCGAGGATCGCCTTGGCGGCCACGCGGTGGCGGGACTCGCCCTGCAGCTGCTCGTCGGTGCGCGACTCGAGCTGCGGGATCGCCGCCAGGGCGCCCATCTGAACCTGCATCCTGATCTGCTTCTGCTTCTGCTTCGCCACGAGCGAGAGAGTCTAGGCGGTTTGCGGGCGGGGACCCAGGGGGTACCGGGGCTTCATGACCATCGTGGTGATCGTCGGAGTCTGCATCGTCCTGCTTGTGCTCGCGTTCCTGCTCCCTCGGCTGTCGATCTGGCCGCAGCAGGGCGTGGACCGCACGCTCGGAGCCGGTCAGCGCGCCGGCGGCAAGGCGCCGGGGCCGCTCGGGAAGCTCTTCTCGAAGATGTTCGGCACCTCGCGGAATGCGACCAACAAGAGCGCGTCCACCGGCAGGCGAGCGCGCGGCAAGACGCCCGTCTAGCCGGGCCGCTCGTCCTCGTCCTGACCGGCTCCGCCGGGTAGGACGTCGAGCTCCACCTCGTTGGTGGGCGGCACGTCCTCCTCGGTCGGAGGGCCCTCGTCGGCGAGCGCCTCCTGCTCGCTCAGCATCCGCGGAATCGAGACGCGCTCGGCCGCGTCATCGGCGGTGTTGAGGACGTCATCGGCGAGCTGGCGGATGTCCTCGATCAGCCGCTGGCGCTCCTCCCAGAGGACGCGCGTGTCGTGGACGATCTTCTCGGAGTAGGCGTCGGCCTCCTGGCGCAGCAGCTCGGCCTCGCGCTCGGCTCGCTGGATGCGGCCCTCCGCCTGCGCGCGTGAGCGGGCGGCGATCTCCTCGGCGGTCTCGTGGGCGCGCTGGAGGATGCTCGCCGTCTCCTCGCCGACCTCCGCGATCGCCCGCTGGACGACGGTGCCCTGCGTCTGGCGGCTCTCGAGGTCGGTGATGATCTGGACGACCTCCTGGAGGAAGCCGTCCACGGCCGCGCGGTCGTAGCCGCGCATCGCCACCGGGAACGTGCGGTTGGCGACCTCGTCGGCTCTGCTGCGTGAGAAGCGTGCGGCGGCTCGGAACTCGGCTGTGTCGAAATCGGCCATCTCTCTCACCTTAACCACCTGCGTTACAACGCGTCTGCGATAACAACGGTTATGTACACCACCTGCGAAAAGCAGCCCTCGAGGGCCAAGCGGGATAGGGTCGGGGCGTGCGCGTCTCCCAGGCGTTCGCCGCAGCCGGAATCACGCCAGCGCCCTCCGAAGGAGCATTCCGGCTGACCTGCGACGAGTGCGACACAGAGCAGCGGCTACCTGCCATGGACGTGTCCGAGGTTGGGGACATCACCATCTATGCCTGCCGCTCCTGCGGTCGAAGTCTCGTCGGAGTCAAGTCGTTCAAGGACGACGCCGAGGCGCGGGAGGCCAGCGGGTATCGCTTGAAATCGAACGTGGTGGGCAGCAAGGTCGACGTGCTCATCGATGTCGGTCCCGGACCGCGTCCGGTTCTCATGGACGCAACGCCTGCCTTTTTCGATTAGCGGCCAGCGCCCGTTCGAGCGCTGGCACGATCAGGCCTTACCCGCGGGTGAATGTCACATGCGTGACTCCGCTCGGCGACGAGGTGGCCTCGATCTCGTAGTCCTTCTCGAGGCCCTCCAGTCCGTCCCAGAGGCGTACGCCTCGGCCGAGCAGGATCGGGACCACGACCGTGTGCATGTGGTCGACCAGGCCGGCGGCGAGGAAGTCGCGGATCATGGTGGCGCCTCCGCCGAGGCGTACGTCCTGGCCGTTCGCGGCCTCGCGGGCTGTCTCGAGGGCCTCCGCAGGCGACGCGTCGACGAAGTGGAAGGTCGTGCCCCCCTCCATCTCGATCGGCGTCCGCGGGTGATGGGTCAGGACGAAGGTCGGTGTGTGGAACGGCGGGTTGGGACCCCACCAGCCCTTCCACTCCGGGTCCTCGTGCCATCCGGGCGGGCCGAACTTATTGGCACCCATGATCTCGGCGCCGATCCCCGGGCCGTGCTGCTGGGCGAAGACGTCGTCGACCCCGCCGCTACCGCCGGGCTTCCACCACCGGGTGGTGAACATCCATTCGTGCAGCCTTTCGCCGGCGTGGCCGAACGGTGCGTCGAGGCTCTGAGGCTCGCCGGTGCCGAACCCGTCGAGCGAGATGGAGAAGTTGTGGACGCGGGCGAGTGACATGTCAGCCTCTGAGCTCCGCGTCCAGCTCGACCGACTCAACGGCCGCCAGCGCCTGTGAGACCGGGCAGCCCTTCTTCGCCGCTTCGGCGGCCTCCTGGAAGGCGCTCTCGTCCAGGCCTGGTGCCGTCACGCGCGTGCGCAGCTCGATTCGCTTGATCGCGAAGCCGTCGTCGACCTTGTCGATGTGGACGGTCGCGTCGGTCTCGACGGTGTCGACGTCGTGGCCGGCCTTGCCCAGCTCGCCCGACAGGGCCATCGAGAAGCAGCCGGCGTGGGCCGCCGCGATCAGCTCCTCCGGGTTGGTGCCGTCGCCCTCCTCGAAGCGCGACTGGAACGTGTACGGGCCCTCGTAGGCGCCGCTCCCCATCCGCATCGTTCCGTTGCCCTCGGTCAGCGAGCCGTTCCACACGGCGCTTGCGGTCCTCTTCGGCATCGTGCCCCCTCCCGGGTCGAATCGGTGTGAGGACGAAGCATCGCGCACAATGCCCTGTCGTGGACGACCCGCTCGCATTATTCGAGAGCTGGCTCGAGGAGGCGCGCGCCGCCATGGGCTACGACGCCGACGCGATGGCGGTCGCCACCGCCACGCCCGACGGCGCGCCCTCGGCTCGGATCGTCCTGCTGAAGGGCGTCGACGAGCGCGGGCTGGTCTTCTTCACCAACTACGGAAGCCGCAAGGGCGCCGAGCTCGACCAGAATCCGCGCGCCGCGCTCCTCTTCCACTGGCAGCCGCTCGGCCGGCAGGTGCGCGTCGAGGGACCCGTGTCCAGGGTCGATCGAGCGGAGAGCGAGGCGTACGCCCACAACCGGCCGCGCGAGAGCCAGCTGAGCGCGCTCGCCTCCCCCCAGAGTGCCGTTGTGCCGGACCGCGCCTGGCTGGAGCGGCGCGTCGAGGAGCTCGACCGCGAGCACCCGGCGGGTGACCTCCCCGTCGGCGAGCACTGGGGCGGCTTCCGCGTGGCACCGGAGAGCTGGGAGTTCTGGGAGCACCGCGACAACCGCCTCCACGATCGCCACCGCTACGCCCGCGCCGACCGCGGCTGGCGGGCCGAGCGCCTGGCGCCCTAGACCGCCTCGCGCCGTCGCTCGATCACGATCTCGGCGGCCGCCCTCATCCGTCGGGATACGGCTGGATGGCGATCCCGTGGTCGTGCTCGCGCATGCCGAGCTCGTATGCCGCCGCGTGCGGGACCACCAGCTCGAACGGCGCTCCCCCCGGTCGCCTCACCGTCAGCCGCATGTACGCGATCGAGCAGTTCACGGCGTGGTGCTCGGAGCCGTCCGGGTCCGCGTACACCCAGCCGACGAAGCGCTCGCGCGGCGCCTCCACGGTGCCGCGCACCTCCACGCCTCCGCCGGACAAAGCGAAGGTGCACCGGTCGGGAAACTCGGTGACCTTCGCCCGCCGCAGCAGGTGCCGGTCGCCGGCGACGCTCAGCGCCCCGTTCCCCACCCACGGCGTCGTGACCGGACCCACCTTCACGCGCCCGATCCCCGCGTCTAGCCAGTCGCCGTCCTCCGTCAGCCCGTGCAGCCAGATCCAGCGCTCGGCGTGCTGGGCGCCCCAGTTGTGACCGGCCATGCCGCGCCAGCCGTCCACGTCGATCGTCCGGCCGTCGACGGTCAGCCACCCGGAGAAACGCGCCGCCGGCGCCGGCGACAGCAGCTTCGTCCGCGGCAGCCGCGCCCGGTACATCCATCCCGCGGGCAGATGGAAGAGCGGCTCCTTGGCCGCCTCGAGCGCGAGGTCCCATGCCACTGAGCCGTCGATCGAGCCGCGCGCCCCGTCCGCGCCGATCCGGGCCTCCCCCACTCTCAGCCAGTCGCCGCCGCCCGTCTCCGGGCCCGGCACCGTCAGCTTCGCCGCGCGCGGCCCGTCCGCCGAGAAGAGCGTGAACCACAGCGATCCGGTCGGCGCCGCGCCCGGCCGCTTGTGCACCGTGTACCTGATCCAGGCCCCGAGCGGCTCGGACCCCTCCGGGTGGCACAGCTTCAGGTAGAAGCTCTCGTAGTGGCCGGCCCGCGCCGGCACGTCGAGGAAGCGGGCGGCGGTTGGGTCGACGGAGGCCACGCGCGGCAGCGTAAATAACCTCACCCGTCATGGCAGACGAACCAGTCCTAGTGATCACGGGCGCCAGCACCGGCATCGGCGCCGCCACCGCACGGCGAGCGGTGGAATTCGGCCACCGCGTCGTGCTCGCCGCCCGCTCGGAGGAGAAGCTCACCGAGCTCGCCGATCAGCTCGGCGGCGAGGAGAAGGCGATCGCCGCGCGCTGCGACGTCACGAGCTGGGACGACCACCAAAAGCTCGTCGAGACCACGCTCGACCGCTTCGGCCGCCTCGACTCCTACTTCGCCAACGCCGGCTTCGGCGCGAGGCGCGGCTTCCTCGAGGAATCGGTGGAGCACTGGAAGTCGATGATCGACACGAACGTGCTTGGCACGGCGCTGTCGATCCGCTCCGCGCTCGGGCACTTCAGGAGGCACAACGCGGGCCACTTCATCCTCACCAGCTCGATCGCCGGCCGCCGCACCCTCCCCGGATCGCTCTACTCGGCAACGAAGCACGCGGTGACCGCCATGGGCGAGGCGCTCCGTGCCGAGTTCGCCGACACCGACATCAAGATGACGCTGATCGAGCCCGGCATGGTGGACACGCCGTTCTTCGACAACCGCCCCAGCGGCGCGCTCGAGGCGGACGACATCGCCCGCGCCGTCATGTTCGCGCTCACCCAGCCGCCGCACGTGGATGTCAACGAGATCCTGATCCGTCCCATCCACCAGCCCACTTAACCGGCAACTAGTAGCTCCTTGTGCCGTCTTTCGGACCGCGTACGCTGGGGTGAGTGAGAAGCGACGAGCAGCAGGTCTACGCCCATCTGGATATGGACGCCTTCTACGTGAGCGTGGAGCTACAGCGCCGCCCGGAGCTGAGGGGGCTGCCGGTGGTCGTGGCCGGCAGCGGGCCGCGCGCGGTGGTCACGACTGCGAGCTACGAGGCGCGCCGCTACGGCATCTTCTCCGCCACGCCCGCGGAGCGCGCGCGCCGGCTGTGCCCCGACGCGGTGTTCATCCCGCCCGACTTCGAGGGCTACCGCGCGCGCTCGAAGGAGGTGATGGCCGTACTGAAGCGGCATGTCGAGCGCGTGGAGGTCGTAGGGCTCGATGAGGCGTATCTCGACCTCACCGGGCTCCACCGGCACCGCTCCGCCGCCCGCGCCGTCAAGGAGGCCGTGAAGGCCGAGACGGGGCTCACGTGCAGCGTCGGCATCGGCCCCAACAAGCTGGTGGCGAAGATCGCCTCGGACGCCGAGAAGCCGGACGGCTTCCTCGAGCTGACCGGCGAGGGCGCGCGGCTCCGCTTCGCCGAGGCCTCCCCCGGCCTGATCCCCGGCATCGGCCCGAAGACCGTGACGAAGCTCGAGGAGCTCGGCATCGCCACGCTCGGCCGGCTCGGCGCCACGCCCGACGAGCAGCTCACGCAGTGGTTCGGGCCGCGTCTGGGGCCCCACCTCGCGGCGCTCGCGCGCTTCGAGGACGACCGCGCGATCGAGACCGTCCGAATCGCCAAGTCGGAGTCGCGCGAGACCACCTTCGACCGCGACCTCCACGGCCTCGACCAGCTCGAGCCGGTGCTCCACCGCCTGACCGGAGAGCTGTGCGAGACGCTCACGAAGGAGGAGCGCCGCGGCCGCACGATCGGCATCAAGGTGCGCTTCGACGACTTCAGCACCGTCACCAGGGCACGGAGCATCGACGCCGCGGTGAACGACTCCAGCACGGTCGGCCAGGTGGCCCTCGACCTGCTCAGGCGGCTCGACCCGCGCCGCCCCGTGCGGCTGCTGGGAGTGCGCGTCGCGGGACTCGACGAGAACGTCGCGCAGCCGCTCTCGGACGACCAGCTGAGCCTCTCGCTCTGACGTAACCTTCAGGCATGTCCTCCGACCGCCTGACGGGTCTCGACGCCTCGTTCCTCCACCTGGAGGACGCCTCCTCTCACATGCATGTGGCCGGGGTGATGATCTTCGAGGGTGACCCGCCCCCCTACGACGACCTGCTCGAGGCGATCGACCACCGCCTCGGCCTGGTGCCGCGCTACCGCCAGCGGCTGGCGTTCGTCCCGTTCAGCCAGGGCCGCCCCAAGTGGGTGGACGACCCTCACCTCAACCTCCGCTACCACGTCCGCGCCACGGCCCTGCCCGCGCCCGGCTCCGAGGACCAGCTGAAGGAACTCGCCGGCCGCGTGTTCTCCCAGCAGCTCGACCGCGACAAGCCGCTGTGGGAGATCTGGCTCGTGGACGGCCTCGAGGGCGACCGCTTCGCGGTGCTGTCGAAGACCCACCATGCGCTCGTGGACGGCATCTCCGGCGTGGACATCATGTCGATCCTGTTCGACACGTCGCCCGAGCCGGCGATCCCGCCCGACACCGGCGAGCGCTGGCTGCCGCGCCCGCTGCCGTCGGCCGCCCAGCTGCTGGGCGAGGCGCTCGTCGAGCGCGCGACGATGCCGGGCGAGCTGGTGCGCTCCATCCGCGCCGTCTTCCGCGGGCCGCGGCGGGTGGCGGAGGGGCTCCGCGACGCCGCCGTGGGCATCGGCGCGATGGCCTGGGCCGGGCTCAACCCGGCGCCGCCGAGCCCGTACAACCGCTCCATCGGGCCGCACCGCCGCTTCACGTGGGTGCGGGTCAACCTCGGCGACGTCAAGGCGATCAAGAACGAGCTCGGCGGGACCGTCAACGACGTGGTGCTCGCCACGGTGGCGGGCGCGCTCGGCAAGCACCTCCGCCGCCGCGGCCAGAACACCAACGGGCTCGAGCTGAAGGTGATGGTCCCGGTGAGCGTGCGCGCGGACGTCGAGCGGGGCGCGCTCGGAAACCGCGTGGCCGCGATGATGGCCCCGCTGCCGGTGTGGTGTGAGGACCCCGTCGCGCGGCTCGACATCGTGCGCGAGCAGCTGAAGGGCCTCAAGTCCGGTGGCCAGGCGGTCGGCGCGCAGGTGCTCACCGAGATGTCGGGGTTCGCGCCGATGACGATCATGGAGCAGGCCTCGCGGCTGTCGGCGCGCCAGCGCTTCTTCAACCTCGTCGTGACGAACGTGCCCGGCCCGCAGATCGAGCTCTACCTCCAGGGCAAGCGCCTGATCGACGCGTTCCCCATGGTCCCGCTGGCGAAGAACCAGGCGCTCGGAGTGGCGCTCCTCTCGTACGCGGGCAGGATCAACTTCGGATTGGTGGGCGACTACGACCTGCTGTGGGACCTCGACCAGTTCGCCGAGGACGTGCAGGAGTCGCTCGCGGAGCTGGCGAACGAGGCCGGCGTGGAGCTCACCTCCGCGACGGCGCCATCCGGCCAGGCGGTGCGTGCGTGAGGGACAGGCTCGCGGAATGCGCCCGCGATCTTGGGATCCCAATGAAGGTGGAGCGGCTCGAGGGCTCGACCCGCACGGTCGCCGACGCCGCCACCGCAGTGGGCTGCGACCAGGCTGAGATCGCCAAGTCGATCGTGTTCGTGGCGGACGGCGACCCGGTCGTCTGCGTGGCCGCAGGGCACCACCGTGTGGACGTGGAGAAGGTGGCCGACGCGCTCGACGTGGCCGAGGTGCGCCAGGCTCAGGCCGACGAGGTTCGTGCCGCCACGGGCTTCGCCATCGGCGGCGTGCCGCCGTTCGGCCACGACCTGCCCGTGCTCTTCGACGAGGAGCTGCTTCGCCACCCGCGCGTCTGGGCGGCCGCGGGCGATCCACACAGCCTGTTCTGCGTGGACCCGCGCGAGCTCGCCCAGTGCATCAGGGCGCGCGTAGTGCCGCTCGGCGAGTAGTTCGCCACCTGTACAAGCGCGGGTCGCGAATCCTGTACGACGGGCGCAAGACGAAACACGCCTTCTTCCGGACGATTAGGGGTCATGGAACCCACTCTCAAGGACGCCATCCCGGCGATCGAGACCACCTGGGTCATCGTCGCGGCTGTGCTCGTCATGTTCATGCAGGTCGGCTTCCTGTTCCTGGAGGTCGGCTTCTCGAGAATGAAGAACGCCGGCACGGTCGTGCCGAAGATCCTCGCGAACTTCTCGATCGCGGCGGTCTGTTACTGGGCGGTCGGCTTCGCGCTGGCGTTCGGCGGCGCCGGCTGGTTCGCGGGCACGCACGGGACGTTCCTCGGGACGAGTGACCCGTCGCTGTTCCCCGCGATGGAGTTCTCGCAGGCGGTGGTGCCCGCGAAGTTCTTCTTCCAGTTCGTCTTCTGCGCGGTCTCCCTGGCGATCGTGTGGGGCACGACGATCGAGCGGATCAAGTTCGGCGCGTACCTGATCTACGCGGTCGTGTTCAGCGCGCTGATCTATCCGATCATCAGCCACTGGATCTTCGGCGGCGGATGGCTTCAGGCCAGCCTCGGCATGCAGGACTTCGCCGGCTCGACGGTCGTGCACCTCACGGGCGCCACCGGCGCGCTCGCCGCGCTGCTCCTGCTCGGCCCGCGCCTCGGGAAGTACGGGGATGACGGGAAGCCGAACGTGATCCCGGGTCACAACATGCCGCTGGTGGGTCTCGCGGTGCTCGTCCTGTGGTTCGGCTGGTTCGGGTTCAACGCGGGCTCGACGCTCGGCGCGATCGGTGGCCGCTTCGCCGACGTGGTCGTGGTCACCCAGCTCGGCGCGGCGGCCGGCGTGCTCGGCGCGATGCTCGTGAGCTACCGGATGACCAAGAAGTTCGACATGGGCATGACCGCCAACGGCGCCATCGCGGCGCTGGTGGCGATCACCGCACCGTCCGGATACGTGGAGTTCTGGGCCGCCCCGCTCATCGGCTTCGTGGCCGGCGTGATCGTGGTGGGCGCGATCGTGGCGATCGACAGGAAGCTGGACGACCCGGTCGGCGCGCTGTCGGCGCACGGGCTCGCCGGCGTGTGGGGCACGCTCGCCTGCGGCCTGTTCACGAGCCCGCGGCTGGCGGAGCTGAACGCGATCGGCGACGGCGGCCTGTTCTACACCGGGTCGTTCCACCAGCTGGGCGTGCAGGCGCTCGGCGTCGCCGCGGCGTTCGCCACGGTGTTCACGGTGAGCTACCTCGTGTTCTTCGCGATCAAGAAGGCCTATGGCCTCCGGGTGGAGCCGCACGAGGAGCGCTACGGCCTCGACATCGTCGAGCACGGCATGTGGGGCTACCCGGAGGCGTTCATGCCCGTCCCGGGATCGGAGTACCGTCCCCCGGCGATGCCAACAGGATGGCCGCCGCGTCAGCCGGCCCCCGTCACGCACGCGCGGATGGCGGCCCACGCGGCCCAGGTACAGGAGGGCTAGATCGAGATGAAGAAGATCGAAGCGATCATCCGGCACGAGCGGCTCCAGGACGTTCAGGACGCCCTCGACCAGCTGGGCGTCTCGGGGCTCACCGTCAGCGAGGTGGTGGGCTGCGGGCGGCAGAAGGGCTACACCGAGCAGTACCGCGGGCAGGTGGCGAACATCTCGCTGCTCCCCAAGATCAAGGTGGAGTCCGTGGTGCCGTCCGACCTCGTGGACGCCGCGGTCGAGGCGATCGTGGCAGCGGCCCGCACCGGCGCCGTCGGCGACGGCCGCGTGTTCGTCTACGACGTCGAGCAGTCGATCCGGATCAGGACCGGCGAGTTCGGCGAGGACAGCGTCCGCCACGAGGAGCCCGTCGGCTGGGGGCACTAGGCCTGGGTCACATCCTCCGTACGGGAAGCGAGGGCCGCCGGTGGCGGCCCTCGCTTTGCTTAGGCTGCCGCGATGCCGCCGCGCATCGGAATCCAGCTTCCCGAGGTTGAGCGGCTGGTGCGGTGGCCCGAGTACCTGGCCATGGCCCGGGCGGCCGAGGAGGTCGGCCTCGACTCGATCTGGGTCGGCGACCACCTGCTCTACCGCGAGGACGGCGACGAGCGCGGGCCCTGGGAGGCCTGGACGATGCTGGCCGCGCTCGCCGCGGTCACCGAGCGGGTCGAGCTGGGGCCGCTCGTGGCGTGCACCGCGTTCCACCCGCCCGGGCTGATCGCGAAGATGGCCGCGACGATCGCCGAGATCTCGGGCGGGCGCCTCGTCCTAGGCCTCGGGGCGGGCTGGAACGAGACGGAGTTCCGCGCCTACGGCTTCCCGTACGACCACCGCGTGTCGCGGTTCGAGGAGAGCTTCACGGTGATCCGCGGCCTGCTCGCCGGTGAGCGCGTGAGCCTCAACGGGCGCTTCATACACGCGGAGGACGTGGTGCTCGAGCCTCGTCCGGCGGAGCCGCCGCGCCTGATGGTCGGCAGCAACGGCCCGCGGATGCTCGCGGCCACCCTCCCCCACGTCCACGCGTGGAACACCTGGTACTCCGACTACGGGAACACGCCCGAGGGCTTCGCGAAGCTCAACGAGCGCATCACGCAGGCGGCGCACGACGCCGGCCGCGACCCGTGGGAGGTGGAGCGGAGCGCGTGCCTGCTCGTGGCCGTGAACGGAGCGAGCGGCGCGCGCGCCTCGACGCCCGACGGGCCGGCCGTCACGGGCCCGCCGGCCGAGATCGCAGCGGTTCTCCGCGACCTCGCCGAGGCCGGTGCCGACGAGATCATCCTCGTGGTCGATCCGATCACCGAGGCATCGATCCGCGAGCTCGCCGAGGCGGCAGCACTCGTCCGGGCCTGATCTGGCCGGCCCGGATGCCCGACCCCTTCGCCTGCTGCAGCGACTTGATCACCTCGTGCGCGGCGGCCTAGGGATGATCCCCGAGCAGGTGCGCGTGTGCGCCGGCCGGCCGAGGCAGCGCCTTGATCGCGATCGCCACCGCGGAGCCGAGCATCACCCACGCGGGCCAGAAGTACGTGCCGCCCGAGGCCACCCAGACCCCCACGATGAAGACGTTCAGGATCACGTGGGCGCCGATGTGGTGGCGGAGCCGGCGGCGTTTCGCCGCCCTTGCGATGGCCTGGCTGCGGTCGGCGGCGCCCTCGAGATCGGCCTCGCTGAGCGGGGGCGACGAGAAGACACGCCACGCATCGAGCCCGCCGACCAGCCCGATGCCGAGCAGCGGCCACGCGATCCACGGCAGCCCGGGGTCGGTGAGCGCCCAGATCGCCACAACGACGCCCGCAACGATCCCGAGCGAGCCGAGCCGGAAGGCCAGGCGGCGCTTGCGCTCGCCCTGCACCCGCTCGGCCTCGTCGACCGGAAGAACGCGCTGCGATTCGCGCTGAGTGGCGGTCACCTGGGCCGCCGCGCGCTCGGTGAGCGGAATCTCGGCGATCACGCGCGTGCCCTCGCCGGGCGGGCTCTCCACCATCAGCGTGCCGCCGAGCGCGCCCACGCGGTCCAGCAGACCCTGGACGCCCGAGCCCCCGTCGAGGGTCGCCCCTCCCCTGCCGTCGTCGGCCACCTCGACGGTCAGGCGCCCGTCCACGGAACGGACCGCGACGGTCGCGGACGTGGCCTCGGCGTGCTTGCCGATGTTCGCGAGGCATTCGGAGACGACGAAGTAGGCGGCCGCCTCGACCGGGTCGGGCAGCCGCTCGGCCGGCTTGGCGACCACCTCGACGGGCACCGTGGCGCGCGAGGCCAGGTCGTCGAGCGCGGCGGGCAGCCCGCGGTTGGTGAGGATCGCCGGATGGATGCCGCGCGCGAGGTCGCGCAGCTCCTTGAGCGCGAGGTTCGCCTCCTCGCCGGCCTGCCGCACCAGCTCGGACGCACCCGGCTCGCCGGCGTCCACGCGCTGCTCCGCCATCCGCAGGTTGAGCGCGAGCGCCACCAGCCGCTGCTGCGCACCGTCGTGCAGGTCGCGCTCGATGCGGCGCCGCTCGGCATCGGCGACGGCGATGATCCGCGAGCGCGCGTCCTCCAGCTCGTGCACCTGCGCGGTGAGCTCCGGGTCGGCGTTCGAGCCGAGCAGGAGCCCGGCGAACCACCCGTAGAGCCGGCCGAGCGCGTTGAGGCCCGGGATCCCAAGCAGGAGGATGAGCGCGCCGAGCGGCACCGCGGCGATGGCGCCCTCGGTCGAGTTGATGTCGAGCCAGGCGATCCAGTCGCCGTCGCCGAACGGCTCGGGGAACGCTGGCGCGAACAGCAGCCTCAGCCCGCCGCCGATCACCGACACCACGATCGAGAAGCTCACGACACCGAGCGGCAGCTGGAGCAGAAGGAAAACGAGGTCCTTCCAGGTCGCGGGATCCGCCAGGCGCGCGCTCAGCCGCTTCCACCAGCTCGCGTCCGGCGGGTCGGGGCGGTAGGGGATCGGGATCTCGACGCCGACCAGCCGCCCGATCAGGCTGCGCTCGAACTGCGCCAGCCAGCGCCACGCCCAGACTGTTCCGACCAGGACCGGGATGCCGATCAGCGTGATCGCGGTGCCGAAGCCGAACGACAGCGCCGTGACCAGGAAGCTGAACTCGATCACTCCGAGCGGCAGCGCGAGCAGCAGATACAGGATCCGCAGGTACGTGCGGGATTCGCGTATTGGGCTGAACAGTCGGCCGATGACCTCCAAGCTACGTCCCCCGCGTTGCGGAGTCCATACGGCCACCCGTACCATCCCGCGGATGCTCCGGCGACTCGGCATAGCCGCAGCGCTCGGGGTGCTCGCTGTGCCCGCAGCCGCCGACGCGGCGCCGGGGATGCTCTCTGTCGAGGGCTCCTTCTCCTATGTGGAGGTGAAGGACTCGCGCGGGCACGTCCTCGTGAGGAGGCACCCGGCCAGGCACCCTGTGCGGATGCTCCGCCACCTCCCGGCCGGCGTGTACCGAGTGAGCGCCAACCGGCGCGCCGCGCAGTGCGCCCGCCGCGTGCACGTGTTCTCGAAGGGGCTCACCGAGATGCGCGTGAGCGCACACCCGCGCAGGCGCTGCACGATGAGCCGGCATGCGCTGCATGCGCGCTTCCCGGCGCGCCGGCAGATCCGCGCGGTGCAGCGCTACCTCAGGACCCGCGGCGCGACCAACTCCTGGTCCTTGATCGACAGCTGGGGCCGCGTGCACGGCTTCGCTCCTCACCGGGTCTACGTGAGCGCGAGCCTGGTGAAGGCGATGCTGCTCACCTCCTATCTGCGCGGGATCGGGGATCGCATGCCCGACGCCGCCGAGCGCTCGGTGCTCGGGCCGATGATCACGATGTCGTCGAACGACGCGGCGGACACCATCTACTACCGCGTCGGCGACGCCGCCCTGTACCGGCTCGCGAAGGCCGTGGGGATGCGGACCTTCTCCGTCGCGGGCTACTGGGCCAACGCGCACTTCAGCGCCGAGGACCAGGCGCTCCTCTTCAACCGGATCGACAGGCTGATCCCGAGGCGCTCGCGCGCCTACGCGCGCGGGCTCCTGTCCTCGATCGTCACCTACCAGCGCTGGGGCTTCTCGCGGTTCGCCGGCGCGGCCGGCTTCAGGACGTTCTTCAAGGGCGGCTGGCGCGGCACCGGCCTCGGCCAGCTCGTGCACGAGGCCGCCCTCTTCGAGCGCCACAGGACGCGCGTCTCCATGGCCGTGCTCATCGACGGCAACCCCTCCCACGAGTACGGCACCGAGACGCTTCAGGGCGTGGCGCAGCGGGTGTTCGGGCGCCACGCCGCCGCCGCCCAGGAGACGGATCCCGAGCTGGGCGGCACGCCCGCCACCCGCCGCGCGGGCCTCGCGGACGTGCACAAGTACGCGCCCAGCATCCGCGTGAACCTCTCCTACCGCACCAAGCACAACGAGACCGGCAAGCCGCTGCCGGGCTACTGCGAGAACTGGGCGATGCTCCACGACCGGGCCGCGTTCAGCCTCGGACAGGTCCAGCGCTATCTCCGCCGCAAGAACCGCGGCCTCCTGGTCCTCGACGCCTACCGGCCCGTCCGGGCCACCGAGGCGCTCGTGCGCTGGGCGGAGCGAACCGGCCGCGGCGGCGCCGTGGGCACCTACATCGCGCGCCGCAGCCGACACAACACCGGCAGCGCCGTCGACATCACGCTTGTGCGCGACGGCGACGGCAAGCGCCTCCGCATGGGCGGGTTCGCGTTCGGCCCCAGCTCGCACACCTACAACGCGACCGGTCGCATCCTGCGCAATCGCCTGGAGCTGATGTACGCGATGGAGCGCTTCGGCTTCAGCGCCTACCTGAACGAGTGGTGGCACTTCGAGCACCGCATCCGGCCTGACCGCTACCTGGACGTGACCCTGGGATGCGGTCGCCATAATTGAGACATGGCGGAGCGCACCGATCTGCTGCGCGTAGCGCTCGCGCAGATCAATCCCACGGTCGGAGACGTCCGCGGCAACGCCGCGAAGATCTCCGACCACATGGCGCGTGCCCGTGACGAGGGCGCGGCGCTCGTGGTGTTCCCGGAGCTCTCGCTGACGGGGTACCCGCCCGAGGACCTGCTCCTGAAGACGAGCTTCCTCGACGCCGCTCGCACCGCGCTGCGCGAGCTCGCCACCGAGGCGAAGGACATCGTCGCCGTCGTGGGCTATCCGGAGAAGGCCGAGGACGTCTACAACACGGCCGCGGTGCTGGCGGATGGCGACATCGTTGCCGGCTACCGCAAGATGTACCTGCCGAACTACGGCGTCTTCGACGAGCAGCGCTACTTCCAGTCTGGCGCCGAGGGCGCGATCGTCGAGGTGAACGGCGTTCCGATCGGGATCAGCGTCTGCGAGGACATCTGGGAGCCGGGCCCCCCGGCGATGAGCGAGGCGCTGGCGGGTGCGCAGGTGCTCCTGAACCTGTCCGCGTCGCCCTACCGCGCGGGCTACGGCGCCCGCCGCGAGCGGATGCTCACCCAGCGCGCCGTCGACTACCTCTCCGCGGTCGTGTTCGTCAACACGGTCGGCGGCCAGGACGAGCTGGTCTTCGACGGCCACAGCCTGGCCATCGACCAGGACGGGCGCATCCTCGCCCGGGCGCCGCAGTTCGAGGAGTCGCTCACGCTCTGCACGATCGACCCGCGCGCGATCGCCGCCGCCCGTCTGCGCGACACGCGGCACCGCGTGAACGTGCGCCGGCAGCGCAGGGCGAGCCCGATCGCCGAGGCCCCGGTGTTCACCCTGGCGAGCCTCGAGACGGAGCCGGTGGGCGAGCCGGCCGTCGTGTCGGGCGAGCTGGCCCCCACGCTGGGACCGCAGGCCGAGATCTACGCGGCGCTGCGCACGGGGCTGCACGACTACGTCGAGAAGAACGGGTTCGAGCGCGTGGTGATCGCGCTGTCGGGCGGGATCGACTCGGCGCTGGCCGCGCTGGTCGCGGTCGATGCGCTCGGCCCCGACCGTGTCACGTGCGTGTCGATGCCCTCGCCCTACTCGAGCGAGGGAACGCGCGTTGACGCCCGCGCCATCGCGGAGAACCTCGGCGCGGACTTCCGCGAGATCGGCATCGAGGACGCGATGACGGCGTACGACGACCTGCTGCGCGAGGCGTTCGAGGGACGCGAGCCCGACGTGGCCGAGGAGAACCTCCAGGCCCGTATCCGAGGCAACGTGGTGATGGCGCTGTCGAACAAGTTCGGGTGGCTCGTGATCGCCACCGGCAACAAGTCCGAGATGTCGGTCGGATACGCGACGCTCTACGGCGACATGGCCGGTGGCTTCGCCGTCCTCAAGGACGTCTACAAGGGCCAGGTCTACGAGCTGGTGCGGTGGCGGAACGAGCAGGAGGGCCGCGAGCTCGTGCCCGCGTCGGTGCTCGACAGGCCGCCCTCGGCGGAGCTTCGCTATGAGCAGCGCGACGACGAGTCGCTGCCGCCCTACGACGTCCTCGACCAGATCCTCGAGGGGTACATCGAGGAGGACCTGGACGCCGCGGCGCTGGTGCACCGCGGCCTCCCGGCGGCCGAGGTCGAGCGCGTGATCCGGATGGTCGACCGCGCCGAGTACAAGCGCCGCCAGGCGCCGCCCGGCATCAAGATCTCGACCAAGGCATTCGGGCGCGACCGCCGACTCCCGATCACCAACCGGCACGAGTCCACCGTCGAGCCCTCGGAACGCCGCCTCCGGGCACTCAAGTAGGTGACGCGCTCCCCGCTCTGGGGGCTCGCGCTCTCCCTGCCGCTCGCCGGCCTGCTCCTGCTACTGGCCGCGCCGAGCGCGGACGTTCACTGGGAGGACCACCCGTCGCATTTCTGGCTCGTCCTCGGCACGGCGGCCGTGAGCACCACACTCGCCTTCGCCACCAGCGGCATCGCACTGCGGCGGGCCGATGCGCGCCTGTTCCTGATCTCGCTGTCGTTCCTGGCCGCCGCCGGCTTTCTGACGCTGCACGCGCTCGCCACGCCGGGTGTGCTGCTGGACGGCCCGAACCAGGGCTTCACGATCGCGACGCCCGTCGGCCTGCTCGTGGCGGCGCTGTTCGCCGGCTGGTCGGCGCTGCCCCTGCGGCCCGCGCGCTCGCGGGCGATCATGCAGCGCGCCCAGCTGCTCCGCGCCGCCTTGATCGCGGTCATGGTCGCGTGGGCGGCCGTGTCGCTCGGCTCGGTCCCGCCGCTCGACGACCCGACCCCCGTCGAGCGAGCCGGCGGAGGACTCGTGGCCCTCGCCGTGCTCGCGCTGATCCCGTATGCGTTCGCCGCCTGGCGGTACGGCCTGATGGCGCTGCGAACCGGCGCCCCCCTCCTCCTCGCGGTCGCAAGCGCGTTCACGTTGCTGGCGGAGGCGATGGTGGCGGTCGCGCTCGCGCGCAGCTGGCATGCGAGCTGGTGGGAGTGGCACGTGCTCATGCTGATGGCGTTCGGCGCCATCGCCTACAGCGCACGCCGCGAGGACGGTGAGGAGCGCTTCTCTGACCTCTACCTCGACCAGACGGCTGCCGGCAAGCGCGAGGTGAGCGTCATGTTCGCGGACCTCGAGGGCTTCACCACCTTCTCGGAGGGCCGCGACCCGCGCGAGGTGTCCGAGATGCTGAACACGTACCTGAGCGTGGCGATCCCGCCGATCGTGCGCCAGCACGGCGGTGAGATCGACCGGCTGATCGGCGACGCGATCATGGCCACCTGGGGCACGCGCGGCGACCAGCCCGACACGCTCGCCGGGCCGTGGACGCCGCGCTGGCCGTGCAGCGCGAGACCTCCCGGCTCGCGGACGAGCATCCGGGCTGGCCGCGCTTCCGCGCCGGCGTGAACACGGGCGAGGCGCTGGTGGGGCTCCTGGGCGCTGAGAGCGGGCGCAGCTACACGGTGATCGGCGACACGGTGAACCTGGCGGCCCGGCTCGAGGGACAGGCGCCCGCCGGCCGCGTGGTAATCGGCGAGGCGACGCTGCGCGCGCTCCCGGGGCTGCGCACCGAGCCGATCGAGGGGCTGCGCGTCAAGGGCCGGAGTGGCTCGGTGGACGCGTATCTCGTGGCCTGACGGCGATCGTCACACGCGACATCGCACACAGGCGGTCCTGGTCGTCGGTGAACCTGATGTCCCAGACCCATGACGTCCGGCCGCGGTGGATCGGCGTTCCCTCCGCGTGCACGAGCCCTTCGGTGACCGGACGGAGGAAGTGGTTGTCGTTGGCCTGCCCGACGGCGATGTTGCCGTCGCCGGCGACCGCCAGGAAGGTGGCCTGGGAGGCCATGGACTCGGCCAGCGCCATGTACGCGCCGCCGTGGACCAGGCCGAACGGCTGCTGCACCCGCCGCTCTGTCGCGAAGCGGGCGCGAACGCGGTTTTCGCCCAGCTCGACGAGCTCGAACCCGAGCGCGTCGTCGAGCGTGCCCGGCGTGGGATAGCCCTGAACCGGCTTCTCCATTCCGGCGGGCACACTACAGTTCGCCCGGAAATGGCCACTTTCGACCAGCTCTCGCCCGAGCAGAGGGCGATCGTCGAGCTTGTCCTGCGTCAGGGGAAGACGTACGCCGAGCTGTCGGACATGCTGAACCTGCCCGAGGGGCGGGTGCGCGAGCTGGCTCGCGATGCGCTGGTGGAGCTGGCGCCCGTGAGCGTCCGCGGGGTCGAGGAGGACTGGCGCGGCCAGCTGGCCGACTATGTGCTCGGGCAGCAGTCCGGACCCGAGGCCACGGCAACGAAGGGTCACCTGAGGCGCTCCGAGGCGGCCCGCAGCTGGGCCCGCTCGCTGCTCGACTCGCTCGAGCAGTTCTACGCGAACGGCTCGGTGCCGGCGATTCCCGAGGGCGAGCGCGGCCGCCGCGCCGCCGCGGCGGCCCCGCGCGAGCCGCGCGAGCCGCGCTCCGCCATGGGTGGACGCCTCGCGCCGACCGCGGACCGCCGCTGGCTGATGGCGGGAGCCGCAGCGCTCATCGTGGTCCTGCTGGCGGTGGTCATCTGGCCCGTCGGCGCGCTCACCGGAGACGACGACAAGAGCACCGCCGACTCGGATTCCGGCTCCCAGAACGCGACCAAGCAGTCCACGACGGGCCAGACCTCGGGTCAGCCCGCCGGCATCGCGATCGTGGTCGAGCGGAACGGCAAGAAGCAGCTGCTCGTCCAGGCGGCGCGGCTCACGCCGAGCGGCCAGAGCGAGGGCTACTACGTGTGGCTCTACAACAGCCCGAGCGACGCCAAGTCCCTGGGCGGCCAGGTCACCGACCGGAACGGCAACTACCAGGCGATCGGCCCGCTGCCGGCGGACTACAAGAGCTACGAGTTCATCGACATCTCCCGCCAGCAGATCGCGAGCAGCGCGACGGTGAAGCACTCGGGCGAATCGGTCCTCCGCGGCAAGATGCCGACGCTCAAGCAGTCGAACGCGAAGTCCGGCAAGACCGCCGCGATCGGCCAGACGGTCCTGCAACCGCCGGCGTAGTGCGCGAGGGGGCGGGCGGTGCCCGCACCGGAGCGATGCCATTCCGGGCGCGAGGGGGCGGGCGGTGCCCGCACCGGAGCGATGCCATTCCGGGCGCGAGGGGGCGGGCGGTGCCCGCACCGGAGCGAGGCCTTTCTGGGCGTTCAGTCCGCTCGGTCTGGCAGCAGCTTCCCCGGGTTCATCACCCCGGCGGGGTCGAGCCGCTGCTTGGCGGCGCGCAGCACCTCGATTCCGAGCTCGCCGTCCTCGGCGGCCAGCCAGCGGCGGTGGTCCCGGCCGATCGCGTGGTGATGCGTGATCGTGCCGCCGCCGGCCACGATCGCCTCGGATGCCGCGGTCTTCGCGGCCTCCCACTGCGCCAGCGCGTCGTCCTCCTGGCGGGCCAGGAAGGTGAAGTACAGGGACGCGCCTGACGGGTACAGATGGGAGACGTGGCACATCACGAGCGGCTGCGTGCCGCGGCCCGCCAGCGCGCCGCTCAGCGCCTCTCGCACGGCCTCGTGCAGCTTCCCGAGGTTGGCCCAGCTCGTGGCCGTCTCGAGCGTGTCCACCAGCACGCCCCGCTCGAGCAGCTCGTCGCGCAGGTACGGGGCGGCGAAGCGGCTGCGGTACCACGCGTCGCCGGGCCGGTGCCCGAGCGACACCCCTCCCCCGGCCCGCAGCAGCGCGGCGGCCTCGCGGCGCCGGTCCTCCACCTGCTCCTCGGATCCCTCGAACCCCAGGATCGCCAGGCAGCCGCCCTCGTGCCCGCGCATCCGCAGGTAGCGGCGGCCGAGCTTCTCGGTGGTGCTCCCCGACGAGCCGAGCGCCATCGTCAGCCGGGTCTCGTCATCATCCGACAGCCGGTTCACGTCCGCGGCGGCGCCCGCCTGCTCCAGCACCCGGAACCCATCGCACCCCTCGGCGAAGCTCGCGAACGACCAGGCCTCGTAGCGGCGCGCGGCCGGAGCGGGCCGCACGCGCAGCGTCACCTCGCAGATCACGCCGAGCACCCCCTCGGAGCCCACCACCAGCTCGCGCAGGCTCGGCCCGGCGGCGGAGGCCGGCACCGCCTTCGTGCCGAGCTCTCCGGCGGGGGTCACGCACCGCACCGCCTCCACGAGCTCGTCGATGCGGCCGTAGCCGGTGGACGCCTGGCCCGCGGACCGCGTGGCCACCCAGCCGCCCACCGTCGAGTACTCGAACGATTGCGGGAAGTGGCCGAGCGTCACGCCCTGCTCGCGCAGGCGCCGCTCGAGCTCCGGGCCCAGCAGCCCGGCGTCCACGCGCGCGGTGAGCGAGGTCCGGTCCACGTCCACTGCCTCCGACACGCGGCCGAGATCGAGGGAGACGGCGCCGGCGAAGCCCTCGCGCACCGGCTCCACCCCTCCCACCACGCTCGTCCCCCCGCCGAACGGCACGACCGCGACGCGGTGCTGCGCGCACAGGCCCAGCACGGCGGCCACCAGCTCGGCGGAACCGGGCAGCGCCACGGCGTCGGGGGCACTGGAGGCGTCGCCGGAGCGGATCCGCACGAGGTCGGGATACGAGCGCCCCACGGCGTGGGCGGCGCGCGTCTCGCGGTCGTCGCGGAGTCCCTCCGCGCCGAGCGCCGTGGCCAGTCGCTCGCGCACCGCATCGGGCAGGTTCGGCTCCGGCATCGACACCGTCTCGAACGCGACCGGGGGCTTCCGCACGCTCGGATCGGCGCCGAGCTCGTCGCGCAGGAGGTCCTCGGCGGCAGGAGACAGCGGGACGGCGTGTCCGTCCTCTCCCCAGCCCCACCAGCGCATCAGCGCTCGTCCCCGAGCAGCCCGGCCAGGCCCTCGAGCGCGGCGTCGGCCTGGCGGCGCGCTGCCGCGCGCAGCTGGAACGGGCTGAAGCGAGCCCAGCCGCGCGGGCGCTGGT
>Ga0126306_10000047_pt1 | contig 33170 bp, 34 predicted proteins | sample Plot27_FD_92592 | JGI IMG/M metagenome (GOLD analysis project Ga0126306, IMG submission 92592) | Serpentine soil microbial communities from UC McLaughlin Reserve, CA, USA - Plot27 | ecosystem: Environmental > Terrestrial > Soil > Grasslands | place: USA: UC McLaughlin Reserve, Lake County... | reverse complement strand
TAAGGACTGGGATGCGAAGGTGGCCGACGCGACCGTGCCCGGCGCCGGCGGCGACCCGGACCGGGCCGAGGAGGGCGGCCGCCACCCGGAGAGCGCGCATCCGACCAAGGGATCCGAGGACGAGGTCTCGGAGGACGGCGCGCCCGATGGCGAGCTGCCGCCGCCGGACCCGTACGAGACGGATTAGAGGGATTCCTGCGGGCGTGCGTCCTCCAGCCGCCAGCGGCGAGCGGTCTTTCGAGCGCAACGCGGAGAGAAGACCCGCTAAGGCTCCACTCCGAGCGGCGGCACGCCGACCCGGCCGGCGTCGGCCGTCACGGTGCCGATCCGGGCCGCGCCGGGATGGTGGCGCGCGAGAAGTTCGACGGCGTCGCCGGCCGCCGCGTCGGGAACGACGGCGATGAAGCCGCAGCCCATGTTGAAGACGCCCCACAGCTCGGCCTCCGGGATCGCGCCGTGCTCGCGCAGGAGGTCGAAGACGGGCGGCACCGGCAGCGGCGCCTCGATCGCGAAACCGACCCGATCCGACAGCCGCAGCAGGTTCGACAATCCGCCACCGGTGATGTGCGCGAGGCCGCGCACCGGCAGCCCGGACCGCAGCAGCTCGAGCACCGCGCGGACGTAGACCACGGTCGGCTCGAGCAGCGCGTCCGCGACAGACGCGCCGCCGAGCGCGGCGGGCCGGTGGTCGAGCCCCAGCGGCTCCAGCACGCGCCGCGCCAGCGTGTAGCCGTTCGAGTGCAACCCGCTCGAGGGCAGGCCGATCAGCGCGTCTCCGGGCGCGCAGGCCGCGCCCGTGACGATGCGGTCGAGCGCGACGGTGCCGAAGCAGGCGGCGGTGAGGTCGAAGCCGTTCGGCGAGGGGTGGCCGCGGATCAGCTCCGGCAGCACCGCGACCTCGCCGCCGGGGATCTCCACGCCCGCCTGCTCGGCGCCCGCCTTGAGGCCACGCGCGATCGCCTCGAAGACGTCCGGGTCGGTCCGCTCGACCGCGAGGTAGTCGATCACCGCGATCGGCTCGGCCCCGACGCAGATCACGTCGTTGACGTTCATAGCGACGCAGTCGATCCCGATCGTGTCGTAGCGACCTGTGACCTCCGCGACGATCAGCTTGGAGCCGACGCCGTCGGTGCCGACGGCGATGCCGAGGTTCGGCGCCACCTCGAGCACGGCGGCGTAGTGGCCGGGCAACGGGACCGTGCGCGGCGGGCGCCCGGTGTCGATCGTGCGCAGCACGCCGACGAGCGCGCCGATCGCCCGCTCCGCCGCGCCGGTATCGACGCCGGCCATGGCGTAGGCATCGGTCATCGCGCCCGATTGTGCCGCACCGCCAGGATGGTGGCCGCGAGCCCCGCGCGCCACGCGGCCCAGGGCCACAGCGGCGCGCGCCGTTCGATCCCGATCGCGCGCGCGCACTCGAGTGTCGAGGCGAACGCGGCGCCGGCGCCGAGCGCGAGCGGCCGCATGTCCCAAGACGGGTCTGGCCTGCGTTGGGACGCGCGCCAGGCCTTGAGCCCGCTCGCGCCCGCCAGCACGGGCAGCGCGACCTCCCAGGACAGCCGCGACGCGTCGGGGCGGGAGAAGCCGCGCGCGCGTGCCGCGGCGAGCGTCGCACCGCTGCGCGAGACGCCCGGGACCAGTGCGGCGGCCTGGGCGAGCCCGAGCGCGAGGCCGTCGCGAACGCCGGCGTCGTCGCGGCCTCGGGTCGCGTGCGAGCGGTCGGCCAGCACCAGCGCGCCGCCGCCCGCCAGCAACCCCGCCGCCAGCATCGCCGGCGTGCCCAGCCGCTCCTCGATCCGCCGCTCCAACGCCAGCCCTGCGAGCGCCGGCGGCAGCACGGCCGCGGCCAGGAAGCGCGGCCGCACGTGGGTCGGCCGCAGCACGATCAGCAGCGCGGCCGCGGTCCCGGCGTGCAGCGCCACCTGGAGCTGCTTGCGCCGCGCGCCGTCCCAGCCGGCCACCTCCCAGGCCAGCAGCCACGGGAGCGCGGCCGCGTGGCCCGAGGAGGAGACCGGCACCAGCTCGGCCGGCCCGTGCAGCAAACCGAGCGCGAGCGCTTCCAGCTCAGCGCGTCGCATCGGCGGCCGGCTCTCCGGTCGCCTCGCCCGCGCCGCCGCGCCCACTGCGCCGGCGCAGGTACAGCCAGAGCGCGGCGACCACGATCGCCGCCGCAACCGCGTAGTCGACGTAGTGCAGGCTGTCCTTCCACTGCTCCCAGTTGTCGCCGACCTCGCGCCCGATCAGCGTCAGCATCAGGATCCACGGCACACAGCCGAGGGTCGTGAGCACGGTGAAGCGCCAGAACGGCATCCGCGCGACGCCGGCAGGCAGCGAGATGAACGTGCGGACGACCGGGAGCATGCGGGTGAAGAACACCGTCGCCGAGCCGTACTTCGCGAACCAGTTGTCGGCCGCGCGCAGGTGCGACGGCTTGATATGCAGCTTGCGGCCGTGCTTCTCGAGCACGTCGATGCGCCCGTAGTAGCCGACCGCGTACGCGAGCCAGGAGCCGACGACGTTGGCGATCGTGCCCGTCGCGACGACCGCGAACAGCGAGTACTCCCCGCGCGCGACGTTGAAGCCGGCGAACAGGAACGTCGTCTCGGAGGGGATCGGGATGCACGCGCTCTCGGCCACCATCAGGACGAAGATCCCCGGCAGGCCGAGCGCGTCGATGACATCGACCGCGAGCTCGACGAGCGGGTCGGTGATGGAGGCGAGTAGCAACAAAGCGGAGCGCCCAGGGTAGAAGAACGCCGCGCGCCCCCGCGATGTCTGTTCTAGGGTTCTCGCCCGCATGGGAGTCCCGCTGTTCGACACGCGGACGCCGGTCGCGCCGCTGCGCGAGGCGATGCAGGCCAAGCTCGCCGAGGTGCTGGACGGCGGCCGCTACATCCTCGGTCCGGAGGTCGCCGCGTTCGAGCGCGAGCTCGCCGGATACCTCGGCGTCCCGTCCGTGCTCGGCGTCGCCAACGGCACGGACGCGCTCGTCCTGGCGCTGCGGGCGATGGGCGTCGGACCGGGCGACGACGTCGTCGTCCCGTCGTTCACCTTCTACGCCTCCGCCGAGGCGGTCGCCGTGATAGGCGCCAACCCGGTGTTCTGCGACATCGACCCGCAGACGTTCTGCGTCACGCCGGACACGGTGCGTGCCGCGCTGACGCCGCAGACCCGGGTCGTGATGGTCGTGCACCTGTTCGGCAACATCGCGCCTGTCGCCGAGGTCGAGGCGCTCGGGGTTCCGGTGCTCGAGGACGCCGCGCAGGCGGCCGGCTCGCGGACATTCGACGGGCGCCGCGCCGGCGCGCTCGGCTCGGCGGCCACGCTCTCGTTCTTCCCCTCCAAGAACCTCGGCGCGTTCGGCGACGGCGGCGCCGTCGCCACGGCCGACGACGCACTCGCCGAGGCGATCGCGATGCTGCGCTTCCACGGCTCGCGCGACAAGGTGTCGTTCGAGCTCGTCGGGCACAACTCGCGCCTGGACGAGCTGCAGGCGGCGCTGCTGCGCCTCCAGCTGCCGCACCTCGACGCCTGGTGCGACGGCCGCCGCGCCGCCGCGGCGCACTACGCCGAGGCGGGCCTGGGCGAGCTCGCCGCGCTGCCGCAGCCCGTCGACGGGTGCGATCCGGCCTGGCACCTTTACGTGATCCGGCACCAGCGGTCCGACGCCGTGGCCGCGGCGCTCGCGGCCGCCGGCATCGGCTGCAAGGCGTACTACCGCGTCCCGCTGCACCGCCAGACGGCGATGCGGCCGTGGTCGGACGTCGAGCTGCCGGCCACCGACGAGGCGGCGCGCACGCACCTGGCGATCCCGATGAGCCCGGTGCTCACCCGCGAACAGGCCGGCGAGGTCGTGGCGGCCGTGCGGGATGCGGATCTGGGTTGACCTGACCAACTCGCCCCACGTGCTCGTCATGCGCCCGGTGATCCGCGCGCTCGAGCGGCGCGGGGCGCAGGTGCTCGTCACCGCGCGCGACTTCGCGCAGACGCTCGGGCTGTGCGAGCGGCTCGGGATCGCGCACGAGGCGATCGGGCATCACCGCGGCGGCGGGCTGGCCGCGAAGGGGCTGGGCCTCGCGTCGCGCTCGCTCGCCCTCGCCGGCTGGGCCAAGGGCCGGCGCTTCGACGCGGCGCTCGGACATGGCTCCAACGACGTCACGATCGCGGCCAAGCTGCTCGGGATCCCCAGCGCGACGACTTTCGACTACGAGTGGGCGACCGTCCAGCACAACGTCAACTGCCGCCTCGCCCGGCACGTCGTCGTGCCCGATGCGATCCCGCCCGAGCGGCTCGCCCCCTACGGCGCGACGGCGCGCAAGCTGCGCCGCTATGCGGGGCTCAAGGAGGAGTACTACCTCGCCGACTTCGCGCCCGACGCGGCGGTGCTCGTCGAGCTCGGACTCGACGCGGCGAGCCCGCTCGCCGTCGTCCGCACCCCACCGGCCGTCTCGCTGTATCACCGCTTCGAGCACCCGCTGTTCGGGCAGCTGCTGGAGCGGCTGCGCGAGCGGGCGCAGGTCGTCGTGCTGCCGCGCACCCCGGAGCAGCGCGCAGAGCTGGCCGCCGCCGGCGGCTACGTCGTGCCCGAGCGCGCCGTCGACGCGCAGTCGCTGATAGCGCTCGGCGACCTCGTCGTGTCCGCCGGCGGGACGATGAACCGCGAGGCGGTGGCGCTGGGGGCGCCGGTCTGGACCACGTTCGAGGGCCGCCTCGGGGCGGTCGACGAGCGGCTGATCGCCGAGGGCCGGCTGCGCCGCCTGACGCGCGCGGAGGACGTCGAGGTCGTCAAGCGCGATGCGGGCGGCACCGGCGGGGCGCGCGTGCGCCGCGATCCCGAGGTCTTCACGGACCTGCTGGTCGAGGGCCTGACCGGCGCTGCATAGCGCGAGTTCGCGGGTAGACTGCCCGGATGCGCCGGCGGATCCGCTCGGCGGCCGCCGTCCTGTTCCATCGCCACAGCCTTCCACAGGTGGTCGTGGACGCGGGACTGGTAGCGCTCGCCTATCACCTCGCGTACGTGCTGCGCTTCGACGGCAACGTCCGCGGGCTGTACTCGGACCTGTTCGACCGCACGATCGGCTTCGTGATCGTCGGCAGCGTGTTCGTGTTCGCCCTCTTCGGCCTGTACCGGCACTGGATGCGCTACGCGACCCAGCGGGACTACCTGCAGATCGCGCAGGCCTGCCTGATCGCGACCCTCGCGCTGGTGGCCTACGTGGCGATCGTGCAGCCGCGGCTGGAGTTCAACGGGACGCGCTTCACCAACGTCAACGTGCCGGCGAGCGTGGTCGTGCTGTATGGGCTGCTGATGCTCGTCTTCATCGGCGGCTCGCGCTTTCTCGTGCACCTGCTGTACGAGCGCCCGCCGCGCGGCTTTCGCGCCCGGCGCGACGCGCGCTCGGTGATCATCGTGGGCGCCGGCGACGGCGGCCGGCTCCTGCTGCGAGAGATCCTACGCAATCCCGAGCTGGGCTACCGGCCGGTCGGCTTCGTCGACGACGACCCGCGCAAGCAGCGCGCCCGGATCGACCGCGGCGTGTCGGTGCTCGGGACGACGGAGGAGCTGCCGCGCGTGCTCGAGGACGTCGAGCCCGACGAGGTCCTGATCGCGGTCCCGTCCGCGCCGGGGACGATGCGTGCCCGCGTGGTCGCGGCCTGCCGCGAGCGCGGTGTGCCGGTGCGCACGATGCCGACCGTGTTCGAGCTGCTGCAGACCGGAGGGCGGCTGCTGCGCCAGGTGCGCCCGGTGAAGGTCGAGGACGTGCTCGGGCGCGAGCCCGTGCGCATGGACCTCGACCGCGTCGGCGGCTACCTGACCGGTCGCGTCGTGCTCGTCACCGGTGCCGGGGGCTCGATCGGCTCGGAGCTGTGCCGCCAGATCGCGCGCGTCGGCCCGAGCAAGCTGGTCCTGCTCGACCACGCCGAGGACAACCTGTTCGGCATCCGGCGCGAGCTCGTCGAGGACCGGCACGTGCTCAACACGGTCGCCGTGCTGGCCGACTGCAAGGAGGGCGAGCGCATGCGCGAGGTGTTCGCCGAGCAGCGCCCGGCGATCGTCTTCCATGCCGCCGCCTACAAGCACGTGCACCTGATGGAGGAGAACCCGGTCGAGGCGCTGCGCAACAACGCGCTCGCCACGCGCGTGATGTGTCAGGTCGCGGGTGAGTCAGGGTGCCTCGCCTTCGTGCTCGTCTCGACCGACAAGGCGGTCGCGCCGGCCACCGTGATGGGCGCCTCCAAGGCGCTCGCGGAATGGGCCGTCGAGGCGGCCGACCAACGCTTCCCGAAGACGGCCTTCTGCGCCGTGCGCTTCGGCAACGTGCTCGGCTCCTCGGGCTCGGTCGTGCCGATCTTCCGGCGCCAGATCGCCGCCGGCGGCCCGCTCACGGTCACGCACCGCGAGATGACGCGCTACTTCATGACGATCCCCGAGGCGGTCCAGCTCGTGATCCGGTCGGGCTCGCTCGTGCAGGGCGGCGAGGTCTTCGTGCTCGAGATGGGCGAGCCGGTGCGGATCATGGAGCTGGCGCACGACATGATCCGGCTCTCCGGATTGGAGCCCGAGCGCGACATCGCGATCGAGGTGATCGGCCCGCGGCCGGGCGAGAAGCTGCACGAGGAGCTGTTCAACCCGTACGAGCGGCCGCAGCCGACGCCGGCGCAGAAGATCCTCCGGGCCGAGCATCCGCGCCTCGATCCGGCCTGGGAGCAGGAGACGTTCGACCAGGTCGGATGGCTCGTGCTCGACGGCGACGCCGCCGCCCTGGCGGTGAAGGTGAGTGAGCTGGCCGCCGTGCGCCAGGTGCCGCCGGCGCTCGATCCCAGCGCGGTGGTTCCGCTGGAGACGCGTGCCAGCCGGGACGGCGCCTAGAATCAGCGGCTCGTTACACATGGTCCTGCTCGCGCTCTCCTTCCAGGGCCAGGTAGAGAAGTACGGCGTGTACGTCGGCATCGCCGCCTTCTTCGGCCTGGCCGTACTGTCGCTGCTGTACTTCTCGCAGGCGCGCGAGCTCAAGCGCCTGCGCGAGTGGGCGGGCCGCGCGCCGGAGCGCGCGCGCGAGCTGGAGCAGCGCGTCGTGGCGGAGGCGACGGCAACCGCCACGCGCCGCGCGCCGTCGATGCCCCAGACGCAGGGCGGGATCGCGCCGCCCCGCCGCCTGGCCGAGATGCCGGCGCCGCCCGCGGCACAGACGGCCGCCGGCGCGCAGGCGACGGAGCTCGCCGATGCGGTCGACGCGGACGCCAACGGGAACGTGCCGTCGGCACCCGCGACGGGAGCGGCGGGTGCCGCCAACGGCGCGGCCCCGCCCGGCGAGCGCGAGGAGCCCGCCGAGCCGGCGACCGGCGACGGTGACGCCGCGACCGCGCAGCCGGCCGGCGACGAGCAACCGGCTGGCACATCCGGCCCGGGCGCTGCCGTGGAAGCCGCCGCGGGAGCCCCCAGCACGGAGCCCGCCGAAGCTCCGGCGGCCGCGACGACGGCTGCGGCCGCGGCCGGCGCCCCTGCGGCGGGCGCCGGAGCCGCGCCCGCGGGCGGCGGGGCCGAGCCGGCGACTGGCGCCGATGCCGGGCGCGCGACGGAGGCCGATGCCGGGCCCGCGGCCGCGCCGCCGCCGTTCGCCGATGCCGCGATTGCGACCGGCGCCGGAACCGCGCCGCCGCCGTCCGCCGATGCCGCGGTCGTGACGGGCTCCGGAGCCCCGCCGTCTTCCGCCGACGAGGTCCCCGAGCGCGAGCCCGCCGCCGCCGCCCGTCCCGGCGAGGTGCCCGCAGCGGTACCGCGGGCGACGCCCGCCCAGCGCGTCGGCGCCACGCCCCGTCCCGCGCCCGTCCCGCTGCGCCAGTCGCAGCCGTCCGCGGTCCCGGCGGCCGGGCGCGGCGGCAAGCGCCCCGGCGGTCCGCCCCCGCGGCGCGCCGCGAAGCCGCCGCGCGAGGGCCGTTCCGCGGGCACGGTGGCGCTGCTCGTCGGCATCGCCGTGCTGATCCTCGGCGGCGGCGCGTTCGTCATCTCCCAGCTCGGCGGCGAGGACACGCCGCCCGCGCCCAATCGCGCGGCCCCGCCGCCCAACGAGCCCGCCACGGGCGGCACCGGCGACGGCTCGGACCGGCCGGCGACGAAACCCGCCGAGACGAACGTGGCCGTCCTCAACGGCACCACCTTCACGGGTCTCGCGGGCCAGCTCGCCGACACGGTCTCCCGCGAGGGCGGCTTCGAGCGCGGCGCGACCGAGACGAACACGCGCGATCAGACGATCCAGACCTCGACCGTCCTCTACGCCGAGGGCTTCCGCTCGCAGGCGCGCAACGTGGCCGAGCTGCTCTCCATCTCCGCGATCGAGCCGCTCGACGGCGAGACGCAATCGCTTGTGCCGGAGGCCGACGTCGTCGTGCTCGCGGGCGCCGACCAGACGCCCTAGCCGCCCCGCCGGTGAGCTTCTTCGCGCGCGCCGTCTTCGTACTCCTCGCGGCAGCGACGTTCGCGGCGTTCTTCGTCGCGCAGCGCCTCAAGAGCGCGCCGCAGATCGCGGCTATCAGGCAGATGACGGACCACTTCTCGCCCAACGGCGACGGCCGGCTCGACGTGTCCCGGATCCGCGTGCGCGTGCGGAGGGACGATGACGTGACGATCGCGATCGTCGACGGCGCGGGCAACGAGGTCAGGCGGCTCGCCGACGGCGTACCCGCGCGCGCCAAACGGTCGGTCCGCGTCAGCTGGGACGGCAGGACGGAGCAGGGCGCACGGGCGCCGGAGGGCGTCTACCGCGTGCGCGTGGGACTGCGCCGCGGAGGTCGGGCGGTCACGCTCAGGCCGGGCGTGCGGCTCGACACGACGGCACCGCGACCGACCGTGTTCGCCGGCGGCGCCGACGGCCGCGAGTGGATCACCGGGCCGGTCGCCGGCCCCGTGCCGTTCCGCGTCAGCGCGGTGTCGGGGCGCTCCCCGACGCACGTCCGCGTACTGCGGACCGACCGGGGCAGGCCGCAGGAGGTGAGTACGTTCGAGCTGCAGCCGGGCCGGCGCGAGGGCGAGTGGAACGGCAGGGCGGGCGCCGCTCCCGCGCCGCCCGGCACGTACCAGCTCGTCGCGGCGGTGGCCGACGTCTCGGGCAACGTCGGCCTCTCGGCGCCGGCCGACCCGAGCCCGGGCACGGTCCGCGGCCAGCCGGGCGTCAGCGTGCGCGGGCTGCTCGCCCGCCCGCCGGCCGACCCCGTGCGGGCCGGCGAGACGGTGCGGTTCGCGGTCGACTCGCGCGGGCGGCCGTACCGCTGGCAGATCCGCCGCGTCGGCCAGGCGAAGCCGCGGCTCGAGGGCCGCAAGCCGTCCGGCGGCGAGCTGAAGCTGCGCGCCCCGCGCGACTCCTCCGGCCTCTACGTGCTCGACCTGCGCAGCGCCAGGCACTCGACGAACGTCCCGTTCGCGATCCAGGATCCGACGACCGCGCCGATCCTCGTCGTGTTGCCGGCGGTCACGTGGTTCGGGCGCGACACGCTCGACGACGACCGCGACGGCCTGCCGAACACGCTCGATAGCGGTGGCTCCGCCGGCTATCCGCGGCTGCTCGCGGACGGGCTGCCCGATGGCTTCTCGGAGCACGTCGCGCCGCTGCTCGCGTTCCTCGACCGCCAGAAGATCGGCTACGACGTCACCACCGACCTCACGCTCGCGGCGTCGCGCGCGGGCCTCTCGGGCGAGCGCGAGGGCGTGCTGCTCGCGGGTCCGCTGCGCTGGATCTCGATCGAGGTCGCGCGGCGCCTGCGCCGGTACGCCGGCGAGGGCGGTCGCGTCGCGTCGTTCGGCGCCGACTCGATGCGCCGCGGCGTCGCCGTCGCGCGCGATCGCCTGCTGCGCCCGCTGCCGCCCGAGGACACCGACCCGTTCGGCGCCACGCTGCGGCCGCAGCGCAGCCTCGACGGCGAGCCGCCGCCGCTGGAGCCGATCGCCGACGATGCCGAGACCGGGCTGCTGACCGGCGTCGCGCAGCTGCCGGGCTTCTCCACCCTGGAGGAGTCGGAGCCGTCCGAGCGAGTGCGGGTCGCGCTGGCGGCGATCGACCAGGGCGCGCTCGACGCGGCGGAGGCCGCCGGCGAGGAGCTGCCGCCGAGCTATCCGGCGCTGGCGCTGAGCGAGCTCGGCGAGGGGATCGTGATCCGCGTCGGGCTGCCCCAGTGGGGCGCGCGGCTGAAGGATCGCTCGGTGCCGGTGCAGCAGCTGACGCGCAACATCGCCGACATCCTGCGCGGCGCGAAGCCGGAGATCCGGACGTTCGAGTGACCGCCGGCGTCGACACGGCGGCCGGGCCCGAGGTCGTTCGCGCGATCGGGATCGTGATCGCGGCGACGCTCTCCGCCGCCGCCATCCTCGGCCGCACTTCGCGCGGCCGCGCGTGGGCGATGCTGGGGGCGCTCGCGCTCACGCCGGTCCTGCTGGTGCTCTCGATCTGGGAGTCGCCGCAGCTGGAGATCGTGCGCGATCACGCGCTGCCCGCACTCGCCGCCGGGATCGTCGGGGCAGCGCTCGTGGTCGTCCCGATGGCGCTGCTGTTCGCGCGCCGCCAGGCGGCGCTGCCGCTCGCCGCGATGGCGACGCTGCCGCTCCGGATCCCGGTCGAGGCGGGCGGCGCGACCGCGAATCTGCTCGTCCCGCTCTACCTCGTACTCGCCGCCGGAGCGCTGGCGTGGGCGGTGCCGCGGATCCGCGGCGGCGAGGACTTCGACCCGCCGCGCGCCAACGGCGCGATGGAGTGGCTGCTCGCCGGCTCGATGGTGCTCTATGCGCTCCAGGCCGCCTACTCGACGTCGCTCGACAAGGCGCTCGAGCAGGCCGTCTTCTTCTACGTCCCGTTCGCGCTGCTCTTCGCGCTCCTGCGCGACATCGACTGGTCCCCACGGCTGCTGCGGACCGGCTTCGGCGTGCTGATCGCGCTCGCGCTCGCGTTCGTCGCGGTCGGCTTCGTCGAGTACGCGACGCGCCGGCTGCTGCTCAACCCGAAGGTGATCGCCTCCAACGAGCTGGAGGAGTACTTCCGCGTCAACTCGCTGTTCTTCGATCCCAACATCTACGGCCGCTTCCTCGCGCTGGTGATGCTGGGGCTGGCGGCCGTGCTGCTGTGGGAGCGGCGCCCGCGTCCGGCCGCGCTGGCGGCCGCCGCGCTCGCGGTGCTGTGGGGCGGGCTGCTGCTTACGCTGTCGCAGTCGAGCTTCGCCGCGCTGCTGGCGGGCCTGCTGGTGCTCGCGGCCCTGCGCTACCCGTTGGCGAAGGTGGTGCCGTCGGTCGTCGCGATGGTGGTCGTCGGCCTCGTCCTCGTGCTCGCGTTCCCGTCCGCGCTCCGGCTCGAGCTCGGCGACGCGGAATCGCTCGACGACGCGACCTCCGGCCGCTACGAGCTGATGCGCGGCGGCGCCGAGCTCGCGGGTGCGCGCCCCGTCTGGGGCTGGGGCTCGGGCGCGTTCGCCGAGGAGTACCTGGAGCACGGCTACGGAGCGCGCTCGGACGCTGTCTCGGCCTCGCACACGATTCCCCTCACCGTCGTCGCGGAGCAGGGCCTGATCGGGCTCGCCGTCTATCTGGCGCTGCTGGCCGCGGCGCTCGCGCGTCTGCTGCACGGCGCGCGCGACGACCCGTATCGAGCGTTCGTGGCGGCCGGGTTCGTCGCGGTGGTCCTGCACACGTGGATGTACGCCGCCTTCCTCGAGGATCCGGTCACGTGGACGCTGCTGGCGGTCGGCGCCGCGCTCGCGCGGCGCCCACGCCATCGCCGGCCGTCACAGGTCCCGCTCGGAGCCGAGCCGCCCGGACCGCGTCCCGGTGGGGCACGTCAGGTCGTCCGCCAGACGTAGACCTTGTAGCCGTCGCGCTTGCCCGGCGGCATGCGCGGCACCGAGCGGATCGCGCCCGTGTCCGCGAACCCCGCACGCTCGGCGACGCGCTGTGACGGGCGGTTGTCGCCGTGGGCCAGGATCTCTATCTCCGTCAGCCCGAGCTCGGCATGCGCCCAGTCGCGCAGCAGCTCCACCGCGCGGGTCGCGACGCCGTGGCCGCGCGCCTCCGCGGCGGTCCAGTAGCCGATCTCGCCGCGTCCGCGCGCCCTGTCGACCTCCATCAGCCCGACCGTGCCGATCACGCGTCCGTCGGCGCCGGTCACCGCGAGCGCGACCCCGTCGCCCGCGGCGGCCTCGGTCGCCGCGATGGCGATGAAGCGCTCGGCGTCCTCGCGCGTGTAGGGCGAAGGCACGCGCGTCCAGCGCGGGATCTCTGGATCGGCGCAGGCGGCGACGATGTCCGGGACGTCCTCGCGCACGAGCGCTCGGACGCCGATCTCCCGGTCGGACAGCCTGGGCGCGACGATCGCCGGCATGCGCACAAGTGTGGCGCAGGCCTGCCAGCATGCGCCGCCATGGAGCGACCGTTCGCCCGGGCGATCTTCTGGGGCGCCGCCGTGAAGCTGGCCTGGACACAGGTCGGCTACGGCGCGTTCCTCGCTCTCCTGCGGCGCGCTCGCGGCAATCCCCCGGTCGCGCCCGCCGGCGACGCCGGCACGCCGCCGGTCTCGCTGATCGTCGCCGCCTACGGCGAGGAGCGGGTGATCGCAGCGAAGGTCGCGAACGCGCTCGCGCTCGACTGGCCGCGCGACCGGCTCGAGCTCGTCGTCGCCGTCGACGGCGGCGCGGACTCGGGCGCCGACTCGACTGCCGAGCGCGCCCGCGCCGCCGGCGCCGACGTCGTGCTGGAGCTGCCGCGCGGCGGCAAGGTGCGCGCCCAGGACGCCGGCGTGGCCGCCTCGCACGGCGAGCTGATCGCGTTCTCGGACGCCAACGCCGGCTGGGAGCCGGGCGCGCTGCGCGCCCTGGTCGCCCCGTTCGCCGACCCTGAGGTCGGCTACGTCTGCGGCCAGGTGCGCTTCGTCAACGAGCGCGGGACGAACCAGGAGGGCCTGTATTGGCGCTACGAGATGTGGCTGCGCGCCAACGAGTCGGCGCTCGCGTCGGTGACGGCCGGCAACGGCGCGATCTACGCGCTCCGGCGCGAGGCCTACATGCACGTCGACGAGGTCATGGGCCATGATCTCTCGTTCCCGTTCAACGTCGTCAAGCGCGGCCGTCGTGCGGTCTACGCGCCGGCCGCGCGCGCGACCGAGAAGATGGTTCCGTCGATCGCGGGCGAGGGCGTGCGCAAGCGGCGCATGATGAGCCACGCCTGGGCGATCGTCCTGCGCGGGGGGATGCTGTCGCCGCGCGGCTACCCGCCGCTCTACGCGCTGATGATCGCGTCGCACCGCGTGCTGCGCTACACCGCGCCGCTGCTGCACCTGGCGGCGGCCGCCGCGACGCTCGCACTGCTGCGCCACGGGCCGGCATACCGCGCCGCCGCCCTGGCCCAGGCCGGCCTGCTGGGCGCGGCCGCCGCCGGGGGCCGGGTGCGCCTGCGGCCGGCGCTGGTCGCGCGCTACTACGTCGCGACCACGGCCGCGCTCGGCGCCGGCCTCTACGACCACCTGCGCCACGGCACGCCGGCGGTCTGGGAGTCCGCGGAGGGCACGCGGTGAGCTACCGCGGCAAGCGCGCGCTCGACGTCACGGTGGCGAGCGTTGTGCTGGCCGTGTCGGCACCGGCGCTCGCGGTCGCGGCGGCGCTGATCCGGCTGGAGACGCACGGCCACCCGATCTACCGCCAGCGGCGCGTCGGGCGCGACGGCGAGCCGTTCGAGCTCTACAAGCTCCGCACGATGGTCAGCGGCGCCGAGACGATGGGCGCAGGCCTTGCAATAAATGTGGGGGACTCGCGTATCACGCGGCTCGGTGCGATCCTGCGCCGGAGCTCGATGGACGAGCTGCCCAACCTCGTCAACGTGCTGCGCGGCGAGATGTCGATCGTGGGCCCGCGCCCGACCGTGCAGGTGCAGGTGGACCGCTACACCGAGCGCCAGCGCGGCCGGCTGAGCGTGCTGCCCGGGCTGACCGGCTGGGCGCAGGTCCAGGGCCGCGCGTCGCTGCCCTGGAGCGAGCGGATCGAGCTCGACCTCTGGTACGTCGAGCACGCCTCGCTCGCGCTGGACCTGCGGATCCTCTGGCGTACGCTGCGCATGGTGCTCGGCGGGCACGGGCTCTACAAGGGCGAGACCGGCGGCTGGAGCGAGCCGCCGCGCGCGTCCTGACAGATCGCTGACGGTCTTCTTGACCGATTCAGAGGGATAGCTACTGTATCGATACAGGTCCTCCCCAAGACCTCTCCGCCGGCAGGAAGGACGCTCCGGATGCTCTCCATCTATACGCAGGCGACGCGCGGCTTCATCGAGTCCGAGGCGCGCTCTGCCCTCCCCGACGCGCCGGTCCGCCCGGCGCTCGAGCCGGCCCAAGCCGCCGGCACCAGGCGCGCTCTCGCGGGCGCATTGCTGACACTTGCCGACCGCGTGTCGCCGGAACCGGTAGAACGGTCCCGGTGGCAGAGCGGGTGACGCTGCAGACGATCGCCGACGCCCTCGGCGTCTCGCGCACGACCGTCTCCAACGCGTACAACCGTCCCGACCAACTCGCGCCCGGGTTGCGCGAGAAGGTGCTCGAGACCGCACGGGGGCTCGGATACGCGGGCCCGGATCCGGCCGCACGGCGGCTGCGGTCCGGGCTGCGCGGCGCGATCGGCCTGATGTTCTCCGAACGGCTCTCCTACGCGTTCACCGACCCGGGCGCGGTCGGCTTCCTCCAGGGCCTCACCGAGGCCACCGAGGCCAAGGGCTACGAGCTGCTGTTGCTGCCGGGCATGCGCGGCGAGCGCCGCGAGATCGTGTCCGTCCGCGACGCGGTCGTGGGCGCCTTCTGCCTCTACTGCATGCCCGAGGGCCATCCAGCCGTCGCGGCGGCGCACGACCGCAGGCTGCCGGTCGTGATCGTGGACGAGCCGCGCTCGCCCGGCAGCTTCTTCGTCGGGATCGACGATCGCGAGGGCGCGCGTGTCGCCGCCGCGCATGTGGCGGGTCTCGGCCACGAGCGCGTGGCGATCGTCGCCGACCGGCTCGTCGACGACCACGGCGAGGGGCTGGTGGGGCCCGAGCGCATCGCGCGCAGCAACTGCAAGGTCAGCCGCGACCGCGTCGAGGGCTACATCGCCGGCGTGAACGGCGCCGATCCGGTGCCGATCTACGAGGCGCTGGGAAACTTTCCGGAGTGCGGCCGCCGCGCCGCCGCCGAGCTGCTCGCGCTCCCGCAGAACCCGACCGCGATCCTGTGCTCCACGGACGTGCTTGCGCTCGGCGTGATCGACGCGCTGCACGCACGCGGGATCGACGTTCCCGGCGACATCTCGGTCACGGGCTTCGACGACGTCCCAGCAGCGGCCACGGCCGGCCTGACGACGATCCGCCAGCCGCTCGTGGAGAAGGGCCGGGAGGCCGGGCGGCTGCTGATGGAGCCCGGCACGGAGCGCGAGGTGATCCTCCCGATCGAGCTGGTCGAGCGCGCCTCGACCGCGCCCCCCCCGGCCTAGGGCACGGTCTCCGGACCCTTGTCGGTGTAGCGCGACCGGAACGTCCGGATCGCGTCGAAGACCTTGTCGTTCATCGACGGGCACGAGAGCGAGTGCGTCCACGCGGTCGCCGCGATCGCGGGCTTCATGCCCGTGGTGTTCTCGTACAGGAGCAGGTGGTAGCCCTCGTTCTGCTCGGCGACGAGCGCCTCGAGCTTGGCGACCGTCGACGCTGCGGTGCCCTTCTTGTACTGGATGTTGATGCGGCCGTGCTCGAGCGTATGCACCAGCATGCCGAGCTGCGGCGTAGTCCCCGGCACGTAGACGCCGTCCTCGTACCACTCCGGCTCGTGGTTGCCCGAGGTCGGCGGGTTCGTCTTGTAGTCCGCCGGCGTGAAGTCCTTGCTCTCGTGGCTCGCGCCCTCGAACTGTGGGTTCTCGAGCGTGCATCCGGCGGCCTTCGCGGCCTCCTCGTAGTCGGAGGTCTGCTGCGCCGGCAGCTTCGCCGCGGCGTTGGCGCCGGACGTCGGCTCCTCCGGGCCGGAATCGTCGCCGCCGAGCCCGACCACGATCGCGATCACGACGCCGGCGATCGCGGCGAGCCCGAGCAGGACGCCCGCGCCGAGCTGCAGGCGCTTGCGCCGCGCGGCGGCTGCTGCCTCCTTGCGCTCGCGCTCCAGCCGCTCCTGCCGGCGCGCCTCCTTCTGCTCCTGACGACTGGCCACGGAGGCGGAAAGGCTAGCGGAGCCTCACGCCCGCGCCGCGCGGGTGAGCGCCCGGCCGGCGCTGCGCGGGAGCCAGCACTGCTCGATGAAGCTCGCGATCTCGTTCGTGAGCCGCTCCGGGGCGATGCGCAGCTCCAGGATCGAGCTCGCCTCGAGCAGCGTGGAGTTCGGCAGCTCCTCGGCCAGAAGCCCGGCGTCGGAGAACGGGTGCACCGGGTCGCGGTGGTGTCCGATCACGAGCGTGGGCGCCGTGAAGCTGCGCCGCTCGGAGCGATGCGGCGCAGTCCGGCCCGAGAACAGGCCCTGCAGCACCGCGGCGCTCGGGGCCGGGTGCTGGCGGACGGTGTCGAGCAGGACGTTGGCGGCCCATGGGACGCGCCGCTCCGGCACGAGCCGCGCGAGGCGCGAGATCGCCTTCATCGCCGGCTCGCCAACCGTCAACGCGATCAGCAGCGGGGTGAACGCAACAGCGCAGGCCAGCAAGGCGTTGTCGAGCACCGGCATCTCCACCACCATGCCGCGCAGCCGCTCCGGCGCGAGCGAGGCGACCTCGAGCGTCACGTTGGCGCCCAGCGAGGTTCCGCCGACGACCGCCTCGTCGACCTCGAGGTGATCGAGCAGTCCGACAACCTCCTGCGCGAAGCAGCCCATCGAGTAGCGCCACATGTCCGCCGGCCGGTCCGACTGCCCGTGCCCGAGCAGGTCGAGCGTGACGACGCGGTCGCCGCGCTCGGCGAGCGCGCGCGCCAGCGGCACGTGCATGCGCTGGCTCAGCAGCAGGCCGTGGAGCAGAACGGTCACGCGCGCGCCCTCGCCGTACACTCGATAGGCCAGCTGCCGGTCCTGGCAGCGGAACGTCCCGGGCTCGTCGCGCGTGCTCATCGGCCGCACTGTACGGGCTGCGGGCTCGTGCGGCGCCATCCCGGGTAGATCCAACCTTTGTCCTCTAGGTGAGTTCAACACTCAGGAAGCACAGAGCACTCGTGCCGGCACCGGCAGCTGTCGATAATGCAACGACAATGGAAGCCTCGGCCGCAACGCGGTCCACACACCTCGGTCCACGGGTGCCCGCCCGGCTGCTGCGGCTGGCATCCGACGAACGTCTCGTCGAGCTCATCCGCAATGGCTCCGAGGCGGCCTTCGAGGCCGTGTTCGACCGCCACCACCGCGGCATCCTCGCCTTCTGCCGGCACATGCTGGGCTCGGCCGAGGAGGCCGAGGACGCCGTTCAGCACACGTTCATGGCCGCCTACCGCAGCCTCATCGGCTCGCGCAAGCCGATCCAGCTGCGCGCGTGGCTCTACACGATCGCGCGCAACCGCTGCCTGTCGGTCCTGCGCGCCAGGCGCGAGAGGCCCGTCGAGGACCTCGACAACCTGCAGACCGAGAACCTCTCTGCGGAGATCCAGCGGCGCCAGGACCTGCGCGACCTGCTGCGCGACGTGGGTGAGCTGCCCGAGCAGCAGCGCGCGGCGCTCGTGCTGGCCGAGGTCGGCGGCGTCTCGCACGACGAGATCGCCCAGGTGCTGGGCGTCCAGCGGGAGAAGGTGAAGGCGCTCGTGTTCCAGGCGCGCTCATCGCTGATCGCCAGCCGTCAGGCGCGCGAGACGCCTTGCGAGGACATCCGCGTACAGCTCGTCGAGCTGCGCGGCGGGGCGCTGCGGCGCAACACGCTGCGCCGCCACCTCAAGGCCTGCGCCGGCTGCCGCGCCTACCGCACGGCGCTGCAGGACCAGCGCAAGATGCTTGCACTGGCGCTGCCGGTCGTGCCGACGCTCGCGCTCAAGCAGGGCGTGATGGCCGGCGCGCTGGGATCCGGCGCCGCCGCGGCCGGCGGGGCGGCGGCTGCAGGCGGGGCGGCGGGCGCGACGGCCGGAGCCTCGCTGTTCGCCGGCGGTGGCGCGGCGGTGACGGCCAAGGTGCTCGCGATCGCCGCGCTCGCGGGCGGCGGTGCGGTCGGCGTCAAGGCGGTCGCGACCGGCGAGCCGGCCGGCTCGCGCACTGCGCCCGCCGGGGAGAGCGGTCGCGCGGCGGAGCGCGGCGCCGACATGCGCGACGCGGCCGCGGACCGCGTGCCCGCTCCGGCGGCGGTGCGCAGCGGCGAGCAGGAGCCGTCGGGCCTCGAGCCGGGAGTCCGCCGGCGCCGCAGCGAGCTGCGCTCCAAGGGCCGCCGGGGCCTCGAGCGGCGGTCCGAGCGCGCCAACGAGCGTGCCGCCGGGCCGAAGCCGTATGCCGCGAGGAAGCCGGCCAAGGGCGCCGAGGCCCGCCGTCGCGGCGCACCGTCGCAGGGCGTGTCGAAGCGCGCCGAGCGCGAGGCGAAGACGAGCGTTCCGAACGTCGAGAAGCTCGCCAACCCGGCGCCCATCGGGCGCCCGGCGCTCCCGGCACGCCCGGAGCTGGCTCCCGAGCGGGCGGCGCTCGCGCCGCCGGTGGCCGCGCGAGGCGGCAACCGCGGCGCCAAGCTCAAGGAGTAGCCGCCGCGCCGGCCGCGAGCGCCGGCGCTACCTGCCCACCGGCGCCTGGCCGTGAAGTAGGGTCTACTCGCTGACATGGCGTCGGAAAGAGGAGGAGCTTCGGACATGGGCAAGCAGCCGCGCTCGCTGTACGGCAGGGTCGCCGTCATAACCGGTGGTGGACGGGGCATCGGCAAGGCGCTGGCGCTCGCGCTCACGAGCGAGGGCTGTCGCGTGGCGATCGGCGACGTCGACGCGGCATCCGCGGAGGCGGCTGCGGCCGAGCTGGGCGGGGAGGCGCTCGGGCTGCCGCTCGATGTCACCGACCGGCCCGGCTTCACCGCGTTCCTCGACGAGGTCGAGCGCAGGCTCGGCCCGATCGACGTGCTGGTCAACAACGCGGGCATCATGCCCGTCGGCCCGGTGGACGAGGAGGACGACGCGACGGCGATCCGGCTGCTCGAGATCAACCTGCACGCGGTCATCCACGGCACCAAGGAGGCGATGCGACGGATGAAGCCGCGGGGCACCGGCCACATCGTCAACATCGCGTCCACTGCCGGCAAGAACGGGGCGCCGCATCTGGCCACCTACTGCGCCACCAAGCACGGCGTAGTCGGGTTCACCGAGGCGGTCCGGGCCGAGCTGCGCGGCACCGGCGTCGGGGTGTCGGTGCTGTTGCCGCACTTCGTCAGCACCGAGCTGACCGCCGGCATCAAGGCGACGCCGACCATCCCGCACTCGACGCCGGAGCAGGTCGCCGAGGCGGCGCTGAACGCGCTGCGCTTCGACCGCTTCGAGGTCTGGATCCCCAACCGCCTCGGGCCGACCTGGGCGCTGTCCAACTTCCTGCCCCGCCGCCTCCGCGACGCCCTCGCGCGCACGCTCCGGTTCGATCGTGCGCTGGTCGAGGCCGACCGAGGCGCGCGCGCCGCCTACGAGGCGCGCGCGGCGGCGAGCGCTCCGGCCACGGATGTCGTGATCGCCGAGTCGGCGGCCGAGCGCGAGGCGGCCTAGCCTACCCGTCCTCGAGTCGCTCGAGCAGCGGGAGCAGCGCCTTGCCGTCGTCGGCCGCCGTCACGTGGATGGCGCCGGGCTCGCGCACCCAGGCGATCGCGTCGAGCACCTGCAGCCGGTCGAGCACGAACTGGAACGCCAGCGCCTGCCGCCTGGAGCGGTAGTTGCGAGCGATGTCGAACGCCCAGCCGGTTGTATGCAGCGAGTAGTTGTGCGTCGCCTCGTGATTGCCCCGCACGAGGCGGCGCTGGTACTCCTGGTCGCGGACCGTCGACGTCACCATCAACGGCCCCTGGCCGCCGGCGAACGCGCGCGTCTGGGCACCGATGTAGAGCGCCAGCGCCAGCGCCTCCGGGCGCAGGCCGCGGTAGAGGCCGGGCACCGCGCCGATCCGCGGCGCGAGCTCGCCCATGCTCGGGGCGCGCGCCAGGCCGGTGCGCGCCGGGTCGTCGGGCAGCGCCTGGATCTTGCCCTCGTCCCACGCGGCCCGCAGCTCCGCCGGCATTCCGAAGCGGGGCGTGGAGCCGGGCGGGTGCAGCACCTCCTCGGCCGAGTTCTTCGCCGTCTGCAGCGCCTCGAGCCGCGCCAGCTCGCCGCGGTCCTCGCGGTGCAGGCGCATGATCTCGCGCGCCGCATAGAGCTTCCACAGGTAGTTGGACGAGTCGTCGCCGAAGGCCGCCAGCCGGCGCTGCACGGCGGCGTTGCGCGTGGGCGTCGAGTCGAAGTAGACCTGCGCATAGGACGCCCGCTCGTCGCCGTAGGCGCGCAGCACGTCCTGCAGGTTGCCGATGCCCATGTGGTAGGAGACGAAGGCGAGGTCCTCGCGGCCCAGCTCCTCGCGCGCGATCGTCAGGTAGCGGGCGCTTCCGGCCAGCGCCTTGACGGGGTCGAAGCGCTCGTCGACAGTGCGGCGCGCGCGCCGCAGCGCCTGGGCCTCGAGCAGCCGCCCGCGTCGCAGCTTGCGCTCGATCCGGCGCGTCAGCCGTGCGCTGCGCTCGACGTCGACCTTCATCCCGAGCAGGTTGACGGCGGTCTCGGCGAGGATCTGCGTGAGCCCGGCGGCGCCCTCGATGCCGCCCGCCAGCGCGTCCTCGCGGCCGGCGCTCTCCAGAAACACGAGCCCCTCGAGCAGATCCGGCTCCACGCCCGCGCTTCGCGCCGCGGCGTCGACCTGCGGGCGCCAGCGCGCGACGCGCTCCGCGGTCGCCGCCGCCCCGCCGGGAGAGCGGGCGTACAGCACGTGGCTCGTGCCGGCCGCCGCTCGCTCCACGAACGCGTCCTCCTCGTCGGGGTCGTAGGCGAACGGGTCCGGCACGGGCGGGCCGTCCGCTTCACCGCCGGGCGCCGTCGGGACGAGCGGCACGCCGGGTGCAGGGCCGTCGCCGCGCAGCGACATCGCGGCGAGCACGGCGACGACGAACAGGACGCCCGCGAGCACGACTGCCCGGGCGCGCATGTCTCCCCGGGAGCGGCGCACCGGCCCTCACCTTCGCACACGCCGTGCATGGCTCGCCGAGGTACGGGTAGCAACGCCCGCATGAGACTTCGACGCAAGAGCAAGAAGCGCCGTGCCGTGGACGCCGTCGGCGCCTACCTGAAGTTCAAGGCGATCTCGCAGGCCGCGAGGACTGCGCGCAAGGGGATCGCCGGCATCGCGGCCTACAAGGCGGCCAAGCGCGCTCCGACGGCGGTCAAGGCGCTGCCGGTGGTGGCGGGAGTCGGCGCCGCCGGCGCCGTGGCGGCGCGCAAGCGCCGCCAGTCCGAGCCGACGCCGGCCTGAGCGTCCGGGGTCGCGCGGGGAGGCCGGAGCGGGCCGCTACCGCTCGGCACGCGACGGCGCGTCCGAGCCCGACGGGTGCAGCGCGAACGTCTCCACGGAGAACCCCTCGACGGCGGTGTCGATGCCGCTCACGAAGGCGCGGACGGTGCGGCCCGTCAACCGTTCGACCGGCTCGCAGAACTCGCGCACCGTCGCGTACTGCAAGAACGTCCGCGTGTCGCGCAGCCGCTGGTGCTCCTCCATCGCGACGAGGTTGCGCTCGCCCTGCGTCAACGTGTCCTCGAGCAGGACGACCAGCGTGTCGGGGCCGCACCAGTACGATCGCGCGCGCGTCGGACCGCGCCCGAACTGATCCTTGTAGAGCCGCACCATCTCGTTCGAGAGCCGCGACAGCAGGAACGTGCCCGGCTCCTCGCTGAGCTCATCACGACCGGCAGACATGACGTCCGCCCTTCCGCTCCCCGGGTGGCATGGCCGCACCCGCGCAATGGGGAGCACGAGAACCGAGCGCGACCCTTCCAGTCTACGCCGTCTGCGCCCGCCCGCCGCGCTCTCCGTCAGGGGCTGCGCGTGAATGAGAGCATGTCGGAGGTGCCGGTGAGCTCGAACACCCGCTGCACAGCCGGGGGTCCGGGCACGACCTCGATCGAATAGCCGTCGCCGCGGCCGCCGGCATCCCACTTGAGCAGCAGGCGCAGGCCCGTCGAGTCCATGAAGCCCAGCCCGCTGAGGTCGACGATCAGGCGCTTGAACCCGGCGTCGTGCAACTCGCGCAGCTGCGCGTCGAGGACCGGTGCGGTGGCGACATCGAGCGACCCCAGGGCCAGCACCCGAGTGGCCTCCCGCTCCGGCTGGACCTCGCACGCGAACGATTCGGGGGCGAGGTGCGTCGGATCAGGCGATTGGGACTCGAGCGACATTCCGAACCTCGATTGCTGTTCTGATGTGGGAGGCTGCCTCGCCTCCTGCTCGAAGAGGTCCGGCCGCTCACCGTCTGCTCGAGCCCCGACCATGGAGTCGGAGGCCCCGTAGGCATTGTAGGCCGAATCAGCGCGTTGACAACGACCGCAACCAGGCCGCCACGAGCTGCTCGCGCGCTCGCGTCTCGCGCCGCTCCTTCAGCCGGCGCGAGCTCGCCTTGGGCGCAACGCCGATCGGACGAGGCTCCCGTTCAACCGGCTTGAGTTGTGCGCGCAAACTGGACTCCAACGCCGCTCCCCTAGTCGTGACCACAAACCGTAAGAGCGCACGCAGTCCCCGGGAAAGAGGACCTCGGCTGCCCACCTGCACCGCTGGTGCCGTCTCCCACCGTCGAGTTCCGGCCCTTGCGCGGATCGTACGGCCACCCGGGCCCGCGCCCAAGGTCCTGGCGCGGACCGGATACCGCCGCCTTGCCAACCAAGGACGATGTGGCGCCCGCGCTACTCCGACTCTGCGCGGCCGCCACCGGGCGACGGCTGGACGAAGCGCCGGACGAAGGCGAGGGCGGTGTCGGCGACCTCGCGCCACCCGCTGTCGACCGTGAGCGCGTGCCCGCGGTTCGGCATCTCGACGATCTCGGTCACCGCTTCGTTGCGCTTCTGCTTCTTGTACGACGCGTTGGCGATCGCCCACGGGACCGTGTTGTCCTTCTCGCCGGAGATGATCAGCAGCGGGCCGCGGTTCGGGTTCTTGCTGTCGACCTTCGCCTCCGTCCACGGGTTGAGGTTCGCCGTCGCGGCCTGGAACAGTGGCGCGCCCGAGGCCGGCACCGCGAACGTCGCATACAGCTCCTTGGCCTCCTCCTCGCTGACGGCGTTGGCGAAGCCGAAGCGGAACTGCTCGTAGGTGAGCGGCACCGCGCGGTTGCGGTTGGCCGGGTTCCCGAGCACCGGGCGCGAGGACTTCAGCGACGAGAGCGGCAGCGGCAGCACGCCGCGGAATGGCGCCGGATCGATCGCGACCGATGCTGCCGCAAGCCCGCGTCCCGCGATGATCTGGGTCAGCAGTCCGCCGAACGAGTGCCCGATGACGGCCGGCTTGTTGTCCAGAGCGCGGATGATCTCGTCGAAGTGGTCGGCGACCTGCCCGACGGTCTTGTGCGCGAACACCTCGGGGCGGGCGTTGGCCTCCTCGACCGTCTCCGGATCGTCCGGCCAGCCTGGCGTCAGGGCCGTGTAGCCCGCGTCCTCGAAGACCGCGGCCCAGCGGTCCCAGCTGCTCGGCAGCAGCCAAAGGCCGTGGATGAACACGACGGGCGCCAGCCCTGTCGCGTTCGCGCGCTGGACCTGCTCGAGCTCGTGCTCGGTGATCGAGGGTGCGGCTTGTTGAGCTGCGGGGGACTGGGACATGGGATCTCCGAAGTTCTGTTCCGGCGCGATCGAGCAGATCGCGCCACCGGCCCAACCCTACGGTGTCCGCTGCGCCACCCGCGAGCACCGGGGAAGTGGTACGGCCGCCGCGATGATCCTCAGGTCCCGTCCTCGGAGGGCTTGCGCTCGCGTCGGTTCTCGTTGGCCGGGTGCTCGACGAGCGCCAGGACCCGGCTGGCCATGAACCTGGCCGTGCGCACGGGTTCGCCGGTGCGCGTCACCTCGACCACCTCGACGATGCCGCGTCCCGTGGTGATCTCGACTCGGCGACCCGCTCGGGTCGCGACGATGTCATAGGTCCGCGAGCCGTCGTCTGTGGCGACAACGATCTCGACACGATCGCCCTTCATGGCGCGAGCGTACCGCGACCTCCGCCGGACCACTCCCGGCCGTGAGCGGGGTGCGGCCGCTCAGGCGTAGGATCGCGAACCGTGCGGCTCCTGGCGTTCAGCGACCTGCACTGCGACGAGCGGGCCGGTCGGCTGCTGGTCGAGCGCTCCCCGCAGGTCGACGTCGTTGCCGGCGTGGGCGACTTCGCGTCGATCCACCGCGGGCTGCAGGAGATGATCGACGTCCTGAGCGCGATCGATCGGCCGGTGCTGCTGGTGCCGGGGAACAACGAGACCGACGACGCACTGCGTGCCGCGTGCGCCCGCTGGCCGGCGGCGAGAGTGCTTCATGGCGAGGCCACAGAGGTCGGCGACGTGACGTTCTTCGGGCTGGGCGGGGGCGTCCCGGTGACGCCTTGGGACTGGAGCTTCGACCTCACCGAGCAGCAGGCCGAGCGCATGCTCACCGGCCTGTCGCCGGGAGCCGTGCTGCTGGCGCACTCGCCACCCAAGGGGCACGTCGACGGCGGTCTCGGCAGCGCAGCGGTGCTGCGCGCGATCCAGCACCGGCGTCCCCGACTCGTGCTCTGCGGGCACGTGCACGAGCACTGGGGCGAGGAAAGCCGCGTGGCCGACGTGCCGGTGCGGAACCTCGGCCCGGGCGGCGCTGTGATCGACCTCGACGCGGGAACGTCCTGAGCGCCACCCGCGCGAGCCGCCACGGCGCCGCAACACCAACTGCGCGAGCGGACATGACCGCTGGAACCACTACCAGACATCGCCGTCCCGCCAATCGCAGACGAGCGGGGCGGAAAGGTCGAGCGGAGCCGCTACCGGAAGCACGTAGATCCCGCCGTCGTCGGTCTCAGTCCGCACGACGCCGTCCGGTGTCAGCGCGGACGTAGGCCCCTGCCACTGCTGCCAGCCACGAGCCGCGTAGAACCCGGCAGCATCGTCGGTCGACGCCAGGGCACCAAGGTCGTACGCGGCGCGAATCACCCGCTCCAGCGCCGCCATCATGGCTGCGCCATGTCCTTGTCCGCGCCGGCGTTCGCTCACCCCCACCCCTTCGACGTAGCCCGCGCGGAGCGCCCGCCCGCCGTGCAGTAGTCGCCGCTGGACCAGGGATGCATGCCCGATGAGCTCGTCGTCCTCCCAGGCCAGCGCGTGCATTCCTCCCAGCGCGTGCTCCCAGTCGTGGTCGGAGAACTCCCTGGAGAACACCGCCTCCAGAAGCGCACGCGCCGCCCTGAGCGTCGCCGCGTCGAGCTCTGCGGTGTGAGCAATGCGCACCTGGGTCATGCCCCGAGCGTCTCAGGTGCGGCCGGAGGCGCGTGCTGTTTCTCGTCTGCGGATCACTCGGAGAGCGGATCGCGGATCAGCGGGCATGTCATGCAGTGGCCTCCGCCCCGTCCTCTCCCGAGCTCCGCGCCGACGATGGTGATGATCAATTAGGTAGTGAGCGTCATGATTCGGCCCGCCCGACTCGACCGGGATCGAGACGCCCTGCTCGCCGTCCAGCGCGCCGGCTACGCGGTGGAGGCGGAACTGATCGGCGTGGAGTTGCTTCCTCCGCAGCACCACACGATCGACGATCTTCGGGCCGAGAGCGTCTGGGTTGCCGAGGACGATCACGGCGAGATCACCGGCATCCTGGGGGTCGAACACGGCCCTGAGCTGGTCATCTCGCGACTGGTGGTCAGGCCCGACCGCATGCAGCGCGGGATCGGTCGCGCACTCGCGGAGCACGCGCTCGCGCTGGCGGGCGGAAGCCCCGTGAGGGTTGGAACCGCCGCGGCGAACATTCCCGCTCTGACGCTCTATCGGGCGCTCGGATTCGAGCCGGTAGTCCACAAGACGGTGGGCGACGGGATCCCCTACGTCGAACTGCGCCATCCAGGCGAGGCCTGACGACATCCTGCACGCCTCTCCCGCGGCTCGTCGCCGGGGCAGCAGGCCTGGTGTGACCATTGCTGTCCGCGCCGCGTCAGGCGGCGAGCGCCGCAAGCGCCGCGCCGGAGAGCTCGGCCTTGGCGATGAATCCGCGGGCGCCGCAGTGCTCGAGGAGCGGCTGATAGTCCGCGGCGTCTCGGCTGGAGGTGAGCACCACTGCCAGGCCACGGTCGGCCGCGGTCAGCAGCGCAGCGACACGGATGCCGTCGATATCCGGGAGCCCGATGTCGAGCAGCACAAGCGCCGGCTGCACGCGGTCCGCGGTCGCCAAGGCGTCCCCGCCCGTCGCGCTCTCGGCGATCACCTCGTAGCCCTCGGCTTCGAGCAGTGCGCGGGCCGCGCGCCGGAATCCGGCGTGGTCGTCGACTATGAGGACAGTCGGGGGCATCGCTGACACCGTGCCCGAGATCGGCCCGGGCGAAAAGCGCGGTGGCACCCGTGTCGCCGGGCGGATAAACCCACGGAGAGCGTGAGCAGCCTTCAAGGCAGCGGGGGGCGGACCGCACCACGAGACACGGGCTCGCCGGCGGCCGGAGCCGGGCCTGTCCATCGGCCGTCGCTTCGCGGAGCTATCGTCAGGGCGAGTGGCTCGGGGACCCGTCAGCGCATCGCGTGGACAAGCGGAGGTGGGCTCGGGCCTGGCGGTCAAGCACGGGCGTCACGGCCGTGGCGTGTTCGCGCAGCGCCGCTTCGTCAAGGGCGAGCTCGTCGAGAGCTGCCCGACGATCGCGGTACGGGATTCAGAGGTGACCGGGCGTCTCGGCGACTACGTCTACACGTCCGTCAAGGAGGGCGACGTCCTGCTCGTGCTCGGCTACGGGATGCTCTACAACCACTCGGAGAACCCCAACGTGGAGTACGTTCAGGAGGAGCCGGGCACGATCGAGTTCCTCGCGCTCCGCACGGTGAGGCCGGGCGACGAGCTGACGATCGACTACGGCGAGGAGTGGTGGGAGACGCGAGGGCTCAAGCCGGCGTGACAAGGTCGCGAGCGCCGGTCCTCGCACGCACGTGTACCACCGGCCCGCGTCAAGCGGCGGCGACGCGCACCCGGACCCTCGGGCGGGCGTTGTTCACGTAGCCCTTCGGGTTCCACAATGCCGCCTCGTCCTCGGGCTGTGTGGCCGCCGAGGAGTCCCAGGCGCGGACAAGGATCTCTTGCTCTCCGGGCGCGAGGTCGACGGTGATCCGCCAGTGCCGCCAGGCCCACGGGCCGAGGTCGTCGAGCAGATGCGCCTGCGCCCAGCTCGCGCCGGCGTCTAGCGAGACGTCGACACGGGCGACGTATCGCTCGCCGCCCGCGAACGCGTAGCCGCGCACATCGACCGGCCCGGCCGCGACCGTCTCGCCGTCGGCCGGGGACAACACGTCGGCGTTGAGCGCGGCCAGGCCGAGCGGCATCCCCGCGCCCGGGCCGGGCGTCCCGTCCTCGGGCAACAGCCGGTACACGACGTGCTGGAAGTAACCCTGCCACGGCGTCGAGCGGACCTCGATCCGCTCGAGCCACTTGACGCTGCGCGCGCCGATGTACCCGGGCACGACCACGCGCACCGGCCCGCCGTGGACCGGCGCGAGCGGCTCGCCGTTCATCGCCCAGGCGAGCAGGACCTCGGGGCGGCATGCCTTCTCCAGCGGGATCGAGCCACCGAAGCGCTGCGCGGGGTTCGCCTCCAGACAGAGGTCGTCGCCTTCGAAGCCGACGTGCGCTGCGTCGCGCAGCGGGCCCGCGAGCGCGAGCACCTCGGCGAGCGCGATGCCGGTCCACGTCGCCGTGCCGGTGGCGCCGGGACCCCACGGCGCCTCGCCCGGGATGTCGCGGATCGCGACCAGGCCCGCGCGCCGGTTGCCGGCGCACTGCAGCGTCGCGGTCACCTCGCGCTCGCGGAACGCCTCGCGCAAGGTTGTGAGCGAGAGGTCCAGCTCCCGCTCGACTGCCCCGTGCACGTGCAGCCTCCACGCCGCCCGGTCGAGCTCCGGCACCGCGCCGTGCGCCCGCACGTAGAACGCGTCCGTGGCGGTCAGCGGACCATCGGCCAGCGCGGCGAGGCCGGTCTCGGCGTTGAACGGCTCCTCTTCGTGCACGATCAGGTCGGCGCGCTTTCCGTAGCGACCCACGCGACAAGCCTACGAAGTCAGGCCCCGGCGGCTGTCACCGCTCCGCCTCCGTGCGCGGCTCGGGGTCCGGCTGTGTACCCCGACCATCTAAGCCAGGCTCGCCTGCGCTCTCGGCCGGGAGCGAGCCGTCGCCCTCATGGTGACGCAGCGGCTCATTGAGGAGTGTGATTCGAGGGACCGCCTGCTTCAGCCTGTACGCCTCCTCGTGGGCGACACGCCGCCGCAGCTCAAGTTCATTCGGGTCCACCCTGGACCTCCGATCCAGACGCCATGGAGACCAGGTGGCGCTATTCCCACTACGTCAGGAGGACTCCCCGATGAGTAGACCCTACTCCGCTGGCCAGCGTTTCGGGACCGAGCGTTCGCGATCTCGCCCTCCTGGGAGCTCGTCTCCAGCCTGCGCGCCCCGCGCGAGCCGTCGCGGGCGCCGGTCCACCTCGAGTGGGTGCGCTCCGTGCGCGGCTCGCTCGGGGGCCTGGACCTGCGATCGGCGCTCGCCCTGCTCGTCCGTCGCGACTACACGCCGGACTTCGTAACCCCGCCGCCGAACTCGCCGCTCGCCTCGATCGAGGACGACCTCGAACGGATGCGCACGACCGCGGCGGCGCAGGTGGGCCGTGAGGTCGCCGTGGTCGCCGAGCGCGGCCGCGCCCCCGAGCTGCAGGCGTTTCTGGCGGCACCCCGGCGCTCGGCGATCTTCACGCCGCCGTGCGCTGGTCCGGCGATCGCCTGCGGGTGAACGTGACGCTGAACAGGACCTGCATCCTCGGCGGGCGGGGCCTGCAGCTCGTGCCCTCGGCGTTCCAGTGGGAGGGGCCGGTCGTGGTGATCGGGGCGCCGTGGCAGCCGACCGTCATCGATCCAGCGCGAGGCGTCGCCCTGCTCTGGGAAGCCGAGCCTCCGAGCTCGGCCTCGCCGCGCTGCACGGCTCGACCCCCGACGTGAGCGTCGCGGGTTACTCGCGGCGCCGAGCTGCTGCGCCCGCTCCGGGAGCTCGGGCCCGAGATGGATACCTTCGCGATGGTGCCGCCGGCCGGCATCGCCGAGCTCCACATGGACCCGCCGGAGCCAGTCCCCCACACGGCCGACGGCCTGATGCTCGGCGATCTACCCGGCGAGGCGATCGACCGGTTCGTCGCCACCGCCGGCCCCGGGTCCACGGGCCGCCGCTGCCTCAACTTCAGTGAGAGGAAGACCGACGCGGCGCGGTTCTACACGCCCGAGGTCTACGGCGCCGCGGGTCGTCAAGGCCGCGATCGACCCGAAGGACGTCTTACGCGCGACCCACCCGATCCCACCCGCTCGCTGAGCCGCGATCGTTGTTGCGATCATGCGGGCATGGCACCGCTCGGCGCGAGGGAGCGTGCCCAGCTTCCCGACAGCGCCTTTGCACACATCGATTCGCGCGGCCGACGGCGTCTGCCGATCCACGATGCCGCGCACGTCCGCAACGCCCTCGCGCGGTTCGGCCAGGTCGCTTTCGAGGACGAGGCCGCGCGGGACCGGGCACGCAGCCGGCTGCTGAGGGCCGCCAAGAAGCACGGGATCATGCCGATCGGCTTCATCAACGCGCAGCTGCAACCGGAGCGGAAGCTGCCGAAAGGCCACGTCACGTTCCTGCTGGCCGATATCGAGGGCTCTACCGAGCTCCTCAGGCGCCTGAACGATCAATACGCTTCCCTGCTTGCGGATGTCCGCCGTCGGGTGCGCGCCTCGGTGCAGCGAGCCGGCGGTCGCCAGGTGTCGGCACGCGGGGACGATGTCTTCGCGGTGTTCGAGCGCGCCCCTGCGGCGCTGGAGGCCGCGCTCGCGATCCAGCGCGCGATGCGCGCCGGCGGTTGGCCCGGCGGGAACGATGTGCGGCTGCGAATCGGCCTGCATCGCGGGCGTCCCACGCTCACCGATACCGGCTACGTCGGCATCTCGGTCCACGCCGCTGCGCGCATCTGCTTCGCGGCCCACGGCGGTCAGATCGTAATGTCCTCCGCCGTTCGCGAGGCGGTCCACGAGGCGCTCGCAGACGGGGTCAGCCTGAGGACCCTCGGCGCTTGGCGATTCCGCGGCCTGCCGGAGCCGATGGTTCTCTTCCAGGTGAACGCGGCTGACCTGCCGGCCGACTTCCCGCCGCTGCGGTCGGCTGTGCCCGTCGAGTAGTGGCCCGACGAGCAGGCGTAGACTCGGCGGGCCGTGAAGCGGGGCGCTCGTCATCGCCGAGCGGGCAACGCGGCTCGTGCGCCGTCGCTGCCGGTCTCGTGGGCAAAGGGCCGAGGACGCCGCAGGACGTTCTCGGAGGACCGTCTTTGAGGGAGGCGAGCATGCGCAGGAGAATCTCGACGGTTGTCATCACAGCGATGGCCGCCGCAGCGAGCCTGTCGCTGGTGCACCCCGCGGGTGCACTGGCGCAGGAGCCCGGCCAGGTAACGGGCCTGAACGCGGTCCAGGCGGAAGGCTTCGTGACGCTGAGCTGGAGCCCCGTCCAGGGAGCGACCGACTACCAGATCGAGCGCACGCCGGTGGACGCTGCCGACCAGCTCACCGGCGACCCTGCGATCGTCGGCCTCTGGCAGCCGACCCGCACCGTGAGGCCGGACGCGCCCACGTTCGCCGACTCCGGCTTCCTTCTGGGCGAGCGTTTCCGCTGGCGCGTCAGGGCACGGTCCGAGACGATGGAGCAGCCGTACTCCGAGCCTGTCTTCGGGACGACGCAGCCGCAGTGGGGCGTCGGGCCCGGTGCTTCGATGCGAACGCAGTTCGAGCAGACCAATGGCGGGTCGTACACGAGCGATCTCAACGAATACGCCTACACGGCCGCGCTCGACCAGGCCAGCGAGCGCGTTCGCGTCGTCGAGATCGGCCGCACGCTGCAGGGCCGGCCGATCAACATGCTGATCTTCGGCAATCCCGGGCCGCTGCCGAGCGCGGCGCGGATCTCGGCGTCGCCGACGGTGCTGCTTCAGTGCCACGTGCACGGCAACGAGCCGTCGATGCGCGAGTCGTGCCTGATCCTGGCCCGTGAGCTCGCGTTCACCGACGATCCGGACCTGCTCGACATCATGTCGCGCGCGACGATCCTGATGGTGCCCACGCTCAACGGCGACGGCCGTGCCGCCAACACGCGCGGCAGCTCGACGGGCCAGGACCTCAACCGCGACCACTCGCTGCTGCGCGAGCCGGAGACGAAGGCGCTGGCGGTGGTGCTCCGCGATTACACGCCCGACGTTGCGGTCGACGGGCACAACGGCGACTCCGAGGACCTCCCCGTCCTCGGCCCGCGCCATCTCAACGTGTACGAAGGGATCTACGCCGAGGCCAAGGAGCGGCTGATCGAGAGCAGGATCTACGACAACGCCGCGGCGGCCGGCTGGTGGGCCGGCCCGTACAGCAACGGGGGCGCCAGCCAGGAGACCATCCTGCGCAACACGTTCGGCCTGAAGAGCATCGTCGGGATCCTGTCCGAGAACCGCGGCCTGGCTGGAGTCACCCGGCCCAACGCCACGGCCGCGGCAAACGAGAATCGCAAGTCGTACGCGCAGCTGTGGCTGATCAAGCAGTTGCTCGATTACCATCGCGACAACCTGCCGGCGATTCAGCGGCTGATCACCGAGTCGATCGCATTCCAGAGGGCGAACGAAGGCCGGGTCGTGTTCCGCGGGGCGTATCCGTGGCCGCCGTTCCCGCCACTGCTGAGCGCGCCCGACGTGGATGCGCCGGCTCCCGACATGATCCTCGAGGATCCGCCGTGCGGCTACTTCCTCACCGCAGAGCAGTTCTCGGGGGCCCGGCCGGCAGGGACGGTCGAGCGCCGCCTGCGCCTACATGGGATCGCCGCCGAGCGTGCGCCCGGCTACGTCGCAGGCGGAAACGGCTACCTCGTCCGGATGACGCAACCGCTGCGCGGGCTGATCCCGCTGCTGCTCGACGCGCAGGCCGCTGAGCCGATGGTCGACGGCGTGCGGTTGTACGAGTTCAGCCCGTCACCGAACGCGCCGCAGGTCTGCGGCAGGGAGGCCTGATATGCCGGTGTGGACGGCTGCGCATCAGTCATCCGACGGTTTCTCCATCGTCGGCCGCGAGGCGAGAGCTCCTCGGCTACGAACCGCGACACAGCTGGCGCGAGGAGAATCCGTAACCATCTTTTGACGGACGTTTTCGCAAAACTACATGTCGGGTAGGGACGAAGTCTCGCCGTAAAACCTCTAAGGGAGGGGAGACCAACATGCAGCGATCCAGCCGTCCTGGCCGCCGCGCGCGTGGCCTTCTGCTGGCCGTCCTCGCCGGCGCGTGCCTCAGCCTGGGGTCGGCAGCCGAGGCCAGCGCTGCGCAACCCGATTGCGTGGGCCGAGGCGTGCCGACGAGCAAGATCTCGATCCAGCTCTGGACGTTCGCGGAGTACGTCGGCTTCGGCACCGACGCAGCGACCCATGCGCGGCTGGAAGAGGTGCTGCGCAGGCTCAGCGAGATGGGCTACCGCAACGTCGAGCCGTTCACCCTGAGCGGGCTCACGGCGGAGCAGTACCGAGCGTTGCTCGACAAGTACGGGCTCGACGCGTCGGGGCGGCACGTGAACGTCGGCACGCCGACGGCTCCGGTCGATTTCGAGCAGATCCTCGAGGAGAACCGGATCCTGGGCATCAAGTACTTCGGATCCGGCGGCACGCCCAACTACGCCACCGAGGCGGAGTGGATCGCCTACGCCGAGTACCTGAACGAGCTCGGCGCGCAGGCGCGCCAGGCGGGTCAGACCCTGATGGTCCACAACCACAACTGGGAGTTCCAGCGGGTCTTCGGTGACCGGACGGCGTTCGACATCCTCATGGAGCACACGGACCCGCGCAACGTCGTCTTCCAGCTCGACCTGTACTGGGCGACGAACGGCGGCGGCCTCGCGAACCCCGTCGAGGTGCTCGAGCGCTACGGCAACCGCATCCAGCTGTTCCACGTCAAGGACATGGCGGCCGGCCCGTTCCCGGGCCGCATCGAGATCGTCGGTG
>Ga0126306_10000046_pt1 | contig 33232 bp, 33 predicted proteins | sample Plot27_FD_92592 | JGI IMG/M metagenome (GOLD analysis project Ga0126306, IMG submission 92592) | Serpentine soil microbial communities from UC McLaughlin Reserve, CA, USA - Plot27 | ecosystem: Environmental > Terrestrial > Soil > Grasslands | place: USA: UC McLaughlin Reserve, Lake County... | reverse complement strand
GCGGGGTACAGCCGGGGTCCGCCGTGCGGTACTTCGGGTCGGAAGGCGAAAAGGTCCTACGTTTGCGGGGCTTTCGAGACGCGCCCGTCAGGATTCGAACCTGAGACCTTCGGTTCCGTAGACCGACGCTCTATCCAGCTGAGCTACGGGCGCCCGGCGTGCAAGGGTAGCGCGAGGCCCGAGGTCATCCGTGGGCGGGCCGTCCGAGCGCCTCGAAGGCCTGGCTGCGCTCCCAGTAGGAGACGAAGCGGGTCACCACGTGGTCGTGGATCTCGAACTGGAACGCGACCGGTTGGTCCACCTCCAGGCCGGGCTCGCCAGCGGATCAGGGCGAGCATCCCGCCCTCGATCTCGATGATCTCCTCGAGCTCGGCGTTGATGTCCGTCCAGCTGTCGGTCCAGAGCCGCCAGAACTCGCGCACGCCTTCGTGGCCGTAGGACACCGCCGGCAGGTCGAGCAGCTGCGTGGCGCCGCGCCATTCGATTTCCGGATGACAGTGCTCCAGCACCGCGTCCCAGTCCCCGCGGTTCCACGCCGCCACCGCTTCGCGTATGAGCTGCTCGTCCAGCGACTCCATCCGCTGTCAGTATCGCCGGGTGGACCGCAGCCCGTTTCGCAAGCACGACTGATAGCCGCAGGTTAGGGTTGGCCCGAGGACCTGGCTCGATGCGATGCGCCCCGCACATGCGCGGCAGTCTCGCCACGCTGACGCTGGCGCTGCTGGTCCTCCTCGGCCTCATTTCGCTCGCGTCCGCCGGCGAGCCCGGCGCCGCGGGATCAGCCCCGGTCGGGCGGCTCGTCCAGCCGCGCGGGCACGATGGCTGCGTTCACCGCAAGGGCGTGAACCGCTGCGCGAACGGCCGCTTCGTGACGAGTCCCGAGGACGTGGTGGTGAGCCCGGACGGCCGCTTCGTCTACGTCGCCTCCTATGGCAATCATGCGATCGCCATCTTCGCGCGTAACCGGCGCACCGGTCATCTCAGGCAGCTGCCGGGACGGCGCGGCTGCATCCACCACCAGCCCGCCGACCCTCGGCCCGGGGCCTGCATGCGCGCGCGTGCGCTCGGCGGCCCGGCGGCGCTCGCCCTCAGCCCCGGCGGCGCGAACCTCTACGTGGGTGCGGCGGGCAGCGACGCGCTCAGCGTGTTCGCGCGCAATAGGCGGACGGGCCGGCTGCGACAGCTCGCGGGCGCCGCCGGCTGCTTCAGCGCGCTGCCCGGAAGCGGCTGCGCGCCCGGTCGCGGGGTCCGCGAGCCCACGAGCGTGGCGGTGAGCCCAAACGGCAGGCGGGTGTACGTCGCCGGGCGGCGCTTCCCGAGCGCGGTCGCGATCTTCGAGCGCGCCACCGACGGCACCCTTACTCAGGCCGAGGGCACGGCTGGGTGCGTGAGCCATCGCGGGGGGTCGGGCTGCGCCGTCGCGCGCGCACTGGCCTCGCCCGAGGAGGTAGCGGTCACCCCGGACAGCCGCCATGTGCTCGTGGCGAGCAGCCGCAGCAACGCGGTGGTCGTGCTGCACGCCGGGCCCGAGGGCCTGTCTCAGGCCGACGGCGCCGCGGGCTGCATCGCGCGCGGCGGCGGGCCCGAGGGGTGCGGCGTAGGGAGAGCGCTGGCCGGGGCGGTCGACTTGGCGATCAGCCCGGACGGCCGCTTCGTGTACGCGGCCTCCTCGATCGCCGATGCGGTGGCGATCCTGCGCCGCGACAGGGCCACCGGGGTGCTCACGCAGTCGCTCACGCGCAGGGGTTGCATCAGCCAGTCGGGCGGCGGCGGGCTCTGCACCGTCGGCCGAGGTCTCGACGAAGTGTGGGGGATCGACGTGAGCCCCGACGGGCGCAACCTCTACGCGGTCTCGTCGAAGGTGAACATGTTGAGCGCGATCAGCCGTGACCAGACCACAGGGCGCCTTACCCAGCTGCCCGGCAGATTCGGCTGCTTCATCCGCGCCGGAGGCTTCGGCTGCCCCGAGGGGCGCGGCCTCACCGTCGCGGTCGCCGTGACCGTCAGCCCTGACGGGCGCAATGTCTATGTCGCGTCCGAGGACATCTACCTCGGCTCGGTGGCGGTCTTCCGGAGGCTCGCCCGATGAGGCGCACGGCCGTGCTCGCGGCCGCTGCCGTGCTGCTGCTCCCCACGGGCCGCATCTCCGCTCAGGACGGGAACCCGGGGCCGGCGGCCAGCGCGCCGAACGTCGTGGTGGTCATGACCGACGACCAGCGCTTCGACGACATGGCCACGCTCCCGAAGACCCGGCGGCTGATCGGCCAGGCCGGTGTGACGTTCACGCGCGCCTACGCCTCCTACCCGGTCTGCTGCCCCGCCCGCGCGACCTTCTTCACCGGCCAATATGCGCAGAACCACGGCGTCCGCTGTCTGTACCCGTTTTGCGGCGGCGGATACGGGCGGCTAAACCAGCGCGAGTACCTGCCGGTGTGGCTTCAGCGAGCGGACTACGTGACAGCTCACGTCGGCAAGTTCCTCAACGGCTATGGCAAGGAACGGAAGCCGGACGTCCCGAACGGCTGGAGCGAGTGGTACGGCCTTGTGGACCACTCCACCTACCGCATGTGGGGTTACAAGCTCCACGAGAAGGGACCCGGCGACGACGACGGAACGACGAAGGAGTACGGGAAGCTCCGCAGCCGGCGGCCGGCCATCTACCAGACCGACGTGCTGACGAACAGGGCCGTGGACTTCATCCGCCGCCGCGGGCCGAACCCGGCGCCGTTCTTCCTCTCGGTCGCCTACCTCGCCCCGCACCATGAGTCCGGACACACGCAGGACATCACCGGTCAGCTCGTGCGGGCGGCGCCGCGCCACCGCGGCCGCTACGCGAGCCTGCCGCTCCCGCACCCGCCGAATTACAACGAGGGCGACCTTCGCGACAAGCCGTGGTTCATGGGCCGCTGGAACCGGGCCATCAGCCCGAGGCGCGAGGCGGCGATTACGAACCGGTTCCGCGAGCGCTGGGAGTCGCTCCTGGCGGTGGACGACGGCGTGGAGAGGATCATCGAGGTGCTCCGCCGCGCCGGCGAGCTCGACAACACCTACGTGATCTTCACCTCGGACCACGGCTTCATGCAGGGCGAGCACCGGATTCCGCAGGGCAAGATGCTGCCGTACGACCAGTCGACGCAGGTGCCGCTCCTGATCCGCGGTCCCGGCCTCCCGCGCGGCCGCAGAACCAAGGCGCTCGTGGGCGATGTCGACCTCGCGCCCACCATCATGAACGCGACGCCGGCGCGGGCGTCGCACCCGCTCGACGGGCGCTCGGTGCTCCCGTTCGCTCGCGATCCGAACCTGCGCAGCCTCAGGCCGTTCCTCCACACGACCGCCGGCCAGGGCGCGAAGGGCCGCACCAACACCCGCGAGGGCGGGGCGCGCGGCGTGCAGCCGCGCGTGCCGGCCTGGAGCGCCGTCCGGACGACGCGCTGGCTGTACGTCGAGTACAAGGGCGGAACGCGCGAGCTCTACGACCTGAGGCACGATCCCTGGGAAATGCGCTCGGTGGTCGACGACCCACGCAACCGGCCGCGAACACGCACCCTACGCCGCATTCTCGGCGACCTGAGGACGTGCCGCGGCCGGAGCTGCGACGAGATCGCCGCGGCAGCCGTCCGCTAGACGCGCGCGCGGGGGCTCCCGAGCGGAGAGGGAGGGATTCGAACCCTCGATGGAGGTTTCCCCCCATACTCGCTTAGCAGGCGAGTGCCTTCAGCCACTCGGCCACCTCTCCCGAGGAGTCGATGCTAGAGCAGCCTGCCTTCCAGGCGCAGCAGGAATTCCTTGCGCTCGATCCCGCCGGTGTAGCCGCCGAGCATCCCGCCGGTGCGCAGCACGCGGTGGCACGGCACGATCACCGGCATCGGGTTGGCGCCGAGGGCGTTGCCCGCCGCGCGGACGGCGCGCGGGCTGCCCGCCGCGTCCGCCACGCCGGCGTAGGTCGAGACCTCGCCGAAGGGAATCGCCGCGGTCGCGCGCAGCACCTCGCGGGTGAAGCCGGCCAGGTGCGACCAGTCGATCGCGCTCTCGAAGCGCTGGCGGCGGCCCTCGAAGTACTCGTCCAGCTCGCGCCGCACCGGGTCGAGCTTCGCCGGCGCCTTGAGTACCCGCGGGGAGACCCGGCGCGCCAGCTCCTCGAGCACCTCGTCCTCGCCACGGAACTCCGAGTACGAGACCCTTACGAGCCCCTTCGGGGTGGCCGCCACGACCAGGGGTCCCAGCGGCGAGTCGACGGAGGCGTAGGCCACGTCGAGCAGGCCCTCCTCGGCGACGCGCTCCGCCACCGGGGGGCCCTCGGCGGGCAGGTCCAGTGCGGCTTCTCTCAGCTGCTGCTCGATGTCAATCATCAGTCAATTCCTCTCTCAGGCGCTTCAAGCCCTCGTGCACGTTGCGCCGGGCGGCTTCCTCGCTGCTCTCGAGCAGCACGGCGAGCTCGTCGTAGGGCATGCCGAGCACCGAGCGGCAGTAAACCGCCGTGCGCTGCTTCGCCGGCAGCTGCCGCACCCGCTCCCAGAGCTCTTCGTCGCCGCCCACCGCGACGTCGCCGCTCGAGGCGCCCTCGGGCACGGCGGCCACCGGCACTGCGCGGCGGCCCCTGGCCCTGTGGGCGTCGACCGACTTGTTCTGCGCGATCCGGAACAGCCAGGCGCGCAGGTTGTCGCCACGGCGGAGCTTCGGGTAGGCGCGGAGCGCCGCGATCCAGGTCTCCTGGAAGGCGTCGTCCGCCTCCGAGGCGCCCGCCGTCGCGACGAGGAAGCGGTACACGTCGGCGCGGTGCTCTTCGAGGAGAGCTTGAAAGGGGGGCAGGTACACACTCATAGAACGAGCCGGCGCCGCCGTCCGTGAGATCAAGCTCGGACGACGAGGGGCGTGCCCAGCGGGATCGTCCTGATGAGCCAGCGGGCCTGCGCGGACGTCACCCGCATGCATCCCAGGCTCACGGCATTGCCGAGGCTGGACAGCTCCTTGGCCGCGTGGACGGCTAGTCTGTCGCCGCCGGGCCAGCTCGCGGGCAGGCGGGTCTGGTGCCCGGTAAGCGCGAGCACGCAGCAGCCGTATGGCGAGCCCGAGTCGGTCACTCGCAGCTTGTCGGTCACCGCGAAGCGCCCCTTCGGGGTCGGATTGCCCTTCCTTCCGATCGCGATCTCAAAGCGGCGCACCGTCTCGCCGTCGCGCTCGACCCAGAGGCGCCGGCGCGACAGCTCCGCGTGCATGGACCAGCGGACGCAGTCGAGCCGCGCGCGATTCGCGGGCATCCAGGCGAGCTCGCCGTTGCCGAGCTCGGGCGCCTGGACCGCGATCCAGTCGCCGCGGTGGCGCACCACGCCGAAGATGCGAGGCGAGCCCCACTCCGTCCTGGCGGGCAGCCGGATCCGAACGCGCCCTCCGGGCTCGACGTGGAGCGTCGTCTTCGTGGACACGAAGGCGGTCGAGTAGCAGCTCATCGGCTGCGGCTCCGACGGGAACGGCGCCTCGAAGGGCCCGCCGAGCTGTGGGATGAAGTGCTTCGTGCCCTCGCCCGGCGGCTCGGCCGCCCTGCTGGTCCGACCGTCGTCGCCGCCCCATCCGGAGAGGCCCACGAACGCGGCGGCCCCGCCGATCATCGCGGCCGTGACGCTGCCGAGCACGAAAGCAACAATCCCCCCGCGCCGGCCGCCCGCCTGCGCCTCGTTCTCCGCTGCACCCGCGCGATCGTGCTCCGGGCCCGCGGGGCGCTCGCGCTCCCGCTCAAGCGTCGCCTCGCGATCGCCGCTCGCCACCGTCGCGCGCCAGCTGCCCTCGTCGAGCAGCGCCTGGAGGACCGCCCCGAGGTCCTCGCCGCGCTGCGCGCCCAGCTCGTCGGCGAGCCGCTCGATCGCCGCGGCGCGGCGGCGTGCCACCTCCTGCGGAAGCACGTCATACACGCGCGCGAGGGCCTCGTCGGGCACGCGTCTCCGCAGCGAAAGGGCCAGCAGCTCCCTCTCCCTCGGATCCAGGCGCTCGAGGGCGCCGGCGAGCTGTTCAGGCGGGATCACGCGACGGTTGCCTAGCGTACTGACGGCTCCGGGCGCCGAGGCCGGCGTGCACGCGAGACCGGCGGCTTGACGGGCGCGTTCGGACGGAGGGGGTGGGATTCGAACCCACGAGGGACCCAAGGGCCCCTTCCGGCTTTCAAGGCCGGCGCATTCAACCGCTCTGCCACCCCTCCCGCAACCGAGTCTAGGCGCTGGCTCAGTGCCTGGCGAAGCGGGCCTGAGCGCGCTGGAGCATCACCCCCACCCGCTCGAAGCGGCTTCCGGGCGGCGGCATCACGCCGAGCTGCCGCGCCACCAGGGCCATGTCGTAGTAGGCGCGATAGCGGTCGATGCGCCCGTCGGCGAAGTCTCAGACGTTGATTCCGTCGACGGTCGATCCGGCGCCCGGTGGGCGCGAAGCCCGGCGGGTCCGAGCGGGCCGGTGTGGGTGCCCTCCGTGCGCCAGGTCCAGCTCATGGAGTCCGCATGTGGGTCGAGCCACATCGGGCCGGACGTGAAGCGGTCGGGGAAGGCGACTTGGCGGCGGCGTGGTGCCCGGTCCGCTGCCGGTCGAGACACTCGACCGCGTGCGGGACCTTGGCGACCGAGCCGTCTTCGTGCGGGGCAATGGCGATCGCTGGGTCGTGGACGCATTCGATGGCCTCGGCTCGGCAGGCGAGGACGCCAGCATCCGGGGCGGGCCTGGGCCACGTGGACAGCACGCGCAATCGACCAGCGCGACCACGACCCGCTCGCGTCGTTCGCCGACCGTGCGGTGCTCGATGTCGACAGGCTCGGCCCCACGCTGTTCTGCCACGGCTCTCCCCGCGACGACGAGGAGATGCTGACCGAGTTGACGCCCGAGCGTCGCTGGCGTCCAGCGCTCGAGGGCGTCGCGGAGGCCGTGTCGTCTGCGGGCACACACACGCACAGTTCGACCGGCAGCTCGCACGCTGGCGCGTGGTAAATGCCGGATCGGTCGGGCTGCCGTACGAGGGGCGCGCAGGCGCGTACTGGCTACTGCTCGGGCCGGAGGTGGAGCACCGCGCACCGAGTACGACATCGACGGCGCCATTCTCGCGATGCGGGCGGGCGGCAATCCGGACATCGACGAGCTGGTGACCGAGTCGCTCGTCGAACCCGTGGATCCGCTCGAGGTCGCCGAGCTGTTCGAGCGTCAGGCCGACGGTCAAGGCCAGATTCTCGGCCACGTGTTAGACGACGCCGACGACGAGCTGCTCGACCGCCTCGCGGACGCGCTGATGCCGCGTGGTATCGCGTCCGGAGCGGCGGTAGCCTGCGATCCGTGAGGACCAACGCGCAGACTCGCGCCGCCGTCTATGGGCTCATCGGCGAGCTGCGCGAGGAGGCAATCCGCGAGAACAATTCCTACCTGGCCGCGCAGTGCGACCCGCTCCTCGGAGGCGCCACGGAACGGCTCTCGGAGGTACATGACACGGAGGACGCCGCACTCGTCGAGCGCGTCCTCACTCGCCAGCGCCGGCCGCAGGCGGAGACGCGCGACCTGCTCGACCGGCTCGGCATCGATGAGCTGGCGCTTAAACGAGAGCGGCGGCCGGGCGCCGGCGAACTGATCGAGCGCTTCACGACCAGCGGCGATCTCGGCGCACTGGCCGAGGCGCTCGGCCGTGAGCCGACCCGCGGCGACCGTGAGGCGCTCGCGGAGGCATTTGTCGAGTGACCGTTGCGGCGCCGGGAACGCCCGAGTGGATTGACGCGCGCGGGCAGGCTCTCGTCCGTGCCCGCCAGCAGCTCCGCGAGGCCGACGGCGTGGAGGAGCGGACGCGCCAGCATTACGCGCGGACCGCGAGCGAGCACTACATGGGCCGGCGCGACGACTCCGACCTGGAGGCGGCAGAGCGAGCGTGGCGGGCCGCTCAGGTGGCGCTCGTGCGCGCTCGGGCGGTCGCTGACGGTTTCGACGGTCAGGACCGCCTGAGGGGCTGAGACGGCCGGGGACGGGGGTTGACGCCGTGTGCCCGGCCCACGCTCGCTACCACCCTTATCACGACGTTCGCGTCGTGCTTGCCGCGGTGCGTGAGCACGCAGTCCCGTTCGACCAGGCGTGGCCGGCGGTCCTCGCCGGCGCGGTCTTCCCCGTGTACTCCAGCGACCGCATCGCGTGGGAGGTCGCGTTCGCCAGCACCGAGGGCGAGTGGCGTGTCGCATACGAGCGGGAGCCGTCGCGCCGCGGTGCAGCGATCTCGGCGCTGCTCGCAGTGCTCGACGAGCAGGCGCCCGCGCGGCTAGACCGGCCGCGGCGTGACCGTCGAGCGCCGGACCGGGTTGACCGCCGTCCGTCACGCCGTCGCTTCGTCTGAAACGTCCGCCGGAGACCTTCGGGGAGGGCCGGCCCGGGGTCTCCCGTAGTGATGGCGGTCGCGACGCGGGCCGCACGGTTGCGGTGGCCCGGCGGGAACGCTCGGGCGGCGTGACGGTCTCCTGTCCGGCACGCTCGAGCTGCTCCCTGAGCTTCGCCAGCGCCGCGTGCGTCTGCCGTGAGAGATGACGTTCCGAGATGCCGAGCTCCTGGGCAACCTGGCTGCGGCTCCTATCGCGTACGGACCTGAGGTAGACGATCTGACGCTCACGCTCGTCGAGCACCTCGAAAGCGCTCGCCAGAGCCAATCGCTCGTTGCTCACGTCGAGGGCGTCACGCGCCCACTCTCCGAGCGATGCGTCGTCTTGCGTTCCGTCCGGGCGCCCGGCGGCGAGCGCCCGCTCGACGTCCTCCTTGTCGACTCAGAGCTCGCGAGCCACTTCTGCCGAGGTTGGCGGCCGCTGCAGGGAGGCCGCCAGTTCGGCCTCGCATTGGATCGCTCGGGTCCTGAGCTCTTGGGTCGGCCGCGGCATCCTGACCGATGCGTCCGGTCCCGCAGATGCCGCTTGATCTCGCCGACGATGTTCGGCACCGCGAACGCCGCGAGCTCTCCCCCGCGTTTGAGGTCGAAGCGGTCAATCGCGTTGATGAGCCCGATGCAGCCGGCCTGAAAGAGGTCGTCGTAGTCCTCGCTGCGCTCGTAGCGGTGCGCGAAGCTCTCGACGAGGGGGAGGTAGAGCTCGATCAGCCGATCCCGCGCGGTGATATCGCCGCCTTCCAGATAGGCGTGGAGCAGAGCCGCTGTAGCCGTTGCGTTATCGCCCCGGTTCGGCTTGCCGCCTGCGTTTTCCATTGTCCTTTGCGTCGCCACGCCTCGCTGATACCACGCGGGCCTCATGCAGTACCAGGTGTCGAAAAGGCCCGCTTTCGTCGCTTCAGTTGGCCGCTCCGAGAACCGCGGGGGTACCTAATAGGTGGGTTTCGACTCGCAGTATGTCTCCTAATCTCTCACCCTCAAGCCGAGCTGCACGTGGAGTTGCACGTCGCCGCCGTCGATTCAGCATGCCGCGGATCGATCCGGCGACCGTCACGCCCACGTTGCCACGTCCCCTCGCAGGCACATTGGCCGCGGCGCTTCTGTTGTGTTTGCCCGGGACGAGCCTTGCAGCTGGTCGACCGGATGTGGGTGAACCGCCAGCGCAGGCCAGCGGCGGTAACGAGCAAGTCCGCTCATCGGGCGGTCTGCTCGCTCGTGGCGCGGGCTATGCCGTCGACGGCGGCTCGACGCGCGTACGACAGCTCCAGCGCGCTCTGCGCAATGGGGCCTACGCGCCCGGCCCGGTCGACGGCCTCTATGGTCCGCTGACGGAAGAGGCGGTTCGGCGCTTCCAGCTGGCGCATGGCCTGACGACCGACGGCGTCGTCGGCCCGCAGACTGGAGCGGCGCTTCGCAACGCCTCCCTTGGGCAGCGTCGGGCCCCACTTGCCATACGTCCAGGGGCCGGCTACCGGACTCCGGGCGGCTCAGCGCGCGTTCTCGAGGTACAGCGGATGCTGACGAGCCTCCGCTACGAAACCGGTCCTGTCGACGGACTCTTCGGGCCGCGAACCCAGGCCGCCGTCCAGTGGTTCCAGGTGAAGCGCGGCTCACGTCCGACCGGGATCGTCGATCGGGCGACGCTGCGCGCCCTCGGCCGCGGCTCGCCAGGGATCGACCGTGCGTCGACGTCCTCGGAGCTCGAAGTCCCGCCTCCGCCGGCGGCCGGCTGGCACGGGCGTCCCATCCGCAACCCCCACAAGCCCATGAGCCTTTCAGCGCTGGGCCTTGCCAGCCGCGCGAACGGACGCACCCGTCCGCTGCAGCTCGGCGCCGGCTATCGAAGCGCGGTCGGATCACCGCGGGTGCGGCGGGTGCAGCGCGGTCTGCGCCGGCTCGGATATCGGCCCGGTCCCGTCGACGGCCTCTTCGGCTCGCGGACCAAAGCGGCAGTCCAGTGGTTCCAGATGAAGCACGGGCTTCGCCCGCGCGGGACCGTCGATGCGGTGACCTTGGGATACCTGCGCGCCCTTACTTCGCGGGGTGGGCCGGCCCAATCCGCCCGGAAGCAGGCGACCGCTCCGGTTCTGCCTTCACTTGCCGTACGGGCGCCTCGCGCAACAGCGCAGCCGAGTCTGGGCACGCTGCGGAACGCGGAGGAGCGCGGCGCCGGGGTTAGCCCCCTGCTGATCGTCCTGGTTGCAGCTCTTGGCGTGGCTGCTCTTTCGCTTCTGACCCTGAGGAGGATTGGCCCCCGGCGACCGAAGCGGAGGATTGGCCCCCGGCGACCGAAGCGGGTTCCTCCACCCGATTCGACGCCACCGGCGACGCCCCCGTCCACCACCCCGCATGCTGGGGCAGGCGACGGTGCGTCGCCTGCCCCGGCGCCACCGACGGCACGGACGCCTGCCCCGGCGTCACCGGCGGCCGGGCAGCGGCGCTCGCCGCGCGTGGTTGGCTACGCGAGCGCGGCGGACGGGGCTGAGCTCGAGCGTCAGGCAGCGGCCATCGAAAGAGCCTGCCGCGAGCGCGAGTGGACGCTTGCGTGCGTGATCCGGGAGAACGGATCGGCCAATGGAGATGGGCGCAAGAGGCCGGGGCTGGCCCATGCCGTCAAGCAGGTCCGCGAGGGACTCGCCGGGAGACTTGTCGTCGACAGCCTCGATCACCTCGGGCACTCGCAGGATGAGGTCCGGGCGCAGCTCGAGCGGTGTGCAGGTGACGGCATCAACTTGGTCGCGCTCGACGGAGGTAGAAACGGGACGCGGAAGCGCCGTCGACGCGAGCGGGCGCGCGCGTGACGGTCGACCCGCAACTCAGGCCGACCGCTTTGAGCCTTTTCTCCGGCGCCAATGGGAACGGATTCCACAAGCGATCCGTGCGGCAACTCCGTGTCGAATTGCTGGGGGGATTCCGAGTCGAGCGAGCCGGAATAGCGCGCCCGGCGTCTGGCTGGCAGCGCCGCACCGCGAAAACGTTGACGAAGCTCCTGGCGACACACCCCTGTCACCGCCTGCATCGGGAGCAGGTTCTGGAGATCCTCTGGCCCGATGTCGAGCTCGAGTCGGCGCTCAACAGCTTTGGCAAAGCGCTGCACGCGGCTCGCCGCGCACTCGAGCCGGAGCTGCTGCCGCGCGAAAGCTCTGCCTACCTGCCGCTCACGGACTCGATGGTCGCGCTGGACACGCAGCGCGTCTGGATCGACGCGGATCACTTCGAGCACCTGGCGGAGAGTGCGCTTCGGCGGCGGGATGTCGCCGCCTATGAGTCTGCGCTCGCGGCGTATGGGGGCGAGCTCCTTCCAGAGGATCGGTACGAGGATTGGTGCGCGGAGCGCCGTGACCACCTGGCGGCCGTGCACATCCAGCTGCTGCTGGCCCTGGCGGAGGCTCATCAAGAGCGGGGCGCTCCCAGCGTGTCGGCTGCACGCCTGCGCGAGGTGCTTCAGCACGACCCGACGAGGGAAGACGCGCATCGCCGCCTCATGGCCCTGTACGCCTCACTGGGAGCGCGCGACCAGGCGATGCGCCAGTTCCAGATCTGCGAGGACGCGCTGAAACGCGAACTCGACCTCGCGCCGGAGCAGTCGACCGTTGAGCTCTACCGCGAGATTCAGGCAGACCGAATTCCGAGGCGGGTTCCCACTCAGGAGCCCGATCCAGGACGGGTGAGGTCTGTTCACCGGCCGGCCGCGGAGCAGCGCGTGTCGCTTGCCGGCCGTGATTCCGTTCTTCGTCAGCTGGGCGATGAGCTCGCGCGAGCCGAGCAGGGGCAGGGCCGCATGATCGTGGTGGCCGGGGAGGCCGGGGTCGGAAAGACGCGGCTCGTGGAGGAGCTCGCGGCCGAGGCCCGGCGACGCGGCGCCGCCGTCCTCTCGGGCGGCAGCGGGGCACACGCAAATCATCTTGCGTACGGCCCGTTCGCAGTAGCGCTGGAGGGATACGTGGCCAGCCGTCCAGATGCCGAGCGCAGCGACCTGGCGCGCCGCTTCCCGCCGCTCGTGCACTTCGTGCCCTCACTCGGGATCGGCGCCGCGAACCAGCCGTTGACAGACCGCTCCGCCGATGAGCTCTACCTCGCTCCGGCCATCGTGCGGCTGTTGACCGACCTAGCCCGGGTCCAACCCGTCCTTCTCGTCCTTGGTGACCTGCACGATCTCCATCCCTCGAGCCTCAACCTCCTGGAGTACCTCGCGCAGCTCGCTACCCAGCGCCGATGGCTGATCGTCGGAACGCGCCGCGAGGAGCGACTCGAGGAAGGGCCCGAGCTCTCGCACATGGTTGACAGCACGGAGCGGGACGGACTGTGCCTGAAGGTCGAGCTGCAGCCTCTCGACCGTGCTGAGTGCGGCCAGCTCGTGCGGTCATTGCTTCCAGGCGGTCGCGTGGGCGACGCATTCGTGGACCACGTCTATGCGAGGTCGTTGGGGAACCCGCTTTTCGTCGAGGAGCTCCTGAGCGAGATGCGCGCGCGGGGCGAGCTGATCCTCACGAAGGACTCCTGGCGGGCAGCTGCCTCGCCGGGCGCGTGGGTGCCGGCGCGCGTGCGCGCGCTGGTTGCGCTGCGGATGGCTCCGATGGCGGAAAGTGTGCGCCGTGTCCTGACGCTGGCCGCCGCCAACGGGATGGAGATCTCGCTGAGCGACCTCCGGACCGGTGGGGCAGCACTCCACCCTCCGGTATCCGACGTGGCGCTCTTCAACGCCCTCGATCGCGCACTCGCGATTCGCATCTTGGAGGAGCGGAATGACTCCTACGCATTTCGTCATCCGCTCGTTCGATTGGCGCTCTATGAAGATCTGTCGAAGCATCGCCGCGACGAGCTGCACGCGGCACTGGACCGCGGCCGGGCCGCACGGCCGGTGAGCGCTGACAATCGGCGATGGCTGCAGCCGCTGTCGTAGGGAGAGAGCTGGAAGAGCGCCGACAGTGACCGCTCGTGGCGCTTCGATGAGCTCGGAGCCCGCGGGCTCGTTTTCGGTCACGGTCCCGGCCCACGGCGACGAAACCCTGCTGAAGGCCACTCTCGCCGGCCTCGTGACGGGTGACGAGTTGCCGTCCGAGGTACTCGTGGTCGTCGGTGCCGACGACCCGATGACGCTCGACGCGGCGCGACGCGCTGCCCGTCGCCACCCGCAGCTCGTCGAGGTGGTGGACGAGGTCGCCGTCTCCGACGTGATCACCGGCGAGGCGTCCTATGGGCACCGGCAGGGGCGCTCGAGCCAGGAACGCCTCGCATCGCGGGGCGCGAAGGAGTCGTGGCTTGCGCTGTGTACTGCGGCGATGGTCTGGTGGCCCGCCCGCGCTTCGCCAACCGTGACACGGAGCATGGCCGCGGCCTGGCGCCTTTCAGCGCGAGTGAGGGATCTGACCCTCGTCGGCCTTCCGGCGTTTGTCGCGGCCGCGGCCGTCGTGGCTGCGATGCTGCGGGCCGGCTCGCTTGGCTACCTTCCGTTCGCCGCTATTTCCTTCGGGTTGGCGGCGCTCGCCTGGAAGGCCTGCGTGCGGATGGCGCACGCCTGGCGTGCGCCGAGCTCGCTTGCGCAGCCTGACCGGATCGACGACCACGTCGACAGCGCGGCCTCGTTCTCGGTGACGGTCCCCGCCCATCGCGACGAGGCGGTGCTGGATGCGACGGTGTCGGAGTTCGCGACGGACGATGACCAGCCCTTCGAGGTCGTCCTCGTCGTCGACACCGACGATCCCGTCACGCGCGAGGTCGCCGTACGGGTCGCCGATCGCCACCGACACCTCGTCAAGGTTGCCGTTGATGGCGCACTCGTCAACCTGATGGCCGGCGAGCCATCTGCCGCGCCCGAGTGGCCGGCGATTACCGTGCCCGCGCGCGTTGCCGACGCCGGGCGTGCCGCCGGCCAAGCGGCGAAGCAGGTGGTGGGGCACATTGCGGGTCGACTGCCGTACCGGGCACTCGGCCGCCTGCTGGCGTTCGTCGCTGCGGCGACCGCGGTGGCGGTGGCGGTTAGCAGCGGCTCGCCTCTCTACCTCCTCTACGTCGGCGTCTCCTTCGTGCTGGCGGCGATCGCCGGAACCACCCTCGTCTGGATGGTGAACGCTTGGCGGACCCCGGCTGCGCTCCGCGAGAGTGGTCTGAGCGGCGCGGATCTCGCGCCCGCGCACTCGTTCTCGTTGATAGTTCCCGCCCGCCACGAGGAGCCGGTGCTGGAGGTGACGCTCACGCGCCTCATGACGAGCGACCATCCGGCCTTCGAGGTGATCGTGGTCGTCGGAGACGACGACCCCGGGACGCGCGAGGTGGCCGAACGGGTGGCGGACCGCCACCCCGAACGCCTGACGGTCGTGGTCGACGAGAGCCGGCCGAAGAGCAAGCCGAAGGCGCTCAATGCGGCGCTCCCGCATTGCTCGGGCGCGATTACGGGCGTGTTCGACGCCGAGGACGACGTGCACCCGGCGCTCCTCGAGCGAGTCGACCAGTGCTTCCAGAAGACGCGTGCGGACGTCGTGCAGGCGGGCGTCCAGCTGATGAATTTTCGCTCCAGCTGGCTCACCGTCCGGAACGTCCTCGAGTACTACTTCTGGTTCCGGAGCAGGCTTCACTTCCACGCTCGCCAGGGCTTCATTCCGCTGGGCGGGAACACCGTCTTCATCCGCACGGAAGTGCTCCGGGCCGTGTCGGGTTGGGACCCGGAGTGCCTGGCGGAGGACTGCGAGCTGGGCGTGCGGCTGAGTGCACTCGGGGCACAGACAGCCGTCTTCTACGAGCCGGAGCTCGTAACGCGTGAGGAGTGCCCGCCGACACTTGGCGCCTTTGCGCGCCAGCGGACCCGCTGGAACCAGGGATACCTCCAGACCCTGTCGAAGAGCTATTGGCGCCGGTTGCCGCTCCGGCAGCGCGCGCTCGGCGCCTACACCTTGGCGATGCCGTACCTGATGGCCGTCGTCTGGCTGACGATCCCGGTCGCCATAGCAACCGCGCTCTTCGTCAAGGCGCCGGTGCCGATCACGCTCGTCTCCTTCCTGCCGGCGCTCCCGCTGCTCTCGATGCTCGCTGTGGAGGTCGCCGGCCTGAACGACTTCTGCCGAACCTACGGCAAGCGCGCGTCGGCACGCGACTACGGGCGCCTCGTGCTGGGAGTGGTGCTCTATCAAGCGGTGCTCGCCTTCGGGGCCATTCGCGCTGTCGCCCGCGAGCTGCGCGGGGATCGAGGCTGGGAGAAGACGGCGCATATGGGTCTTCACCTCTCACAGGAAGCTGTGGCTCGTGAGCGAAGCAATGGATCGCCACGCGCGCCGGCGCCGCAGGCGAGACCTTCTCGGAAAGCCGGGGCCGGCTGTCCCGTCCTCGAGCGATCCGGGGTGGCGCTCGCGGTGAGCGAGGAGCCCCCACCGGTAGCCGGCAACGGCAACGGCTCGGCCCGCCACATGGATGACCTGTTTGGAGTCGTCCATGACGAACCACTATGGGCGCGGCTCGGCCCGGCCTCGACGAACGGCGCGGCCTCGCTCCCTCCGGCGCATGGGCTCGGCGTGGCCGGAGGCGGAGGGAGTCGGCTTGGAGAGGTTCCAGGCCTACTGAGGAAGGCGCTCGCTTCTCGCGCCGACCTCCTAATCCTGCTCGCGCTGCTCGCCGGCATCGGGCTCGTGCAGGCAACGAACATGCTGCACTGGCCGAACACGCAGTTCGACGAAGGCACCTACGTCGCCAACGCGTGGGCGGTGGAGCACGGAGCCCTCGCCCCTTACACCTACAGCTACGGCCATCCGCCGCTCGCCTGGCTGCTCATCTCGCTCTGGACATGGGCACACGGGCTCGTCTCGGACGGAAGCTACTCGCTCGACACCGGGCGCGAGCTCATGTTCGTGGTCACCATGGTCAGCTGCTCGCTCGTCTTCATCCTTGCCCGTCGGCTCGACATCGGGCGGGCGTTCGCGGCCGCGGCGGTGCTGCTATTCGCTCTGTCCCCGGTGGCCCTCTACTTCCACCGGGCGGTCCTGTTGGACAACATCGCAATCGCCTGCGCGCTCGCCGCGTTCGTCCTCGCTCTGACGCCCCGACGCCGTCTCTGGGCCTTCGCCGGAAGCGGCGCATGCTTCGCGCTGAGCGTGCTGTCGAAGGAGACGATCCTCGTCCTCCTGCCGGCGCTGTTGCTCGCTGCGGCCCGGAACGCCGATCAGCGCACGCGCCGTTACTGCCTGACGCTCTTCGGCTCCTTCTTCGCATTGATCGCACTCACGTATCCGCTCTACGCGACCTTGAAGGGCGAGCTGCTGCCGGGCGAGGGGCACGTGAGCCTCCTGGGCTACACGATCGTTCAGCTCTTCACCCGCAAAGCGACGGGGAGCCTCTTCGACCCCGAGAGCGAGACGCACGCGATCGTGAACGCCTGGCTCCAGCTCGACCCGTGGCTGCTCGGAGCCGCGCTCGTCCTCGCGCCGATCGCACTGGCCCGTCGGGGCACCCGCGCCGTGGCACTCGCATTTGTCATCCAGGTCGTGATGGTTCTCCGGCCGGGCTACCTGCCGAACATGTACGTGCTCGGCCTGTTGCCCTTCGCGGCCCTGATCGTGGCGGGAGCGAGCGACGCGCTCTGGCGAAAGTCGCGAGCGGCGTCGTTTGCAGCGCGTGCGTGGTTGGCGCGCGCGGCGCTCGCTGCCCTGGCACTCGTCATGGTGCTCGTTGTGGCTCCGCGCTGGATCGAGAGAGACCGTGAGGCAACGACCGTCAGGCAGGATGGCTTGCGGCGGACTGCGGAGCGCTGGCTCGTCGAAAACGTCGGGCACGACAAGCGTCTGATCGTCGGCGACGAGTTCTGGATCTACCTCATAGAGCACGGCTTCGACCAGCAACCGGTCCGCGGCGGGTCCTACTCGCGGACCGTTGTCGTGTACTGGCCGCTCGACTACGACCCCGCGGTCAGGCGCCGGTTCCCCGGTGGATGGCGGGACTTCGACTACGTGGTGTCGACGGAGGCGGTCCGCTCCACCACGGAACAGACCCCTACAACCGCCCGCGCACTTGAGCACTCGCGTGTGGTCGCCCAGTTTGGCGAAGGCGCCCAGCGCATCGAGGTCCGCGCGATCGCTCGGGCGGGGCCCTCCGGATAGCCGGCCGTGGCCCTTCTCCTGGCGCTGGCGCTCGCTCTGATCGCAACCTGTGCCGCGTGCGGCGAGGACTATCCCGGCCTGCATGTGGCCGACAACCGGCTCGTGGACCGAGACGACCGGCCCCTCCGTCTGCTCGGGGTAAACCGCTCTGGCGGCGAGTACGCCTGCGTCGGTGGGCACGGGTTCTTCGCCGGCCCCACCGGCAGGCGGGCCGTCGCCGCCATGGCGGCCTGGCGGGTTAACGCCGTGCGCGTTCCGCTGAACGAGCACTGCTGGTTGGGCATCAACGGTGCTCCCAGCGACTACAGCCGAGCCCGCTACCGCAAGGCGATCAGGGCCTACGTGGCTCGCCTGCACAGGGCGGGGCTCTACGTGGTTCTGGATCTGCACTGGAGCGCGCCCGGCGACGCTCAGGCCGGCAGGCAACAGCGGATGGCGGACCTCGACCACGCGCCGGCTTTCTGGTCTTCGGTTGCGCGGGTGTTCAAGGACGATTCCGCGATCGTCTTCGACCTTTACAACGAGCCGCATTACATCGGCTGGAAATGCTGGCGCGACGGCTGCATGCTGCCCGACGGCTGGCGCGCCGCCGGCATGCAGACGCTCGTCGATGCGGTGCGCTCGAGTGGTGCCGAGCAACCGATCATCGCGACCGGCATACGCTGGGGAACCGACCTCTCATCCTGGCTCGAGTACCGGCCTGACGATCCGGCCGACCAGCTCGTGGCGGGGCTCCACATCTATGACTTTGCGTCGTGCACGTCGCTGGGCTGCTGGCGACGGACGGTGGAGCCGGTCGCGCGCGAGGCGCCGGTCGTGGTGTCGGAGGTCGGCGAGAGGGAGTGCTCCGGGGCCTTCCTGGATCGCTTCATGAGCTGGGCCGACTCCGCTGAGGTGTCCTACCTCGCTTGGAGTTGGAACCCGTCCGGCTGCGCCGCTCCTGCTCTGATCGAATCCTGGGAGGGGCGGCCGACGCCGCCGGGCGAACGGCTCCGCGAGCGATTGCTCGCCCTCAAACCGATGAAGTTGCGGTAGCTCGCGACTTTGGAACCGCCCTGGAAGAAGGCCTGACCAGGATGGTGGCGCCGTCGACCACGAGCAAGCAAGGGGTTCGACAATGCGTTGCCCGCAATGCGGCGCCGAGACACCGAACGAGGAGTGGAACTGCGTCGCCTGCCGCATGAACGTCTACTGGGCGAGCCAGCACTTCGAGGATCTCGCCGGGTTACGGAAGCACCAGGGCCTGCCGGTCAGCGCGCCAACACCGCCCTTCTTGGTCCAGGTCCACGAGGCGGCGATGGGAGAGCGTGCCGAGCGAGGCGGGCGAGTCGAGCACAAGGTGCGCCAGATCGCCCGGCGCGCGATGCGCCGGCAGGCGGAAGCCGCTACGGCAGCGCCCCCTGACCTTCCCGCCTAAACGGAATGAACGTGGAATTCCCCTGGAAGACCGTGCCTTGACCATAGGTTGACGTGACTGTCACGGGGGTCAGCGAGCGGACGGGTCGGTTCGATCGGAAGGTTCCAGACGCACCGGGCATTGCCTGCAGCGTCGGCATCATGGCCTACAACGAGGAGGCCAACATCGCCGATGCCATCGACGCCATCCTCGGCCAGACGCTCGGCTCGGGCCACATCGCGGAGGTCATCGTGGTGGCGAGTGGGTGCGAGGACCGCACGGTTCCGATCGTCAGCGACATCGCCCACCGCGACCCGCGCGTCTGGCTGATCGAGCAGGAGCGTCGCGAGGGGAAGGCATCGGCCATCAACCTCTTCATCAGCGCCGCGACGTCTCCTGTCCTGCTCATGGTGAGCGCCGACGTGCTCGTCGAGGATGGCACGATCGACGCACTCTTGCGCCACTTCGAGGATCCGGGCGTGGGAATGGTGGGCGGGCATCCGATCCCGGTGAACGGCGAGGAGACGTTTCTGGGCCACGCAGTCCACCTGCAGTGGCGTCTGCATGACCGAATCGCCCGCGAGGCGCCGAAGCTGGGCGAGATCGTCGCCTTCCGCAACGTCGTGCCGAGCATCCCAAACGACACGGCGGTGGACGAGATCTCGATCCAGGCACTCGTCACGCAGCTCGGGTACCGGCTCGTGTATGAGCCGGAGGCGATCGTCTACAACCGCGGCCCGACGACGGTGCGCGACTGGCTGCGTCAGCGACGTCGCATCCACGCGGGACATCTGCGGATCGTCGAGCAGCAGGGCTACTCGGCGTCGACGATGAGCTCCTCGCGGGTGCTCCGTGCCCTTGCGGGGTCGGGCTCCTTCAGGAATCCGCGCGCTCTCGCGTGGAGCATCGGCACCGTCGGGCTGGAAGCCACCGCCCGGGCGCTGGGTCGCTATGACGTGACGCGCCGGCGACCGCAGCACGTCTGGGAGATGTGCCCGACGACCAAGCTGCACGTAGCTGAAGGGAGTTCCGAGAGCCAGCACAACGTGCTCGTCTTCCACATCTCGGGCTTCCACCGCCAGCAGCTCCAGCTTGGCGCCCATGCCAGTCGCCAGCTGACCCAGCGGGTGCGCGATCACATCAAACGAGCGGTCGGGTCGAAGGCAACCGTCTCCATCGGACGCAGCGGGACGATCGTCGCGCTCGTCGATGGCGACCGCGAAGCAGCAGAGCGGACGGCCGCTGAGCTCGTAAAGGAGCTCGAGGCCACTCCGCTGCCGCTGAACGGTCACGGCGCCACCACCACGGTCAGCCTCGCCTGCGCGATCATCGCGTTCCCCGCGGAGGGGCTGCCGCTTGCGGAGTCGATACGGGTGCCGATGCTCGAACCCGAGCCCGCCGCGGCGGTGGCGACCTAGTGGAGCGCTTCGGGATGTTGCCCGCCAGACGGCGACTGGAGACATCGGAGCAGCTGGCGCTGCTCGTGGACGAGCTGCTCGGGGCGCTCGACGACACGGCGCGGCTCGCGGCCGAGCTGTGCGTCGACTGGCACTGGCAGGTGCAGCTGGCCTATCTGCGCGATCTACAGCGGCTGGGCCGCGAGACGCTGGCCGCCGCCGACGAGCCCCGCACCAACGCTCTCCCCGGACGCAGCATCCCCGCCCCGCTGTGCGCGCGCGGTAGGTCGTACGGGGCGGGCGCTGCGTGGAGATTCCGAGCGAGCGTTCGAAGAAGGGGCGCGAGGAGGTGTGCTCGCAATGGGCATGACGAAGGTCCTGCCTGAGATTCCGGTGCTGAAAGCGTCGTACGCGACGGGCCGCATGATCAGGTTGCCGGCCAACATCACCGTGAGCGTCAGCTATCGCTGCAACTCACGCTGCAAGACATGCAACGTCTGGCTTCTTCCGAACGACGATCTCACGCTTCCCGAGTGGGACCGCGTCTTTGCATCACTCGGAAAGTCGCCGTATTGGTTCACCTTCAGCGGCGGCGAACCGACATTGCGCAAGGACCTGCCGGACATGGTGGCGAGCGCCTATCGGCACTGCCGCCCCGGCATCATCAATATCCCGACGAACGGCATCCAGCACAAGGTCATTCCGGATCGCATCGCGGCCGTGCTGGAGGCGGCGCCGAAGGCCGAGGTGATCATCAACCTGTCGCTCGACGGCGTCGGGGAGAAGCACGACCAAGTTCGCGGAGTCCGCAGCAACTGGACGCACGCGATGAAGACGTATGCCGGCCTCAAGAAGCTCAAGGAGCGGTACGCGAATCTGACGGTCGGGATTCACACCGTCATATCGAACTTCAACGTCGACTCGTTTCCCGAGCTGTGCGAGTACGTCCAGCGCGAGCTCAAGCCCGACTCGTACATCACCGAGATCGCGGAGGAACGCGTCGAGCTCGACACAGTGGGACTCGGCATCACGCCGACTGCCGAGAAGTACACGGTCGCCATAGACACGCTCCTCGAGAGCATGCGCGACCAGAAGCTCACGGGTGTCGCGGAGGTGACGCAGGCCTTCCGGCGCGAGTACTACGAGATCGTCAAGCGGACGCTGCGGGAACACCGGCAGGTCATTCCGTGCATGGCGGGCGTGGCCTCGGCGCAGATCGCGCCCAACGGAGACGTCTGGACGTGCTGCATCCGGGCGCAGTCCATGGGCAACCTGCGCGAGCACGATTACGACTTCGGCTCCGTCTGGCGAACCGGAAAAGCGGACCAGCTGAGGCGCAGCATCAAGGCGGGCGAGTGCTACTGCCCGCTGGCCAACGCTGCGTACACCAACATGCTCACGCACGCGCCGACCGTGACAAAGGTCGCAGCGAAGGTAGGCCGTTCGCGCATCCGGGCGGGTGCGGAGTCGTTGAAGGACTCGGTGAAGCCGCGGGCGGCATGACGGTCCTTGTAACGGGTGCTACCGGGTTCCTGGGTACGAGCCTCGTGCGTCGCCTGCTCTCGGATCGCGCGCGGGTGCGCGTGCTCGCGCGTTCGCCGGCGAAGGCGGAGTCGCTGCAAGATCGAGGGGCGGACGTCGTCGTCGGCGACATCACGGACAGGTCTGCTGTCGCCGCGGCGGCCGACGGCGCGACGGTGGTCTACCACCTCGCGGGCCGGCTGTTCGCCCCGGGCATACCCGCGACGGAGTACTACAGGACGCACGTTGAGGGCACGGAGCTCCTGCTTGCCCGCTGCCAGGAGGAGTCGGCCCTCGAGCGGTTCGTGCACTGCAGCACGACAGGCGTGCTTGGAGTTACCGGGGACCGGCCGGTCGACGAGACTGCGCCGTGCCGGCCCACGAACGCCTACGAGGCGACCAAGGCGGAAGCCGAGCTGGTGGTCCGCGAACACTCGCGAGACGGCTTCCCGGCCGTCATCGCCAGGCCCGGGCTCGTCTACGGGCCGGGCGATCTGCATCTGCTGCCCTTCTTCCGGGCGGTCCTTCGCCGCCAGTTCCGGCCCATCGGCCGCCGGACGGTCTGGCTCCACCCGATCTACATCGACGACATGGTGGAGGCACTCGTGCGCTGCGGGGAGAGCGCCGAGGCGGTCGGCGAGTGCTTCCACTTGGCCGGACGCGAGCCGGTGCCACTGGCCGGCCTGGCGGATGCGATCGCTCGCGCGGGAGGCACCCGCATGTCACGCGGGTACATCCCGCTTCCGGCCGCTCGGGCCCTGGCGGTCGTCGGGGACCGGCTCCCGTCCAACCTGCGACAGTCGGCTCCGCTGACTCGCGGCCGCGTGGACTTCCTCACGCACAGCCGCATCTATGACGTGACGAAGGCCCAGCAGCAGCTCGGCTTCGCCGCAGCGACCGACCTGCCCGCCGGGGCTGCGCACAGCGTGGAGTGGTACCGCGGGGAGGGGTACGTCTGATGCGGGTCCGAGATCACATTGCGCTCTCGACGGCGGGGGCCGCGCTGCTCCATCAGTGGCTTCGCCAAGGCGCTGTGAGGCTCTGGGCGGGAAGCGTCCTCATCGACCTCGACCACTACCTCTGGTTCTGCCTCAGGCAGCGTAGCTGTAGCCCGCTGGCGGCGATGCGTTTCTTCAACGAGGCGGACCCACCGCAGCACGCAGGAACCCGGGTACTGCACACTCCCGTCGCTCCGCTGGCACTGCTCCTCGCGAGCACTCGACAACGAGCACTGCTGCCGGTTGCGCTCGGGATGGCCCTGCATCTGGCGCTCGATCTCCGCCACGAGCTGCGCATGGATGAGGCGAGAGCCGCGGCAATCAAGCGTGACGACTTCTCCTGCCGGGCATGCGGAACACGCGCGTCGCACGTCGGCACGCACCTCCGGCGACAGCCGTGGCTGCTGCCGTCCTACGACGCGCAGAACCTGGTCGCTCTGTGCGCCCCGTGCCACGAGGCCACACACGAGCGGGAGAGAGGGGCCGGCGCGTGGAGGTAGCCTCGGCGCCTCGCGTCACCGCTGCGCGGGCGTTCCCCGTGGTTCTGCGTGTGGCAGGTGGTCTCTGCGTGGGGGCGGTTCTGCTCGTCGCGTTCCTTCAGCTGGTGAACGTGAGTGCGGTCCTCGCGCGTCTGGAGCATCTCAACGTGGCGCTCGCGCTCCTATGTGGAGTCCCCTTCCTGGGGGCGTACGTGGTGCGTGCCATGCGCTGGCGGGTTCTCCTGAGACCGTACGAGGTCAGCATCGCGAGGGCAGCCGCGATCTATCAGGTGGCCACCTTCATCAACTGGCTGCTGCCGATTCGCGGCGGCGAGCTCGCCAAGCCCCTGCTGCTACGCCGCACGAACGGGATTCCAGTCAGCCGGTCGCTGGCGACCGTCAGCATGGACAAGGCGATGGACCTCCTGCCGGCCGTGGCGCTCGTCGCCCTGTTGCCGTTCGCAGGCCTGCACCTCGGGCATCTCCTGTGGCTGTTGCTGCTCCTGGCGCTGCTAGCAGTCGCGCTTGCCTGGGTGGCTCTCGCTCTCGTGGCATGGAGGCGGGAACGGGCGCTGTCGGTCCTGACGCGCCCGCTCGCCAAGGTGCTGCCGGAGGCAGCGCGCGAACGTGTCGAGCCGTTCATCACGCAGTTCGTCGACACCCTGCTGGCGCTCATCCGGAAACCGCGCGTCATGTTCGTCGCCGCGGCGTACACCGCGGCGGCCGTCGCCCTCGACGCGCTGTTCTGCCTCTTGGCCTTCAGGGCCGTCGGCGTATCGGTGACGCTGCCCGTCGTGCTGTTTGGATACACGTTCTTCAACCTGGCGTTCATCCTGCCGACCCCGCCCGGCCAGGTGGGCAGCAACGAGCTCGTCGGACTGCTGCTCTTCTCCGGCGTCCTTGGAGTCGAGAGCTCGGGAGTCGGCGCGATGTTCCTTTTCTCGCACCCCTGGACGGCGGTGCTCATGACGCTCAGCGGACTGTTCTGCCTGAGTGCGATGGGGCTGACCCTGCGCCGCACCTTGCGAGAGGCCGCGGCTCCGGCCGAGGGGGCGGCCGTATGACCACGCTCGTAACGGGCGCAGGCGGATTCCTCGGGAGGCACCTCACCGAGCTGCTCGTGGAGGCCGGCGAACGCCCTCGCGTGCTCCTGCGCCCCGGCGAGAGCGTCGGTGCCCGCGCGGAATCCGACGTCGACATGCACCGGGGCGAGCTCACTGACCGCACGGCGCTCGAAGCGGCCTTGAGCGACGTGGATCGCGTGCTTCACTGCGCGGCGCGCACCGGTCCGTGGGGCCCCGCGAGGGAATACGAGCGGACGAACGTAGAGGCGCTCGAGACGCTGGTGCGGATGGCTCTCGCAGCCTGCGTTCGACGCCTCGTACACGTCAGCTCGATCACCGTGCACGGGAACGATGTGCGCCGCTGGGCCGACGAGAGCACCCCGTTCCGGGAGGAGCCCAATCCGTACAGCCGCTCGAAGGTCGCGGGCGAGCGGCTGCTGGAGCGCATGATTCACGAGGAGGGCGCACCGGTGACGATCGTGCGACCTGGATGGATCTACGGTCCGCGGGACAGGGCGAGCTTCGCGCGCGTAGCCCGCATGATCGAGACGGGCCGGATGACCGTGGTCGGCGACGGTGACAACCGCCTGCCGCTGATCTACGTCCGCGACGCGGCGCGCGGGGTCCTGCTCGCGGGCGAGGCGCCGCGGGCGACCGGCAGGTCGTACCTGCTCGTTAACGACGAGCCGGTGACGCAGCGGGACTTCATCGGAGCCATCGCCGCAGAGCTGGATGCGCCGATACCCACGCGCCGGGTGCCTTACGGCCTCGCCCTGAAGCTGGCCGCCGCTGCTGAGGCGCTGGCGCGGCTGGGCGGCGGCCGACGGCCTCCGCCGGTGATGCGCTACGGCATCCAGCTGCTGGGCGGCGACAACCGCTTCATCATCACGCGCGCGCGCGACGAGCTGGGCTTCGAGCCGCTGGTCGATCTCGCCGACGGCGTGAAATCCAGCGTCGAGTGGTATCGCAGCAGCCACGAGGAGGCCGGGGCGGCCATGGTGCCCGCGTGAGCGAGATCCTCGTTACGGGCGGCAACGGGTTCGTGGGGCGGCACGTCGTCTCGGCGCTGCTGGCCCGGGGCGACAGCGTTCGCGTGCTCGCTCTGCCCGCCGAGGAGACGAGCGCGCTCGAGGAGTGCGGCGTCGCGGTCCACCGCGGAGATATTCGGTGGCCGGGCGACCTCGCCGCGCCCATGTACGGGGTGGACGGGGTGATCCACCTCGCCGCCATGATGGACGTCTGGCGTCCCATGGAGGACTACCACGCGGTCAACGTGACGGGCACCCAGAACGTCTGCCGCGCGGCGCTCGCCGCGGGCGTCGGTCGTCTCGTCCACATGAGCTCGTCGAGCGTCTATGGCATGGCTCTGGACAGGCCCGCCGATGAAAGCTTTCAGCTGTCGCCGTTCCCTGACCCGTATCCGGTCACGAAGGCCGCCGGGGACGTGGCCGTGCAAAGCATGATCGCCGAGGATCACCTGCCCGCGGTCATCGTCAGGCCGGACCAGATCTTCGGGCCGGGGGATGGCCTCCACTTCGGCCGGATGGCGGACCGGCTGCGCGCGCAGAAGGGGATCATCGTCGGCTCGGGCGACAACGCACTGCCGCTTGTCTATGTGAGCGATGTGGTTGACGGCCTCCTGCTGGCGCTCTATCACGAGCGTGCCACGGGCCGGGCCTACAACGTCACCAACGACAATCCGCTCACGCAGGAGCAGTTTCTGCGCGCTATCGCGGGGGCGGTCGGCGCGCCCCCGCCACGCCTCCACGTTCCCTACCGTGCGCTCTACGCCGCCGGCTACGCCGCCGAACGGCTTGCGACGCACACGGGTTCCCGAGTGCGACCGCCGCTCACGCGGCTCGGCGTGGCGTTCCTCGGGAGTCACAACCGCTACGCGATCGGGAGGGCACGGCGCGAGCTGGGCTACGAGCCTCGGGTGGACCTGCGCGACGGCGTGCGACTCACCGCAGCGTGGTACCGGGAAGGCGACCGTGCGCACCCGGCGCGTTCCGGCGTCCGGCGCTCCGCGGAGGAGGTCGGGGTCTAGATGCTGCTGCGCGACGCTCAAGCGGCGCGCCCGACCCTGGACGGCGAGGTCGCGATCGTCACGGGAGCGAGCTCGGGCATCGGCGCCGCTACGGCAAGGGAGCTGGGACGGCGCGGTGCGGTGGTGGTGCTCGCGGCACGCCGCGCGGGCGGGCTGGAAGCCGAGGCGGAGGCGATACGGCAAGCGGGCGGCGAGGCGCTGGCGATTCCTACGGATGTGACCGACAGGACGCAGCTGACGCAGCTCGTGGAGCACGCCACGGCGACCTTCGGACGGGTCGACGTCCTCGTGAATAACGCCGGCGCTGCTTGGTCGAAGCCGCTGGCCTCGAGCTGGCCAGACGAGGTAGCCCGCCTGCTCGAGCTGAATCTGCTCGCCGCGATGCTGCTGACGCGCGCGGTCCTACCCGGCATGCTGGAGCGCCGCCACGGATCGATCATCTCCGTGGTGTCGCTCTCAGGGCGGGTCGCGATGGAGCCGCTCTATTCCGCGTCCAAGTACGGCCTCCGCGGGTTCTCGCTTGCGCTGCGCCGGCAGGTGGCCGGAACCGGTGTTTCGGTGTCGCTCGTCTCGCCCGGCAACATCCGCACCGCGATGACGAGCCATATGACGGCCCGCATGCCGGGACCCGAGCTGGTGGCGACGACGATCGCGGACCTGGTCAAGCGCCCGCGCCGTGAGGTCGTCCTGCCACGCAGGCACTACGCGATCGCGTGGCTCGAGCAGCTGCTCCCAAGCATGGCGGACCTCGCCTACCGGCGGCGGCACTGGTCCCCCGTTGAAGAGGAAGGAGCGACGTGGAGATCCTGATCACAGGCGGCAACGGCCTGCTGGGCCGGCACCTCGTCCGCGCAATGCAGGACCGAGGGGACAGCGTGCGCGTGCTGGTCCTCCCCGACGAGGACGCCTCGTGGCTCGACGAGCGCGGCGTGACGGTACACCGTGGCGACGTACGGCGGCCAGAGACGCTGACGGCGCCGATGAGCGGGGTCGACGCAGTGCTGCACCTCGCCGGGATGATGGGCGTCTGGCGTCCGATGGCGGACTACCACGCGGTCAACGTGACCGGCACCGAGAACGTCTGCCACGCCGCGCTGATCGAAGCTGCTCGGATCGTGCATGTCAGCTCCTGGACCGTCTATGGCATGGCGCAGGGCGCGCCGGTTCGCGAGGAACATCCGCTAACTCCGTTCCGGGAGCCCTACGCCATTACAAAGGCCGCCGGAGACATGGTCGTGCAACGGATGATCGCCCAGGATGGCCTCGCGGCGGTGGTCTTGCGCCCCGGCACCTTCTTCGGGCCGGGCGATCGCCTGCACTTCAGCCGGATGGCGGACCGGCTGCGCGCGGGCAGGGGCGTGATCGTCGGCTCGGGCGACAACGCCCTGCCCTTCGTCTACGTCACCGACGTGGTTCAGGGGCTCCTGCTGGCGCTCGACCACGAGCACGCGGTGGGTCGGGCCTACAACATCACCAACGATCGTCCCCTGGCCCAGAAGCAGTTTCTGCACGCGATCGCGCGCGCGATCGGCGCGGACCCGCCACGCTTCCATGTTCCCTACCACGCGCTCTACGCCGCCGGGTACGCCGCTGAAGTCGTCGGGAAGATCACCCGCTCGCCGCGGCAGCCCATCGTAACTCGGCTTGGTGTGAAGCTGTTTGGCACGGACAATCGTCACGCGATCGACAGGGCGCGCCGCGAGCTGGGCTTCACGCCACAGGTAAGCCTCGAGGACGGCGTGCGGCTGGCGGCCGGCTGGTATCGCGGCCAGAACGAGTCCGCTCTCACTCCTGCATTGGCGGTGACGCGATGACAATAACCACGGTGCCCCCGGCCCGTGCCGCCGGTCCGGTCACTTCACGCACCAGCGGCATGCCATGGGTAGTGCTGCCGACGTTCAACGAGGCGGAGAACATCGAGCGCATTGTGGCTGCCATCGTGGCGGTGCTCGAGCGGGAGGCCCCAACGGGCTTTCGTGTTCTCATCGTCGATGACGACTCACCCGATGGCACGGGGAAGATCGCTGACAGCCTGGCCGCCGCGCACGGCGGCGTAAAGGTGCTGCACCGCAAGGAGCGCGAGGGTCTCGGGCGCGCCTACGTGGCCGGCTTTTGCCACGCCTTGGCACAGGGCGCCGGCTACGTTCTGGAGATGGACGCCGACGGCTCTCATGATCCCCGCGACCTTGCGCGGCTCCTGGCGGCGGTTCGCGGCGGCGGCGCCGACTTGGCGCTCGGTTCACGCTACGTCGCCGGCGGCCAGATCACTGCCTGGAGCATGCTGCGCCGAGTCACGAGCCGAGGCGGTTGCTGGTATGCCCGCAAGGTGCTCGGGATCGACGTCCGCGATCTCACGGGCGGGTTCAAGTGCTTTGCTGCCGAGGTCCTCGAGGCCATCGACCTGGCGAGCGTGCGCTCGAGCGGCTACGCCTTCCAAGTCGAGCTGACCTACCGCGCGTTGTGTGCCGGTTTCCGCGTCGAGGAGGTTCCGATCTTCTTCCACGATCGCGAGCACGGGAGCTCGAAGATGAGCTGGCGGATAGCGCTGGAGGCTGCTTTGGTCGTACCCCAGCTCCGCCGCGCTGCAGGTTCGCTCGAACGGGCTCGCGCCGAATGGGGCCCGCTGACGATTCAGCAGAGCTGACAATCAGACAGATTCTCGCTCGCGCCCTGGTTCCATTCGTGGTTCCATGTTGAGCTGATCCGGGCTCTATGAGAGCACCTCAGCCGAGCCCTCAATGCGGCCGCAGGGCTGAGGTGAGAGGGTTCGGCGTTCTCATAACCCGAAGCTAGCGGGTTCGAATCCCGCGCCCGCTAGTAGAAAGCCCCTGCATTCCCAGGGCCTTCTACTTCTTAGGAGCGTTCGTAGCGAACACTCTGGTTCTTGGTCCTGAGTCCAGCGATTAGGGCAACTGTCCTGCTTTATGGTTGCTATTGAACCCCCCAGACAGGACCGTTGTCGGGGTTGCCATGAACAGCATGGAGCCTGGTGGATCTCAGTCAGCTCCTCGCCCAATATCACCGAGCGGCGGACGAGGCTCGAGGGGAAATCCCGAGCCCGTGAAGGAACGCTTTCGCGCCAGGACGACGTGACTCTTGCGAATCCCTTCGGGCCGGCCGTCCGGAGATGGAGTGACGTTGCCGCGGCGCTCGACTTTGCATCGTCCAGGTTCCGGGATGGCACGGTCGCGGGGTTCAAGCGCCTGGCGAGCTACGTGTCGGACGACCTTGCAGCGCTGCTTGAGCTGGAACGGTGGAACGCAAAGGTGGCTGACCGGGGCAAACCGACCAGTTCGAGCTGCCGATGCCGCCGCTGAGCGTCCTGCCACTATGTGACCGCACATGCGTGTAGCTGCGCTCTACGACGTGCACGCCAACGTTCCGGCGCTCGACGCCGTGCTCGCCGAAGTGGAGCGCGAGGGCGTCGACCGGATCGTCTTTGGCGGCGACGCCAAGCGGCACGCATGAAGTCCTTGACCTCGCGGACCCCGCGCGCCGGCTCCGGCAGGGTCGGATCGAGCCACACGACGTCCCCGGTCACGAGCGGCTCGATCCGCTCCGCGTCATGCGAGTTCCAAGCCTCCAGGTACCGCTCGGCGAACTCGCGCGCAACCTGCTCGTCCAGCATGGCCCGACGCTACTCCCGCGCGGCCTCCAGCCGCAAGGGCGCTCCGAAGGGGTGCAGCACCTCAGGAATGGCGACGTTACCGTCGTCATCTTGGTGGTTCTCCGCGATCGCGATGATCGTGCGGCCGACCGCGAGGGCTGTGCCGTTGAGCGTGTGCACGTGGCGCACCGATTCGCCCTCCTTCCGGCGATAGCGCACTTCGAGGCGGCGTGCCTGGAAGTCCGTGGTGTTTGAGCATGACGTCAGCTCGCGGAAGCGCTGCTGTCCCGGGAGCCATGCCTCGAGGTCGTACTTCTTGGCGGCCGACGCCCCCAGGTCGTCCACCGCGATGTTCACGACGCGGTACGGGATCTCGAGCACTTGGAGGATCTCCTCCTCGATGGCCAGCAGCCGCTCGTGCTCATCCTTCGACTGCTCGGGCTCCACGAACACAAACATCTCGACCTTGTCGAATTGGTGCACGCGGAAGAGGCCTTGCGTGTCCCTCCCCGCGGCACCGGCCTCGCGCCGGAAGCACGGCGAGAAGCCGGCGTAGCGGAGCGGCAGCTCGGCGCCGCTCAGTATCTCGCCTGCGTGGAGGGACGCGAGCGGCACCTCGGAGGTGCCGACCAGGTAGAGCTCGTCGTCCGGCACCCGGTAGATCTGCTGCTCGGTGTCGGGCAGCATGCCGGTGCCGACCAGCGCGTCCGCGCGCACCAGGACCGGCGGGATGACCGGCCTGAAGCCGCGCTCCTCGAGCAGCGACACCGCCCACTGCACCAGCGCAAGCTCGAGCCGCACCAGCGGTCCCTTCACGTATGCGAAGCGCGAGCCGGACACGCGCGCGGCGCGCTCCGTGTCGAGGTCGTCGGCGAGCAGCTCCACGTGGTTGCGCCCGCTCTTCCCCGCCTCCCCGACCTCGCGGATCACCTCGTCCTCGGACGCCGCGGTCGGGTCGGGGAGGTTCGGGAGCGAGTACAGAAGGGCCGTACGCCGCTCGTCCACCTCGCGCACCTCCTCCTCGAGCTCCTTCTCCCGCTCCGAGAGCCGGCGCGTCTCGGCGATCGCCTCGGTGGCGTCCTCACCGCTCCGCTGCAGCGCGCCGATCCGCTTGCTCGCCTGGTTCTTCTGCGCGCGCAGCTCCTCGAGCTCAGGCAGCAGCGCGCGCCGCCGCTCGTCGAGCTCGAGCGCCTCGTCCAGGATTGCCGGGTCGACGCCGCGCCGCGCCAACGCGTCCCGCGCGGGCTGCGGGTCCTCGCGGATCTGCCTGAGGTCGAGCATCGCGACCCCGCCTCTCGGCTACTCGGTCTCGCCTTCAGCCGTTACGTCGCTGGAGCCGCCGTCGCCCTTGCCCGAGTACTTGGCGACGAAATCCGCTACTGCCTCTGCGTCCTCGCCGGTGACGATGTTGGCGGGCATGATCGCACCCGAGAACCCGCCGTTTCGAATCGCGTAGAGCACGTCGTCGCGCCTCTCCTTGCGAATGTTGAAGTTCGGCCCGTTGGTGCGCTCGCCGCCCTGGAGCTGGTCGGCCGCCTTCGAGCCATACGAGTTCGCGGCCTCGAAGGTGTGACAGCCGGAGCAACGCTCGTAGAAGAGCCCGGCGCCGCGATGCGCTGTCTGGTCGCTCTCCGGCACCTCGATCTCACCCCCGCAGCCGGCGAGGACGGCGACGGCGAGGGCGCAGGCGATGACGGTCGGACGCGTCACGGCGGGGCATAGTATCCGCTCCCCTTGACCCGCTCCGCCCTCCCCCTCGCCGCCCTGGCGCTGCTCGTCGCGGGCTGCGGAGGCGGTGACGAGCCCGGCCGTACGGTCACGGCTCCGGCAAGTGGGGCTGTCCGCGTGGTGGCCAAGGAGTATTCGTTCGACCCCTCGGAGATCGTGGTGCGCGGCCGGCGCACTCTGCGCGTCACGCTCGTCAACGAGGGCTCGCTCGCGCATAACCTGAAGCTCATGGAGGGCGGTGAGGAGCTGAGTGGGACGCCGTCGTTTCCGGGCGGCGAGTCCAGGTCGGTCCGGCTGCGGGTCGCGCGCGGGAGCTATGAATTCATCTGCACGGTTGGCGACCATGCCGAGCTCGGGATGAAGGGGACGCTCAAGGTCGAGTAGCTAGCAGCGCCGCTTGATGAAGCGCATGAGCGTGCCGCCCTTGACCGGACGCAGGTCCACCTCGTCCATCAGCACCCGCATGAACTCGAGTCCGCGGCCGGACTCGGACAGCTCGCCGCGACGCATCACCCGCGGGATGAAGCGTCCCGTGTCGAGCACCTCGAAGACGAGCGCCGCGCCCTCGGCCAGGACGGCTATCCGGATCGGGTCCCTGGGCGAGGACGAGCCGTGCTGGATCGCATTCGTCACGGCCTCGCTCATGGCGACCTTGACTTCGTAGCAGGCGTTGGCGTTCAGCCCGAAGTCCGCCGCGGCCTGCCCGGCGAAATCGCGCGCCTCCTTGAGGCGCTCGAGGTCCGCCTGCATCGAGTGCTCGCGGGGGTGGAAGTCGGCCATTGTTCCCGAGGTTGACGTCAAGTAATACGTCAACGTTCGCTGCGCCGAATTCTTGCGAGTGATCCGGATCTTGCAGTAGCGCGAAAGAACCTCCAACGGGAGGCCGACGCCCAGCTCGGGTCCGGCCTCCGAGGCTCCCAGAAGGAGGACTCGCTATGCGCAAGCTGATGCTTGCTCTCGCAGCGCTGGTCGCGTGCGCCATCGTGGTTCCGCTCAGCATCGGCTCGAGCCACCGCGAGGCACCGGGCATCTCGCTCGACCCCTCGGCCGACAACACGGACACGTACGCGTGGACCGCCCAGGACGCGCCCGGCGCGCTGACCGTCGCCGCGAACTGGATTCCGGGCGAGGTGCCGGCGAACGGGCCGAACTTCCACTCGTTCGACGACCGCGCCCGCTACTACATCCACGTCGACAATACGGGCGACGGCCGCCCTGATGTCAGCTACCGGTTCAAGTTCAAGACGAAGGTCCGCAACAGGGAGTCGTTCCTGTACGCGCTTCCGGGCGCGAGCGCGTTCGACGACCCGAAGCTGAACGTGATCCAGCGCTACTCCGTGGTGCGCGAGACGCATCGCTACCGCGGCGGGCGCGATCGCGTGAAGGAGAAGACGGTGGCCCGCGGGCTGCCCGTGGCTCCGCCGAACATCGGGCCGAAGACGTTCCCGAGCTACGACAACTTCGTGAACGGGGCGATCCGGTCGCTGGGCGACGGCACGAGGCTGTTCGTCGGCCAGCGCGACGATCCGTTCTTCGTC
>Ga0126306_10000045_pt1 | contig 33268 bp, 28 predicted proteins | sample Plot27_FD_92592 | JGI IMG/M metagenome (GOLD analysis project Ga0126306, IMG submission 92592) | Serpentine soil microbial communities from UC McLaughlin Reserve, CA, USA - Plot27 | ecosystem: Environmental > Terrestrial > Soil > Grasslands | place: USA: UC McLaughlin Reserve, Lake County... | reverse complement strand
CCTGCGCGGCGAAGGCCTCGTTGATCTCGACCAGGTCGATGTCGCCGATGCTCATGCCGGCCCGCTGGAGCGCCAGCTTCGACGCCTCGACCGGCCCGTAGCCCATGATCTCCGGCGACAGGCCGGTGACCGCGGTGGAGACCACGCGGGCGAGCGGCGTCAGCCCCAGTTCGGCGGCCTTCGTGTCGCTCATGACGATCACGGCGGCCGCGCCGTCGTTGAGGGGGCAGGCGTTTCCGGCGGTGACCCGGCCGTCGGGGCGGAACACCGGCTTGAGGGCGGAGATGCCCTCGAGGGTGGTGCCGGCGCGCGGGCCGTCGTCCTTGCTGACGACGGTGCCGTCCGGGGTGGTGACCGGCGTGATCTCGCGCTCCCAGAAGCCGTTGTTGATCGCTTCCTCGGCGAGGTTCTGGCTGCGGACGGCGAACTCGTCCATGTCCTGCCGCGTGACGTCCTTGATCAGCGCGAGGTTCTCCGCCGTCTGCCCCATGGCGATGTAGATGTCGGGGACGTCGCCGTTCTCGCGGGGGTCGGTCCAGGAGTCGGCGCCGCTCTCGGCGGTCTTTGCCACCCGCGCCTCGGCGTCGGCGAAGACGGGGTTCTGGGTGTCGGGCAGCGAGTCGCTGCTGCCCTTGGCGAACCGGGACACCATCTCCACGCCGGCGGAGATGAAGACGTCGCCCTCGCCGGCCTTGATGGCGTGCATCGCCATGCGGGTCGTCTGCAGCGAGGAGGAGCAGTAGCGGGTGATCGTCGTCCCCGGCAGGTGGTCCATCCCCAGCAGCACGCTGACGACGCGGCCCATGTTGTAGCCCTGCTCCCCGCCGGGTAGGCCGCAGCCGAGGATCAGGTCGTCGATGTCGGCCGGGTCGAGCGCGGGCACCTTGTCCAGCGCGGCCCGGACGATGGTGGCGGTCAGGTCGTCGGGGCGGAGGTCCTTCAGCGACCCCTTGAAGGCACGCCCGATGGGCGAGCGGGCGGTCGCGACGATGACGGCTTCGGGCATGGGTCCTCCACGATGAGGCGGGCTCCGGACGTGTTCGCCGGGCGTCGGGTCGCTCCCGAAACTACTCCGCGGTAGTCGAAGGACCCCATGAAGGACCCGTCGGCCCCCCGCTCCTCGCAGGCTCGCAGCGGGACCCTGCCGACGGGCCTCAGACCGCTCGCACGCTCGCGGCGGGCCCCTGAAACGCGGCCGATCAGCCCGCAGCGACGACCCCGGCCGACTCCTCGGCCTCGTCCGGCGTGGGGATCTCCGGCGGCCGGCGGCGGCGCAGCAGCGCCCACGGGCCCCAGGGGCCGGTCTCCGAACCGCGCTTCTCCGCAGGCTGGACCTCGGTGCCGGTCCGGCTCGCGGCGCGCGCCGCGGCCTCGGCGACCGGCCGCACGGTGCCGCGCCGGATGGGGCGCACGCCGCGGTCGGCGGTGGCCGGCCACACGCCGACGGCGTCGGCGACGGACGGCAGCAGGACGGCGGCGGCCTGCGCGTAGCCGGCGGCGCTGGGGTGGAACTCGTCGATGCTGAACATGCTGTGGTCCGACGCGAACGCCGGGCCGAGGACCGAGCCGAGCGACACCGTGCGGCCCCCGGCGCGGACGACGGCGACGGTCTGCGCGGCGGCCATCTGGCGGCTCCACCGCCGGGCCAGCAGCCGCAGCGGCTGGGCGATCGGGCGGATCGTGCCGAGGTCGGGGCAGGTGCCGACGACGACCTCACAGCCGACCTCGATCAGCCGGCGCACGGCGTCCTCGAGGTGGCGCACGGAGACGGCGGGCTTGGTGAGAGTGGTGACGTCGTTGGCGCCGATCATGATCAGCGCGACGTCCGGCTTCTCGGCCAGGGCGCGGTCGACCTGCTCGTCCAGCTCGCGCGACTCGGCGCCCGAGACGGCGAGCCGGGCCAGACGGACGGGGCGTTCGGCCAGCTCCGCGAGCGCGGCGGCCACGAGGACCCCGGGGGTCTCCGCGGCCCGCTCGACCCCCAGGCCGACCGCGCTCGAGTCACCGAGGACGACGAAGACGATCGGCTTGCCCTTGCCGCGACCGTAGATGCCGTCGCCCGACGGCGGGTCCTGCTTGTTGGTGCGGGCCTCGACCTTGCGACGGGCGGCGCGGGCCTCCTCGCGGAGGAGGGCGACGAGGGCGGCTCCGCCCAGCACGGCGCTGCCGCCGCCATAGGCGGTGGCCGTGGCCAGCCGTCGAGCCGTCGCCGCTCGGGTCACGCGCCCTCCACCCCCCCGGTCGTGGTGCGTTCCTCTAGGCAGGTTATCGGCCCTCTACGGTGCAACATGTGGCGATATCACCCGCTGGTGTGACCCAGCCCACAGCGCCCGACGACCGCGGACGCCAGATCGTGGAGGTCCTGGTCGAGGCGTTCGCCGACCTGATGGAGGCCGACGCCGACGCGTTCCGGACGAAGTTCCGCAAGATGGCCGCCGATCCGTTCGCCTTCTACCGGGGCAGCGCCTGCCTGTTCTACGCCGACATGGAGTCGCTGGAGGATCGCTGGTGTGACGAACGGACGTCGCGGGTGTGGATCCAGGGTGACCTGCACGCGGAGAACTTCGGCACCTACATGGACAGTGCCGGGCGGATCGTCTTCGACGTCAACGACTTCGACGAGGCCTACCTCGGTCATCTGAGCTGGGACCTGCGCCGGTTCGCGGCCAGCTTCGCGCTCATGGCCTGGCGCAAGGCCCTCTCCGACGACGCGATCGGGGAGCTGATCGCGGTCTACCTCCGGTCCTATCTCGACCAGGTGGAGGCCTTCACCCGCTCCGACGAGGACCGCGCGTTCGCCCTAGTCAAGAACAACACCGAGGGGGCGGTGCACGAGGTCATCCTCGAGACGGCGACACGGACGCGGCAGGCGCTGCTGGACCGGATCACCGTCGTCGAGGAGCACGAGCGGCGCTTCGCCGACCGTTCGCAGAACCGCCGCCTCGAGGACCCCGAGCGGGAGCAGGTGATGGCCGCGCTCGACCGCTACCGCGAGACCGTCGTGCCGCCCCGCCGGCGGCGCGACGTCGCCTACGACGTGAAGGACGTCGTCGGCACCGGGGGCTTCGGCATCGGCAGCGCGGGCCTGCCCGCCTACAACGTGCTCCTGGAGGGGTACGACCAGGCGCTGGAGAACGACGTCGTCCTGTCGATCAAGCAGGGCAACGTGGCCGCGCCCAGCCGCATCGTCGACGACCCGGAGCTGCGCGAGTACTTCGAGCACGAGGGGCACCGGACGGCGATGAGCCAGCGGGCGCTGCAGGCCAATGCCTCCCAGTTCCTCGGCTTCACCGAGATCGACGGGACCGGCTTCATCGTGGCCGAGCTCTCGCCCTACGAGCTGGACCTCGACTGGGAGGACCTCACCGAGCCCGCAGAGATCGAGCCGGTGATGGTCCAGCTGGGCAAGGCCACCGCGAAGCTGCACTGCGTCGGCGACGCCGACAGCGACCACTCGCTGGTGCCGTTCCAGATGGAGGAGGCGATCACCGCGATGATCGGGAACCGGCGCGAGGAGTTCGTCGCCGACCTCGTCGACTTCGCGCACGGCTACGCCCGCCGCACGCAGGAGGACCACCGGTCGTTCGTGGACGCCTTCCGCGCCGGCGACATCCCCGGGATCAGCTCGAGCGGGGACCACCCGACAGCTCGATGAGCATGCCGACGTGCGGGCCGATGCCGGGCTTGTCGAACTCGCCGGTGACCACGGCGAAACCCATCCGCTCGTAGAAGCCCGCCGCGGTCACGCGGGCGTCGCACCACACGAGGTCCCCGCCCCGCGCGACGACCCGCGCCAGCCCCTCGGCTACCAGGGCTCGACCGGCACCGCCGCCGCGCACGGCCGGGTCGGTCGCCATCCCGCGCAGCTGCCACGGCGCCCGGGCCTCCGGCCGCCACGGGCAGGGTCCGGGGGAGAAGCGGACGACGCCCACGAGCTGCTCGCCGCTGCGGGCGGCGAGGTGGAACGTCGCGGGGTCCTCGTCGCCGGCCCACGTGATCTCCCCGCCGTCCGGCCGCAGGACCGCCCCGCGCAGCGGATAGGTGAGCTCGGCCGGCACCTCGTCGACGGTCACCGGTTCCGCGTGGCTCTGCACGCGCCCATCTTCCCGAAGTGGCCGCTTCAGTGCGCCCGACGGCCCCGTCGCGTGCGGAGGTAGTCGGCGACGACGTACTCGCCGAGGTGCTCGGCGTCTGGCTCGAACACCCGCCCACCGGCCCGCTGGGTCAGGTCGTGGACGAAGTGCACGAGCCCCGGATCGGGGTCGAGGGCGAACACGTTGACCGTGGCGCCGGTGCGGGCGACCCGCTCCACCTCGGCCACGGTGCGCGCGATCGTCTCGGGCATCGGCGGCCAGCAGAAGAACGGCGTCCCGTCGTCCTCGAGGTGGGCGGTCGGCTCGCCGTCGGTGACCACCAGCACCACCGGCTCGGCGTCGCGGTGGTGGGCGAGGAAGCGCCGGGCGAGCATCAGCCCGTGCTGCAGGTTGGTGCCCTGCAGGGTGTCCACCGACAGCTCGGCGAGGGTCTCCGGCCGCAGCACCTGCGCGGTCGACGAGAAGCCGATGATCTGGATCGCGTCCTGCGGGAAGCGCGTCGTCACCAGCGAGTGCAGCGCCATCGCCGTCGACTTGGCCGCGCCCCAGGTCCCGCGCAGCGCCATCGAGTAGGAGAGGTCCACCAGCAGGGCCACGGCGGCCCCGGTGCGCCGCTCGGTCTCGACCACCTCGAAGTCGTCGACGGCGATCCGGACCGCGCGGCTGCCGTCGACCCTCGGCTCGTGCGCCGTCCGCAGGACGGCGTTCTTCACGGTCCGGACGACGTCGAGCGGTTGCTCGTCGCCGAACTGCCACTCCCGCGAGCTGCCGGTGAGCTCGCCGGCGGCGCCCGCGTCGGCGACGTCGTGCTCGCCGCGGCCGGTGGCGTCGAGCTTGGCGAACACCCGGCGCAGCGCCGTCGCGCCGAGCCGGCGCACCGCCTTGGGGGACAGCTCCAGCCGCCCGTCGGCCCGGTTGAGGTAGCCCTGGCGTTCCAGCTCGCGCTCCAGCTGGCGCAGCGCGGCGAGGTCGTCGACCGCCGGGCGCCCCAGGGCGCGTTCGAGCAGCTCCTCGTCGATGTCGGCCAGGGAGGCGCCCGCGTAGCCCTGGGACAGCTGGCTGGAGAGCGCCTCGAGGTCGGCCAGCTCGGCGACGGCACTGGTCGCGTCACCGAGGCCGAGCGCGCCCTCGCCGTCCGGAACCTGTCCGCGCTGCCCCCAGGGGAGGTCGGGGCGCGCCTGGCGCAGCGCGTCCTGGAGGTGCGCCATCTCACTGGCCAGACCCATGTCGGCCATCGTCTGGGCCATCAGGTCGGCCAGCTCGGCGCGCTGGTCGGGCGAGAGCCCGGCCATCATCCGCTCCTGCGCGGCCGCCCGGCGGGCGAGGGAGTCGATCAGCTCCTCGATCGACTGCGGGTCGTCGGGGAAGAACTGGCCGTGCTTGTCCATGAAGTCGCGGAACTGCTGGTCGGTGTCCTCGCCTCGGTTGTGCGCGTCGATGAGCTGCGAGAGGTCGGCCACCATGTCCTTGACCGCCTGCATGTCCTCCGGGCTGGCGTTCTCCAGGGCGTTCTTCATCGAGGCGAACGAGCTGTCGAGCACTTCCCTGCGCAGCAGGTCCTGGATCTGCTCGTAGGCCTGGCGCGCCTCGTCGGACCGCCACGGGTAGTCCTTGAGCGCCCGCACCGCTCCCGCGGTGTCGTCGGGGAGGGCGTCGAGCTCGGCCTCGGCCAGCCGGGCGGAGTCGTCGGGGTCGGGGAACAGGTCGCGCCGCTCCGCGGTCAGCGCGCGGTCCAGCAGCTCGCGCACCTCCTGCAGGGTGCCGTCCATCCGTCCCGCCGTGCGCGCCTTGCGCAGCCGGTCGCGCACGGAGCGGCGCAGCTCGTCCAGACCCCGCCGTCCCTCCGTGCCGCGGCGCAGCAGCTCGCGCAGGGCCTCCCGCACGCCGCTGCCGCCGAGGACGGAGTCGCCGATCTCGTCGACCGCGTTGCCCAGGTCGTAGGGCGGCGCGAGGGGATCGGGTCCGCCGTGCCACCGGCCGTACCGGTAGCCCTTGGGGGTGCGGTGCGGCATGTCAGGCCCCGTAGACGGTGCGGATGCCGTCGGTGTCCTTGGCGAGCCGGCGGGTCAGGTAGAGGCCTTCGAGGGCGAACTCGACGGCGGCGGCGGCCTGCTCGGCCGACTGCTCGCCCTCCGGCACCCCGAGCCGGCCGAGTAGCTCGGCGAGCTTCGGGATCGTGCCGAGCTGGCCGAGCAGGGCCGCAGCCGGCACGAGCTCGCCGGACTCGACCGTCTCCCCGCCGGTGAAGTGCTCCTGCAGGCCGGTCAGATCGAGCCCGGCGCAGCGGGCGCGGAAGGTCTGCGCGGTCGCCTGGCGGAGCAGGTGCTCCAGCACCTCCAGCTCGCGCTCGTCGTCGGGATCGGCCCCGGAGTCGGCGAACTCGACCTTGCCGCGGCTGGCGGACACCACGCTGGGCAGGTCGACGACCCGCGCCACCGGCCGGGCCTCGCCGGCGATGGCGGCCCGCCGGACGGCGGACGCCGTGACCGTCTCCAGCGAGGCGATGGCGAACCGGGCGCTGACACCGGACCGCTGGTCGACGTGGCTGGACTCGCGGACCAGCCGGGTGAACCGGGCGATGATCTCGGCCAGGTGCTCCGGGACCACCGGGTGGGCGAAAGCGTCGCCGTCCCCCCACGCGACCAGTGCCTCCTGGTGCAGCAGCTTGATCTCGTCGGCGAGCTCGAGCGGGTAGTGGGTGCGCACCTCGGCGCCGAACCGGTCCTTGAGCGGGGTGATGATCCGCCCGCGGTTCGTGTAGTCCTCGGGGTTCGCGCTGGCCACGAGGAACAGGTCCAGGGGGAGCCGCACGCGGTAACCCCGGATCTGGATGTCCCGCTCCTCCAGCACGTTGAGCAGCGCGACCTGGATGCGCTCGGCGAGGTCGGGCAGCTCGTTGACGCTGAAGATCCCGCGGTTGGTGCGGGGGACCAGCCCGTAGTGGACCGTCTCCGGGTCGCCCAGCGTGCGGCCCTCGGCCACCTTGATGGGGTCGACGTCGCCGATGAGGTCGCCCACGCTGGTGTCCGGCGTCGCCAGCTTCTCGCCGAACCGGTCGCTGCGGTGCAGCCAGCCGACGGGTGTGTCGTCGCCGTGCTCGGCGATCTGCCGCACCGCCCACACGGAGATGGGGTGCAGCGGGTGCTCGTTGAGCTCGCTGCCGACCAGGACGGGCGTCCACTCGTCCAGCAGGCCGACGAGGGTGCGGATCAGCCGGGTCTTGCCCTGGCCGCGCTCGCCGAGCAGGACGAGGTCGTGGCCGGCGATGATCGCCCGCTCGACCTCCGGCAGGACGGTGTCCTCGAAGCCCACCATGCCGGGCAGGGTGGGCTCGCGCGCACCGAGCCGGGCGAGCAGGTTGTCGCGGAGCTCGGCCTTGACCGGGCGGAAGGTGGCACCGCTCGCGCGGAGCTCACCGAGGGTCGTGGGGGCGGGGGGAGGGGTGCCCTGAGCGGGGACGTCCGTCACCTCGACCACGGTACGACGGGGATGCCTTCTGTCGTCCTCCGGACGACACCGCGGCCAATTTCCGTCCCCTGCTTCGGAGAGCCGCTGCCTCGCGTCCCGGTCGGGACCCTCCGGGCCAGCGACCGGTCCGCGACGGAGGCGCTGCCTCCTGCGAAGATCGCCGCGTGACCGGATCCGACGCTCCTTCCCTGGTCAGCGGTGCGGACGTCGAGGCCGCGGCGGAACTCATCGCCGGCGTCGTCCGCCACACGCCGCTGTGGCACTCGCGGGGGCTGGCCGACCGGGTGGGTGGCCCGGTCTGGCTCAAGTGCGAGAACCTGCAGCGCACCGGGTCGTTCAAGATCCGCGGCGCCTACACCCGGATCTCCCGCCTCTCCGACGAGGAACGGGCGCGCGGCGTCGTGGCGGCCAGTGCGGGCAACCACGCCCAGGGGGTGGCCCTGGCCGCGCGCCTCCTGGGCTGCTCGGCGACGGTGTTCATGCCCGAGACCGCGCCGCTGCCGAAGGTCGCGGCCACCCAGGCCTACGGCGCGGAGATCCGGCTCGTGGGTCAGACGCTCACCGACGCCCTGGTCGTGGCGGCGGAGCACGCCGAGCGCACCGGGGCGATCTTCATCCACCCCTTCGAGCACCCGGACGTCATCGCCGGTCAGGGCACCGTCGGGCTCGAGGTGCTCGACCAGTGCCCGGACGTCGCCACCGTGCTCGTCTGCACCGGGGGCGGCGGGCTGGTCTCCGGCGTCGCGGCCGCGGTCAAGGCCCGGCGACCGGACGTGCGGGTCGTCGCCGTCCAGGCCGAGGGCGCGGCGGCGTTCCCGAGCTCGCTGGAGCAGGGGCGGCCGGTCGCGCTGGAGGGCATGGCGACCATGGCCGACGGGATCGCCGTCGCCTCGCCGGGCCCGCTCACCCTCGCCCACGTCAGGGGCCTGGTCGACGAGGTCCGGACCGTCAGCGAGGAGGACCTCTCCCGCGCGCTGCTGTTCTGCCTCGAGCGCGCCAAGCTCGTCGTGGAGCCGGCGGGTGTGGCCGCGGTCGCCGCCGTGCTGGCCGACCCGACCGCCTTCGCGCCCCCCGTCGTGGCCGTGCTCTCCGGCGGCAACATCGACCCGGTGCTGCTGCTCAAGGTCGTCCAGCACGGCATGGCGGCCGCGGGGCGCTACCTGTCCCTGCGACTCGTCGTCCCGGACCGGCCGGGGTCGCTCGCCGCGGTACTGGCCGAGCTCGCCGCCGTCGGTGCCAACGTGCTGGAGGTCGAGCACGAGCGCACCGGGACCCGGCTGGACGTGGGCGAGGTGGAGGTCTTCGTCGTCCTGGAGACCCGCGGGCCCACGCACGCCGAGGAGGTCACCGCCGCCCTGGTCCGGGCGGGCTACCAGGTCACGCACGACTGACCACCTGGCCCCCGGCGATGAGTTCCGGGGCGACGCCGGGTCGTGAAGGGCATGGAACCCCTCGCTTCCCGCCGTCCGTTGCGCCGACCGCGAAAAGGGGTCGGGAACTGTCACCGCCCGGGCCTAGCGTGCCCGTCATGACCGACGCGATCGTGGTCGAGGGTCTGGTGAAGCGCTTCGGCGCCACCACCGCCCTCGCCGGAGTGGACCTGACCGTTCCCCAGGGGTCCGTGCTGGGGCTGCTCGGCCCCAACGGCGCCGGGAAGACCACGGTGGTGCGCATCCTGACCACCCTGCTGAAGGCCGACGAGGGCCGCGCGGAGGTGCTCGGGCTCGACGTGGTCCACGACGCGGCGGCGGTGCGCGGCTCGATCGGGCTCACCGGCCAGTACGCCGCCGTCGACGAGTACCTCACCGGCTCCGAGAACCTCGAGATGGTCGGCCGGCTCTACCACCTGCCCAAGCAGGAGGCGCGGTCCCGGGCCGACGAACTGCTGGCCCGCTTCGACCTCAGCGACGCGGCCAACCGGCCGGCCAAGACCTACTCGGGCGGCATGCGGCGGCGGCTCGACATCGCCGCCTCGCTCATCGCCCGTCCCCAGGTCCTCTTCCTCGACGAGCCCACCACCGGCCTCGACCCGCGCAGCCGGCTGGGCATGTGGGAGTTCATCGCCGACCTCGCCGACGGCGGGACGACGATCCTGCTCACCACGCAGTACCTGGAGGAGGCCGACCGGCTCGCCGACGGGATGGTGGTCATCGACCGCGGCCGGGTGATCGCCCGGGGCACGGGCGACGAGCTCAAGGCCCAGGTCGGCGGTCAGCGGCTGGAGTTCACCTTCGTCCGCCCCACCGACGTCGTCGAGGCCGCCGAGAGGCTGCGCCCCCTGGGCGTCGACGAGCCACGGCTCGACGAGCAGACCCGACGGCTCAGTCTCCCGGTGCGGGGTGGCACCGAGGTGCTCGCCGAGGCGCTGCGCCGGCTGGACGGCAGCGGCGTCGAGGTGCTCGACGTCGGCCTGCGCCGTCCCGACCTCGACGACGTCTTCCTCACCCTCACCGGGCACGGCGCCGAGCAGGACGCCGAGCCCGACGACACCGCACCGGCCGAGCCGGAGCCCGCGACGACCGCCGGGAGCGTCCGATGACCTCGCTGTCCATGGCCGTCGCCGACGGCCTGACCATCACCCGCCGCAATCTGATCAAGGTGAAGCGGGTGCCCGACCTGATCGTCTTCGCGACGCTGTCGCCGATCATGTTCGTGCTCTTGTTCCGCTACGTGTTCGGCGGCGCGATCAACGTGCCCGGCGACATCAGCTACGCGGAGTTCCTGCTGCCGGGCATCTTCGCGCAGACGGTCATCTTCGGGAGCACCATCACCGGCGCCAGCCTCGCCGACGACCTGCAGAAAGGGCTGATCGACCGGTTCCGGTCTCTGCCGATGGCGTCGTCGGCCGTGCTGGTCGGGCGCACGGCTGCCGACCTGGCGCTGAATGCCCTCTCCATCGTGATCATGGCCCTGACCGGGCTCCTCGTCGGCTGGCGCATCCACACGTCGGTCGGCGAGGCCGCCGCCGGTTTCCTCGTCCTGCTGGGCTTCGCCTACGCGATGTCCTGGCTGATGGCCCTCGTCGGGTTGCTCGTCCGCACCCCCGAGGTGGTGCAGAACGCGAGCTTCATCGTGATCTTCCCGATCACGTTCGTCGCCAACACGTTCGCCCCGCTGGAGACGTTCCCCCCGGTGCTGCGGACGTTCGCCGAGTGGAACCCCGTGTCGTCGGTCGTGCAGGCCGCCCGCAACCTGTTCGGCAACTCCTTCGGCGCCCCGGACGTGTGGTCGCTGCAGCACCCGGTGCTGTACGCCGCGCTGTGGGGCGTGGCGATCCTGGCGGTGTTCGTGCCGCTGTCGGTGCGCAAGTACCGGAGCACCGCGAGCCGCTGACCGGCGACCCTCCATCACCGGCCGCCTTGCGGTGCGCGGGTGGGGCCGGAGGGCCACCGGCCGCGGGGCGCGGGGGGGCTCAGCGCAGACACCGGGACGGCACCTGGTCGCGGTGCGATCCGGAGGATCGCGTTGGTGGAGCAAGATGGGCGGCGATGAGCGCCGTCGACACCCTGTCCCTGTCCTCCGACAACCCGCTGGCGAGCCCCTCGTCGTTGCCGTTCGGCCTGCCGCCGTTCGACGACATCACTCCCGAGCACTGCCGGGAGGCGCTGCTGGCCGGCATGGCCGAGCAGCGGGCCGAGGTGGCCGCGATCGTGGGCTCCTCCGAGCCGCCGACCTTCGAGAACACGATCCTCGATGTGGAGCGGTCCGGAGCGTTGCTCACCCGGGCGTGGAACGTGTTCGGCAACCTCACCTCGTCGGTGTCCACGCCGCGCATGCGCGAGATCGAACGCGAGATCGCTCCCCTCGCGGCCGCCCACGACGACGCGATCCGGCTCGACCCGGCCCTCTTCGCGCGCATCGACGCCGGGCACGAGGCCCGGCACGGGTCGGGGCTCGACGCCGAGTCGGTGCGCCTGGTCGAGCGCTACCACCTCGACTTCGTGCTGGCCGGCGCCCGCCTCGACGACGCCGGGCGCGCCCGGCTCACCGAGCTCAACCAGGAGCTGTCGACGTTGTCGACCGCCTTCGGGCAGAACCTCCAGCTGGCCTCCGAGGCCGCCGCGGTGCGGGTCGACGACGTGGCCGCTCTCGACGGGCTGGACGCGGAGGAGATCGCCGCGGCGCGGACCGCGGCCCGCGACCGCGGCGTCGACGGGTATCTGCTCGCCCTTCTGCTGCCGACGGGTCAGCCGCTGCTGACCAAGCTGCGCGACCGGGAGCTGCGCCGGCGCCTCTTCGAGGCCTCGGTCGACCGGGCGTCCGCGGGGGAGCACGACAACCGCCCCGTCGCCGTGCGGACGGCGCGGCTGCGCGCGGAGCGGGCCCGGCTGCTCGGGTTCGACACCCACGCCGACGTCGTCCTCGCCGACTCGACCGCCCGCACCACCGCCGCGGTCGACGCGATGCTCGCCTCGATGGTGCCCGCGTCGGTCGCCAACGCCGAGGCGGAGGCCGACATCCTCCGCGAGGCCGCGGCCCGCGACGGCGTCGAGCTGGCGCCCTGGGACTGGGCCTTCTACAGCGAGCAGGTGCGGGCCGAGCGCTACGCCGTCGACACCGGGGCGCTCCGCCCATGGTTCGAGCTGGACCGCGTGCTCGTGGACGGCGTCTTCCGTGCCGCCGAGCTGCTCTACGGCTACCGCTTCACCGCCCGGCCCGACCTGCGCGGCTACCACCCCGACGTCCGGGTGTGGGAGGTCACCGACGCCGACGGGCAGGAGGTCGGGCTGTACCTGGGGGACTTCTACGCGCGGGAGGGCAAGCGGGGCGGCGCCTGGATGAGCTCCTTCGTCCGCCAGTCGCGGCTGCTCGACGCCCGTCCCGTCGTCGTCAACAACCTCAACGTGTCGCGCGCGCCCGACGGCCAGCCGACGCTGCTGACGCTCGACGAGGTCAACACCCTGTTCCACGAGTTCGGGCACGCCCTGCACGGCCTGAGCTCGTCGGTCACCTACCCGCGCTTCTCGGGGACGGCCGTGCCGCGCGACTTCGTGGAGTTCCCGAGCCAGGTGAACGAGATGTGGGCGCTGTGGCCCGAGGTCGTCGGCCACTACGCCCGGCACGTCGAGACCGGCGAGCCGCTGCCGGCCTCGGTGGTCGAGGCGATCGACGCCGCCAAGCTCTGGGGCGAGGGCTTCGGCACGCTGGAGTACCTCGCGGCCACGCTGCTCGACCAGGCCTGGCACCGGATCACCCCGGAGACGGAGATCGACGACCCGATCGCCTTCGAGCAGCGGGCACTGGAGTCGGCCGGTGTCGCGTCGCCGCTCGTCCCGCCGCGGTACCGCACGACGTACTTCCAGCACATCTTCGCCGGCGGCTACGCGGCCGGGTACTACGCCTACATCTGGTCGGAGGTGCTGGACGCCGACACCGTGGAGTGGTTCAAGGAGAACGGCGGACTGCGCCGCGAGAACGGCGACACCTTCCGGCGGCTGCTGCTGTCGGTCGGCGGCTCGGTCGACCCGCTGGCCGCGTTCCGCGCCGTCCGCGGTCGTGACGCCGACCCGGCGCCGCTCCTGAGGCGCCGCGGGCTCGCCCCGGTGCGGTAGCGGCGCCGCGTCCGCGGACGCATTGCTGCTGTTGTTCAGGGATGGCCGCTGCTGCAGGACCAGCAATCAACGAACAACCTGCGCATTGCGGCGGCTTTCCGGGTCGAACTCCCGCTGTCGGGGTCGTGCAGCACCTCGACAGCGGGAGAAACGCCCCGAGAGCCAGGGGAGGCCGGCTGCCGCGAGCCATGATGGCGCCGTGGAGTTCGCCCTCTTCCTGGTGGCGGTGAGCATGCAACCGCTCGCGCTGGTCGCCGCGGTGCTGCCGCCGGTCGCCATGGCCGTCGGACGCCGGCGCCTGGTCCTGTCCGGGCTGCTCTACCTCGCCACCCTGGCGATGGTCGCGGCCTGGTTCTTCGCCATGGACGCGAACATGGACTGGGCGGACAGCACCGGCGGGGGAGGCAGTGCCTTCGCCGGCGTCGGCTGGTTCCTCGGCGCGCTGGTGGCCGCGGCCGCCGCGACTGCTGCTCCGGTCACCGGGGGCTGGAGTGCCCGCGCCACCTGACCGCGTCCGCGCTCAGAGCCAGGGCAGCGACAGCACCAGGTCGAGGTCGTCCGGGGAGTCGCCCTCGCGCACCAGGCGGTTGGGCTGCCGGTGCCCGCAGGCGGTGCAGCGGTGCACCACCTGCCAGCCCTTGCCCGACTTCTCGACCAGCCCGATCGGCTCCATCGGCGCACGGCAGTCGCTGGCCCGGTCGCCCGGCAGGTCGTCGACGTGCAGCGACCACAGGCAGAACGGACAGTGGTTGCGATAGTGCCCGTCGGTGTTGGCCGGGACGTCGGCGGTGCAGTGCGCGCAGACGAACGCGGTGTTCTCGGCCCGCCGGGAGCGGCCCACCGGAACTGTCAGGGGACGAACGGCTCGACGGCCACGACCTCGACGCTGATGTCGCGCCCGTTGGGGGCCTGGTAGGTCACCGTGGTGCCGGGGGCGGCACCCATGATCGCCGAGCCCAGGGCGGACTCGGGGGAGTAGACCGTCAGCTCCGTCGTGCCCGCGATCTCCCGCGAGCCGAGCAGGAACTTCTCGGTGTCGTCGTCGCCCGTGAACTTGATCGTGATGACCGTGCCGAGCGCCGCGTTGGTGGCCGTCTTGGGGGCGTCGCCGACGCGCGCCTTGCGCAGCAGGTCGGTGAGCTGGCGGATGCGGGCCTCCTGCTTGCCCTGCTCGTCCTTGGCGGCGTGGTAGCCGCCGTTCTCCTTGAGGTCGCCCTCTTCGCGGCGGGCGTTGATCTCCGCCGCCATCGCCGGGCGACCGGCCACCAACTGGTCCAGCTCGGCCTTCAGCCGGTCGTGGGCTTCCTGGGTCAGCCAGACGCCCTGGTCCTGCTCGTCGGTGGGGGTGGACACGTGGAGGTACTCCTGAGACTCGGTTGACCGCTCCCCGTCCGGGGAAGGCCGTTGTCGATCCGGCCAAGCTAACACCGGGGCGGACGGCGGTGCACGGATGCGCCACGGCGGCCGAAGCGGCAGCCCCGGAGATGCGGAACTGTACCGGACAGAAGCGTGACGACGACCACACGTCGTCCGTCCGGGTGCCTGAGCGGCGCGTTTCCCGGGCGACCGCTCCGGGGGTGCGCCGCCGGCCGCCGCCCACGGGGGACAATGACCCGGTGACCGAACCCGACCAGTTGCGCCTGCTCGCCGTGCACGCACATCCGGACGACGAGTCGAGCAAGGGTGCCGCGACGATGGCCAAGTACGTCGCCGAGGGCGCCCGGGTGCTGGTGGCCACCTGCACCGGGGGCGAGCGCGGGTCGGTGCTGAACCCGGCGATGGACCGGCCGGAGGTGTGGGAGCGGCTGCCGCAGATCCGGGTCGAGGAGATGAACCGGGCGCGCGAGATCCTCGGCGTCGAGCAGGAGTTCCTCGGCTTCGTCGACTCGGGTCTGCCGGAGGGCGATCCGCTGCCGCCGCTGCCCGAGGGGTGCTTCGCGCTCGTGCCGCTCGAGGAGGCCGCGGCCCCGCTGGTCGCGCTGATCCGCCGCTTCCGGCCGCAGGTGATCACCACCTACGACGAGCGGGGCGGCTACCCGCACCCCGACCACATCAAGACCCACGAGATCTCGATGTTCGCCTTCGATGCCGCCGGCGACCCCGACCGCTACCCCGACCTGGGGGTGCCCTGGCAGCCGAGCAAGCTCTACTACCACATGAGCTTCACGCTTCCCCGGACGAAGGCGCTGCACGAGGCGATCCTCGCGACCGGCGCCGAGTCGCCCTACACGGAGTGGCTGGCGAACTGGGACCCGGCGCACGACATCTCCCACCGCGTCACCACGCGGGTCCCGTGCGCGGAGTACTTCCCCGTCCGGGACGCGGCCCTGATCGCGCACGCCACCCAGATCGATCCCGAGGGCCGCTGGTTCGCCTGCCCACCGGAGACGCAGCAGCGCGTCTGGCCGACCGAGGACTACGAGCTGGTGCGGTCCCTGGTGGACGCGCCCGTTCCCGAGGACGATCTGTTCGCCGGTATCCGCAGTGAGGTGGGGGTGCGATGACCGTCGATCTGCTCGCCGCCGCCGGGGACCAGCTGCCCGAGGACGTCGGCAAGTCCGGGCCGCTGGGCCTGCTGCTGACCGTCGTCCTGCTGATCGCCGTCGTGTTCCTGGTCCGCTCGATGACCAAGCACCTCAAGCGCATCCCGGCCAGCTTCGATCCGGTCGAGCCGGTCGAGGAGATCCCCGACGATGCGTCGGAGCTGTTCGAGCCGAAGCCGGGGGAGCAGCTGCTGGACGATCTCCGGAAGGCGCCGCTCGCGATCGAGCCGCCCCGACGCGACGACGACCGGCCGGACAACCCTCGCGGGAGCTGACCGACCGGCCGTCGGCTTGGCCGGACTACCAGCGGTGCGCGACGTCGATCACGAGGCGCGTTCCGGAGCTGGAGCCCGGGATCCCGGCGAGGGTGAACACCCGGAACGGCAACCGTGCGCGGACGCCCAGCCCGATCGAGGACACACCCTCGAACGAGCCGGCCCCAGCCACCTGACGGAACGTGGTGAAGCCGGTGACGTTCACCAGCTCGGGCCGGTCCGACAGGTCGTAGGTCTGTCGTCCTGCGGCGTCATGGTCCTGCGCACCGGCGACGATCTCGAGGAAGGCGCCCCCCCGCAGCGGCACCGGGTTCCCCACGGGGTCATTCGTGACCCCGCTGACGTACCTCACGTGCCAGGACTGGACGGCGCCGCGGACGTCGAGCACCAGGCGGTCGTAGCAGGTGTTGCGGCCGGCGCGGACATTGACGAGGGGGTCACCCCCCGCCGGGAGGGAAGCAGTCTGCTTGTCGAGCGAACCCCAGGTGATCCCGCAGTACGGCGCGGCATGCGCCGTGGCGGGAAGGACGAAGGTGGCGATTGCCGCTGTCAGCGCGAGAACGAGGAGACGGACGGGCGTGCGGGACATGGTGGCCTCCTGGCAGGTGCTCCACCGAATGGCGGTGCAGTCGTCAGGGTCCGCCGACACGTCCGTTACCACCATGGGCGAGAAATGTCCTATACCGCTGATTTTCAGCGTGTCGCTAGGCGAACATTGCCGGAATTGGTTGTCTCACGCACCGGGTTGCCACAGAACATGGCGCAACGGCGGGAACCGTGCACCGGGCGTCACATCCGGCTTCGCGAGGGGCACCATCGGCCATGATCGTCCGATGGCCGTGAAGCAGCGTCGGGACGATCCCGAGGACGACGTCCGCCCGCCCGGATTCGGCCGGGGCGGAACCCGTGCACTGGAGCTGGCGGAGAACATCGTCTACGGCGGGATCGCGGCCTTCCTGGTCGGCTCTGCGCTGGTGCTGCTCGTGGTCGCCGGCCGGACGTCGCTCGGGCTCCTGGACGACTTCTCGCAGTACCCGGTGCTGGAGGTCCTCGACATCCTGCTGCTTGTGTTCATCGTCGTCGAGCTGCTCTTCGCGGTCCGGACGACGGTCGAGCGGCGGGAACTGGTCGCCGAGCCCTTCCTCCTCGTCGGCATCATCGCCTCGATCAAGGAGATCGTCGTCCTGTCGGTGGAGGCGGCCGGCGTCCTCGCCGAGGGTGCGGAGTTCGACGATCGCGTCGTCGAGATCGGCCTGCTCGGTGTCCTCGTCGTCCTGCTGGGCGTGACGTCGTTCCTGCTCCGGCGCAAGGAGCGCGAACCCGACGAAGGCGACCCGTCCCCGGAGCTAGGGAGCCGCTGACGGGGGTAGGCAGGAAGGGTGCCCAACCGCCTCGCCTCGGCCACCAGCCCCTATCTGCTGCAGCACGCCGACAACCCCGTCGACTGGCGGGAGTGGGGCGAGGAGGCCTTCGCCGAGGCGCGCGAGCGCGACGTGCCCGTGCTCGTCTCGGTGGGCTACGCCGCTTGCCACTGGTGCCACGTGATGGCGCACGAGTCGTTCGAGGACGCCGCCACGGCGGCGCAGATGAACGAGCACTTCGTGTGCGTGAAGGTCGACCGCGAGGAGCGGCCCGACGTCGACAGCGTCTACATGACCGCGACCCAGGCGATGACCGGCCACGGCGGCTGGCCGATGACCGTCTTCACCACCCCCGACGGCCGGCCGTTCTACTGCGGCACGTACTTCCCGCCACGTCCCGCGCACGGCATGCCCGCGTTCCGGCAGGTGCTGGCCGCGGTGGCCGACGCCTGGGCGCACAAGCGGGCCGAACTCGAGTCGGCCGGTACCAGGATCGTCGGCGCCATTTCGGCCCGGCTCGACCTGGGTGCACCCGCCCCGCTCACGGCCGAGCTGCTCGACCGCGCCGTCGCCGCGCTGGCCCGCCCCTACGTCCCGGCCGCCGGCGGCTTCGGGGGCGCGCCGCAGTTCCCGCCGTCCATGGTGCTGGAGTTCCTGCTCCGCAACCACGCCCGTACGGGGAACGCCGAGGCGCTCCGCATGGCCCGCGGCACCCTGGAGGCGATGGCCCGCGGGGGGATCTACGACCAGCTCGCCGGCGGGTTCGCGCGGTACTCGGTCGACGCGGCGTGGGTCGTGCCGCACTTCGAGAAGATGCTCTACGACAACGCGCTGCTGCTGCGCGTGTACCTCCACCTCTGGCGCGCGACCGGCGAGGAGTGGGCCCGCCGCGTGGCCGACGAGACCGCCGCCTTCCTGATCCGGGACCTCGGGACGCCGGAGGGTGGCTTCGCCTCGGCGCTGGACGCCGACACCGAGGGCGTCGAGGGACTCACCTACGTGTGGACGCCGGACCAGCTGATCGCGGTGCTCGGGGCGGACGACGGCCGGTGGGCGGCCGAGCAGTTCGAGGTGACCGACGCGGGGACCTTCGAGCACGGGGCCTCAACGCTGCAGCGGCTGCGCGAACCGGACGACCCGGCGCGCCTCGAGTCGGTGCGCGCCCGGCTCCTCACCGCTCGCGCGCGACGGCCGCAACCCGCGCGCGACGACAAGGTGGTGACCGCCTGGAACGGCCTGGCCATCGCTGCCCTCGCCGAGCACGGCGTCCTCACCGGCAAGCACGGCTCGGTGTCGGCGGCCCGCCGTGCTGCGGAACTAGTGGCCGGCACCCACTGGGTCGACGGGCGACTCCGGCGGGCGTCGCGGGACGGGACGGCCGGCCGGCACGCGGGTGTGCTGGAGGACTACGGGGATCTGGCCGAGGGCCTGCTGGCACTGCACCAGGCCACCGCCGAGGGCCGGTGGCTGGACCTCGCCGGCGACCTGCTCGACGTCGTGGCCGAGCAGTTCGTCGACGCCGAGGGCTGGCACGACACGGCCGCCGACGCCGAGGTGCTCGTGCAGCGGCCCTTCGACCCCACCGACGGGCCCACGCCGGCGGGCGTGGCCGCGGCGGCCGGGGCGGCGGTGAGCTACGGCGCGCTGGCCGGATCGCCGGTCCACCGCGAGCTGGGCGAGGCCGCGCTGGCGTCGCTCGCCCGGCTGGTGCCGGAGGCGCCGCGCGCGGCCGGCTGGGCGGCGGCGATCGGGGAGGCGCTGCTGGCGGGGCCGCTGGAGGTCGCGGTCAGCGGTCCCGCCGGCCCCGAACGGGAGGCTCTGGCGGCTGCCGCCCGTGCCGCTACGAGCCCGGGCGCGGTCGTGGTCGTCGGTGAGCCGGATGCCCCCGGCGTCCCGCTGCTGGCCGATCGGCCCGCCGTCGCGCAGCGGGCGGCCGCCTACGTGTGCCGGGGTTTCGTCTGCTCGGCGCCGGTCACCGAGGTGTCCGCTGTGAGCGCAGCGATGAGTCCTTCCTGAGCGGGCCTGATGGGATTACCGTGTAAGCGTGTAATCAACGCGGACACGGAGGTCCTCATGCACGGACATCGTTTCGCCGACGCCCCCTTCGGCGCCGGCTTCGGGCGCGGGCGTGGGCGCGGCCCAGGCGGCCGCGGGCGAGGGCCCGACGCGCCACCGCCGGTCGAACGCTCGGAAGTGGCCGGGTGGTTCGCCGGGCGCCTGCCGGACGGCTGGTTCACCGGCCCCGTCGACCTCACCATCGACCGCGACGAGATCACCGTCGTCGGCACCCTCCCGGAACCCGAGGCGGGGGAGGGCGACCCCGCAGCCGCCCGGGCCGGGCGCATCGCACGCTTCCGCGAGGAGACCCGCCAGCAGCGCATGGCGATCGCCGACGCCGCCCAGGAGCGCTACGGCCGGTCGGTGGCGTGGGGCGCGGCCTGCGGGGACACCCGCGAGGTCTTCACCAACGTCTCCATGCCGGTCATGACCCGGCTGCGTCAGCGCGAGCGGCTGGTGCTCGACACCCTCGTCGACGCCGGAGTCGCGCGGTCGCGGTCGGAGGCCCTGGTCTGGGCGGTCCGACTTGTCGGGCAGCACGCCGACGAGTGGCTGACCCAGCTGCGGGACGCCATGGCCTCGGTCGAGGAGGTCCGCGGACGCGGGCCCCAGGTCGGGTGAGTTCTGCCAGGCTGCGGGGGTGCCCGACCCGGCCGGCCTGCTCGGCATCGCCTACCGCGACCTGTCCGCCGTCCTCTCCTCGCTGACGGTCGAGGAGGGCTGGGAGCCCACCGGCTGCGCCGGGTGGACACCGGTCGACCTCGGCTTCCACCTGCTCAGCGACGCCCGGAGGGCGCTGGTCGCGCTCCACACGCCGGCCGGCGGGCCGCCTGACACCGACGCCGTCGGCTACTGGACGGCGTGGCGCCCGCCCGCCCCCGGGGACGACGAGGAGCTGTGGAGCACGCGGATCGCCGCCAGCGTGACCGGCGGGATGGCCGGAGTCGCCGGGCGGTACGCGGAGACCTCGGCGGCGGTCCTGGTCGCGGCCGGCCGGGTCTCGCCCGGGGACGTCGTGACCACCCAGGGGCGGGTGCTCACCGTGGCCGACCTCCTCTCGACGCTGACCGTCGAGGCCGCGGTGCACCACCTCGACCTCGTCGTCCGCCTGGACCGTCCCGGCCCGGGGGCCGAACCGCTGGCGGAGGTCCGGCGGGTGCTGGAGGGGCTGCTCGACGGGCCGCTCCCGGCGCGGTGGGACGACGTCACCGCGGCCCGCCGCGGCACCGGACGGGAGCGGCTGACCGGCGAGGACCGGGCCGACCTGGGCGCCTCGGCGGCCGCGTTCCCCCTGTTCGGCTGAGGGGATGCGCGAGCCTGGGACACTGGGCCGCGTGACCCCGACAGCGACCGACGTCCTCGTGGTGGGCGCCGGGCCCGCGGGGTCGGCTGCCGCGGCCTGGGCGGCGACCGCCGGTCATGACGTCGTGCTCGCCGATGCGGCGGTGTTCCCTCGCGACAAGGCCTGTGGCGACGGGTTGACGCCGCGTGCGATCGCCGAGCTCGACCGGCTCGGCCTGGGCGACTTCGCGCGCTCCCGCGCCCGCAACCGGGGTCTGCGCGCGGCCGGCTTCGGCCAGGAGCTGCTGCTGCCCTGGCCCGGCGGTTCGCTGCCCGACCACGGCGCCGCCGTCCCCCGCACGGAGCTGGACGCGCGCATCCGCCAGGTCGCGCTCGATCGTGGGGCGGCCCCTCTCGAGGGGGCGCGCGCGGTCGGCGTCGAGCGGGACGGCGACCGGATCTCGGCCGTCGTCTTCGAGCTGGCGGACGGCTCGCGGTCCGCTGTGGCCTGCCGCCGGCTGGTCGTGGCCGACGGCGCGCGCTCGCCCCTGGGCCGGCTGCTCGGGCGGGAGTGGCACCGCGACACCGCCTACGGGGTCGCCGCCCGCGGGTACATCACCTCGGACCGCAGCGACGACGAGTGGATCTCCTCCCACCTCGAGCTCCGCGGCACCGAGGGCGAGCTGCTCTCGGGCTACGGCTGGGTGTTCCCCCTGGGCAAGGAGGCGGGCGAGGTCAACATCGGCGTCGGCACGCTGGCCACCGCCCGGCGACCGGCCGCGGTGGCGCTGAAGGGGCTGATGAACTTCTACGCCGAGGCGCGGCGGGAGGAGTGGCAGCTGGACGGACCGGTGCGGGCACCGGCGTCGGCGCTGCTGCCCATGGGCGGCGCCGTCTCGGGGGTGGCGGGCCGCAACTGGGCACTGGTGGGCGACGCCGCCGGCTGTGTGAACCCGCTCAACGGCGAGGGTATCGACTACGGCCTGGAGACCGGCCGCAGCGTCGTCGAGCTCTTCGGTGAGGACGACTGGTCGACGGCGTGGCCGACGACCCTCCGGCGGCACTACGGCGAGGCGTTCTCCATCGCCCGCCGCCTGGCCGGCCTGCTCACCGTCCCGCGCCTGCTGCCCGCCGCCGGGCCCGTCGGCATGCGCTCGCGAGCCCTGATGACGGTCGCCCTGCGGGTCATGGGCAATCTGGTCACGGAGGAGGACCGTGACGTCGTCGCCCGCGGCTGGCGCCTGGCCGGCCGGGTGTCGAGGAAGTGGGACGAGCAGCCCCTGTTCGGGCCGGCCGCCTGAGGGCGTTCAGCCCACGAACGGCGAGTTGTACATCGCGAAGTACACGGCGATGTAGTGGCAGATGGCGGCCACGATGGTCATCGCGTGGAAGACCTCGTGGTACCCGAACGTGCCGGGCCAGGGGTTGGGCTTCTTGAGGCCGTACGCGATCCCGCCTGCCGTGTAGAGCAGCCCGCCGGCCGCCAGCAGCACCATCGAGGTGACGCCGGCGATGTGCAGGATGTCGGTCAGCACGAAGACGGCGACCCACCCCAGGCCGATGTACAGCGGCACGCCGACCCAGCGCGGTGCGGTGGGCCAGGTCAGCTTGAGGATGACGCCCCCGAGCGCGGCGGCCCAGACGATCGCCAGCACCCAGTACCCGGTCGGCTGGTCGACGGCCATCAGCGAGAACGGCGTGTACGTGCCCGCGATGAACAGGAAGATCATCGAGTGGTCGAGCCGCTTCATGATCTTCCAGCCGCGGGGTGACCAGCGCCGCCGGTGGTAGAGGGCGCTGACGCCGAACAGGCCGAGGATCGTCACGCAGTACAGGGCGACGGAGAACCCGGCCCGCGGTCCGAGGACCGAGGCGAGCGGGATGAGGACGGCGCCGGCGACGATCGCGCCGAAGAACGCGAACAGGTGAAGCCAGCCGCGCATCCGCGGCCGGGTGTCTGGGTGCTCCCAGTCGCCGTCGGCGAAGTCCGCCGCCGTCCAGACGCGCCCGGGCCGGTCACCCTCCTCGATGACGGCGGTGACCGCGTCGGTGCGGGGACCTTCGAGTTCGGCGTCGTCCGCCTCGACCCGCACCCGCTCGTTGTCGGGAGAGACGCTCATGCACCGAGGTTACGGACCCGTAGGTTGCCCGGCACCCGGAGAGGACTGTGACCTTGCCCGGACTCCCGGCCGGTTCCGGAACGGTGTGTTGACGCGTTCCCGGCCGGTGATTCCGAGGGGGCCTAGGGTGACCGCGTGGGGGCGCGCCAGAAGGTCCGCGACGCGATCGTCCAGGTCTACGAGCGCCGCCTCGCCCGGGCGCTGGAGGGTGTCGACGTCCCGCGCCACGTCGGCGTGATCATGGACGGCAACCGGCGCTGGGCCCGCGCGATCGGCCTGGAGGACGTCGCCCACGGGCACCGCCGCGGCGCGGACAAGATCGCCGACCTGCTGGAGTGGTGCGACGACGCGGGGGTCTCGGTCGTCACCCTCTTCATGCTGTCGACCGACAACCTGCGCCGCCCCGAGTCCGAGCTCAGCGCCCTGCTGCAGATCATCGAGGAGGTCGCCGTCGACCTCTCCCGCCCCGGGCGCCGGTGGCAGGTGCGGGCGATGGGCGCCCCCGAAGTCCTGCCGCCGGAGACGGTCGCCGTCCTCAAGCAGGCGGAGGAGGACACCCGGGACCGCACCGGCGCGACGGTCAACCTGGCGGTCGGCTACGGGGGGCGACGCGAGATCGCCGACGCCGTCCGCTCGCTGCTGACCGAGCACGCCGCCCGCGGCACGTCGCTCGAGGACCTGGTCGACGGGCTCGAAGTGGAGCACATCGCCGAGCACCTCTACACCCGCGGGCAGCCCGACCCGGACCTGGTGATCCGCACCAGCGGCGAGCAGCGCCTGTCGGGGTTCCTGCTGTGGCAGACGGCCAATGCCGAGTTCCACTTCACCGACGTCTACTGGCCGGACTTCCGCCGGGTCGACTTCCTGCGGGCTCTGCGCGACTACTCCGCGAGGCACCGCCGGTTCGGGGGCTGAGAGCCGGAGGGTCGCTGCGCCCGGCGCAGCTCGGGCGAACCACCGCGAGGCTCCGCCGGTTCGGGGGCTGAGAGACTCGGCGCATGCCGGCCGGAGCGCTCGACCTTCCCCTCGAGTACGTGAAGCTGGGGCTGCGCTTCGACCGCCTCGAGTCCGGCTTCGTCGACGCCTACACCGGCGATCCGCGGATCCGGGCGGAGGTGGCCGACGAACCGGCGCCGACCCCGCAGGGGCTGCGGGACCAGGCCCGCGCGCTGCTCCGCGAGCTCGACGCCGCCGACCTGCCGGCCGACCGCACGGACTACCTGCGAGGGCAGCTGACCGGGCTGGAGTGCACCGCACGGAAGATGAGCGGCGAGCCGGTCGGCTTCGTCGACGAGGTGGCCAGCTACTTCCAGGTCGACGTCGTCCTCGGCGACCCGGCCGTCTACGCCGTCGCCCACGCCGAGCTCGACGACCTCCTGCCCGGCGACGGGACCCTCGCCGAGCGGTACGCCGCCCACCGCCGGCGGGAGGAGTGCCCGCCGGACCGCCTGGAGGCCGCGGTCCACGCACTGTCCAGCGCCCTGCGCGACCGGGTGCGCGGCCAGTACGGGCTGCCCGACGTGGAGACCGTCCGGTACGAGGTCGTCACGGACAAGCCGTGGTCGGGGTTCAACTACTACGAGGGCGACTACCGGTCCCGCGTGGCCATCAACGCCGACCTGCCGCACCGGCTCTCCCAGCTGCCGCACCTGGTGGCGCACGAGTCCTATCCCGGGCACCACACCGAGCACTGCCGCAAGGAGCGGGGGCTGGTCGAGCGGGCGGCGCGCACCGAGCACACCGTCTTCCTGGTCAACACCCCCGAGTGTCTGATGGCCGAGGGGCTGGCCGATCTCGGTGTGCAGGCGTCCATCGGCGAGGGCTGGGGGCCGTGGGCGGCGGAGATTCTGGCCGACCTGGGACTGCGGTTCGACGGGCACCTGGCCGAGAAGGTGGCGACGGCCGCGGCGCCGCTGAACCGGGTGCGCCAGGACGCCGCCGTCCTGCTGCACGACCGTGGGGCCGACACCGACGAGGTGGTCGCCTACCTGCAGCGGTGGTCGCTGGTCAGCGCCGACCGTGCCGCCCAGCAGATCCGCTTCCTCACCCATCCGCTGTGGCGGGCATACATCTCCACCTACGTCGAGGGGTTCGACCTCCTGTCGGAGTGGCTCGCCGCCCGGCCGGCGGACCAGCCGGTGGCCGACCGGTTCGTGCGGCTGCTCGACGAGCCGCTGACACCGCGGGCCGTCGCCGCCGAACTGCGCGCCGCCTGAGCCATGGCCCGCGACCCTCGGGAGGCCCGGACCCTCGGACTGTGGACGGCGGCGTGGCTGGGCGGCCTGCTCCTGGTCGGGTTGCTGTGGGTCGGCGATCTCTCCCTCCAGTGGCCGGTGCTGCTCGTGCCGGTGCTCTGGGCCCTGGTCGCGCTGCGCCCGCGTCGCCGGCCTGCATGGGAGACCGCTCCGCCGCCCGTCCGGACCGACAGGGCGGGCCGGACCGACACCGTGGTCCGGTCCGCGGTCCGCGATCCGCGCGACCGGCGTCGCGAGTGAGCGGTGGGTGACCACCCCTGGGATTACTGGGACGACTGGTACCCCATCGGGGGACACGCCGGGTCCCGATAGGGGTAGAGAAGGCGAAACTGTCACCTGGCGGGCCTAGCGTCCGCAGTGGACGACGAGCTGCCCTCGCCGTCCACGGGAGGCCCGGTTGGTGCTGACGGATTCGTCGACCAGGGGGGCCGGCACCCGGCCTCTGCGCCGGGGCCCGGCCACCTTCGAGCGGGGGCGCGCCGTGCGCCCCACGGGAGTCGACTCGTGACCTCACGCCGCACGTTCGTCCTCGACACCTCCGTCCTGCTCTCCGACCCCGGTGCGCTGCTGCGCTTCGGCGACTCCGACGTGGTTCTCCCGCTCGTCGTGATCGGGGAGCTGGAGGCCAAGCGCGACCACCCGGAGCTGGGCTGGTTCGCGCGGCAGTCGCTGCGGATCCTGGACGAGCTCCGTGTCACCCACGGCCGGCTGGACGCGGCGGTGCCGGTGGGCGACGACGGTGGCACGCTGCATGTCGAGCTCAACCACAGCGATCCGGGGCTGCTCCCGGCGGGCTTCCGCAACGACAGCAACGACAGCCGGATCATGGTTGTGGCGATGAACCTGCGCTCCGAGGGGCGCGACGTCTGCCTGATCACCAAGGACGTGCCGCTGCGGGTCAAGGCCGCCGCGGTCGGGCTCGACACCGACGACTACCGCATGCACGACGCCGTCGACGCCGGCTGGACCGGCATGGCCGAGGTGTCCCTCGACGACGCCGAGCTCGACGCGCTGTACCAGGACGGCGAGGCGTTCGTGCCCGCCGCCGCCGAGATGCCGCCGCACACCGGGCTGGTGCTGCTGTCCTCGCGCGGGTCGGCGCTGGGCCGCGTCACCCCCGACAAGCAGGTGCGCCTCGTCCGCGGCGACCGCGAGGCGTTCGGGCTGCACGGCCGGTCCGCCGAGCAGCGCGTGGCCCTCGACCTGCTGCTCGACCCCGAGATCGGCATCGTGTCGCTGGGCGGCCGGGCGGGCACCGGCAAGTCGGCGCTGGCGCTGTGCGCGGGCCTCGAGTCGGTGATGGAGCGCCGGGCCCACAAGAAGGTGGTCATCTTCCGGCCGCTGTACGCCGTCGGCGGGCAGGAGCTCGGCTACCTGCCCGGCAGCGAGAACGAGAAGATGTCGCCCTGGGCGCAGGCGGTCTACGACACCCTCGGCGCGCTCGTCTCGCCGGCCGTGCTCGACGAGGTCGACGCGCGCGGGCTGATCGAGGTGCTGCCGCTGACCCACATCCGCGGCCGGTCGCTGCACGACTCGTTCGTGATCGTCGACGAGGCACAGTCGCTCGAGCGCGGCGTGCTGCTGACCGTGCTGTCGCGGCTGGGCGCCGGGTCGCGGGTCGTCCTCACTCACGACGTCGCCCAGCGGGACAACCTGCGCGTCGGCCGGCACGACGGCATCACCGCCGTCATCGAGGCGCTCAAGGGCCACCCGCTCTTCGCGCACGTGACGCTGACCCGCTCCGAGCGCTCGCCGATCGCCGCGCTGGTCACCGAGATGCTGGAGGACCTCCCCCTCTGACGGGACGAGTGGCCGGGCCGCTGCGTGCCCCCGCTTCAGGGGTGTTGTTCGCGCTTCCTGGGTCCAGCAGGACCCCGAGAGCGCGAACAACACCCCGACAGCGACTCAGCCGAGGCGGGTCCGCGCCCGTTCCCTCGCCCGCCGCACCCGGGCAGCGAGGCGGTCGGGCCGGCCGAGATCCGCCCAGGTCCAGCGGAGGACACCCCAGTCCCCCTCGCGGATCGCGTCCTCCCGTCGCTTCTCCTCGAGGACGGAGTCCCCCGCGTCCTGACCGGGCCGGAGCAGGCGGCCGTACTTGATGCGCCCGTCGAACTCGCCCACCAGACGGTCCGCCTCCCAGGCGAAGTCCGTCCTCGCTATCAGTCCGCCGTCGGCTGCGTGCACCTCGAACTGCAGAGTCGACGGCGGAACCTTCCAGCGGTGCAGGATCACGCGGCTGCGGGACTCGCCGACGCTCTGGCTCCGGCCGTCCGCGAACACGACCGCCCGTGCGGCGCTGCGGCTGCCCGGAGTGCCGGCGATGTCGAACAACCGGCTCCGCAGCGTGTCCGGCGAGAGCAGACCCAGCCGCAAGGCCGCGTCGAGCACGACCACGGCCGCCTCGTGCGACAGCGAGCGAGCGAGATCCAGCGCCGTCCGCACCGGATCGGTCACCGCGACGCCGTCGACGGCCACCACCTCGTCGTCCCGTAGCCGGGCCACGTGACAGCAGAGCACGGCGCTCGTGTCGTTGTAGGCACGCGGCCGCCTGGTGACGTGCACGCGGTCGAGCGGGGCGTCCCACAGCGGCAGCCCGTGCAGGACAGCGGCGGACTGGTGGCTGACCACGGCCGGCCGGCGCAACCCGGCGAGGGTGGCCCGGATCAGCAGACGATGGACGTCGGCTGCGCCCGGGGGCAGGACCGAGTCGACGTACGCGCCGCGGCGGAGCCGGCTGAGCTCGCCCGCGCGGACCAGTCGGGCCAGTTCGCCGTCGGACCGGCCGGTGGAGACGGCGGCCCGGCGCAGCAGGAGTTCGGATCGGGGAGGGGCGGCATCTGTCACGCGGCGACGGTGCCGCCGACCGGAGGCTCACGGCGGGTAGCGCAGGGATCCGTGGACGACGCTCCGGCCTGTGGACGGCGCGCTTGCGGGGTGTTCTACGCGCTTTCGGGGTCCTGCAGGACCCGGGAAGCGCGAACAACACCCGGAGAGCGCCCGAGAGAAAGCCCACGCGCGGTCAGACGGCGGGGGAGGGGTGCTCCTCGGCGTCCGCGTCGGACGGGTCCGCGGCGAACGGCTTCCGCTCAGGCTTCTCGGCCGGCTCGGTCCGCGGCGTGCCGACGGCCCGGATCAGCGCGACCACGCCCCAGCCCGCGAGGAGGCACCAGGGCAGACGGGTGACGACCTCCTCGGTCGTGAGGTCACCCCGTGCCCCCAGTGCCAGCAACGGCAGGGCCAGCACGAACCCGACGAGGAGGACGTCCCAGCGCATCGGGCTCATGCCGTCGTGTTCTCCAGCCGCTCGCAGAGCAGCGAAGCCCAGCGGTGGGGCGTGGCGCGGACGCCGTCGAGAATGGCGACCGGCACGTCGACCACGCGGAGGACCGCGGCCGGGTCGGCACTGACGTCGGTGTCCTGAACGATGAGCGCGTCGACCTGCGGCAGCCCCCCGATCCACGGGCCGAGGTCCTCGGGCTTGCGGGTGGCGTCGACGACGGCCCAGACCGCCAGCGGCGCCCAGATGGCCGTCATCTGCGCCATCCAGTACGCGTCGGTACGCAGCGCGGCGTCGACGGCGACGATCGTGACGCTGCCGGCCGACGCCGCGTCCTGGCGTCGCTGGATCGCCGCGTCGATGGTCGTGATGCGACTGCCCTCGGGCGCCAGCCCGGCGAGATCGCCACGGGTCGCCCACTGCACCTGGTGGGGGTCCAGCCGCAGGGTGGTGGCCAGCGTCCGGGCGGCCCGCAGCGTCTCGACGCCGGGGCCGACAACGAACAGCACCTCGCCGGCGCCGTTCGGCAGCTCGGGGGCCTGGGGCAGCCGCAGCGCGAGGGCGCGGGTGAGCGCGGCGTAGGTGCCGTGCTGGGCGACGTCCTGGCTGAACGCGGGGCCGAGCAGCCGAGCGGGGATACCCAGGGACTCGAGCCGGGCGGCCACGTCACCGATGGCGTCGACGGGCGCCTCGACGGGCGCCTCGGGACCGGTGACGCTCGCCTCGGCGGTCGCCGGGGCGACCGGTTCCGGCGAGCCGAACAGGTTCTCGGGAAGCTCGGGCAGCTCCGGGGTCGCCATGAGGGGGGCGACCGGGAGGCGGGTCACCGTGGCCAGCAGGCGGGTGGCCGGCGGCAGGATCAGCGGGGCCTCGGTCTCCTGCGGCGTGGACGTGGTGATGTCGGCGGCCTCGGGAGCTCCCGGAGCCGCGGCCAGCGCGCTCTCGGCGGCGACGTCCGGCTCCGCGGACGCCGTCTCCTCGACCGGCGGCTCCGGCGCGCGGGGGGCCGGCGGGGTCACCGGACGGGACGCCGACGAGCGGGACGGCGCCGGCGGGACCGGCGGACGCCCGCGGCCGCGGCCGGAGGGCAGCGGCGGCAGCAGCGAGAGGGGCGGCATGACGGTGGTCGCGTCGAGCGACATCATCGGGGCCAGGTCGCTGGCCGTGCGGGCGAGCAGCCGGGCCACCTGCGCGATCTCGGTCTCCGCCTCGGCGATCTGCACCTGCTCCTCGACGGCGTCCTCGGCCGCGTTCTCCTCGACGGCCGGCTCGTCGGCAGCCTCGATCTCGATCTCGGCCACCGACTCGGCGATCGGCTCCTCGGCGAGCGACACATCGGCCACCGGTGCGACGGCCTCGGTGCCGGCGTACCCCTCGGGGACGCTCTCCTCGAGAGCGTTCCCCTCGGTGATGGCCTCGTCGGCGATCGCCTCGTCGACCACGGCGTCCTCGGCGACGACCTCCTCGGCGACGACCTCCTCGGCGACCTCCTCGACCGCCTCCTCGTCGGCGAAGACCTCCTCGGCGATGACGTCCTCGGCGACGGCCTCCTCGGCCACGGCCTCCTCGAGAACAGTCTCCTCGGGAACGGCCTCGTCGAGGACGGTCTCCTCGACCGCAGCGGTCTCCTCCGCGACGGCCGTCTCGAACATCTCGACGACCGGAGCGGTCTCCTCGGCCGGCTCGTCGACGAGCGTGGGCTGGTCGGCCGCCGCAGCCTCCTGGGCAGCGACCTCGGCCCAGATCGGCGCGTCCAGCTCGGCGTCGTCGGTCGCGGCGTCGGCCACCGGCTCGGCGGGCAGCTCGACGTCGCTGTCCGCAGTTCCCGATGCCGGGACGGTGCTCACCGGGACCGGGGTCCGGTCGTCCCACAGCGACGGGAGGGCCGGCTCACCCCACATCGTCTGGCCGGGCGGCACCCACGGGAGCGGCTCGATCCGGGGGGCGGAGTACCGGGGCATGGCGGGGGCCGGCTCGAAGACCGGCGTGTGGACCGGCTGCGCCGGAGGCGTGTACGCCGCGGCGGGCGGCGCGGCCTCGGGCAGGGGCACGCGCGTCACGACGGCCTCCGCGACGGGCCCTGCCGGGGGCACGACGTCAGGGACGGCGATGTCGGCGAGCACGACCTTCGGCGTCCCGGGGACCGGCATCTCGGGCTCGGTCAGCGCGGTCTGCGGGGAGACGCCCGCGAGCACCTTGCGCAGGATCCCGGCGAGCGCCTCGTCCGAGTGCCCCTGGGCCAGGGCGGAGCGGAGCACCTCGGCGATCGCCTCCTCGCGGGAGGACGTCGAGGCGGCGGCGTCGGGCTCGCCGGCCCAGGTCGGCACGTCCACCGAGGGGGAGACGGGCGGTGTCACCGGCTTGGAGACGGGCCGGGACGTCGACTGCGGCACGGGCGCGGACATCGGCTCGGACGCCTCCGGCAGGTCCGACGTCTCGAGCATGGCCGAGGAGGGTGCGATGACCTGATCTCCCACCGTTTCCTCCTCCTGGCGCGCCGGGCGCGACGTTCCCGATGAATCAGCTGGGCCCGGACGTCCACGGCCCGGCCGGGGCTCCGCCTTGCCGGCGGCCGGGGTGCCCGCGGGCCACTCGAGCGCCTCCCGGACCGCCTGCTGCACGTCCCGGTCGCCGGCCACCATCCGCGCGAGCGCCGCAGTGAACGGAGAGGGCACGTCGGAGTCGGCCGGGGTGCTGCGCTGGTCCCCGCCGCGACCGGTCGGCGCGGGGGCGTCCTCGTCCCGCCGCGACGAGGACGGACCGCCGGGTGCCGTGCGCGGGAAAGAGGCGCGCGGAGCCGCGGTGCGGGAGTAGGTCGGGACCTCGGGCTCCGCCTGCTGCGCGGCCAGCAGGCCGGCGATCTCGCTCACCCGCGCCGCGTCGGTGCGGGTCGTGCGCGGTGCCGACGCCGCCGGGTGGACCGGCGTCTCGGCGGCCCGGGCCGGAAGCTCGTCGGCGAACGGCGAGTCGGGGAAGGACGGGGAGCCGAACGACCGCGCCGGGGGCGCGGTCCGGGCCGGCATCCCCGCGGGGCCGGGGCCGTCGGCCGACCGGGCAGCCTCGGCCGCCCAGGCGGCTGCGCCGTTCCGGGGCGGCGCGGCCGTCCGTGCGCGGGCGGGGGCGGCGGAGGACAGCGGTGAGGAGAAGTCCGACGGCGCCCCGTCGTCGATGGGGGCGTCCCGCAGGGCGGCGCGGAGGTCGTCGGCCCGGGAGGGGGCGGGCACCGGCACGGAGGGGCGGCCGACGTCGGGCGCGACCTCGGCCACGTACCGCTCGGTTGCGAAGAACCCGAGCACGCCGCCGGAGCGCACGCGACGGACGCCGACGACGCGGGCCGACGGACCGAACTGCTCTCGGGCCGCGGCGATCGCGTCGTCGCGCGTGGCGGCCTCAACGGATCGCAACGGCACCGCTCACAACTCCCAGCGACTCGATCTGCGCTGTCCGGGAGACCTCGGCGTAGGAGATCACCGGAAGCCGGGGAAGCACCTGCCGCATCAGGCGGGCCAGGGCCGCGCGGACCTGGGGCGAGCACACCAGGACCGGCGACAGACCCTGGCGCTCGGCCTCCTCGAGCAGGCCGCTGCAGCCGTGGACGAGGGCGTCGATGCCGGCCGCGTCCAGGGCCAGCACCACGCCGGCGTCGCTGGGCCGGATCGACTCGAGGAGCCGCTGCTCGAAGCTCGGGTCGAGGGTGAAGACGTGGAGGCGCTCGTCGGGTGTCACGTACGGATGACTGATCGCCGAGCCGAGAGCCGCCCGTGCCGCCTCGACCAGTCCGTCGAGTTCGGTGGACGTCTTTGCACGTACAGAGAGTGCCTCGAAGATGCGGACCAGGTCCCGGATCGACACACCCTCTTCCAGCAACGCGTGCAACACGCGTTGCACCTCTCCCAGCGTGAGCAGGGTGGGGGTCAGTTCCTCCACGACGACGGGGTGCGTGCGCCGGACCATCTCGACGAGCAGGCGGACGTCCTCCCGGCCGAGGAGGTCGGCGGCGTTCTGCCGGACGACCTCGGCGAGGTGGGTCGTGATGACCGAGGAGCGGTCGACGACGGTGGCGCCGGCCATCTCGGCCTGGCGCTGGAGCTCGGCCGGCACCCACTTGGCGGCCAGGCCGAAGACCGGCTCGCGGGTGGGCTTGCCGGGCAGGTTGTCGAGGTTGTCGCCGATGGCGAGCACCGTCCCGGCCGGGGAGATGCCCTTGGCGGCGGGGACGCCGTTGAGCCAGATGACGTACTGGGAGCCCGGCAGGTCGAGGTTGTCGCGGGTGCGCACGAGCGGGATGACCAGGCCGGTCTCCATGGCCACCTTGCGCCGCAGCGCCTTGACCCGGTCGAGCAGGTCGCCGCCGCGGGAGGGGTCGACCAGGTCGACCAGGTCGAAGGCGACCTCGAGCTCGAGCGGGTCGACCCGCATCTTCTCGGCGATGGCCTCGGGGGAGTCCGGCTTCGGCTCGTTCTCGAGGGCGGCGGCCGCGGCCTCGGCGTCCTCGTCGACCACGGGGGCCTCGGACATGCGGGCGGCCATCACCAGGAAGGCCGTGCCGATGACCAGGAACGGCAGCTTGGGCAGACCGGGGATGAGGCAGAGGGCCAGGGCCGCGCCCCCGGCGATGCGCACCGGCTGGCGGAAGCGGCCGAGCTGGCTGAGCAGGTCGGTGCCCATGTCGCCCTCGGTGGCCGAGCGCGTGACGATGATGCCGGTCGCGGTCGAGAGCAGCAGGGCGGGGATCTGCGAGACCAGGCCGTCGCCGACGGTCAGCAGCGAGAAGGTCGAGACGGCGTCGCCGGGGGCCATGCCGCGCTGCATCACGCCGATGGCGAAGCCACCGATCAGGTTGATCAGCGTGATGATGATGGCCGCGATCGCGTCGCCCTTGACGAACTTCGAGGCACCGTCCATCGAGCCGTAGAAGTCGGCCTCGGCGGTGACCTCGTGCCGGCGCTTGCGGGCCTGCGCCTCGTTGATCAGGCCGGCGTTG
>Ga0126306_10000044_pt1 | contig 33503 bp, 37 predicted proteins | sample Plot27_FD_92592 | JGI IMG/M metagenome (GOLD analysis project Ga0126306, IMG submission 92592) | Serpentine soil microbial communities from UC McLaughlin Reserve, CA, USA - Plot27 | ecosystem: Environmental > Terrestrial > Soil > Grasslands | place: USA: UC McLaughlin Reserve, Lake County... | reverse complement strand
GATCCGATCATCCCGGCCCTCCATGGAGGCGTCGCACACGCGGCGATGCCCGGCAGCCGGCTCGAGCTGTTCGAGCGCTCGGGCCACTTCCCGCACCTCGACGACCCGGTCCGCTTCATCGAGCTGCTGCGCGAGTTCGTCGCCGGCAACGAGCCGGCCGAGCTCGACGCCGAGACGCTGCGCGGGCGGATCCGCGCCGGCGGCCCGCTCGCGGCGTAGCGGGTTCATGATGCGCGGGGTGGAGCGCATCACCGCCCGCAACAGCGCCGGCTACGACGCCCCGATCGGCCTGACCGCCGACCCGGTCGTCTTCACGCTGCTCGGCGACCGCCTCTGCGTCCTGCTGGCGCGGCGGCTGGAGGAGCCGCAGCGCGGCCAGTTCGCTCTCCCCGGCGGGTTCGTCGGGACGGAGGAGTCGCCGGCGCAGACGGCCGAGCGCAAGCTGCGCGAGAAGACGGGCGTCGGATCGGTGCACCTCGAGCAGCTCCGGACGTACGCCGACCCACGCCGCGACCCGCGCGGCTGGCTGCCCTCGATCGCGTACCTCGCGCTCGTCGGCCCCGAGGAGCTGCCGGAGGAAGGGCCGGCCGAGCGCGAGGCCGGCTGGCATCCGGTCGACGACCTGCCGGACCTCGCGCTCGACCACGAGACGATCGTCGACGACGGGCTCTGGCGGCTCCGCGCGCGAGTGACCGAAAAGACGTGGTTCCTGCGCGTCGCGGGCGCGCTGCTGCCGGCGGAGTTCACGCTCGGCCAGGCGCAGAGGCTCTACGAGGCGCTCTCCGGCGAGACGGTCGACGCGGCGAACTTCCGCCGCGATGTCAAGGCGACGGCGCTGCTCGTCGACACCGGCGAGCTGCACTCCGACGGGCCCGGGCGTCCCGGCCGGCTCTACCGGCGACTCTGAGCCACGCGCAGGACCGCGCGCGCGGCGGCCTGCTGCGCGGGCAGCGGCGCGCCGGTGCCGTGGACCTCGTGCGGGAAGTCGAGCAGCAGCCGCGCGCCGGCGACCGGCCGCGGCCATCCACCCGGCAGGAACTCGCCCTCGCGCTCGATCGCCGCGATCCGCTCCAGCCACGCCTCGAACGCGTGTGCCGGCCGGATCTGCACCCGCACGCGCGCAGGCCCGTCGCCCGCGCTGCGATGCCGGTGCGGCGTCGCTGCGGGCGTCTCGACGCCGTCGCCCGGACCGAGCAGCCGCTCCAGGCTTCGGGTCCGCACGCTCAGCGAGCCCTCGATCACCTCGTGACGCTCGGACTGGCGCGGATGCACGTGCGGGATCGTGATGAACCCCCTAGGCCGGCCGACGAGGTCGAACTCGACGAGCTCCCCGCCGCTCTCCTCGGCCGTCCGCCGGAACTCGACGCTCACGCCGAGGCTGGGGATGTCGAGCACGTCGCCGGGGCGGGCCACGCGGCAACTATCGCGTACGGCCGCCCATTACGCTTGTCCCGCCGGCCCCTGTAGCTCAGTCTGGATAGAGCAGCGGACTTCTAATCCGCAGGTCGCAGGTTCGAATCCTGCCGGGGGCGCTAGAAACGGGGCTCCCGGGCTGGGTGGACACAAGAGTGGACACAAGCGCGCGATTCGTGTCAGCCAGCCGCGCGGCGGGCGAGGTACGCGTTGAGCCGTTCGGCGGGGTCGGTCTCCTCCGGCTGAGGCAGCAGCTTCACGTAGCGCTGGACCATCGCGAGGTTCGCGTGGCCCATGTACTCCATGATCTCCTTGAGCGTGTAGCCGGCGGCCATTAGGAACGACGCGTAGGTGTGCCGGCACTCGTGCGGGGTGATCCGCTCGAGCGGCTGCTCGCACGCCGCCCACGCTTCGGTCGCGCGCCGGGCGAGCCGGCCGCTCATGACCGACGCCGCACTCACGGCGCCGTTTGCCGGCTGGCCGTCGCGCAGCCACGCGGCGCGCAGGATCGGCCGCAGCGTCTGGGCGATCGGCGGGCGCCGGTCGCTGCCGGCCTCTGACTTGGCCTTGCGTACGTGCAGCCGGTAGCCGTCGAGGTCGACGTCGTGCCATTTCAACCGGTGGATCTCGGCGCGTCGCAGGCCCGCGTAGAAAGCGAGCGCGTAGGCGACCTGGTCGTCGGGTTCGAGCGCGGCCAGCAGTTGCGCGGCCTGCTCGGCGGTGCACACGCGCATCCGAGGCTGCTCGTCGTTGGGTGGCAGCTCGACGGCGAGCGTCGGGTTGCGGTCGACCAGCCGGCGCGTCGGGCGCGCCTCCCACCCGTAGATCGCCGACGCGACGGCCAGGTGGTTGCGGATGCGCGAGCGCGACAGCCCTCGCGCGCGAGCCGGTCGGCTCACATCTGCCACTCGACTTCGACGATCTCGGCCGCCGGCCGCCCGCCGAACTCCTCATCGAGCTGGTTGCGCAGCGACCGGCTGTATCCGGACAGCGTCGTGCGGCTGTACGCCGAGCCCTTCTTGCCGCGGCGCTTGCCGACCGCCCCGGCCTGCACGCCCTCCAGCCACTGCTCGCCGAGCTCGCGGAACGTCGGGCCCGCGGCGGCCGCTTTCACGAGCGCGTCCTGCGCCTTCGGCGCGGCAGCCAGCCACGTTAGGACCTCGCTGCGGTCCTTCAAGCTCGCGCTCCATTCCGGCACCTTGGTCACCGGGTGTCGCCGGCGCCGGCGGTAGGACGGCGTGCATCTGCAGCGGCGCGCGTCCTCGTCGTCCTGGCTGCGCGGGCAGCCGTTTTCGTGGCGGACGTAGACGCCGGGCGTCTTCGTCTTGCGAAACGACGGCATGGATCCCCCCCGGAGACGGCGATGGGCGCGATGAGCCTACGCTGGCCATTACGCCGTCTCTACCAGGAGCCGGGCGTTCTCCCGCACCCAACGCTCGATCTCGGGCGGCGGTACCAGCACGAGCTGACCGCACGCCACGACCTTCACGAACAGCTGCACCCGCCGCTCGAATGTGCCGACGCTCATCCCGAGCGACGCGGCCGCCTCCTCGCGCCGCAACGCGTAGCGCTGTACCTCCTGCACAGGCCGCCGCGCGGCCGCCCTACGCCGGCCCGGCCATCGCGCGCGTGCGTGGGTCGTTTGGCAACTCGCAAATGGCCTGGCCGGCGCCGAGCGGCGCGACGGCTGTGCGGCGCGGCACCGTACGCCCGGCGCCCAGCCCCGGTCGGATGGGTCCGCGCGCGGCCGCCGCGGGTGACCGGGTTGGCCCGGTCACAGCGCCGACGGGTTGGCGGGACTCGTGTTCGACCGGCTGTCTGTCGATCGACACCTGCCCGGCCCGCGTCTGGCGACCGCCCGGGCGGCGGATCGGTTCGACTCTCCAGGCGATGTGCCCGCCTGGTTGCGTGGTCGGCGGCTGCCCCGGCTCGGTTGCGGCTTCGGGCGCGGGCGGGGCGTCGGGGATTTGGACGGGCTCGGCAGTCATGGCGCGTGACGCGTTCTTGCGGCCCGCTCTCGGTCGGGCTCGCGCGTGTGTGCGCGCAGCCGCGGGTAGCGGTCGTGCGTGGGCCGACGCGGTGGCGCCGATGTATCGCGCTCGGACGCTGGGGTGGGCGCCGGGAGCGCTACGGGGAAGCTCGGACACGATCCGAGACCTCCTTGCGTGTGGGATGAGGGTGGGGTACCGCGCGCTGGGTAGGCCCGCGAAGCGCAAGTTAGCCTCGCGCCCGGATGGAACCGCCGCAGGGATGGCGAGCGATCGAGCGTACCCGCACGTCGGTGCGGTCCGAATCGGCCCGCACCGCTGCGTGATCGGCGAGTCTCAGAGGGTGATCGTGAGAGGCGTCTAGGGCACGCGCTTCACGGGCACCGGACGAGCCTGTCCGGGGTTCGGGCCCACGTCGTTGCACAATGCATCACATCGGAAAGGCGGGGATTTCTTGGGCTTGGCTGGTGCCGCTGGCGCTCGCGGCCGTCGCCGGCTGCGGTGGCGGTTCCAGCGACACCCCGCCGGAGCGCCGGCCACCTCCGGCAGCCAGCCCTTCGGCGGGCGAGCGGCCCCAGCGAGCCGCGTCCGCGCCGTCGTTGGTCGATCGGTTGCGGCGCGGTGGTCATGTGCTGGCGTTGCGTCATACGGCCACCGACTTCTCGATGACGGACTCCGGCGATGACTTCCGGGACTGCTCGAGGCAGCGGAACCTGAACGCCGACGGGCGGCGCCAGGCGGGCGCGCTCGGAGCTGCGTTCCGGAGGCTCGGCATCCCCGTCGGGCGGGTGCTCGCCAGCCCCTACTGCCGGACGCGCGAGACGGCGCGCCTGGCGTTCGGTCGCGTGCGCTCGTCGTCGGCGCTGTTGCAGGCGAGCGACGTGCGCGACGGCCAGCGTCAGCCGGGACGGCTGCGGCGGTTGCTCGCCGACGCGCCCCAGGCCGGCGCCAACACGGTGCTGGTGTCACACGGCTACGCGATCGAGGACGCCGCCGGCGTGTACCTGGGCGAGGGCGAGTCCGTGGTCTTTGTTCCGCACCGGGGGCGCCGTGGGTTCGAGCGGGTTTCGCGAGTCGAGCCGGGCGAGTGGGAGCGGCTCGCCCGCCGCGCGCGGGCGGGGCGGGTGCGGCTGCGCGCGTTCGAGGTCTTCGACGGCGCCGGCCCGCACGATGTGGCGCCGGCCGCCGACGGCGCGGTCTGGTTCACCGCGCAGGCGGCCGGTGAGCTGGGCCGGCTGGATCCCGAGACGGGGCGAGTGGAGCGGGTGCGGCTCGGCGAGGGGTCGGCGCCGCATGGCGTGATCGTGGGTCCCGACCGGGCGGCCTGGGTCACGGACAGTGGGTTGAACGCGATCGTGCGGGTCGAGGCGCGGTCGCTGCGGGTGCGTCGCTTCCCGTTGCCGGCCGATCGGCCGAGCGCGAATCTCAACACCGCCACGTTCGACCGCCGTGGGCGGCTGTGGTTCACCGGTCAGTCGGGCGTGTACGGCCGGCTCGATCCGCGCACCGGGCGGATGCGCGTGTTCGATGCGCCGGGCGGGGCGGGCCCGTACGGAATCGCGACCACGGCGGACGATGAGGTCTGGTACGCGTCGCTGGCCGGCAGCCATGTGGCGCGTGTGGACACTCGCAGTGGCCGGGCGCGGGTCGTTGAGCCCCCGACCGCCGGGCAGGGCGCGCGTCGCATCTGGCCCGACTCGCGGGGAAGGCTGTGGGTCTCGGAGTGGGAGGCCGGTCGGCTGGCGGTGTATGACCCGCGCCGCCGCCGCTGGCGCGAATGGCGGCTTCCGGGCTCTGACCCGATGCCGTATGCGGTGTACGTGGACGACCGTGATTTGGTCTGGGTCAGCGACTTCGGCGCCAACGCGCTCGTGCGCTTCGACCCCGAGCGCGAGCGCTTCCGCAGCTTCCCGCTGCAGCGGCCCGGAGCGAGCGTCCGCCAGCTCCTGGGCCGCCCAGGCGAGGTGTGGGGCGCCGAGTCGGCCACCGACCGATTGGTGGTGGCCCGGTGGCGCTGACGCTTATCGCTTCGCGGCGGCGATCACCCGCCGGCAGCACGTGAGCGGCGGCGTGCGGATGCTGGGCGTTTGACCGGAGCCGTGGAAGTGGTAGGTGCGCTCGGGCTCAGGCGCTCCGACGAACGTTGCGCCGGACGCCGGCCGTGGCGACGCCCGCGGCGTTGGCCATCTGTCCGTCGGCAGCCTCGGCGCCGTCGCCGTCACTCGGCACGGGGAAGGCCGGGCCTCCGCCTGGCGGATCCACTGCATGTAGTTGCCCGGGATGTCGGCCAGCGCGAGAGGAGATGGCGCGTAGCCCGTTTCCGCTCCCGGCCCGCACGCGGTCGCCGGCCCAGCGCACCCATCAGCGTGGCCACGAACAGCACGAGCACCAGGAGCAGGAGCGCGACCGCGGCCGCTGCCACGGCGATCAGCCGCCTGGCGATGCCCGTCTGTCGGAACCAGCGACGGCTCTGTGTCCTGGAGATGCGGAGCGCTGTGACGGTGACGCCTGCGCTCTCAAGCGCTTGGCGAACGGTCCGTGCGGTCTCGACGGCGTTCGGTGCGTCGCCGTGCAAGCAGAGCGTCGGGGCGTCGATCTCAAGGTCGTCGCCGTCGGTCGTGTCGATGCGCCGGTCGAGCACGACGCGTACGGCTCTGCGTGCGACGCGGTCGGGGTCCCAGGCCTGTTTGACTGGCTCGATTACGAGAGCGCCGCCTGGCTCGTACTCGAGGTCTGGGAACGCCTCGGCGGCGAACCGGACGCCGTGGGCCTCGACCCGCGGGTGCCAGCCGTCGGGACAGCAGCAGGAGCGGGAGGCTCGTGTCGACACCGGCGATCGCTCCCGCATGCTCGCCGCTGGCGGAGCAGAGCGCGTATAAGGCCCCGTGTGGCTTGACGTGCGCCAGCCTGCCGCCTTCCGAGGCCACGATGGCCTGCAGGGCGCCGATCTGGTATGCGGCGTAGTCTCGTACGTCGTCCGCGGTCACGTCGATGCGGCGGCGTCCGAAGCCGAGCATGTCCGGGAGCCCTACGTGGGCGCCGACGGCGACGCCGTGCTCGATGGCCAGGCGCGCGGACGCGCGCATGTTGCCGGGGTCGCCGGCGTGGAATCCACAGGCGATGTTGGTGGAGGTGATCCACGGCATCACGTTGGCGTCGTCGCCGAGTCCCCAGCGACCGTAGCTCTCGCCCATGTCGAAGTTGATGTCCACGGTGGGAGAGCCCGCAGCGCTGTCTCCTTCGGTCAGGCGCTCGTTGCGACCGGCGTCGGCGGCCGCCGGTGCTGTGTCGCCTGCTCGAATGCGTAGCCGAGCCGGAACACGGTCGGCTCATCGTATGGCGCGGCGACGAATTCGAGTCCGACTGGCAGTCCGTTGGCGGTGAAGCCCGCGGGCACCGGCATGGCGGGCGACCATGTCTGTGAGGCGATGAGCGTGTTCGTCGGGAAGGTCAGCGTCGTCCAGTCCTTGCGGCCTGCCATCGTCGGGGCCGGGATCTGCGCGGTGGGGTAGATGAGCGGCGTCGAGCCGGTTGCGGGCCATGACGTTTACGCTCGCGCGCGTGAAGTCTTCGCGCGCGCTGATGCGGCGGAAGTAGTCGGGGTCGTCTTCTGGGTCGTCCGGCCCCTCCATGACGGCGTCGATGAGGTCCAGGTCCTTGTGGTATCGGCCCTCGGCGACGATCTGGTTGAACGTCAGGTCCGAGCGCGTGGAGAGGAATTCGTTGATGTCGCGCTTGGTGCGGGCCACGTACTGTGAGGTGGCGACGATGTGGTCCTGCAGGTCGGGGATCTCGACCTCGACCACTTCGGCGCCCGCTCCCCGCAGTTCCTCGATGGCGGAGCGCACGACGTCGTTACGGCGGCACTGGCCTCGTCGGAGTCCGCCCCGAGCGCGTTGACCACCAGGCCGAGCCGCGCGCCCTCGAGCGTCGCTTCGTCGAGCTGGGCGCGGTAGCTGGCCGGTGCGCGGGCGATCTTATAGGCCGCGGTGTAGGGATCGGACTCGCCGTAGCCGGCGAGGACGTCGAACACCGTGACGGCGTCGGCCACCGACCTCGTCATCGGGACGATCGTGTCCTGGAAGATGACGAGGTAGGACGAGCCTGTGCGCGGCACAACCCCCGGCGTGCTGCGGATGCCGACGACCCCGCAGATCGAGTCGGGCAGCCGGATCGATCCGCCGCAGTCGGTGCCGATGCCGACGGCGGCGAGGTTGGCGGCGATCGCCGCGCCGGTGCCCGCGCTCGATCCGCCCGGTCGCGGGCGCGGTCGAAGGGGTTCTTCGTCTCCTCGCTCAGCGAGCAATACGAAAACCAGGAGGTCGCGAAGTCCGGCAGCGTCGTCTTGCCCAGGATCACCGCGCCCCCGTCGCGGAGCTTGCCAACGGTCACCGCGTCGCGCTTGGGCAGGTACCCGATGAGCGCCTCGGACCCGAAGGTGGTCGGGATGTCGCTTGTCTCCACGCAGTCCTTGACCAGGATCGGAATCCCGTGCAGCGGCCCAGAGAGCTCACCGGTCCGCTCAAGCTCGGCGTCGAGCTCCGCGGCGCGCGCCGCCGCCCGCTCGTTGAGTCCCAGCACGGTGTTGAGGCGCGGACCGTTGCGATCGATCGCCTCGATGCGCTCACGGTAGCTCTCGATAAGCGCCGCGCTAACAACAAGCCCCGAGTGGCCATTTTCATGCCCCGAGAAGCTGCCGCACGCACGCGGAACGGCGATGGACGTTTGCGGTTACGCCGCCCGCGTTACTCCGTCGTGGCGCTGAAGATGTCGGTGTTGCCGAAGTTGGCCGGGCAGTCGGCGATGGGCCAAGGGGCCGGGGACACGTTAAACCCCGCGTCGAGGGACTTCTGGCGATGGACATCGACCGCCGGGCAGTTGGCGATTCGGCGCAGATCGGTCCATGTCGCCGCTCCGTAGGTGCGCGTTGCGGCGGCGTAGACATAGTCGCCTACGAACTCGCGGTTCACGCCGAGGAAGCCACTTCCGCGCGCGTCGCCGGTCGGGCCGTTGTACAGGGTGGTCCAGCCGCTTGGGGCGCCGTCGGCTCCGACCGCGGCCGACGCCAAAACTCCATGCACCGGCCTGGGATTCGCTGTGGTCGTCTGGAACGGTGCCGTGAACCCCATGTACACCAGATACATTCGGGTGCCGTCCGGGGCGATCGCGGTGGCGGAGAAGACGGGCCGGTCACCGGACCGGGAGACGACCTCGGGATCGCTCCAGGTCTCACCCAGGTCGGTCGAGTACGACAGCATCGTGACCTCGTTGTTGAGGCCGAACCGCGCGTCGCCCCAGACGTCGACCAGCTCGTTGGTGGCGTCCTCGCCGGTGGGTGCGCCGTTGGCGATGTCGACGCTCGGTGACGGCGTCACGTCGATACGAGTCCCGCGGAAGCCGTCCATTACGCAGCTGAAGGGGGGCAGTGGGTCCTGGAAGAAGCACGGGTCGTGCATTTCGAAGATCTCGCGCGGCGGAGTCCACGTCTGCCCGCCGTCGAGCGACTTCACCATCGTGTGACTACCGATCGCCGGCGTCCCGAAGGCGTAGCGGGTGAAGAAGACGTACACCGCGCCGTGGCTGTCGGTGCGCACGGCGCACGAGAAGCGGCCGCCCTGCTGAGCGTTGAACCAGGGCGGCGCCACCGCCCGTGCCTTCCAGTTCACGCCGCCGTCACGGGATGTGCCGACGTTGGCGAACAGGGTCGTCGCGGCTCCTCGGCTCGCGCTGTGCTGATCGGAGTAGCACACGTAGACGTTGCCGAAGTGTGGGCTCGACGCCGCGTTGTCGGCCCAGATCCCCGGCTTGTGCATGAACGCCGCGGTCGCGACGCGCGGATCGGGAAAGTATGGGCGAGACCAGTTCGCCTGATCTTCGACCCGGTCGGGCGTGACCTTGTCGATGAACGACGCCGAGATCGTCGTGGCGCTGTTCTGCCCGTCTTCCCTGATGGCCGTGTTGGTGAGGTTGTTCGCGATGCTCGACAGGTAAAGGCGCGAGCCGTTGTCCCACGAGAAGTTCCCGTTCTGATCCGGGATCGGGCCGAACGCCAGGGCGGGATCGCCAAGCGTGCGCAGCCCGTGCTCGTAGTAGTTCGGGACGGTATGGATGGGACCGACCTTCGGAACGCACGGCTCGACTGTCGGGTCACAGGCAGCTGCAGTGAGCCCCTGGTACGTCGGCTGGGTCCAGCTCCGTCCGCTGTCGAACGAGAAGTAGATGCCGGTGATGCCAACGCCCGCGTTTGTTGTCAAGCCGTTAATGGGAAACGTGCAGGAGCCGAGGCTGGTCACGGCTGCCCGCGAGCACCGCTGCTGGTCCATCAGCTCGTGGGCCCCGATCGCCAATACGTTCGGCCGCGACGCGTCCACGGCCATCACGGGCTCGTCGCTCGCGTTCTGCAGATACCCATCCGTCGGGGCGGCCGCCGTGACCAGGCTGTCGATGACTTGGGCCTGGGCTGCTGCCGGTGCGGCCATCGCCGCTGCGCAGCACACCAGCAACCACAGCGGTGAGACCCTCGCTCTGAACATCCGGCGGCCCTTCCGCGCAGCCGACCGGCAAGTCCTGCGGTTGCGCTGCGCTATCGGATCCAAGCCCGTCCCTGGGCCCGACATGACCAAGCGACCTACACGCGGGCGAGGGACGTAGCAAGGCGCCCGACCCACGTCTCAAATCGACTAGCCGGGGAAGTATGACGCGGGCCGAGCACAACGCTCTCGCTCGCTCGAGTGCATGCGGCAATCCGCCGGCGGGCTCGGCTCGCTCCCGAGCGAGCGTCCGACGCCTGAACTCGGCGACGCTCGCTCAACCCAGGGAAGGAGGAGTGCTCCGCTGGCGCGCGGCATGACCGCCGCAGTGCCCGGTTGCATCGATAGCGGCGCGATCGCCACGACGCGAGGCTGCTATCGGACTGCGGCCCGGTTCGTCAAGTACGGTGCTGCTCATGTACTCGCCGGCCGTGATCGAGTCGCTCGCCGACGATCGCGAACTGCAGCTCGACGCGGGGCCGCCCGAGGGCGTCGCGCTGCTGATGCCCAACGGGATCGACCTGGACCGGCGCCGCCGCGACGCCCACGGTCCGTAGGGCTCCCGCTTCTACCTCGAAGCGACAGTGAGCGTGGCACTACTATCTCCAGGTGCCCGCCCTGTCGATCTAAGGAACCGAAGGTCAGAGGTTCGAATGCTCTGGGCGCGTCGCACAGAGACTCAGCGGGGTCCGGCGGGGCCTGGCGGGGCGGAGGTGAACGGTAGGATCGCGGCCGTGCCGTTCACGCTCAGGAACCTCAAGGAGGATCTGGAGGATCTCGGGTCCAACTTCGACGGCGCGCCGGACCTGGAGTTTCGCCTCGCAAGCAAGGCGCTCGAGCTCGAGCAGTGCGGCCTTAGCTACCAGCGTATCCCGCCCGACTATCGCTTCCCGTACGGCCACACGCATAAGGAGCAGGAGGAGATCTTCGTGGTCGTGCGCGGGAGCGGGCGGATGAAGCTCGACGACGAGATCGTCGAGGTCAAGGAGTGGGACGTGGTGCGCATCCCGCCCGGCACGTGGCGAGGCTACGAGGGGGGGCCGGAGGGCCTCGAGATCCTCGTCTTCGGTGCGCCCAACCTCGGCGAGAATCCGCGCGACGACGTGGAGGGTCAGCGCGACTGGTGGGCCGACTAACGCCCGCTGGGACAAGGTCGTGACCGCCGCTTTCGCCTGAAAGGAGGGGGCGGGTCCAATCACGGCGATTCCCCGCGCGCCAGGGCACCCCGGCGACTCGCCGGGAGGAATAGTCGTCCGACGCAGCAGCAACCCTCTGGACCGAGATCGTGGCCACCGAGTTCGTGATCCGCTTCCGTGCCCGCCCCGAGGACCTCGAGCGCGCCGACCAGCTCGCGCAAGAGCGTGGCGTGAACCGCTCGGAGCTGCTGCGCGGGCTGCTCGCGGTCGCTTCCAGGCGCCCGGAATCGCGTGAGCGCCTCACCCAGGACGATCTCGTCGGGCTGTTGGAGGCGCGCGCTCGTGGCGGGCACCTGCCAGCGATCGAGGCGCTGCTCAAACGCGAGGACGCCCGCACGGCCGAGCAGGCCCGAGCACGGGACCGCGAGGCCCGCAGGCGGGCCTGGGCCGCCTCGGCCGGCCGGACTCAACGACGGCGGCCGATGGGCCGCCAGGACAATGCGCAACGTCCCTTCCCAGGTCCGTAGGTCAGGCCGCCGCCCCCGCGCAGCGCACAGTTGATTCACTCGGGGATAGGTTTCGCCGATGGCTTCCCCTCGGCAGAGCGGACTCCCGGCCATGGACAGCACGGACTGGCACCCCGCTCGGTTGATTCCAACAGCCGGGATTCGTGGCCAAGAGGAACAGGAGAAGCGCGCTACGTCATCGCTGCTCGCGGTGATGCGCGCCGTGCCCGAGTTCGGACACGCGCTGCTCAAGGAACTGGGAGCGCCGAAGTCGCCGGTGATCGACCAGCTCGGGGTCCGGGACCCCCATCGGCGCGGCGCGCCCGGCAACCGCTGCGCTGCGCTCGCCCACGGCTCGCTGCGCTCCGCGGCCGCCGGCCCCATTCATCTCGTGCTCCAACACCGTGTCGTGCTCCGTTCTCGCCCTCGGGACTCAGTAGTTCCGTGGTCATGACCGTCTCACACGACGTTGGCAGAGAGGGGACGGCGAGATCGATCACGAGCCGGTGATCATCTCCGGCGGCCACGACCGAACCGTGCGCCTCTGGAACGTCGCCAAGCAAGCTCCGCGCGGACTCGCTTTCCGCGGCCACGATGGCCCCGTTACTGCGGTTGCGTTCGCCGAGACGGTCGGACAAGCGGTGATCATTTCCGGCGGCGCCGACGGCGTTGTGCGCGTCTGGGGCGGCGCCGGGCGCACTCAGTATCCGATCAGCGTCGGTTCCGTCGTCTGGACGCTCGCGCCGGTCTCGGGCGGCTACGCCGCCATCGGGGCAGACGGTGGATTGCTGCTCGCATCGTTGCCTAGGCCACGACCTCAGGTCTTGCAACGCCCGACGAGTCGGCCGCGCGGAGGCGGCACTGTGCCGAGAGTGAGCTCGGAAGGACCGGCCGGTCAGTCGACCCGAAGCGCCCAACGCGCCGGCCGAGCGCCTCACTGTTGGGGCGACGCTTTGGTTCGGCATCACGGCGACATTGTCCGTCGGCATGCCCCGGGTTGGGCGGGTGACGAGGAAACGAAGAAAGGTCGGCGACCGGGGGCGGGTAGCTTCGCCGGGTCGGGGCTGTCAGGGGCACCGCTGCCCGGTTCGCTGCGCTCGGCCCTGTCGGGCTCCCCGTTGATAGCGCCGGCTCGGCTTCACTGATCGGCTGGGCGGGGGTTGCGCTGGCGCGCAACCCCGGTGATTCGTCGCGCGGGGCGGGTGGTCAGGGCGTGGTCGCGGTCCAGCGCTCGGCGGGGCGGCCAGTGGTCTGGATCGGTCGGCGGGTGGCGCGGCCGGCGGCTGTAGACGCTCGAGCTTTCGGTGGTCGCCGCCCGCGGCTTAAGGACCTCGAGCTCGCCGCCCACCCCACCGCCGGTGTCCCGGCCGATCGGGGTCGCTCAACGCCCTTCCTCCTTGTCCCACGCCTGGACGCGCTCGGCGTCCAGGCGACCGACTCAGCCGGCACGCGGATCTGTCCCCAACGGCCCGCGCGCTCCTGCTGCGTGGACCTGAACGACACGACGACCATGCGCTCTCCCGGGCACGTCATGTCGCGGCCCTCGGCAATCACGGTGCCGTCCGGAACCGGCGCGCCCGCAGTCGGGGCCAGGTGACCGTGGAGTCGACGTGATGGACGATCCCTCGGGACATGAACTCGCTCATCGGGCTTCTCCTCTCGTTACGTCTGCAGCGCGTCGATCATCCGGAAGCGAGGCCAGCGCGCTCCGCCGTCCACCGAGGTGGCTCGAGCACGCCACGTCGGCGTGCACCGTCACGGGCGCGGCGGAGACGATCGACGAGGTTGAAGCCCGCCCGTTGGGCGGCGAGCGCCAGCACATCCGCGGAGAGCGTCTCGCCGAGCCTGACGTTACGGAGCAGCCCACGCAGCGTCCGCTCGCCATCGACGCCGCCCCTAAGGGCGTTCGTGAACGCTGCTTCCGGGACGGGCAATGCCCGACCTACGCGGCGGGGTCGTCGACCGCGTGCTCGAGCAGCTCCTCCAGCGGCGGCACATGGCCGGCCTCGATCTGCTGTGCCAGCCGCGCATCCCCGAACACCGCGGGGTCGCGGGTCAGCACGCCGAGCAGCGCCTGATGGTCGTCGGAGTAGACGAGGATCGCCCCGCCCTGCTCCAGCTCGGCCAGGTACTTCTTGTAGTCGGCGTTGACCGCCGACAGCGTCAGGGCTCTGGCCGGAGACGGAAGGTTCGCCATGTGGCGATAGTACCTCCGGTCTGAGCTGAACGGCGACTGTCATCGGCTCCTCCAATCCAGGCGGTCCAGCATGCGCGTGGCCGCCGTGTAGACGTCTTCCTGTCCGGGCTCGACGTGCGCCCGGCCGATCGCGAGCACCTGGACGACGCGCACGTCAGCGCGCGGCGCCTCGAGCAGGCGGTAGACGACTCGCCACTGGGGCCCCGCCGACTCGTCATCATCCCCGCGCCGCCGGGGTGGCCGCCGACTCCCGAACAGGTCGTCCGGCCGGCTGTCGCGGTCGAAGTACACCGCGCCGCACTCCTGGCTGCGCAGGAGCCCGCGGTCGAGCCGGTGGGCAAGCAGCGGCTCGAGCCGTAGCCGCGCGATGTAGCGGCGCGCAATCTCCGACAGCCCCTGCGGGAGCGCGTCGAGCTGCTTGCGCAGCTCAAGCTCATGGTCCCGGACGCGCCAGGAGGCGCCGGCCGGAGGCTGTCGCGTTCCCTGCTCTTGTCGAGGCTGGGACGCGCGAGGTGGACGCCACCCCGTCTCACTTCAACCGAGGCGCCTGTGGGCGCCGGTGCGCGCGATCTGGCCGAGCGCGAGCTCGCTCGGTTCGGCTGCGCGCGTCGCGCAACGGCCGTCCGCGCCGCCGCCGGCGCTCAGCCGGCGACAGCTCGCACATCAGGGCCCGGGCGCCCGCGAGCAGCGCGAGGTCGTCGGTCAGCGGCACCGACGGCAGCGTCAGCGCCGGGTCGAACTCCTCGCCGCGCTCGAACGCCAGCGCCGCGAGTGTGCGAGTGGAAAGGGTGGACATGTAGCCTCCTTGGAGTCGGCCCTCGCGGGGATCTCTTGCCGGAGCGCGTGAGGGCATGGCATGGCGGCCGTCCTGCGAGCGGGGCGGCCGTTCTTCTGTTTTTGTGGCGCCGAACCGTGTGGCCGGTCGGCGATTCGCGGTGATGCCGGCGTTACACCGACGGCGCGATGCGGGGAGCCGCTCGGTGCAACCGATTCCGCGGGCGCCGGGGGAGCGCTACTCAGCCCGAGCGTCGCCCCGGCCGGGTGGCCGGCGACGCTGATCCGCCTGGCTGGTCACCGCCGGGACCGGCCACCCCCCTTCGGCGTGGAGAACTCCGCGATCCGGTGCGGCGGATACGGGCCCGTGCACAACCTGCTTCGCCGAGCGCAAGCGCCTCCCCGGATGCCCGGCCCGTCGCGCCAAAGGCACGGCCATCCCCCAGGCGTCTGCTGGACGGACACCCCCTCGCCGGCCACGTGCGCAAGGCGTTGTCGTGTCCTCATGGCGGGTGCAGGGTCGGCGGTTGGTGGTGGCTCGTCCGGCGGAGCCGCTCCGAGTTTTCACACTCCGCCGAAGGATCCTGATCGGAGGCCTTCATGCTCTCCAAACTCCGGCTCCACGTCCGCCGGCCATCGCTTGCGCTGATCGTCGCCGTTATTGCTGTGACCCTGGGGGCGGGCGGGCTTGCCGTCGCAACCATTCCGGACCCGACGGCATCATCCACGCTTGCTTCAAGAACCGAACTGGGGAGGTTCGAGTCGTCGATACGGAGGCACAGCCACCGGAGGCGTGCACAGCGCGCGAGACTGCCCTCAGCTGGAACCAGCAGGGGCCGAAGGGCGATCCAGGCGAGCCTGGCGGGGGCGGAGCGCACGCGCACGTCCTCGCCGATGGGACGATCGACGCCGCCCGATCGACGGCTGGCATCTCGATGGCGCGCGTGCAGTTCGGCCCGGACACGAGCTTCTTCCCGGTCTACTGCTTCGACTTGCCTGTGCAGCCGGACAACGTCGTCGCGACGCCAGAGAAGTCGACCGGAACGGAGCCCAGCGGCGAGGTCTTCATGGTGGTTGTCGACCTGAACGCGTCGGTCGAGCAGAGCAACATCGCTGAGTGGGGATGTCCGTCTGGTACCGACGCGGCTGTCCTCGCTTCACAGCGGCCGAACGCCGCCCTCTACGCGGCGTTCGAATAACGGACCTCGGGGAGCTAGCGTCGGCTTCCGGGCCGGGGCGAATCCGGGCCGGCGCTCGGACCCTCAGGCCCGAGAGTTCAGTAGCTCTCGGGCGCGCGAACTGCCGGTCTTGTGGCCGGTACGGTGCGGCGCCACCCCATCAGGGTAAGGTCGATCGGCTCAGAGCGCCGCGTTTAGCTTCGGCCCTGGCGAGGTCGTCGGTGGGCGTCCTCCGACCGCCTCGCGATCATCGGCCCGATCGAGGAGCCGCTCGGGGCGCCGCCATTCCGCTTGGCCCGGCTTCTGGGCCAGTGCTGCCGAGCGCGGGCGTCGGGTCGCTCGGGGCGAGCATGGCGTGGTCCAAGTCGTCGACGATGCCGAGGAACGCGTCGAGCACGGCGGGGTCGAAATGGTGCCCGCGCTCGCGGCGCAGCTCGGCCAGCGCCTCCTCGAGTGGCCAGGGCTCCTTGTAGGGTCGACCGGAGAGCAGCGCGTCGAAGACATCGCAGACCGCGCAGATACGGCCGTGCAGCGGGATCGCGTCGCCGCGCAGCCCCGCCGGGTAGCCGCTGCCGTCCCAATGCTCGTGATGGGTCAGCGCGATTTCCTCGGCCATTTGGATCACCGGCGCGCTCGAGCCGGCCAGGATCGCCCCGCCAACCGTCGTGTGGCGGCGCATCAGCTCGCGGGCGCCCGGGGACAGCGCACCAGGCTGCAGAAGGACAGCGTCCGGAACGCCGATCTTGCCCACATCGTGGAGCAGGCTGGCGTTGCGCAGCGTCTCCGCGTCAGCGGGGGTCATGCCCATGGCGAGTCCCACGCGCTCGCACATTCGGCTTATGCGCTCGAGGTGCAGGCCGGTCTCCTGGTCGCGCGACTCGGTTGCCTGAGCAAGCCGCTGGATCACCTCCAGCTGCGTCCTGCGCAGCTCGGCGGTGCGCTCGCGCACCGCCTCCTCGAGCTCCCTGTTGCGGCGCGTCACCCGCTGGCGCCAGTGTCGCTCGGCGGCGTATCCGGCGGAGATCGTGGTGACGGTCCCCAGCGCCAGGGCGAAGAGCGGTGTGGCGACCGGCAGGATCCGTCCGTGGTCGAAGGCGAGCTGCGCGGCGAAGAGGAACACGGCGGCGATCGCGGGAGATGCGAGGACGGCGACCAACGCTCGCCATCGCACGCCGATCAGCGCCGGCAGGAATCCGAGCAGCAGCACAAGCAGGAGCTCCCTCAGACCCGGTACCCCGCGCAGCGGCAGGCCGCGAATCGCCGTGTCGATCGCATTCGCCTCGATCTCGGCCCCCGACATGAGGGCATCGCCGGTCGGCGTCGGGTGCACGTCCTGCAATGTCGGCGACGCGGCGCCGACGACGACGATCCGCCCGCGCACCTGCACGGGCTCAACGCTGCCGTTGACGAGGTCGGAGAAGGAGACGGTGGCGACGGTTCCGGGCGGGCCGTGGAAGTCGATCCACGCGCGGCCATCCTCGAACGACGCGGGTGCCGGTTCGCGCCCCAGCAGCCGCGCCGTGACCGTCGCTAGCGTGGGCAGGCCCTCGTACGCGTATTCAAAGCGCTGCAGGACGCCGCCCGGGCCTTCGGGCAGGTTGCTCGCGCCCACATGCGCGCCGAGGCGCTCGACGACGTCCGCGCCGCCGAGCACGTTGGTGCGACCGTGCTCGTCGGTCTCGGCGGTGGCGAGCACGACATTGCCTGCTCGGCCAACGGCACGGATGAGCGCGTTGTCCTCCCGGACGACCGTCGGCTCGGTGAACTGCACGTCGTAGACGATCAGCCGTGCGCCGGCACGGCGTAGGCGGTCGATCGCGCGCGCGTGCCAGCGGCGCGGGAAGGGCCAGTGCAAGGAGAGGTCGGCAAACGTCTTGTCGTCGATGGCGACGACGAGCAGGTTCGAGGCCGGTCGCGTGTCCCGCTGCTCGAAGCGCCGGACGATCGACTGCTGCTCGAGACCGCGGAGCAGCCGCGCCACATCGACCACGACAGCCGCGCCCGCGGCAAGGATGCCCGCCACGATGACGGCGACGGTCCTGGTCCGGCTCCTGCCTGCGGCGCGCACGGCGCTAGCGCGCCGCACGCGCGAGATACGTGTCGCCGGCGCGCACCACGACTGTGCGTTGGCGGCGCAGGTCGCGCACGCGGACGCTTCCGCGCCTGACGCGGGTCAGCGTGCCATCGCAGCGATCCGCGACGTACCACACGGTGCCGCGCACGGTCGCGACGCTGTAGCCCCCACGAGTGCGGAAGTTGCCGCGTCTGACACGACCCCAGAGCGCCCGGCGCCGCTTGCGCCTTCCCGCGGTGATCGCCGTGGCACGCCGATCGCCGCGGCGGCAACTCGGACGCCGTCCACGCAGTACCAGCTCGGTCATGCCTGTCATGGCGTCCTGACGCACCTCGAACAGCCCCTCGTGGAAGATGCCGGCCTGCGTGCCGCCGCTCGCGCGGGCACTGCGCAGCGTCACGCTGCCTCGGCGCGTGTTCAGCAGCGAGCCGACCGGGACCGAGGCGAACTCCGACAACGGGACGAAGTCGTCGCCTCCGGGAACCTTGACGGTGACCGTCCCCCGGCGCACGGCGACGTTCACCCTTACGCCGAGCACCGGCGGCGGTGCAACGAGCACCGACGGCGCCTGGGCGAGCGGCGAGAGGACAAGCGGCGACGGCGGCGCCGGGGTCGCACCCGCGTCCGCGGGTGCGGCGGGCTGCGTCGCAAAAGCGACGTCGTCGCTGGTGGCGATTCGGTGGCGGTTGAAGGCGACGAGCCGGACATGGTAGGTCGTGCCGGGGCTCAGATTCGCCACCTCGACGCTGACCGTGACCGGCTCGCGACCGTCGCCGGCGGAGGCGAACGGAGTGTGGGAGTCATGGCCATTCGTGCCGTACTGGAAGAAGTACGTCGTGTCGAACCCGTGGGGCGTGACCACCCCATGAAGCGTCGCCGTGGTCGCGCCGACGTCCGTGGCCGCCGTCGTCGCTACGTCGGGTGGCCGCTCGGCGAGCGCCGCGGGGACAACTAAGGCCAGCGCTCCGCAAGCGAGCATCACTGCGCGGACCATCATTGAGCGCGTCACTCCCACCGCTGAAAGAGCTCCAGCATCAGACGATGCCACCAGGCTAGAGCAACTATCGCGGCCAACACGACAACACGTGGTCGGTCGAGGCTCGTGCCGCTCGACCGCATGGGCTGTAGGACCGGGCAGCAAGGATGACGAGACGCCCGCGGCAGCGGATGAACATCTTGTGGCGGGAGCCGCTGGTACGGTTGCGCGACGGTCCTTACCGGTCGCACGCACGGTGACCGTGACCCGGGCGAGCCGTGCGAGGCGGCGGACAGTTGACGGCCGTAGCCGAACGCGCCGGCTGACGACGCCGGCGCGGATCGTGCAGACGCTGATTGCGCGAAGCCGTCTGCGGATACCGTCTGACCGTCAGTCGAGGATCGCGGCCGAAGTTCCACGACGATCCGGACATCCTCCGGAAGCGGCCTTGGGCCACCAAGCGTCGGTCGAAGCCGAGTCCGGAAAACCGTGTCCCCGAGTCTGCGCATCTAGCCCGAATCAGCCGCTCTGAGCCTCACTGGACCGGCCCTACACACCGCCCATGCGGCCTCTTCCAATCCGCGGGTCGCAGGTTCGAATCCTGCCGGGGGCGTTTCGAAGTTGCGGCAATGTGGGTGTCGGGCGGGGCGAGAGGCTCGACGACGCTCGAAGAAGTCCCAAACCGATCCCGAAGTGCGGCCGGTTATCGCATGTCGCGCATTGGTGCGGGTGATGGCTCATCCCGTCTCGGGCCACGCTTGCCGCTTCGAGGGCAAGCGTCGGCCGGTCTGGCGGGCGAAGACCCGGCTGCCGACGGCCGTCGAGTGAGGAAGACGCGCGGCCGGGCGTGGACGGCGCGAGGCGGTCCGCCGGCCGGCTACGTCAGGACGCGCACGGCCGAGGCGTGGTTGCGGGTCACGCTCGCTCAGTCCCCGAGCGGCGCGAGCAACTCCGGCTTGCCTTCAAAGGCGAAGAAGAGGAGATCCGACATTCGGAAGGTGCTCGGATCGGGACCGAGCTGTGGCCGGAAGCCAGGGTCCCTGATGGTGGAGAAGCGACTCGCTTCGATCCAGCGGTGGAAGGTCTCTGCCACCAGTCGGGCCCCGACACCGGTAAGCCGTCCGCGGTTGATCTCGGCTTCCCGCAGCACGTAAAACCAGAGCGGCGTCCTCGTCAGCACGGCGTCGAGCTCGCCGGCGTTCAGCCGACTGACGTCCGCGCCGCCGTTGCCGTCGCGCAACTGCTTCTTAGTCAGGACCTTCACCGACACTCCCCGAGACTTGAGGAGCTGGACCATCTGCTGTCCGGTCGCCAGCCTGAGCATCTTCGCCCCGGGTCAGATTGCGAAAGGCCAGATTCGAGAGCAAGGGGTCGGAGCCCGGATCGCTCCGCCCGGACATGCGTGGTGGTAGGTGAGCGAGTTCTGGCACGAGCCGGGTGTCGATGCGCATCGCATGATTGAACTCACGGCCCGGTACCAGCAGCTCGCGGCGTCCGATCTCGGCGAAGTCGTAGAGCCGCCGGAAGTCCGCGACCCAGCTGGACGGCAGGCGCCCGCCACCTCGTAGGCGCTTTCCCTATCCCGCGAACTCGAAGAGGTCACCGAGCGTCGCGTCACCGTCGCGGTGGACGCGATTCCACTGGTACTCGCTTCGGACCATGCTGTGACCAAGGCGGTACGCCGCGACCGAGAACTCGATTGGCATGGCCGGCAGGTCCATGGGTGCCGGCGCAGGGTCGAAGAGCCTGCGGCCGTTGGTGAAGACGTCATCGAGCACCTCCGGCGCACAGATCCGCGGAAGGAAGTCGTTCCACAGCATCCACTGGTAGTGCTTGACCACGGACGCGCGGGCTTGGGGGAAGAGCTGCGCTCGAGGGATCGAGCCTGACAGCATCGCCACGACGCGATTGTGGAAGCGGATGAAGGCGAGATGGGTTTGAGCTAGAGCGACGTTGTCGTCGTTTCGCCCGTCGGGGATGAGTGCCTGCCCGCGCCCGACGGTCCCTCTGCGCCGCGGGCGGTCGAAGCCCTTGAACGCGGGGAGGCCACCGTCGCCCACGGTGGTCCCGACGCGGAGCCGCCGTCCGTTCGGCTCGTAGAACTGCGCCGAGACGGAATCGTCCGGGCCGGTGCCGTAGATCGCGTCGAGGTCCAGGCGCGGTGATCGGCTTTCGAGCAGATCCGCGGGTGAGGGCGCACCCGCGGTGACAGCCGATCGCGCGAAGGTGAGGTCGTGGCCGACGAACTGTGCGAGAAAAGTGAATCCCGCCGGCACATCTCCTTCTGGCGACCTCGGGCCTGTCGTCATGGCCAACGCGAGCCGCTTGCGGGCGCCATCGGGAAGTCGGGGGCCCTTCGGTCCGATGCGGGAGAAGCGGTACGGCACGACGTCAAGGACCTTCTGGAGGAGCTCCTCCGGAGCCGGACGTGAAGCTGAGATGTCTTCAGGGAGCGACGGTTTTCCCGTGCCGGCGGCTTCGGCCGCCTCCGCGACCCTCCGGCGCGCCAGGGCCAGCCAGTCGGCGGCCACGTCGACAGGGTCGGGCGTCGAGTGTCCGCTCATGCCGGTACTGCCTCTCGCGCCGTCAGATACTGACTCAACACCGTCCCCGCCCCCGCCGTGTACAGATCCGGCAGCTTGTCGGGGTCACGGACCTCCGCCGGGCCGGCCTGGTCCACGAGGAACCTGAGGTACGTATCGTCCTGCTGCAGGACGATGCTCACAAGGTTTCGAAGGCTCCCGTCCGAAAGGCCCGTCCCAAGAGCGGCTTCGAAGCGCTGTCTCGTCTCGTCGATCAACCGGAAGTACTTCTCACGGCGAGGTTTGCTGTCCCGCAGCCACTTCCCGAGGTCGAGCTCGTCGCGGGTGACTCGCAGGTTGGGCTCCGGCAATGCACGGAGGATCGCCGAACGGTCAGCCACGGTCCTCGTCCCGTCTTGGCCGGCGCACCTGCAGCCAGGCGATGCTCCAGGGGATGACCGGCTGCACGACTATCCCTGCGGCCAGGCAGAGTACGGGCAATTGCTCATCAAGCCGCGACGGCCAGTCGCCGGCGAACAGACGCCACCACGCGACAGCCGCACCGAACCCGAGGATCGTCACTGCCGTCGCTGAAGCGAGCGCGAGCAGGCGAGCCTCCGTCCGCGCGCGGCGAGGCAGCGACGTGGCCGCGGTCAAAGCCAGGGCGACGTTCAGCACGCTGAAGACGAGGCTTTCGACTGTCAGGAGCGTCGAGAGCGCGTTCGTCGGCGTGAACGGACGGACATTGAAGGTATTGCCAGCCGGGCGCTGGCCCGGCGGCTCTTCGAGATCGAACGTCCCCAGGAGCGTGACTATCTCCCACACTCGACGCCGAGACGCTTCAGGTCGTCCAGGTCGCGGGCGCCCTGCAGCACGCTTCATCGCGATGAGGTCGGCGCCGATGATGATGTGCTGCACCCGAGCTTGATGCAGTGCCCGGAGCAGCGGCTCCGGGTTGAGCGCATCCGTCATGCCCTCCGGGCACGGTTGAAGGCGTCCGAGAACCGTTTCGCGAACTCCGTATGCGCAACAGTGTCTCTGAGGTTCTGCGTGACGCCTCGGGCGGCGTCCCGGCGCACGCGAACGCGTTCCGCATGCTCTTCGCGCCGCACCTCCTCCGGCGTCCACAGGCCCCTGTTCGACTCATCGGCCATGTGATGACCGTACGTCGGTCGTCGGTCGTCGGTCGTCGGCGGATAGGCGGACGCCGACCATGTTCCAGGCGCAGGACGACGGGATCCGCGAACCCATCAAGCCCGCGGCGGGCCGGCGAGTACTATGAGCACGGCGACCGGCCCGTTGCCGTCGAACACCATGCATGAACGATCTCTGCGACTGGATGGGGTGCCGCCGCTGCGTCATCACCCCCCGGCGCCGGGGTTCCTCGACTTGCCCGAGCGGACGGAGAAGCCGCGCCGCGCCGGCATCACCCATGTGCTCGACAGCGGGCTTTCGCCGTTGTCGCTCGAGTCGCTGCTGGTGACCGCGGGCCAGCACATCGACCTGATTAAGCTCGGCTGGGGGACGGCGTACGTCAGCGGCGCCGTCGCCGACAAGGTCGCGATCTGCCGCGACGCCGGCATCGCTCTCTGTCCCGGCGGCACGCTCCTCGAGATCGCGGTGTACCAGGGCCAGTTGGAGGCTTACGTCGATTGGCTCCACGGCCTCGGGATCGACCACGTTGAGGTCTCCAACGGCGCGCTCCCGATGGCGGCGGCGCAGAAGTCCGAGCTGATCGCGCGGCTCGCACGCGAGTTCACCGTGATCGCGGAGGTGGGCAACAAGAGCGGGGAGGCAGACGCGGGCGCGTGGTGCAGCGAGATGCTCAGCGACCTGGCGTCCGGCGCTGCGCTGGTGATCGCCGAGGGTCGCGAGACCGGCACCGTCGGCCTCTTCGACAGCGCCGGCGCGGTCCACGCCGATCTGGTCGAGCGGATTCTCCACGCGGTGGGACCCGAAACGGTGATCTTCGAGGCCCCGCGGCGGGCCCAGCAGGCGTGGATGCTGCGTCACATCGGCCCGAACGTGAACCTGGGCAACATCGGCGCGGACGACGTGGTCGCGCTGGAGACCCTGCGACGCGGGCTGCGGTTCGACACCCTCGATCTGCTCGAAGGCGCCCGCGTCGAGAGCTAGATCGCGCGGGCGAGCACCATCAGCTCGTGCTCGGCCGCCTCGATGGCCTCGCGCGCCGCCTCCTGCCGCTCGCGCGCATGTTCGATCGCGGCGCTGCACTCGCCCAGCATCGCGTCCATCGGCTCGGGCGCGGCCCCACCGGTCACCGTGCGGGTGGCCAGCGCCGCGGCGGGATCGAGCGCCTGGGCCACGAGGGCCGGATCGACCGTGATCGGTCGCCCGAGGACCTCACGTGCGGCGATCTCAAGCGCACCGGCGTCGAGCGCCTCGGGCCCGCGCCCGGAATTCTCGGCGCCGGCAAGGGCGCGCGCGACGATCCGATACGCGCTGCGGTAGGCGAGGCCCTCCGAGCGGCTCAGCTCCTCCGCCAGGTCTGTCGCCTGCGAGAATCCCGCGCGCACCGCGCGCTCCGCCGCGGGTCCGTCGACGGCCACGCTCTCGGCCGCGGCGGCCGCCAGGTGGAGCGTGCGCGTCGCCAGTTCGACGGCGCCGCAGAGCTCGCCGTAGGCGTACAGCAGGTTGTCGGTGCGGCCGGAGGGCGTGTGCTGCGAGGCCAGGATGCCCGCGGCGCGTCCGAGCAGCGTCGCCGCGGCGCCGCGGATCACGACGAGCGCGTAGGGATTGCGCTTCTGCGGCATCAGCGCGCTCGCGCGGCACAGCTCGTCGCCGATGCGCAGCAGCCCGAACTCTTCGCTGCCGAACAGCTCGAGGTCCTGGGCAAAGCGGCTCGCGCCCGTCGCGGCGATCGCGGCATGCGAGGCGGCGTCCGCCAGCCCGTCGGTCTGCCACATCGCGTCGCGCGTGTGCGCGGTCGGCTCCGAGAAACCGAGCAGGGCGGCGAGACGGTGGCGATCGACGCTGAAGCGCGAGCCGTTGACGCCGCCGGCGCCGGCAGGGCTGCGGTTGGTCCACGCGAAATCCGAGCGCAGCCGCTCCACGTCGCGCAGCGCCGGATATGCGAACGAGAGGATCCAGTGCCCCGCCGTCGTCGGCTGCGCGACCTGGAGGTACGTGTAGTCCGGCATGAGCGTGTCCCGCTCGCGGGTGGCCAGCGTCACGAGCGCCGCCGCGAACCGGAGCGTCGCGTCGACACAGGCGAGCAGCCGGCCGCGCAGCGCGATCCGGAACGCGATGCGGCCGGCCTCGCGGCGCGGGCGCCCTGCGCTCAGCCAGCCCGCCGCGGCGCCGATGCGCTGCTCGAGCAGCCGCTCGCGTGCGTTGACCACGTCTCCGTAGCGCGGGTCGGCCACGAGCTCGGAGACGTCCTCGCCGTGCAACTCGAGCAGCGCGCTGAGCAGCAGCCGGGCGTCCGCGGCGGGGATCGTCCCCTGCTCCGACGCCGCGATCACGTGGGCGATGTCGGCGAGCCCGAGGCCGCGGTGAAGCAGCGGGGCGTCGCCAAGCTCCAGCCGGTAGCCGGCCTCGACGAGCTCGGGCGCGGGGCCGCTGCGGATCCGACCCGTCGCGCCGAGATAGCCCTCGGGAGGCTCGCTGCCGGTCACGACCGCGCCGCGCCAGTGCGCGCGCGTGCACGCGCGCGAACATCGTCGATGACCGCGCCGGCGGCGCCGAGGCTGAGCTCCGGGCGCATGAGCTCGGCGAGTGCGTCGGGCGACAGGTGCGCCGCGATCTCCGGATCGCCGGACACCGCCTCGGCGAGCGATCGGCCCGCGCGCCGTTCGAGCGCAGCGACGCGGTGGACCAGCTCGTGCGCGCGGTGCTTGCCCACGCGCTCTGCGAGCGCGAGCATCACCGGCTCCGCGAGCACATGGCCGCCCTGCGCATCCAGGTTCGCCCGCATCCGGCCGACATCGACATGCAGTCCCGCAAGGAGCTCAGAGGCGGACGCGAGCGCGGTGGCGGCGGCGCTCGACGCCTGGGGGAGGAACGCCCACTCGGTCTTCCACGCCGCACCGTCGCGCTCGTGCTCACCGACGAGGCCCTCCAGCGCGAGCCCGGAGCCTGCTCTTACGACGCGGGCCAGCGTCCAGAGGTGCTCGGAGCGCTCGGGATTGCGCTTCTGCGGCATCGTGATGCTCCCCACGACGCCGGACTCCGTCGCCTCCGAGAGCTCGCCGATCTCGGCTCGCTGGAGGTTGTAGACCTCGTTGCCGATCTTCGCCAGCGTTCCGGTGATAAGCGCGAGCAGCGTCATGTACTCGGCCACGCGGTCGCGGGCGGTGAGCCAGCTCGCATCCGGCACGCCGAGGCCGAGCCGCGCCATCAGCCGGCGCTGCAGCTCCGGGCCCCGATCGCCCCACGACGACTGTGTGCCGACGGCGCCGGCGAGCTGCCCGACCGCGAGCCGCGGCTCGGCCTGTGCGAGCCGTTCGAGGTGGCGGGCGATCTCGGCTGCCCACAGCGCGGCCTTGAAGCCGAACGTGATCGGGAGCCCTGGCTGGCCGTGCGTGCGTCCGAGCATCAACGTGTCGCGGTGCTCGTCGGCGAGGGTCAGCAGGGCGCCCTCTACTGCCCCGAGGTCGCGCCGCGCGATCGCGAGCATCCGCTGCATCACCAGGCCCGTCCACGTATCCGAGACGTCCTGGACCGTCGCGCCGTGATAGACCCAATCCGCGGCGTCCGGGCCCAGCTGGCGCTGAAGCACGCGGATCAGCCCGAGCGCGGAGTGGCCGCTGCGCCGGGTCTCTTCCCCGACGGCGACGAGGTCGAGCTGCGCGCCGGGCGCGACGCTCGCGATCTCCTCGGCCGCACGGGCCGGGATGATGCCCAGCGCGCCCTGAACGGCTGCGAGCGCCGCGACGATCTCCAGCCACGCGCGCGTGCGGCCGCGGTCGTCGAACAGGTCCCGGGTCTCCTGCGTCGCCCACAGGTGCCCGTATACGGCCGAGCCTGCGGGGTCGGCTCCGGTCACCGCGCCGCCTCGGCGAACCGCGTGAGCCGCGTGAGCGCGTGCAGCGCCTGGCGTACCTCCTCGAGGCTCGCGCCCCAGGGAACCGTCAGCCGCCGGCCCGACCGCTCCACTCCTCGCTCGCGCAGGCAGCACTTCAGCAGCGTCGGCGCGTCCTCGCCGGCGTCGCCCTCGACGACGAGGGGGCAGAAGTCGACCCGGTCGTGCGGCTCGTGCCCGTACAGCGCCACGTGGATTTGGCGCGAGCGCTCGCAGCCCACCAGCGTCCAGTCCGCCGCCGAGGGCGGGCCCGCGTCGAGGAAGTCCACGCGCGAGCCGAGCTCGAGCCCCGCGCAGCGGCACGGGAACATGTAGCGCTCGGCCGGATGGGCGCGGGCGAGCGCGCGCAGGTCGATCGGCACGAAGTCGAGCTCCAGGGGCGGCAGGTCCTCGTCGTAGTCGAGCGCCGTGCGCGCCATCTCGAGCAGCTTCGGCGGATCCGGGGGGACGACCTCCACCACGCGGACGTGCAGCGGTGCCGGCTCGACGATGAAGTTCACGTGCTGGAAGCGTCCCTGGATGACGTAGACCCGTGCGTCGCTCCGGCTCGCGAGCGCCGCCCGGGCCAGCTGGCTCGCGTTGGCGGTGTCGACCGACTCGTCCTGGATGAACGCGACCTCGGACGGACCCGCGAGCACCCGCGCCCGGCGCACGGGCACCAGGATCTCGTCGCCCTCGCCCCGCTCGAGCTGAGCGAGCGCGCGCCGCCCGTCGCAGACGGCCACGACGAAGTCGGTGCGCCGGTAGGCCCGCCGGCGCTCCAGGTGGCGCGCGAGCGGGATCGGCTCGAGCGTCTCGACGTCCTGCACGCTCACGCGGCGATACGGCCGTGCGATGAAGTTCGGTCCGATCTCGTTCACGAGCGCGCTCCTGCGGCGGCGGCCGCGATGCCCCACAGGATCGCAGCGCCCGAGCTCGCGCCCCAAGCCGACAGCGCCCGTGCGCGCCTACGAGCGAGGCGGGCGTCGCCGTCGCAGATCGCGCGCATCGCGCGAGCGGCCGGCTCGGGCAGCTCGCCGCGCTCGGCGCAGCGCAGGTAGGCGATCCCGATCGGCGAGCAGCGGCCGGCGCCGCTGCCGCTGAGCGCCGCCGCGCGACCGTCTTGATGGCGCCACGCCGCGAACCCTGCGAGGACGTCGTCACCAGCGGGCGTGAGGCCGCCGCCGCGTCCCGCCAGCGCCGCGACGGCTTCCGCGACCTCGCCGAGGCGCAGTGCGGCGAGCCCGCCGTCGAGCTCCGCCGGGGGAGCCGGGACGACGTCGAGCGCCGCCGCGAGCGCCGCGCGCCAGCCCGGCCGCAGGGTGCGGCGCGCTGGCACGTCCGCGCCGATCGCCGGCAGCCCGCCCAGATCGATCCGCAGCGGACCGATCTCGAGCGCCCCGTCCCGCGCGTCCACCAGCGCGCCCGGCGTCAGCGGCGACCTTTCCAATCCCGCGACGACGAGCGTCAGCGGCCCTCGCGGCGCCCGCGGCGGCGCCGCGTGCAGCCATTCGAGGGGATCGCCGGCCAGTCGCAGGTACCCGCCGGGTCGCAGCGCGATCTCCACCACGCCGAGGCGCGCGGCCGCGAGCGTGCGTACCGCCGCGGGGCCCGCCCAGAGCGCCCGCGCGCGCGTATCGGCGCTAGCGGGCACGGGCGGCCGCCTGTTCCTCTAGCGCCTCGGCGAGCGCGACCAGCGCCGCGCGGAACGGTGCGACCGGCTGGTGGGCGACGCCTGCACCGATCTGTCCCGTGCCGGCGCGGGCGTGCAACACGCCCGTCGTGATCTGCGGCGTGATGCCGAGCTCGACGACGAGCCGCGCGTCGATCCCGACCGGCGTGCCGGCGGCGTCGCGGCTCGTGATGGTGAAGCGCGTCGAGCGCGCGGCGCAGATCTGCGCCATCAGCTCCGTACGCCGCGCCGCGGCCGCCGCGTCGCCGCTGAAGAACGACGCCACGGCGGGCGCGGCTGCCAGCGCCATCCCGCCCAGCCCGATGCACTCGATCACCGCCGAGTCGCCGATGTCGAGCGCGGCATCGTCCGGCTCGTGGCCCTCGCGCAGCAGGGCGTCCTGGACCGGCGCGGCGGGGGCGGTGAACCAGCGTCCGGGCAGGCCGGCGAGCTGGATACCGACGCTGGTGCCGTTGCGCGACATCAGCGAGACGATGCTCGAGCCCGTGCAGCCATCGGTCGCCTGCGACGCGCACTTGGCCGCCGCCATCGTCAGGTTGAGGAAGGAGTGGTGGTTGCCGGCGAGGAAGCGCGCGCACTCCTCGCCGCCGATCGCGGCGATCGCCGGCGCGAGGTCGCGGATGAGCAGGTTGCCGGTCGCCTGGCTGCGCATGTGCAGCTCGTCGCCCATGTTGAGGCCCTCCGCGGCGAGCCCGAACACGTCGACCGGGCCGCGGTGCTCGAGCAGGCGCGCGAGCCACGGGCCGAGCCGGTCGCGGAAGAAGCGCAGCCGCGCGATCGACTCGTCGTCACCGACCCCGAACCAGAGCGTGCGCCCAGGGCCCTCGTTGAGCGTCGAATACGCCCGCTTCCCCGCGCCCGGCTCCTCGACCACCCAGACCGGCATGGACGGGGAGCAGACGCCCGTCATCGGGCCGACGTGGTCGTGCTCGTTCCCGGGCTCGAGGGCGATCTCGCCGCGCTCGAGCAGCCGCGCCGCGTGCTCGCGGTCGGACGCCCAGCCCTCGAACAGCGCCGCCGCGAGCAGCGCCCGGCGCTGCGGGTCGCAGACGTCGGGCCACTCGATCGGCGGGCCCGAGTGCAGCAGCATGCCTTGCGCGAGGCGCGGGACCACCTCGCCCGCGGGCGCCACCGTCAGCGCGCGGGCGCCGGCGGCCTCGATCCGCTCTACGGCGGCCGCGTTCGCCGCGGCGATCCGGTCGCCGTGCCGCCCCCACAGCCGCGTCAGCAGGTCCACCGCCTCGGCGTCGCCGTCCGCCGGCGGGCGCCAGTCCACCTGCACCACCGGCGCCGCCTGGTCGCGCAGGGCGTCGGCGAAGGCGGACAGCCCGACGTTGACCGTCACGACGCGCGCCGGGAGCTCCGGCGCCGCCGTCACGCCGCCCTCCGCGTTGGTTCAATGGCCGGGATGGCAGATCTCGACGCGCTCGCCGCGGCGGTACGCTCCGCGCCCGGACTGCTCGGCAAGCGCGACGTCCGGGTGGTCAGGAGGCTGGCGGCCGGGATCGACGGCGACGATGCCGCGCTCGTCCCGTTTGGCGACGGGTACCTCGTCGTCTGCGGCGAGGCGATCTCGCCGCCGTTCCTCGCCGCCGATCCGTTCGCCGCCGGCGCCGCCGCGGTCGTCACCAACATCTCCGACGTCCGCGCCATGGGCGCGCGGCCGCTCGCGCTCGTGGACATGCTCGTCAGCCCGAACGAGGCGCACGCCGAGGCGGTCCTGGACGGTATCGCCTGGGCCTCCGAGCTGCTCGGCGTTCGCGTCGTCGGCGGCCACATCACGCTCGGGCACGCGCCCGCGCTCTCGGCCTCGTGCACCGGAACGGTGCGGCGGCCGCTGCGCGCCGCGGGAGCTCGAGCGGGCGACGTGCTGCTCGGCGCGTTCGCGCTCGACGGCCGGTATCCGAGCGACACGCGCGACTTCTTCACGGCGCTGCGAGACCGCGCGCCGGAGCTCCTGCGCGAGGACGGCGAGGCGCTCGTCGAGGTCGCCGAGGGAGGCCTCTGCCACGCGGCGCGCGACGTGTCGATGCCCGGGATCGCCGGCTCGCTGCTGCAGATGATCGAGGGTGCCGGCTGCGGTGCGGTGCTCGAGGTCGAGAGCATCCCGAGGCCCGCCGGGGTCGCGCTCGAGCGCTGGCTGAGGACGTTCCCGAGCTTCGGCTTCCTGCTCGCCGCGCCGGCGCAGCACGTCGACGCCGCCTGCGCCACGTTCGAGCGCCGCGGCCTGGCCTGCGCGCCGTGCGGACGCTTCGACGACGGCCATATCCTGCGACTCGCCGACGACGGCACCGAGGTGCCCGCCTGGGACCTCGCCGCCAGTCCGCTCACGGGCCTGGAGCCCGGAGCGCGATCGCCATCGGCTGGTGCGTGATCCCGCAGTAGGGCACCGGCGGGCCGTCCGCGGCCCAACCCAGCTGCTCGAAGAAGCGCACGTTGCGCGGCTGGATCTGCGCGACCATGCGGTGACCGCCGCGCTCGCCTGCTGTGCGGACGGCGAACGCGACCAGCAGGCCGCCGAGCCGGTGCACGCGGGCCTCCGGCAGCACCGCGAGCCGGTCCCCCTTCCACAGCCCCGTCCGATCGACCGGGTACAGGCGCACCGCGCCGGCGATCGCGCCGTCGACATCGGCCACGGCGTGCAGCGTCGCGGGCCGGTCGTCGCGTTCGTCGCGGTCGTCCCCGTCGAACAGCGCCTGGTCCTTGACGAACACGCGCCGGCGCACGGCGAAGTGGGCGTCGAGCTCGGCGGGGACCGCCGCGAGCCTGCAGATCGTGCGGGCGCGCGCGGCGGCCGGCGGGCTAGCGACGGGCGAGGCGGTCATGGGCTCGAGTCCCGTTCTCGCGATCGAGCACGCGCTCCCACGCGGAGAGCCCCGAGCACGCCTGACAGCGTGCGCAGCCGGCCTTGGCGTCGAGGTGGCCGAAGCCGGCGTCCGCGAGCATCGCCGACACATCGGCGTAGATCGCCGCGACGTAATCCGGATCGGGCGTCGGCGCGTCGGCCATGAGGCTGCCCGGCACAGGGCGCAGCGGCACGACGAACGGGTAGACGCCCATCTCGATCGCGCGGCGGCAGCCCTCCAGGATGAGCTCGGGCCGCTCGCCCATCCCGAGCAGCACGTAGGTGGTCACGCTGCCACGCCCGAACACCTCGACCGCGCGCTCCCAGGTCGCGAAGTAGCCCTCGATGCCGCACCGCGCCTTGCCCGGTGCGACGCGCGCGAGCACGTCGGGATCGAACGTCTCGGAGTGGATGCCGACCGCGTCGACGCCCGCCCTGCGCACCTCGTCGAGCACGCGCAGATCGTCCGGCGGCTCGAACTGGACCTGGATCGGAAGCCCGCTGGCCTCCTTGATCGCAGCCGCGCAGCGGCTGATGTAGACCGCGCCGCGGTCGCGCCGGTTGAGCGAGCCGGTCGTGAGCGTGACGTCGACGGCGTGGTCGAGGTCGCGCGCCGCGGTGCAGACCTCGGCGAGCTGCCCCGGCGTCTTGACCGCTATGGTCTGCTCGCCGCGAGTGAGCTCGATCCCGCAGAAGCCGCACTGCTCGGACGTGTCCCAGTAGATGCACTTCTGCACGACGGTGGACGCGATCGAGTCGAGGTGCAGCAGGGCGATCTTCCAGTAGGGCACGCCGTCCGCGGTCTGCATGTCGTAGATGCGCGGGCGCGGGGGCACCGTGACCGGCCCGACCAGCGCGCCGGCGCGGTGAAGCGTGGCATGGCGCCCCTCGAGCCGGAGCGTGTACGGCGAGGCGTCCACGTAGGCGGCGTGCGACGGGACCGTCAGCGGCAGGCCGCGGACCCATAGGAAGAGGGCGTCCGAAGGCCCGGCGCCGCCGCGGCGGCCGGGCAGCGAGCGGTCGGCGCCGTCGAGCACCCGGACCCCGAGCGACTGCAGCTCGACGAGCAGCCGGCGGTCGTCGAGGCTGGGGTCGGGACCGGCCGGCGCAGGCTCAGGCTCAGGCATCGTTGCCGTAGACCTCTTCGTAGTTGCGCCAGAACACCCGTTCCTTGAGCTCCTGGGAGACGTCGCGCACGCCGTTGAGCTTCCAGTACTCGCTGTCGAAGTCCGACCACGGCTCGTCCGAGCCGAAGAAGACGCGGTCGCCGCCGACGCCCGTGCGCTCGATCTCCGTCAGCAGCCAGCGCGCCCCGAACCCGACCGCCCACGACGTGTCGGTGTAGACCTTGTAGCCCTCCTCCACCCAGCGCAGGAAGCGCGGCACCAGCTTGATGTGGCCGGAGACGCCGCCGCCGAAGTGCACGAGGTAGATCTTGCAGCGTTTGCCGTAGCGCTCCACGAGCGGGATGAAGTTGTTGATGTCCGAGCTCCCGCCCGGACTCGTGTGGAAGTGGAACATCAGGTCGTGGCGCTCGCAGACGTCGAAGCACTCGTCGGCCAGCGCGCGCGTCTCGTCGTCCCACGTGCCCGGGTCCGGGTTTCCGCCGAGCAGGAACGTGGTCTTCAGCGCCACGACGCGCGCCTCGGAGGCGAGCTTGAGCGCCTTCCGCGTCAGCTCGGCGTTGCGCGGCAGGAACGACACCCAGATCGCCGCCAGGATGCGGTCGTTCGTCGTGGCGGCGTCCATCACGACGTCGTTGAGGTCGAACGACAGCTCGTGGATCGGCACGCCGTAGTTGGAGATCGCGAGCGCGCGCTCGACCTTGAAGTAGTCCATGTGGCGCGCGAGGAAGTCCTTCGTCGTCGGATAGTCGTAGACGATCGGCTTGACCGGGTGCTCGAGGTCGTAGTACTTCCACGGCGGGATCTCGCCGATGTGGCAGTGGGCGTCGATGATCTTCTTCGGGTGCGCGGCCACGGTCAGCCCTTCCCGAACAGGCTGCGTGCCTGCTCGATGCGCGCCTCCCATTCCTCGCGGGTGTCGTATGTCCGGGTCGGCATCGCCGGCGCCTTGTCGAGCAGCCACGTGCCGTCCCGCGGGTCGAGATGGACGACCTCGAGCGTGAAGGTCGGCCTGCCGGCGTCGAGCGGGAGGTCGGCGGCGGCATGCAGCGCGCGGCCGCTCGCGACGTGCATCTCGAGGCGCTGCGAGCCGAGCGGCGTCACGTCCTCGAACAGGACCACCCACTCGGCGCCGTCGCGACGGGCCCGGTCGAGCCGCGCGCGCGCCAGTTCCCTGCCCTGCTCGCGCGTGATCTCGCGGTGGCGGTGGCAGAACGCCGCGTCGCGCACCGCCTCGAGGTCCATCAGCGCGAGCAGCGGCGGCGCGGAGCGCGATACGACCGCGCGCACAACGTCGCCCCGCTCGCGCCAAGCCTCCACGAGCGCATCCTCGCCGCGCACGTCGCGCAGCTCGTCCGCCACGGCGCGGACCACCCCGATGTACTGCTGATACAGCGCGGCGTTGACCATCACCGAGGGGTAGACGCGGGCCTCGGCACGCCGCCATGCCGCGATCGCGTTCTCGCGGTCCAGCAGGAGCATTCCGCCGCTCAGACCGTCCAGGTGTTCAGCTGGAATGCCCGT
>Ga0126306_10000043_pt1 | contig 33637 bp, 33 predicted proteins | sample Plot27_FD_92592 | JGI IMG/M metagenome (GOLD analysis project Ga0126306, IMG submission 92592) | Serpentine soil microbial communities from UC McLaughlin Reserve, CA, USA - Plot27 | ecosystem: Environmental > Terrestrial > Soil > Grasslands | place: USA: UC McLaughlin Reserve, Lake County... | reverse complement strand
GGAGCAGCCGACGACCTCGGTGAGGAGGAGCGCCGCCCGCTGGCGAGGCGGCAGGTGCTGCAGCGCCGCGACGAAGGCCAGGCGGATCGTCTGCCGGAGCTCGGCGGCCTCGGCGGGGCTCGCGCCCGCTCAGCATGTCGAGGCAGACGTTCGTCGCGATGCGGTAGAGCCACGAGCGAAGCGCCGCACGCCCCTCGAAGCGATCGAATCCTCGCAGCGCCCGGATCATCGTTTCCTGCACCGCGTCCTCCGCGTCGAACGACGAGCCAAGCATGCGGTAGCAGTACCCGGTCAGCTCCTTACGGTGCTGCTCGAGACGGGACTCGAGGTCCCTGGACGCCGGCGTCGCGCTGTGAAATTCGACCTCGGTCATGTCGCTGGACCATGGTAGTCAGCGCGACGCACCGCAGGCGCGTCCAACTCCGTCGGCCCGACGACCGCGGTCGCTACTGCTCGTAGCGTTCGACGGTCTCCGGCTGACGAACCGTGGCGGCGCTCGGATCGAGGCCGGACTCGCGGAGCGCGCGTCTCTGACGCAACAGGTCCCAGCACTGGTCGAGCGAGACCTTGACGCTCTCGAGCCGCCGACGCTCGGCGTCGCCCGCGGTCCCCGCCGACTCTCTCTGCCAGAGCTCCTGCTCCTCGGCTACCAGCCGCTCGATCTCGTCGTGGATCTGATCGTCAGCCATTGCGTCTCCCTTCGAGCTAGAAGAAGCGTCGAACGAACGCGAGAGCCGTGTCGGCGACCTCGCGCCAGCCGCTGTCGATCACGAGCGCGTGCCCGCGGTTCGGCATCTCGACGATCTCGTTCATGCCAACATTCCTTCCTGTCGAGGCGAACACCGACAAGCGTAGCCCCTGGAAGCCTCGTGAAAGAAGTCGAAGCGCCCCGTCTCCGGGGCCTTCGGGTGGTACGCGAGAGGAGAGCCTGCTGCTTCGGACCCTCCCCGCGGGAACGTCATTCGCGACGACGCCGTTCCGGTGCGTCAAGACCTTGCCGGGGCATCTTCATGAGGGACCCCTCGCGACGGTGGATGTCAACGTACTGTGCGGGTTGTCGAGCATTTCGTCAATGAATCTCGCCGAGACTGCGCTCCAAAATTGGCGTCGCTTCCGGCGCTTCTACGAGCGGCGGCATCGGACCGGCCCGATTAAGATTGGCCTAACCGGCGCGAGTCGCGTTGCGGCCTTCAGAACCGTCACTCGATTGTCAGCCGAAGGCGTGACTCCCTTCGACTGGTGCTACACGACCGTCTTCGTCAGCACCGGCCGGGGGCTCAGCATCTTCCTTGTGGGCTCCGCCAACCACGCTTGCGACTGCTACGCGTGGCCTAGCGACCACTGCGGTGCGCCGGCTTCGCGCCGCGCGCTGAACCGCGAATCCTCCGCGATTGCAAGACCTGACGCCCGGCTGGTCAGGAACTGGCGGAACGATGGGTATGCGTCCGTCCAGCGGGGCCTATCGTCTAATCATGCGCTTGTGGTGTCAGGAGTGCGGCAGGCCGTCCGGCCCAGAGGCAAAAGGGTGGCACCTGCGCCGCGTTGACGTCCCGGACGAGGATCCGGAGCCGCAGCTCGCTGCCTACTGCTCGAGCTGCGCGACCCGCGAGTTCGGCTCGGTACGCGAAGACGACGGCTAGCCGCTTCCGACCCCGCCCGGCCCGACCTCGTGATTCACAACGGGTCTACGAGTTCAGGCGTTAGATGATCAGCCGGTCCGATCGGGATCAAGCGAACCCACGCAGCCGGGATCTACACGCTGCGAATCTCGAGCAACAAGCCCTCGAAGTACCGCCTCCACGTGGACTACGTTCAGCCCGCACCGATTAGCAATGCCCGTGGCCCAATGTGCTTCGAGCTCAGCCCGACGACCGCGCGGCCTCCTGTCCGTTTCGCTGGGTCGCGATGAAGTCCCGATACCAGCGGTAGCTCGACTTCGGCACGCGCTCGAGCGTCGGGTAGTCGACGTAGACAATCCCGAAGCGTTTCGAGTATCCGTGCGCCCACTCGAAGTTGTCCAGTAGCGACCACACGAAGTAGCCGGCCATCGGCACGCCGGCCTCGATCGCCCTGCCGATTGCGTCGACATGCTCCTCGATGTACGCCTGTCGCTCCGGGTCATGGACCTCGCCGTCGTGCGTCGAGTGGTCGCTGAACGCCGCGCCGTTCTCTGTGATGTAGATCGGCGGCGGATCGTAATCGTCGTGCACGCGCACGAGGAGTTCGAACAGCCCGTCCGGGTAGATCTCCCAGTCCATCGCCGTGTACGCCGCGTCCGGATCGCGCACGACGAGCGGGCGCCCGCCCTCGGGGTTCGCACGCAGCACCTGACGCGAGTAGTAGTTGACGCCGAGGAAGTCCAGAGGCGCAGCGATCGTCTCGAGATCACCGTCCTCAACGGGGGGCGCGGACGGCGCGAAGTACTCCAGCATGTCTGCTGGATAGCTGGCGCGGAACACGGGATCGAGGAACCAGCGGTTGAAGAACCCGTCCGCGCTCTGCGCGGCGAGGCGGTCGGCCGGGCTCTCGCTCGCCGGGTAGGCGGGGTTGAGGACGAGCGTGATGCCGACGTTCGAGTTGGGAACGACTCGCCGAATTGCCTCCGTCGCCCAGCCGTGTGAGAGGAGGAGATGGTGCGCCGCAGCGAGTGCGTCGTCCGTGCTCGCGCGTCCCGGCGCATGCTCGCCGGACCCGTACCCGAGCCACGCGGCGACCCATGGCTCGTTGTGCGTGATCCAGCACGAGACGCGGTCGCCGAGCCGTTCCGCTACGACCTCGGCATACGCCGCGAACGCCTCGGCGGTTGAGCGGGCGGTCCAGCCGCCTTCGTCCTCCAACGTCTGCGGCAGGTCCCAGTGGTAAAGGGTCGGGAACGGCCGCAGGTCGTGTGCGAGCAGCTCATCGATCAGGCGGTCGTAGAAGTCGAGTCCCGCCTGGTTCACCCGGCCTCGCCCTTCCGGGAAGATCCGGGGCCAGGCGATCGAGAGGCGGAACGCGTCGAGTCCGAGCTCGTGCATCAACCGGATGTCGTCGGGAAACCGGTGGTAGAAGTCGCACGCGACCGCACCGCTCTCGCCGTTGCGGACTTTGCCCGGCGTCGCGGAGAACCGGTCCCAGATGCTCTCGCCGCGGCCGTCCTCGTCGACGGCGCCTTCGATCTGGTACGCCGCCGTTGCGGCACCCCAGACGAATTCCGTGGGAAACGCGGTCTTCTCGGTCATTGTGCGTGCCTCCTCACGAAATGGTAGAGCGGCCACGCGGCGGCCGCCGAGCTGCTCGGGGTTGCGGAGCCGCCGACCGCAATCTTCGCCTTCAACGACGAGATGGCCGTCGGTGCGATGCGAGCCGCGGAGGAGCGAGGCTGCGGTTGCCCGAGGACCTCTCGATCGTGGGCTTCGACGACGTCGAGAAAGCGGAGATCGTCACGCCGGCCCTGACGACGGTGCGTCAGCCCCTCGCGGAGATGGGTCGCATGGCGGTCAGCCTGCTCACGCGGTTGCGAACGTCAGCCGATCGAAGCGATGCGCGTCGAGCTCGCGACGAAGCTGGTCGTCCGCGACTCGACAGCGCCTCGACCCGGCTGACCCGAAATTCGGTTGGGCCGCGCCGGAAAAGGCTGCTACGCGCGTGGCAGTTCGAGCACGAACGTGGCGCCCGAATTCGGTGCTGGGTCGAGGTAGAGGCGGCCGCCCATTCGCTTGGCAAGCTCGCGCGAAATGTAGAGGCCCAGACCAGTTCCGCTCGGAGCGTGCGTCAACTGGGGATCGGCGCGGAAGAATTTCTCGAAGATCCGGTCGCGATCGGCAACCATGATTCCGGGGCCTCTGTCCTCGACGGAGACGCGGACTCCCTGTGTGACCTGCTCGACCTTGACCGTGACCGACGTGCCGCCGCCGTACTTGACGGCGTTGTCGAGAAGGTTGACGAGGACCTGCTGGATGCGATCAGGATCACCCGAAGCGCCGGCGCGGGGGGTCCGGACGTCGATCTCGAGGGTTGCCGGCGGCGTGAGCTGACCCTGCATCGCCAGGGCCGTCGTTCGGACGAGCTCTTCGACATCCACGGCTCGTCGATCGACCTGCACTTCGCCTCGGTCGAGGTTTCGCGTCAACAAGACCTCCTCGATGATGTGACTCAGGCGCACAGCTTGGTTCGAGATCATCTCGAGGAGTTTCCGCCCCGGCTCGGTCGCGGGATCGATTCCCCGGTGCAGGAGGGTTTCGGCTGCCCCGTACACCGCGGCCATGGGCGTGCGCAGCTCGTGCGAGATCGTCGCGACAAAATCATTCTTCTCTTCGTCGAGCCGGCGCTCCGACGTGACGTCGCGAAACGCATACACGATCCCTGCATCGCTCCGCACGGCGACGAACGACAACCAGAAGTCGCGGCCTCCAATCTCGAATGGAAGCGTGACCGGACGCGTCTGCGTTCCCCGCTCGGCGACCGAGATCGCAGCCGCGACGCTTTGCCAACTCGGAAAGATTTCGCCCGGTGAACGGCCGAGAACGTGCTCAGCGGCAACGTCCGTAACCGCCTCGGCAGAGTGGTTCCAGAGTCTCACCAGACCGCCGGCGTCGACGAGAAAGATGCCGTCGCCAAGAGCTTCGAGCACCTCGGCCGCTTGCAGCCTCTCTGCGGCGACCGCTTGAGCCGCCGCCTCCGCTGCCTCCAGCCGCCGTTGCTCTCTTTGAAGCCGGGCGTTGCGCACTGCCGCCGCCATCTGCGACACGAGGCCGTCGACGAGCTCGAGTTGCTCCGCCGAATACTCACCGTGGTCGGTCATCACCTGGACGACGCCGACGACCTGGCCCTCGTGTTTGACGGGCACCATCATCGCAGCGCTTGTTCCCGACGGCCCTGACTCCGGGATCCTCTGGATCTCGCCTTCACGGTCGACGTTGTAGTACTCGCCTTTGACCTCCTGGACGCGAGCCACGACATCGTTGAACAGCATGGGCTCGCCGCTCATGATCACCCGACTCTGCATTCCGCCGCCCCCGCGGTTCAGGGGCAAAGGGGGCAACGACGCGGCGTCGACGACGTTCCCCTCGACCCAGGCGAAGTCGCACCGGATCAGATCTTCGCGCCTGTCATAGGACGAGACGACCACGCCGTCGTGCTGGACGACGTCGCCAAGCAACTCGTGAAACCGTTCGTAGACACGCTCGGGCTCGAGGGTTTCCCCCAACTGCCGCGCTGCGTTCAGCAGGAGCTCCGCCAGCTCCGCTTTCCGTCGAAGTTGACCCTCGTCCACAGCCTGACGGTAGACCAGATGGCGCCCGTACGCACTCGCTAGCAAGGGGGTGCCATGACCGAACGGCGCGTGCAGCCTTGTGTCACGGCGCGTTCACGACACTCGGGTCGCCCTGGCATGCCGGCGCGGCTAATTACGATCGCCGCGTGCGCGATCCCGGGATCGAGGAACGGCCCAGCCAGTCGCCGCCCCCGCTGCGCCGGAACCGTGACTTCCTGTTCCTCTGGACGGGGCAGGTGGTATCTACCGTTGGCTCGCGGGTCAGCAGCGTCGCGTTCCCGCTGCTCGTGCTTGCGCTGACCGGCTCGCCGTCGAAAGCCGGTCTCGTCGCGTTCGCGCAGACGCTGCCGTTCCCGCTGCTCTTCCTCGTCGCGGGGATCGTCGTCGATCGCGTCGATCGGAAGGTGCTGATGCTCGTGTCCGACGGGGCACGGGCGGTCGCCTTTGCGAGCCTCGCCGTCGCGCTCGCCGTCGACCGTGTCGCCTTCGCCCACATCCTCGCCGTCGCGTTCGTCGAGGGAGCGTTCTTCGTCTTCTTCCGCCTGGCGGAGTCGGCCGCCCTGCCTCAGGTCGTGCCGAACGAACAGTTGCCCACAGCGGTCGCACAGAACCAGGCCCGCGACCAGGGCGCAGAGCTCGTCGGAGCGCCGCTCGGCGGTCTTCTCTTCGGCATCGATCGCGTGCTCCCGTTCCTCTTCGACGCCGTGTCGTACGCGATCGGCTTCGTGACGCTGCTGTTCGTTCGCCCAGCGCTGCAGGAAGACCGTCCTCCGCGCGAGACGAACGTGCGCGAGGAGGTCGTCGAGGGCTTCCGCTGGACCTGGCACCAGCCGTTCATCAGGGCGATCGTCATCCTCGTCGGTGGCTCGAACTTCGCTTTCAATGCGCTTTTCCTCGTGCTGATCGTCCGCGCCAAGGATCTCGGGGCGTCGGCCGCGTGGGTCGGTGCGATGTTCGCGTTTCTCGGCGCCGGCGCGATCCTGGGCGCGTTGGTCGCCCCTTCCGTCGCGCGGAGCGTCCCCTCGAAGTTCGTGATCGTGGGCTCGCTCTGGCTCTGGGCGGTCTACCCGCTCGTCCTCGTCACGCTCCCCAACGTCGTGGCAATGGGTCTCGTCGCGGGGGTCGTGAACGTCACCGGCCCGATCTTCAACGTCGTGCTCAGCGCCTACCGCTATGCCCTCGTACCGGACCGGCTCCTCGGCCGCGTCGGCAGCGTCATCCTGCTCGTCGCCTGGGGGACGATCCCGCTCGGAGCGATCAGCGCGGGCTTTCTGCTCGAGGGATTCGGCGCCGTCACCTCGATGCTCGTGGTCGCCGGGGTGAGCCTCGCCGTCGCCGTCGGCGCAACCCTCTCGCGCACGGTGCGCAATGTTCCGCCCGTCGACGAGCTGCGCGCTCAGGTGGCGCCGTCTTAGAGTCCGTTTCGGAATGAGGCACTGTGTCGCAGGGCCTCATTTCGAAACGGGCTCTTTAGGTCCGCCCGGTTGCGCGGTGGTATCGCCAGACCGAGAGGACGCCGAAGACGGCGATGATCCCGACCGACCACGCCACAGCACCCCAGATGTCGTTGCCGGCGGGCGTGCCGACGAAGAGCGCACGGGCCGCGTCGACCATGGTCGTAAAGGGGTTGTACTCGGCGATCGGCTGCAGCCAGCTCGGCATCGTGTCCGGTGGCACAAACGCCGACGAGATAAACGTGACGGGAAAGAGGATCGTGAAGCCGTAAGCGTTCGACGCTTCAGGCGAAGAGGCCGAGAGCCCGATGAACGCAAACACCCATGAGAACGCGTAGCCGATCAGCAGCAAGAGCGCCATGCCGCCGAGGATTGAGGCGAGGCTTGCATTGAAGCGAAAGCCGGCCGCGATTCCGACGGCGAACATGCACCGACGTCACCGACGTGCGCCTCGACCTCGCGGCCACCCTGGGCGGCGCCACCGGCGACGGCCAGCCCGAACGCCTCGTCGTCAAACCCCACCAACGGCGAGGACGCGATCAACGTCCAAGGAGACGCAACCGTTGTGAAGGCGAGCGGGCTTGCCGCGGGGATCGTGATCCTCCACCCCGAGGCCGCGAACGACCGGCTCGAGATCAACAGCCTCGCGGGCAGGGACGCGGTCGACTCCAACAGCCTGGCCGCCGGCGCGATCCAGCTCCTCGTCGACGGCATCCCCGTCTCATAGAGCACCACTGAGCATCGTGCGAACCCCTGCGACATCCCTACAACAACTGACCACAGGAGGTCACTCGATGAAACGATTGATGATTGCCCTCGCCGCCGTCGTGGCGGTTCTGGCGCTCGCCGCATGCGGCGGGGCCGGATATGACAGCAGTGACTCGTCCCCCGCCGCGCAGTCGGGCAACGACACCGCCACCGTGTCGGTGGAGGAACTCGGAGACTCGGGCCGCGTCCTGGTGGACTCGGCCGGAAAGGCCCTCTACGCGGCCGACGAGGAAGCGGATAGCAGCGTCGTTTGCACCGGCGCCTGCACCTCCTTCTGGATCCCGCTGACGATCGACGGCGGCGCGCCGAGCGGGAACTCCCTCCCGAGCGAGCTCGGCGTCGTCGAGCGTGGGGAAGGCACGAGGCAAGTCACGTTCGACGGAAAGCGACTCTATACGTTCGTCGAAGACGAGCCCGGAGAGGTTACCGGCGACGGGTTCTCCGACGCGTTCGACGGCCAGCAGTTCACCTGGCACGTCGTCAGCGTCGGCGACGCCCCCGACTCGAATCAGACGGCGGCACCACCGGCGGCCCGTTTGGCTACTAGGCGGCTGATCGATACTCGACCAATCGTCGCAACTGACGAGCCGCTCAGCCGACCTCAGCTTCACTCGCGTCGCTGCAGCGCCCGGCGATGGGGCTTCCACCCGGAGGCCCCATCGCAACCGCCAACCATCTGAACCATGAACGAGCGAAGAGACCCGACAACAAGGCCCGCAGCCGGTTTACAGCGATGCGGTAACCGCTTCGAGGATCTCGCTCCAGTACTTCACCGTGCCGAAGTGACCCGCATCCGGCCAGATGGTGAAGCGCGCGTCGGGAATCGTCTCCGCGGCGAACTCCTGTGTGGCGAGCGGTACACGGGTGTCCTGCGCCCCGTGCCATAGATGGACGGGCATCGAGATGTCCGCCAAACGGAAGCTCCACGGCTGCATGATCGCGACCGCCTCCCACGCGTAGCCCACCGCTCCCTGCCGCGCATACTCGCGAAAGGCCTCGAGCAGCAACTCGACCTGCAGCGGGTCATCGAAGAACCATCTGTCGCCCGCCGGCGACTCGAAGCGCGCTAGGAACCGGTCGGGGTACTCGGCCAGCCCGTGTAACCACTCCTCGTTCTCGGCGGCGAGGCGCTTCGCCGCGGACTCGGGGGCAAGGTCGCGCACGACCTCGAACTCGCGGAGATCGTCCTCGTCGAGTTCCTCTACGGCCTGCGGGCGCTCCCTCAGGTTGTACGCACCCAGAGCGCGGCTCGACGCGAGACCGACGCCGGTCAGGCGCTCCGGGATCAGCGCCGCACACGCCGCGGCCCACGGGCCGCCTGCGGAGATGCCGACTACGCCGAAGCGCCCAAGTCCGAGTCCATCCGCCAGCTCGGCGACGTCGACGACCCAGCGGCCGAGCGTGAGTCCAAGCAGGACGTCCGAGCCGCCGAAGCCGGGTCGATCGACGGTGATCAGCCGGACGCGGCAGGCCCGGGTGGCGTCCTGCTTCGGGTCCGGCGACCAGACACCCGAACCGGGCGAGCCGTGCACGAAGACGACCGGCGAGCCGTCAGGGTCACCCCACTCCCGGTACGCGAGGGCGCGGCCATCCCGAAGCCGCAACACACTGGGAGCGGACACTTCAGACATGGAGGCTCAGTAGTGCTGTGTATCACGCCCTCGATCTGAGAGCGCGATCGAGGATTTCCAGCACGCCACAACCCTGGCGTACGTGTCCCAGCCGGAGAGCTCGTTCTCCCGTAGCGTCGCCACGAACCGCTTGCTGAGTCTCGCAGACGGCGTGATTGACAGAAGGCACGCAGCGGAGCTACGCTCGATTCTGCTCGTCCGCTAGTCACCGAGGCGATTCGACGCTTGCGGCCGCGCCGTCGCTGACCGAGGAGGTCGTGTATGGCATCCGTCGGCGTCGAATGGATTAACAACTTCCCGAATCCGTGCGATCAGCCCGAGCTGTCGTACTGCGACGAAACGTCGGTCGGGTTTCTGAACGGGATGACCTCGCGCGGGCATACGTCGAAGTTCAACTGGGGTGACGGGAACGCCTGGGAGCAGGACTTCCGCGACCCAGCGCTTGGCGGAGACGACAGCAACTGGATTGACAATGTTGACTTCGCCCACTTCTCTTCTCACGGCTCAACCAGTGCGGCCAACGTCTTCTCGGGTTTCTTCGGAGGGCAGCAGGACAGCTGCACCTGGCGCTCCAACCAGGCGCGCTTCGGCAACAACCAGCTCGAATACCTGTGCATCGACGCTTGCAACAGCCTCGAACTGACTCGCGACATCATCGCGACGTGGCAGAGCGCCTTTCATGGCCTGCGGATGATCCTGGCCTTCACTGATCTGGTTTCCGACTCCTGGTGGACCGGTGGGCGCGGCTACAACTTCGGCCGACGCGCCGGAAACTCCGAGCGCCTGACCAACGCCTGGCTGGACGAGTGCTACTCGTTCTGGCTCGACGACAACCCGATCACGATGGCAGCCGGTCGCACCCAAGCCGACGCGATCAACCGGCGCGACAACGAGCGACTCGGCTCCGGCTTCGGGGATATCCCGAACAGCGAGGTCAGCTGGTTCGCCTGGAGATGGCGCTCCTGATCCCATCACGGTAAGCAAAGGAGGCGACCGAGAAATGCCCGTCACGTTCGAAGCGAAGCTCCCCAGGAACATTCCCGCGTCCGCAGCCGTCTACCAACTGCCGCCAGTACGGATCGGAGCGGGAACCCTGCGGGCGACCGCGAAGTCGCTCGGACTCGCCGACGACGCCGCCGACGTTGTCACCTCGACCGATCTGATGGCCTACAACCAGGGCCGCCACCGAGTGGAGATTCATCGCGCCAGCGGCGCGGTCGCCTTCTATCATCGCGACAAGTACGGCCGCGAGCCCGAAAAACCCTTCGATCTCCCTGACCGGCGGGCCGCCGCGCTCAGCCGGGCCTTCCTGCAAAAGTCAAAGATCGTCCCGCTCGCGGCCGCCCGACTCGACGGCATGACGCACCTGCACAGCGCCGTCGCCGACGTCGAGACGCGCAGGGTCCGTGAGCACATCACCGACGCCGGCGTTGTCTACCGCCGAACGATCGATGAACTGCTCGTCGAGGGCCCCGGCCGCTTCGCGATGGTCACGCTCGATCCCGAGGGAGAGGTCATCGCACTGCGCAGCGTCTGGCGTCCGCTTGGGAAACGGGCGGGCAAGGTCAAGCTCAAAAGACCCGAGGAAGCCATCGGCGAGCTAGAAAAGCACGTCGCCAACCTGCAAGGGGACGTCACCGTCACCAAGGCCACCCTCGGCTACTTCGAGCTCGGCCCCCTCGATCGGCAACGAGTGATCCAACCGGTCTATGCGTTCGTCTACGTCGTCCGCCACGACGAGGTCACGATGAAGTCCGCCTTCGTGGCCCACGCCGGCGACAAGAGCTTCGGTCCGCTCATCGGCAAGAAGCGCTTTCCGGCGCCGGTCGCGCGGCGAAAGAAACCGTAGGCCCGGCCTGATCGCAGACGAGGAAGTCGAGCGTCGCATGCGGCCAGGAGGATGGCACCCGACCCCCATGCTCTCGGCCGAGGAATCCCTGCAAGCGCGGATCGCCGCCGACGCGCAAACGCTGCAAGGCCTCGGGCTCACCGCAAGCGAGCTGGGCCGCCGCCTCGGCGAGCTGACCGAGGCAGGGCGCGACAGCGACTGGTTCTCACCCACGGCGTCACGCGAGTTCCGTATCGAGCTTCGGAAGCGCCGCGGCATCATGACCTGCCCCTGGGCGCCAGAAGAATTCGCAAGCTGCGGAAAGGGCGACGGCGGCAAACTTGCAGGGGCAAACCAATTCTTCATCCGCAACAGCACCAGCGGCCAGACGATAGAAGGATTCGTCCTGTGCGCTCACCTAATCGCCGAGCACGAGTTCTTCGGCGGCATCGACACACCCTTCCGCATCGACCCCGACCGACTCGCCGAGCTGCTCGGTCGCGAAGCCAACGACGCGACGTGACGTTCGCCTACATCGCACGGGGTCGGTGTCTGTCAATGGCCGAAACGGATGCGAGCACTCGGACGACCGCGATGAGCGCGCGACAGTGACGCCGCCCATCTCGAGCGACACCCCAGGAGCCTTCCTCCACTCAAAAACAACGGCATCCGCATACGCTCGGCGTTCTGGTCATACCGCGTGAGCGACACAGACGTTAGGCCAGAACGCGAGGCGGAACGATCCCGCGCGCGAGGACTCCGACTCTCCGTTCAACGTGGGCCGGCGCCCACGGTTGCTCGGCGCTCGAGGTTCTGCAAAGCCGCTTCTGTGTGCGTCCTCACGGAGCTGAGGGCCTCGACAACGCGTCGGTCGTCCATGTAGTCGGCCGCCGCGCTGGCAGGGTTCAACCTCGACGCTCGGTTCCAAGCGGCGGCGGCACTGTTCGCCGCTCGAGCGGTCTGGCCCTTCATTCCGGCGTGGGCGAGTCGCAAGAGGTCCGCGACGTCGCCGGAGAAGACGACCGGTGGGCAGAGCCGGTTCTTCTCCTCGTTATCGATGCCGATCGACTCGACGAATCCAATCGTCGCGCCGGACCACGGGATCAAGCCGACCGTCACGTACTGGATCGTGACGCGCCCTGGCTCAAAAATGGGTCGCGGCGCAGTGGGACGAACACCAGCAGCCGTGCAGTCGACGTAGACCTCACGCGGGCTGCCCGGAACGTCACCGCCCTCGGTCGTGATCTTGGTCTGAGTGATACGCCGAACCCGCCTCGCTCGCACTACGTGGTCGATCGCCCGAAGCGACTCAAGCTCGCGCGCACTGACGGTGGCGCCGCGGAAGGCAAGCGGCGCGACCGCAGGATCGATCCGCACAAACAGGCCGGCATCCTCGAGTCGACGGGCGAAGTCCATCCCGTCCTCGGCGGTTGCCGCTGCCTCGACCCATCCGGCCTGGAGCTGCATGTACCCGCCAACCATCTCCAGCGGCTGCGTGAATGAGCGGTCGAACAACCACGGGTCTCTGCCCCTAATCCATCGGATGCGGTTCGGGTCGACGCCGACATCGAGCAGCCAGTTGCAGGAATCCATCGCCGTCTTCCCCGCGCCGATCACCGTGAAGCGATCTGCAGGTTCGGCAAGGTCAACGAGATCGTTGGGAGGGATGAGCCGCACACCCGCGTCAACTGACAAGGCCGGGACGTGCCGTGACGGGATCTCCGACTCGACGTAGGTCGCATCAACAACCCTCCGTCGCACTCTCACCATCGTTTCCGCACCGTCCAGCCGGGACACGACGTGGTGAGCGATACCGTCTCCGCCTCGATACTCGCTCATGCCGCGGAACCGCACCCTGCCCGTCGGCAGCAGGTCATCCTCGAGCACCCGCGAGAAGTAGTCGCAGATCTCGGCTGCGGTCGCCCTTTCGTAGAAACCGGCGTTCGGCCCCGAGTCGTCGATGCGATCATTCCCGAGCCGTCGTGAGTTCACGCCGTAGTACGCCGATGGCTGGTGGAGACGCACGAACGGATACGCGTCCAGCCAATGACCACCCGGCCGGTGACGCCGGTCGACCAATACGACGTCGGCGTCCGTTTCCGCTAGCAGCGTATCGGTGAACGCCATGCCCGACGCGCCAGCGCCGACCACCAGGTAATCGGTTTCGAGTTCCCGCACGATCTCCACCTGGCACGAAAGGCTAGACGTCCGGCTAGCCGACGAAATGAAAGCACAGTCGCGGAAGCCGATGTTCGCACGGCGGCGGTCGCCCGGCGGGTAAAACAGCTGCGAACGCCCGTCACTTCGTTTTCAGCACTTGGTCGGCCGCTACTCAGCTGCTCGTGATCGCGATCTTTCGCGACGCTGTGCGAGCGGCTCGGGAACGCCAGGTCTGCCGCTGGTGCCGACGGCCGCGGGTTCTCAGTAACCGCTGAACCGCTCGGGACGAATCTGCGCCTCCGGAACGGCTGCATCGCGCAGCGTTTTCTCCATCGCTTCGACCATTCCCGGTGGCCCCGCGATGAGGTAGGTGAAGGAGTCAAGGTCATTGTCGAGGTGATCGCGGAGCAGGTTTGCATCGATCCGCCGCCTCTCCCCCTCCCAGCCCGGATCATCGGTCATTGTGAGGACAAGCCGGAGGTTCGGATTGTCGCGCTCAAGCCCAGAGAGCTCGTCGAGAAACGCCGCTGATTCGCGGTCGCGGTTTGAGTAGACGAGGGTGACACGGTGCGGGAGTCCTTCCTCGGCGATGTAGCGGAGCATGCTCCGAAAGACGGTGATCCCGATGCCGCCGGCAATGAATACGTACGGCGTGTTGGTGTCCGTTGGGAGCACGAAATCTCCCTTCGGCTGCTCAACCTCGACTTCGGCTCCGATCGGAAGCTCGACGAGCGAGCGTTTGAAGGCCGTGTCTCGCAGCCGTGTGCAGAGTCCCAGTACTCCGCGTTCGTTTGGTGAGGTAACGACCGTGATGTGGCGGCGCAATCCTTTTTCGTCCTGGTGGCCCACATCGGGCAGCGTGACGAAGAAGTATTGGCCGGGCTCGAACTCCAGCTCACGACCGAGCAGGTCGAAGATCACGAGAAGCGTCCCCTTCGCAACCTCTTGCTTCTCCTTGATCAGGGCTCTCATGTCCCTAGACGCCAGCTGCTGCCAAGAAGACAAGTACGAGGGTCGTCACTGCCAAGAGCCCGTGCAAGGTGACGATCGAGACGGGGAAGTGCTGCTCGGCCGGACGGCCGGGAGTCGAGTCGGGCTCGACCGTCGCTCGGGCTTGTCGGCGCTGCCACCAAATGGCGAACATCGTCCAGCCAAGGAGAGCGACCGCGACCAGCAGCGCGAATGCGATCCAGGCGAGGGCATTGCTGTCGCTGAAGACGTAGAAGATCCAAAGAACCAGGCCCGCCGCTGCCAGCGCGAAGTGGCTAAGGATGAGTGCTGGCCGTATCTGCCGACCGGACTGCCGCTGGCGCATGCCGCCGTGGCGAAGCCAGAGTCCGAAGAGCACGAATCCCCCGCCCGCTGTGATGATCCAACTGATGAGCGCCGCCCACTCCATCTCTTTACTCCTTTCCCGTCTGACGTATTCCTTGATGCCCAGCGCGTCTTCCGTTTGACTCGGCCGTCAATGAGAGCGGCGCCTGGTCGCCAGCCCGACTCGGCAAGAGCTGCAAAATCGACGACCGACGCTCGTTGGAACTCGGCACCGCCTCCTCTAAAAACTGAATGTTAGTGTTTAGAGGAGGTGGCTCACGCAGGAGCTACATGCCGAGGTGGTCGAGGCCGTGCGCGGCAGACGGGGGCGGGCGGCGCTGGCATGACTCGTCGTCGATTCGCAGGGTGGGAGCTATCGCCGAGCCGTTTTCTCGGACTCGTTCGGCCGACATCCGAGCGTGAGCAGGACGGAGCACGCTTCGTCCCTGATGAGGCAGCGAGGCGTCTCGCATGCAACGCGATTGGCCTTTACGCCGTGGATGCCACGCTCGACCAGACCGGCCCACATGCCTCGGTCGATGCCTCCTGCACCGGGATAGCTGACGATAAGGGGCCGGAGCGGACACGTCGGGGACGCCAGTTCCGCTCGATCGCCCTCGAGCGAGACGATGGAAACCTGAAAGCCGAGCCGGCCGAGCGCATCACAAACTCGCTCGAGTCCGGTCGCGACGTTTCGCGACGGCTGCAGCGCGGCCGAGGTGGCCAGCCTCCGGCCGAATTCTTCGCCTGTCTCACGGAGCGCCTTCGGCCGGCCGCGCGCAGGAACTCTCATGACCAGAAGGCTGGTCAGTTCGGCCAGGCGCCGGTCGGGGAACTCGACGCCGTCGAGTTCGGGCGCGACGCGATAGACCTTGGCCGGACGTCCGGCTCCCGGCCCTCGCCGTCCGCCGCGACGCTCGAGCGCGACTTCGAGGAAGCCTGCTTCGGCGAGCCGATCGAGCCGGCTGCGGGCGACGTTCCGGTGGACTTCAAGTTCGGCCGCTGCATCAGCGGCGGTGAACGGGTCGCGCCGGCTCCGCGCGTACAAGAGGATCCGCCGAAGTTGCGGATCGCCGGCCGCTGCAAGCCGATCGAGCGGCACGTGCAAAAACCTACCCGCCCGCGGGATGTGAGTGGCGTCGGCAGATGAAACTCGGCGACCTCGGGGGCTTGCTGTCTCTCACTCTCGCGGAAAAGAAGGTGGCCGCCGGGGGTTCTCGGTCGGGGCTTTCGGGGATCGGGGGCTAGATGGAGTCCTGGGACGGCTGGCCCTTCGCGCGCCTCTACATGCTGCTCGCCGCTCTCGCGTTCGCGGTGATTGGCCTGCAGGTGCTGCTGTTCCACTGGCGGGCGGGGTTTCGTCGTTGGACGATGTATGGGCCGGTCCTGCTCGCGCCCGTACTCGTCCTCGCGGGAGTAGTCGGTGCCCTCAAGCGCGACGGCTTGGTGGGCTGGGTCGCGCTCGCGGTGTTCGCGCTCGGGATCGTCGATGGAATCGTCGGTGTCGTTGAGCATCTGCGAGGCATTGCGCGCCGGATCGGCGGTTTCTCGCTGCGCAATTTGATGAGTGGGCCGCCGCCTCTTTTGCCGGTGGCGTTCATGGCGCTCGCTCTGACCGGCGCGCTGGCGCTCGTCTGGGAGGCGCTGTGAAAGCACGTGAGCAGCTCGGAGCTAAAGAGCGGCAGGTGATCGATGAGCGTCGCCAGAGCGGCTACAGGAGTGACGCCCTCCAGCACTTCGCTGAGTTCGAGTCGGAGCTGCGCGCGCTGATCGTCCGTCTGCTGCCAGGCGTGCCGCAAGCGATCGATCTCGCCAGCTTCGTCGACACGCACGCCGACGACCCAATTGGTCGCGGCGATCGCTCCCCGCGCCTGCCGCCGATCCCACACCTGTTTCGCTTGGGCTTCGACGCCCTGCGCGACTTAGGCTTCGCGCACCTGCCCGGCGAAAGCCAGGACGAGCTGATCGGCCGGATGCGCCAGGGCGAGGCCGACCGGGAACTCGGGCTGCCCGCCAAGGAGTTCGTGGACCGTCTGCTGGTGAAGGCCTTGGCCGGCTACCTCGCACATCCGGACACCTGGGAGCGGATCGGCTTCAACGGTCCTGCCTATCCCACGGGGTACGCTTGGGTCAACCCGACCGCGGTCGCCAGGCGCCACGAGGGGTTTCCGGGGGCATCGCGGCTGTGAAGGCGCCCCCACTTCGGGTCGCCGAGCTGAAGCGGCTGATGCGGCGCCACGACGGAAGCGTCGACGTCTGCATCGTCGGCTGCGGTGCCGCCGGCTCTGTCCTGGCCAAGGAGCTCGCCGAAGGAGGGCTCAGCGTCGTCGCGATCGAGGCCGGCGACTGGATCGACTCGCGCGACATGGTCAACGACGAGCTGACGATGCTGGGCCCGCTCGACTGGGACGACCTGCGCATCACCGACGGCGCCGATCCGATCAAGACCGGTCGGGTCAACACCGGCCGCGCCGTCGGCGGCACAACGTTGCACTTCACGGCGATGTCGCTGCGCCTCGACCCGAGCGACTTCGAGACGGCGTCACGTGACGGCGTCGGTGTCGACTGGCCGTTCGACTACGAAGAGTTGGCGCCCTATTACGCCAAGGTCGAGCGGACGCTCCCGGTCTCAGGCCCGCGCCGCTCCGCCTGGCCCTCTGGGGCCCCCTACCCGCACGGCGCGCTGCCCTGGTCGGCGAAGGATCTCATCCTCGGCCAGGGATTCGACAAGCTCGGCCTCCACGTCGAGATGACGCCGCACGCGATCGCGACCGGCAACGTCGACGGGCGCAGCGCCTGCATGTACTACGGCTTCTGCATGGATGGCTGCAAGAGCGACGCCAAGGGCGCGATGAACGTCACCTACGTGCCCAAGGCCGTCGCGGCAGGCGCCGAGATCCGCGCCAACTGCTTCGCCGTCCGGATCGAGACGGAACAAGGACAAGCGACCGGCGTGACCTATCTCCACGAAGGGGAGGAGCACTTCCAGCCGGCCGAGCGCGTCTTCGTCTGCTGCTACGCGATCGAGACGCCGCGGCTGCTCCTGAACTCGGGCAATCTCGCCAACTCGAGCGACCAGGTCGGGCGCAACTTTATGGTGCACAGCGGCCCGATCGTCTACGGCCGCTTCGACCGCCCGCTCGACAGCTTCGTCACCCCACCGGTCGGGGTGATGACCCGAGATCCCTACCGGTCCAACCCGTCGCGCGGCTTCGTGCGCGGTTTCCTACTCAACACCTACGCCCAGTTCCCGATCAACTTCGCCCATGCACTCGTCGGCAGCAACCCCGACCTCTGGGGGCGGAAGCTGATGGACGTCCTCGGCGAGTACGCGCACTGGGGACTAGTCGCGACGCTCGGTGAAGTGCTGCCCAACCCGGAGAACCGGGTCACGCTCGCTGATGAACTCGACGAGAACGGCGTCCCCGTGGCCCGGATCACCTTCTCATACGGCGATAACGACAAAGCGATCGTCGAGGCCGAGCGCGAGCTCGGCGAGCGGGTGATGGAGGCGGCCGGCGCAACACGGTTGCTGACCAGCGACGGCACCCACCACATCCTGGGCACCGCCCGGATGGGCACTGACCCGTCGACCTCGGTCGTCGGGCCCGACTGCCGCAGCCACGACGTGCCGAACCTGTGGATCTGCGACGGCTCCGTCTGGCCGAGCGGCGGCGCGGTCAACCCCAGCCTGACGATCGAAGCACTGGCGACGCGCACTGCGCGCCTTCTCCTCGAGCGAGCGGCGTGAGTCCGGACCCGCAAAGGAGCTCAAGATGAATGTCGGCGATTTCCTGATCGAACGGTTGTCCGCCTGGGGCGTCAGACGGATCTATGGCTACCCCGGCGACGGCATCAACGGGATCATGGGCGCGATCGACCGTGCCGGCGAATGGATCGAGTTCATTCAAGTGCGGCATGAGGAGATGGCTGCCTTCATGGCCTGCGGGCACGCCAAGTTCACCGGCGAAGTGGGCGTCTGCCTGGCGACCTCCGGGCCGGGCGCGATCCACCTCCTGAATGGGCTCTACGACGCCAAGCTCGACCACCAGCCGGTGGTCGCAATCGTCGGCCAGCAGGCGCGCGCCGCACTCGGCGGCGACTACCAGCAGGAAGTCGACCTGCTCACCCTGTTCAAGGATGTCGCACACGAATACGTGCATATGGTTTCCGACCCTGAGCAAGTGCGGCATCTCGTCGACCGGGCGTTGCGGATTGCGCATGCCGAGCGCACGGTGACCTGCATCATCGTCCCGAACGACATCCAGACGCTGGACGCGATCGAGGAGCCCGAGCACGCGCACGGGACGATCCATTCCGGCATTGGCTACGCCCGCGGACGCGTCGTCCCGCACGAGGACGAGCTGCGGCGAGCGGCAGAGGTTTTGAACACGGGCGAGCGCGTCGCGATGCTCGTCGGCCAAGGCGCGCTGAACGCGACGGACGAGGTGATCGAAGCGGCAGAGCTGCTTGGCGCCGGGGTGGCGAAGGCGCTACTCGGGAAGGCGGCCGTTCCCGACGATCTTTCCTTCGTCACCGGCTCGATCGGCATGCTCGGCACGAAGCCGAGCTACGAGCTGATGATGGGCTGCGACACGTTGCTCATCGTCGGCTCGAGCTTCCCCTTCTCCGAGTTTCTGCCGAAGGAGGGAAAGGCGCGCGGCGTTCAGATCGACCTCGATGCCCGCATGATCGGCATCCGCTACCCGATGGAGGTTCACCTCGTCGGTGACAGCGCCGAGACGCTGCGGAGGCTAATCGCCCACCTCGAGCGGAAGCAGGACTGCGCATGGCGCGAGGAGATCGAACAGAACGTTGCCGACTGGTGGCGACTGATAGAGGAGCGCGCAATGATCGACGCGGATCCGATCAACCCACAGCGCGTCTTCTGGGAGTTGTCGCAGCGGCTGCCCGACGGCTGCATCCTCACCTCGGACTCCGGCACGGCCGCGAACTGGTTCGCGCGCGACCTGAAGATCAAGCGTGGGATGATGGCCTCGCTCTCGGGGAACCTCGCTTCGATGGGGCCGGGCGTCCCCTACGCGGTCGCGGCCAAGTTCGCGTATCCCGACCGCGTCACGATTGCGCTCGTCGGCGATGGCGCGATGCAGATGAACGGTCTGAACGAGTTGATCACCGTCGCCAAGTACTGGCGACGATGGAGCGACCCGCGACTGATCGTGCTCGTCCTCAACAACCGCGATCTGAACCTGGTCACCTGGGAGCAGCGCGTGCTGGAGGGCGATCCCAAGTTCGAAGCTTCACAGAAGATCCCCGACTTCCCCTACGCCCGCTATGCCGAGCTCCTCGGATTGAAAGGTGTGCGGGTCGACTCGCCGGAGGACGTCGGGGCGGCCTGGGATGAGGTGCTCGCGGCGGATCGACCGGCCCTGCTCGAGGCGGTCACCGATCCGGAGGTTCCACCGCTGCCGCCGCACATCAGCCTCGAGCAGGCGAAGCACTTCACGCTGTCGGTCGCCAGAGGCGACAGCGGACGGCGAGCGATGGTCGAGCAGTCGCTCAAGGCGAAGCTGAAGGAGTTCCTGCCGCGAGGGAACTAGCGGTGACGTACGGGCGTTCCTCCCCCTCTTGAGCCAACCGACTCGAATCGACGGCTACCTGCCGATCCGCGACTACGCGGCGATCGGCGACGGCAGGACCGTCGCACTCGTCGGCCGCGACGGAACGATCGACTGGCTCTCCTTGCCGGACCTCGACTCTCCGAGCAGCTTCGGGGCTCTCCTGGACGCCGACCGTGGGGGCCACTTTGCGCTCGCGCCCACACATCCATACACAGCGAACCGACGCTATGTACCCGAGACAAACGTGCTCGAGACGACGTTCACAACCGCGGACGGGCGTGTTCAAGTGACCGACGCCATGACACTTCCGACAAGGGGGCTCACCCCCTACCGGGAACTCGTGCGCCGCGTCCAGGGGCTGACCGGCCGGGTCCCGCTCGCTTGGACGTTCGAGCCGCGGCTCGAGTACGGTGCGGAGCAGGCCCGCATCTCTCTGCGCGCGGGTGTGCCGACTGTCGGCAGGCGCCGAGACGCGCTTGCGCTGTTGAGCTGGGATGCGGGCGAGCCGATCATCGGCGCTGAGTCGGTGTCCGGCCGCCTCGACGCGAGTGAGGGCGGTATCGGTCACCTCGTTCTCAGCGCCGCCCACGAAGAGCCGCTCGTGTTCCCAGCGCGCGACGACGTCGAGAAGCGCCTCCGTTCGACTGTCGAGAGTTGGCGTGAGTGGAGCGCTGAACGTACCTACGAGGGCCCCTGGCGCGAAGCGGTTGTGCGTAGCGCGCTCGCCTTGAAGCTGCTCGTCTACGCGCCATCAGGTGCGATTGCGGCCGCCGCGACGACCTCCCTGCCGGAGGACGTCGGCGGCGAACGCAACTGGGATTACCGCTACTCGTGGCCGCGAGACGCGGCCTTCACTCTGCGAGCGCTGCTCGCGCTCGGGTGCGACAGCGAAGCCCAGGCGTTCTTCTCATGGCTGATGCACGCCTCGCAGCTGACACAGCCGAAGGTTCAAGTGCTCTACAGACTCAACGGGCGAAGCGAAGTGTCCGAGACATCGCTGCCACTACACGGGTACCGGGGGTCGCGTCCCGTTCGGATCGGCAACGCTGCCGCACGGCAGACGCAGCTCGACGTCTACGGCGAGGTGCTCGATGCCGCCGCCGAGCTTGCCAGCTTCACCGGCACGCTCGATCGGGACCAGGGCAAGCGATTAGCCAAGATCGCGGATCATGTTTGCCGGATCTGGCGCCTGCCCGATGCCGGGATCTGGGAGACGCGCAGCGCGCCGGCGCACTACACGCAATCGAAGATGATGTGCTTTGTCGCTCTCGACCGCGCCTGCGCGCTCGCCGAGCGAGGTCTGATCGAGGGCAACGTCGACCGCTGGTCGGGCGAGCGGGCCCATGTCCGCCAGTTCATCGAGACGCGCTGCTACGCCGACCACCAGGCCAGCTACAAGCGAAGCGTCGAAGACGTCGCGCCCGACGCGGCACTGTTACTCGGGGTGATCGCCCGCTATGACGAGCCAAACTCCTCAAGGCTGCGCGGCACCGTAGACGCGATCCGGCAGGAACTCGGCGCGGGTCCGCTCGTTCACCGCTACCTCGGCGACGACGGACTGCCCGGAGAAGAGGGCGCCTTTCTCGCCTGCTCGTTCTGGTTGGCCGAAGCCAACGCCCGTCAGGGTCGAACCGGAGAGGCCGGCGAGCTGATGGACGAGCTGGTCGGCCTTGCCAACGACGTCGGCCTGTACGCGGAGCAAATTGAGCCCGAGAGCGGCGACTTCCTGGGCAACTTCCCACAAGGACTCAGCCACCTCGCCCTGATCAACGCCGCCGTCGCGATCGCCGAGGCCAGCCGATGATCTGGGGCGCAGTCGTCGGCGGGCTCGCAGGCACGCTCGTGCTGACGACGGTCCTGCGAGCGGGCAGCGAGTTGGGGTTGACGCGGATGGACCTCCCGTTCCTCCTCGGCACAGCCGTGACCGTCGATCGCGTGCGCGCGAAAGCCGCGGGGTACGCGCTGCATTTCCTCTTTGGCCTGCTGTTCGCTCTGGCCTACTACGCGATCTTCGTCGTGATCGACGAGGCCGGCGTTCTCCTCGGCGCGTTGTTCGGTCTCGTGCACGCGCTGTTCGCCGGGAGTGCGCTGGTCAATGTCCTCCTTCCGGTCGTTCACCCCCGCATGGGCACCGGCTTCGACGCCGCCGGCTCGAGCCCACTGCTCGAGCCGCCCGGCTTCCTACTCCTCAACTACGGGCGGCAAACGCCGCTCGTCACCGCGATCGCCCATGTCATCTACGGCGCCATCGTCGGCGGCTTTATCGAGTGGTCCGGCTAGACGTGGTCCATCGACCATCTCTTCTTGATCAGGACGCGGTGCCGACCGCATCCAGCGGGCGTACGATCGTCCCATGACTACCTACGAGCGAGAGCCGCTGCTCGCGGTGCTCGCTAACCTGATGGAGGAAGCGAGCCGTCGCCCCGGGCGGCTCGTGCTCGTCACCGGGGAGGCAGGCGTGGGAAAGTCGTCGCTCGTCGAGGCGTTCTGCGTGAACCTCGACGCGGGCGTCCAGGCGCTGTGGGGCTGGTGCGATCCGGCTGCGCCACGTCGACCTTTTGCGCCGTTGGCAGATATCGCCGACAAGGTGGAGGGTCCGCTTCGCGCAGCGCTCGACGCTGCCGATCGCGATCAAGTGTTCGCTGCTTTCCTCAGGCTGCTTCGTCAACCTCGGCGCTCGCCGCCGGTGATCATCTTCGAGGATCTCCACTGGGCGGACGAGGGCATGCTCGACGTGCTCCGCGTCGTCGGTCGGCGGCTACGCGACATGCCGATCCTTGTCGTCGGAACCTTTCGTGATGAGGAGGTTGGGAGCGCCCACCCGCTGCGCCTCGCCCTCGGCGACGTCCCGGCTGCATTCACCGCCGGCATTCGGGTACCGCCCCTCTCACTCCAAGCAGTCGGCGCGATTGCTGCTTCGAGCGGCATCGATCCCGCGGCTCTTCACCGCGCGACGGGCGGCAACGCGTTCTTCGTCACCGAAGCGGTCGCGGCTCCCGACGACGAGATTCCGACGACGATCCGTGATGCCGTCGTTGCACGCGCCTCCCGGCTCAGCGGCGCCGCGCAGGCCTTCCTTCAGGTCGCATCGGTGCTTGGACCACGGTTCGAGTCGTCGCTCGCGCGGGAGGTCGGCGCTCGCGCCGGCGCGGCGCTCACGGAGTGTCTCGAGAACGGCATCCTCGAGGACGACGGCGGTGTCTTGCAGTTTCGCCACGAACTTGCTCAGCGAGCGATTTACGAGTCCCTGTCGCACGAAGGGCGCGTGACGCTCCACGGCCGGGCTGTGGAGGCGCTGAGACGCCGGAACGGCGATGCATTCCGGCTCGCTCTCCATGCGGTCGAAAGTGACGACGCCGAGGCCGTCCTCGAGTTCGCCCCTGCTGCGGCAAGGCGGGCGGCGCACCTCGGAGCCCACGGCGAGGCGGCAGCACACTATGCGACAGGCCTTCGATTCGTGGCCGCCCTCGACGACCGTATGCGAGCGCAGTTCCTGGAGGGCCACGCACACGAGTCGCTGCTGGTCGACGACGTCGAGTCGGCAGCTGCGTCGCAACGGGCAGCACTCGAGTGCTGGCGCAGACTCGAGGACGTACGCCGCGAGGGCGACTGCCTTTGCGCACTTTCGCTGATGTTGTGGTTCGCGGGAGACGGCGACCGCGCGTTCGAGACGGCCGACCGCGGCGTCAGGCTCCTCGAGACCGTCTCGCCCGAAGGCCCCGAGCTTGCTCGCGCGTACGCAACCGTGGCCCAGCGGACCCTGGTGCGCGGGCTGGACGACACCGCGGCGCTCACATGGGCCGAACGCGCGCTCGCGCTCGCCGAGCGGCTTCGGGACGAGGAGGTGGCCACGCACGCTTTGACGACGATCGGCTATGCGCGGATCTACCTGGGCGACGAAAGCGGATGGCCGCAGCTGGAAGAGAGTCTTGCGCGGGCACTCGCGGCGGGTCTCGACGAAAATGCCGCCCGGGCGTTCATCAATCTGGTCGAAGTAGGGAAGGAAAAGAAGCGATACGCGATCGCCGATCGTTATCGCGACGAGGCGCTTCGGTTCTTGGACGAGCGCGACCACGATCTTCACCTGTACCGGCGTCGGCTGCTCACCGATCTCGCGGAGCTCGACCTCGACCGCGGCCGCTGGGCCGAGGCGGACGCCTTCGCAACGACCGTTGCCGGCGGGAGCCGGACTGCGGCGCCGATTCGCGTGAAGGCGCTCACCGTCGTCGGTCGGCTGCGCGCACGGCGTGGCGATCCCGATCCGTGGGCTCCGCTCGACGAGGCGCTCACGCTGGCCACACGAAGCGGCGAGGTGCAGGACCTCGGCCCGCTCTACAGCGCTCGCGCCGAGGCTGCGTGGCTCGAGGACGATCCGGCTCGCGCTGCGGCTGAAGCGCAGCTCGGGCTCACGACGATGCTGACGGCCGCAGTCGAGCCATGGTTCTGCGGCGAGGCCGGCTTATGGGCGTGGAAGACCGGCATACTCCGCGAACCTCCCGACGGCTCTGCTCGGCCGTACGTGCTCCACGCGCAAGGCCGGCACCGCGAGTCCGCAGAAGCCTGGAAGCAGATCGGCTGTCCGTACCACCAAGCACTGGCGCTCGGGGACAGCTCGACGGAAGCCGATCTCCGCGAGTCGCTCGCCCTCTTTCAGTCGCTCGGCGCCGAGCCGATGGCGCGCAAGGTCGCCTCTCGGTTACGCGAGCTTGGCGCCCGGGAAATCCCGCGCGGGCCACGCAGAAGGACCCGCTCGAACCCGGCTCGACTGACTGCGCGGGAGCTCGAGGTGCTCACGCTGCTGCGTCAGAACCTGCGCAACGTGGAGATCGCCGAGCGCCTCGTCGTCTCGGCGAAGACGGTCGACCATCACGTCTCCTCTATCCTTCGCAAGCTCGACGTCCGCAACCGAGTCGAGGCCGCGGAAAAAGCCGCGCGGCTCGGTGTCAAAGATGGGGAGGCGCAAGCCCCAAGATAGGGAGCGCGCCGGTCGGCGCCCCACGCACGCCTACCTACGGTGCAGGTATGGACGAGATGTATCGCATGCTCGGTCGCGACCGCGAAGAGGAGTTGCTACGCGACGCTCGGCGGCTTCATAGGGGTGTTGCGATGCGAACGGCGACGCGCACGCGCGCGTCGTCGTCTCGAAAGATGTGGGCGGCGCCCATCGTCGCGATCTTCGCCGGCGATCCGACGCGCCGATCCGCTCTGGCTTGGACCCGAGCTCGTAGCCGCAGAACGGTCGACTGAAGGGTGGCCGGGACTCGAAGCGCCGCAGTTTCGAGAGAAATTTGCCAGCTCATCCAGCCGCTCTCTGATCGGAAGCCGGTCGGCGACCTCTGCGGGGGCGGGAGCACTCGCCTGAGGAGTGACACGCAGGGGCGGCTGTGGAAGGGTTGTGACCGTGACGCGCGAGCCTCCTGTCGGCCGGATCCGGGTGTTGATCGTCGACGACGACGCCCCGTTTGCGCACGCGATGATGACCTCGCTCAGCGAGGACGGCAGGATCGACGTGGTCGGGATCGCTGCTGACGGCGAGGAAGCGCTCGAGCTGTCGAAGACGCTGCGTCCGGACGTAATGCTGCTCGACCTGAACATGCCGCGCGTCGACGGGTACGAAGTGATGCGCCAGATCAACCGACGCGCGCATCAGCCGACGATCATTGTCCTGACTGGCGTCACCGACCACGACGATCTCGATCGGGCAGCGCGGCTGAAGCCCGATGCGCTGCTCCAAAAGACGACCGACGCCGATACGGTCGTGCTCGGCGTCGTGCTCGCGCTCGGGCTCGGCAAGCACCCAATCACCGACTAGGCGCGCGCCGAGGCATGACGTGCGCGACCCCTTAGCTCGCGCTTGCCTGGGCTCCACGCCCCCGCTGCGTCCCCGCCCATGGGAAGAGGTCGATCGGCCCATGCGCCTGCCACTCCACGTCCTCGTCCAACAGTTCGAAGAGTGGGTCGCGTTGCATACCTCCGCTCTCGACCGGGTCGTGAAGTTGCCGTACCGCCTCGCGGTTCGCCGAGTTCACCGCCCGATCATCGCATCCGGTGACGACTGTGACCGCGCCGCGACCGCTACGTCTGCGTCACGCGGGATGAAGCCGACCGCCCGCTAACGGCGGTACCGACCGACCGAACGAAACCCCACCGTTACCAGCGGGTTTTGAGATGGAGCTAGCCGGGCGCGAACCGGCGACCTCCTGGGTGCGACCTCACGGAGGATCGACGAGCGCGCCCGCCACCGGCGGATCCGCGCGCGCGGCGATCGCGTCCCCCGTCGCCCGGTCCATCCACCGGATCCGCTCCGGCTCCAGGCGCAGCCAGACGTCCGAATCGACCGGGCGAAACAGGTGCGGGGGCGTCGCCACCTTCAGCATGTCCTTCCCGCTTCGGACCGTGAGCAGGTTGTGCGACCCGAGCGGCTCGAGCACGAGCACTGTGGCGCGGATCGCATTCTCGCTCGGCTCGTCCTCGACCATGATCGCCTCGGCACGGATGCCCAGGAGCAACTCGCGCCCCGACAGATCGCCGGCCCCATTCGCGAGCGGGAGCGTCCCGCCGCTCACGCTCACGCGCCCGCCCTCCACCGTCGCGTCCAGGAAGTTCATCGGCGGCGTGCCGATGAATCCACCGACGTACGTGTCGGCGGGGTCGTCGTAGACGACGAGAGGCGAATCGACCTGCACGATACGCCCCGCCTTCATCACCGCGATTCGATCGCCCATGCTGAGCGCTTCGACCTGGTCGTGCGTGACGTAGATGGTCGTCGCGCCGAGCTGGCGCAGGAGCGCCTTCAGCTCCGCTCGCATCTCCAGCCGGAGCAATGCGTCCAAGTTGGAGAGCGGCTCGTCCATCAGAAGCACGTCCGACTTGGTCGCGATCGCGCGAGCGACCGCGACACGCTGCCGCTGCCCTCCGGAGAGCTGCGCCGGGTAGCGGTCGAGGAGATCCTCGATGTGGAGCAGCTCCGCGGAGGACTGGACGCGGTTCTTCACCTCGGTCTTTCGCTCCTTCTGCATCCGGAGGCCGAACGCGATGTTGTCGAACACGCGCATGTGCGGGAAGACGGCGTAACTCTGGAAGACCATGGAGATGCGGCGACGCCGCGGCGGCAGGTTCGTCGCATCCGTTCCGCCGATCACGACGCGCCCTGTGTCGACCTTCTCGAGGCCGGCAAGGCAACGGAGAAGCGTGGTCTTGCCGCACCCGGACGGCCCGAGCAGGACGACGAACTCGCCGTCAGTGACGTCGAGGTCGACGTCGTCGACGGCGGCGATCTTGCCGAACGACTTGCGAACGCCCTGGAAGCTCACGTCGGCCATCAGCGGATCACCCTTCCCCACATGTTGAAGAGGTACCGGCGGATCACGAAGATCACGATCAACGACGGTGCGAGCAGGAAGAACCCGCCCGCGAAACGGAAGGGCAGCGGCGACTGCTCCAGCACGGCGAGCACCTGCGCCGGCAGCGTCGGGTTCCGCAACGTCAGGATCGACGCCGCGAAGACCTCGTTCCACGAAATCAGGAACACGAAGATCGCCGCAGCGGCGAGCCCGGGAAGGGCGAGGGGGAGCGCTACGCGGCGGAATGCGCCGGCGCGGCTGCACCCGAGCGTCATTGCGGCCTCCTCGAGTTCGACGGAGATCCCCGCGAACACGCTCGATGTCACAAGGACGGCGAAGGGCAGCGCCAAGGCGGTGTGCGCGAGCGCGAGGCCAAAAACGCTGTCGTCGATGCCCCAGCGCAGGAACATCACCGCGAGTGGGATCGAGAGGATCACGATCGGGAACGCGCGTGTGCTCACGATCGTCAGACGGAACGTGTCGGCGCCGCGGAACGCGAAGCGGGCCAGCGCGTACCCCGCCGGCGTGCCGATCCCGAGCGAGAGCACGAGCGTCACCGCAGCAACCATCACGCTGCGTCCGAGCGCGCCGTACACGGCCTCGGACTCGAGGAAGAAGCGCATTGTCTCGGTCGAGACGTCCCGGGGAAGCAGCTGCTTCGGGTAGTCGTAGACGGCGTCCGGCGTCGAGAACGCGGCGAGCGTGATGAAGTAGATCGGGAGAACGACCCACAGGGCGAGCACGATCGCGGTCGCGTGCAGGCCGATCGCGGAGGCCGCACGTCTCACCGTAGGAGTTGCTCCTTGGACGTCCGCAGCACGCGGACGACCAGGGCGGCGGCCACGAGGGAGAGAACGAGGATCAACGCCGCGTAGGCGGCGGCGACGTTCGCGTTCTGGTTCTGCTCCTGCCAGCGCCACGCCTCGGCGGCGAGGACAGTGGTGCTCGCCCCGGTGATCGCGATCACCGTCGCGAACACCTCGAACGCGAGGATGATCCGCAGCAGGAGCGCGACCTGCAGCGACGGCTTCAGCATCGGCAGCGTCACGTGCCGGACTCGTTGGAAGAAGCCCGCGCCGAAGACCTCCGCGGCCTCTCCGTAGTCGCGCGGGATGCTCTGGAGCCCCGCGATCAAGATGATCGTGATCAGTGCGGTAGAGCGCCAGATCTCGGCCGCAGCGACGGCGAGCAGGAGCTGGTGTTTCTCGAGCGGGTTGAGCCAGATGTACGGGAAGTCGATGAGGCCGAGCCGGGTCAGGATCGTGTTCAGGTAGCCCGTCTCGGTGAAGATCGCCGACCAAACGATCCCCGCGGCGAGATCGGAGATCGCGAGCGGGATCAGGAAGAGGTACAGGAACATGCCGCGCAGGCGCAGCTTCGCGTTCACGAGGAGGGCCATTCCGAGCGCGAGCAGGAACTGGAGGGGGACGATCACCGCGATCAGGAGTAGCGTGAAGCCGAGCGCTTCCTCGAAACGCAGGTCGTCGCGCATCGTGCGCACGTGCTCGAGTGTCCACGTGCCCTCCTCGCGAAAGGCGAGCTCGAACGCCTGCACCATCGGCCACGCGAAGAAGAGCGCGAGGAACGCGAGCGTCGGGAGGACCAGCCCGTACGGCAGGCCCTCCCAACGCCCTACCCGCTGCGAGAGCGTCGGGCGCTCTGCGACGGTAGTGGCCATCGGCTTTCGCCGCTCCTAGTCCCCTACCCGACCCGGCACGTTCCGCGGCTCGGCGGATCGGGCGCCCAGCACCGCGCGCCGTTGCGATCGAAGATCGCCTGGAGTCTGGCGCCTTCTTCCCGCAGCACGGTCGGGATGTCCTCGTTGTTGATGACGATCCGGCGGAACGTGTTCCGGTAGATCGTGTTGAAGGCGCCGCCGTCGGCGCCGAGGCCGATCGGGAGCAGCGACGGCAGGGCGTCGCGCGCATTCTGCGTTCGCTTCACCGCCGTCGCCTGCTTGAGCAACCCCGGCCCGAGCCGCCGCGAGAGGCGTGAGCTGATGACCGGGTAGAAGCCGACCGACCCGAGCGTCTGCGCCTGCGTGCCGACAGAGAGCATGTAGCGGATGAAGTTCTTCCCCGCGGCCGGCGTCGGCGCATTCCTCGGGATCGCGAGACCCGCGAGCACCGGCATGTACGCGCGACCGTTCGGCCCGCTCGGGGCCGGCATCACGACGAAGTCCTGCGGCCGCTGCAGGAGCGCCGTCCTCGTGCGCGCGACGTGCTCCCATGCGAGCATGACCTCGCCGTTGAGCAGCGGGTCTTGCATGAAGCCGTATGTCAGCGACTGCGGGTGGACGAGCGGCCACAGCTGCCGCAGGTACCGCCACCCGGCGACCGCGCCGGGACTGCTCCACCGCGTGACGTTCCGCCCGGTGAACGACGGGACGAAGTACCCCTGAAGGAACCGGTGGAAGAGCCCCTGGTCGCTGGCCGGGAAGCCTACGCGACCCACTCCGAAGCGCTGCCTGATGTTCCGCGCCCATTGGAGCAACTGGGCATAGGTGAGCCGGTTTCGGTCTGCACCGCGCGGCAGCAGCGGCAGAACACGCGTGTTGGCGACCAGAACGTACGTCGCCTGCATCCACGGGATGTACTGGTAATTTGCGGTTCCGAGCTTGCCGAGGTTCATGAAGCTCCTCGGGATCCCCGCTCTCGAGAGCTGGCGCGCGACGTCGTTGAGCGGCAGCAGCGCGTTCCGCTCGCGGAGCGAGACGTAGTTTCCGTGCAGCGCGCCGAGAACGCTGATCGTCCCCCGACCGGCTTGCTGTTCCGCGACCACCCGATCCTCAAAAACGCGGTCGGTGGCGGCCGGAACGAACTGGACGCGGTGCACACGATAGTTCCGCAGCATCACGCTCCGCACCTGCTCGGCCTCCGCGACGGGGGTGAGCTGGTTCGAGAAGAAGACCATTTCGTGATTGGCGCCTGCGAGGGGCTTGGCCTTCGCCGGCTCTGCCCCGCCTGCTGCGGCGGCGACGACGGCAACTGCGATCGCGGCCAACGCAGCGAGGAGCTGGATGCGTCTTGGAGGCACGAGTTCTCCTTTCAGTCCCGGTCGGGGGATCCGTTGGTGGACGACGAGCCGAGGAGGTCGAGGACGAGGCCTGCGGTCCAGGCGAACTCCTCGCCCCCGTGGCCAGTACGTGTGTATGGGTCGTAGTGCTCCCAGAAACCGCCGTCGCGGACGAGCGCCAGGACGGTGGCGCGAACGTTCTCGGCGAGTGACTCGTAGCCGTACCGCGTGAGACCACGATGCACGACCCAGTTGAGGATCGGCCACACCGGGCCGCGCCAGTACAGCTTGGGCTGGAACCGCGGATCGTCTGGCGGGAGACTCGTCACCGCCCAGCCCTCTGCGCCGACGGGTGCGATGGACGTGCGGAGGGTCTCGACCATGCGTTCGGCGCGCGCAGCGCTCGGGACACCTGCGTACAGCGGCGCCAGCCCGGCCGCGCACCATGACGCGAGCGGCTTCTCTGCGAGCACGTCGTGGTCGCGGTATACACCGGTCGTGTCGTCCCACAGGGCTTCGAGCGCTCGCTCTGTTTCGTCTGCCCACTCAAGGAGAGGTCCGGAGTCGGCGCCGATCGCCCGCGCGAGCTCCCCCAGATCGCGGTTGGACTGAGCGAGCAACGCGTTGAAGAGAACGGGCCGGATCGCGAACGGCGTCTGCTCCCGGATTCGGCTTGCGTCATACGCGAGCTCGCGGAAGAGACCGACGAGGTATGCATAGCGGTCGTATTCCCGGTCGCTCGGACGCTCGTCCGCGTCTGCGACTTGCACGTCGACGCGCGTGTACTCGGGAACGTCGCCTGGCGCAAGTTCGATCCGTCCGAGCGCGTCGTCCCAGAGCGGTGAGTTGTCCATCCCCGTTTCCCAGGGGTGCCAGACCTCGACGAGCGCGCCGCCGTCCCGCGTGCGCTCGCGGTAGAGGTATTCGTGCCACGCGACCATTTGCGGCAGCAGCGCGCGCGCGAATCTCGTTGCCACATCGCGGTCGGCGGCGTGCTGGAACGCCTCCCAAAGGGCGGTGCCGTGGATGGCGGGCTGCACGATTCCCGACGTCCTCGGCCGCGCCGGAGCGTCGGTCGACCGCTCCGTCTGCCAGAACTCCGGTCCGGGGAAGTAGCGCGCGCCCTCGGTGAAGACGATGTGCGGAAGGAGCCCGTTGCGCCACTGGCCCGCGAACAGCGACCGCAGCTCGGTCTCGGCCCGTCGCTGGCTCGAGCGCGCGTACCCGATCGCGATGCACGCGGAGTCCCAGCTCCACTGGTGCGGATAGAGGCGTCGCGAGGGCGACGTCGCTTTGCCGATGGCGTTGTCACGCAGCACTCCGAGTGCACGCTGCGCAAGCTCGCGCCCGTCGCCGTTAGCGCGTTCGCGCGACTGGGCGGCGGTGGGGGCATCCTCTCCCGAACGATTTGCCATCCCGCGGTGTCAAATCTCGCGCGGGCGGCGGTCCTTGTCAATGGCTCCGTCGTCCGCGAGCTCCGACAGCGCCCGGTTGACAGGTGTACGGCTGATGGAGAAGCGTGCGCAGAGCTCGTGCTCCGTCGGAAGCCTTCCGCCTCCGCGAGTTCAGCAGCAGCGGCCGCGCTCTTGTCATCGCTGGGGGCGATCCATTTTCGTTTACGTCGCCCGGCCCCGGGGAACGCGAGACGAGCCGACGGGCCACCGTGGGCGTGTCGATCGCCGTGGGACAGACAAAGGGGGGAAAATGAAGAAAACAGTTGCGCTAGTGATTCTCGCGCTCGTCGCGACCGTGGCGGCATCTTTCGCCTCGCCAGCGCACTCGATCACCGGGCCGAACGCCGTCGTGAGCGACCGCGACAACGTCGTCCTGGTGACGTTCTATGACGAAGAGGGCGTGTATCTCTGGCGGTGTAGTGGCACGCTGATCGCGCCGACGATCGTCCTGACCGCTGGCCACTGCACCTACGGGGCCGCAGAGGCCAAGATCTGGGCGGATGTGGGTCCATACGTAGAGACGGCCGTCGAGGACGGCGGGTATCCACTTTCGCCCGTCGAGGATAGGCCTCCGTGCGAAGGCTTCGAGGGCTGGCCGTGTGAAGGTGAGGACGCGACCGGTGAGCCGATCACCTATCCGGGGTTCGGCTTTCCGGGAATCGTCCCGCCGGAGGATGCGTCATTCCCGAACACCGGGGACGTCGGCCTTGTAATCCTCGATACCGCTATCACTCCGGACACTGGTTTTGCTTCCCTGGCCGAGGCTGGCGCGCTCGACGTCTTCGCTACACGGCGTGGCCGGCAGGATGTGACGTTCACGGTCGTCGGCTACGGTCTTCAGCGCACCCGTCCGACGGGCGACGTCGCTGAACGAATCAGGCTGGAGGCAACGACGCAGCTCGTGAATCTCAAGAGCTCGCTGAATGCTGGCTTCAACCTTCAGACGAGCGCCAACCCCGGCGGCGGCCGAGGCGGCACCTGCTTCGGCGACTCCGGCGGGCCGGTCTTTTACGGCGACTCGAACGTGATTGTCGCGATCACTTCCTTCGGGCTGTCCCCTACCTGTACCGGAGTTGACTACGCATTCCGCATCGACCAGGCGGATGTGCTCGCCTGGATCCTCGACGTCGCAGAGGAAGAGGGCGAAACGATCACCGTCGTTCCCCTGCCCTAGCGGGCCTGACAATCAAGGAGGGCCGGTACGCACACGTGCCGGCCCTCACAGTGAGAACAGCTCGCTAAGGACGTCCGCCAGCTGAACCGTTGAAGTCGGGACGCTGACGATCACGCCTTCTCAATCACGCTGAGCGCGAACGGGGGTCGAAGTGGGTTGGCCTGGCTCCGCTGTACCCAAGCTTCTCAACGATCCAGTAGCGGTCGTTCTTCTCAACGACAAGCTCAACGTCTGGCCACAGGTGCTCCTCGCCGGCGGCGACCACGAACCGGTTTCTCTCCTGGCGTACCCTCTCGTACTCCGCGACCGTCATTGGTACCTGTTCACTGCAAGCCTCGTTCGCGCACTCGCAAATGAAGTCGCTGCTTTTGCTGATCGTGTTGAACGCCTCGTTAAGCGGTTCGATTCGCTCGTTCACTTCGCGAAACAAGGACTGATTCTTCGCTGCGCGTTGCTCGCGGAAGATGCTGGAACGCTCTTCTGATTTCCCCACGTCATGACCCCGATCCCTTGTTGCCTCGCGGAAGGTCCAGATCGGCCGGGGAGTGAGTTTGCGGACACGGGCCTTGTCGCCTCGAGCTAGGGCGGGCCCCAAAAGAGTCGCGCCTCGAAACGTCAGGCGTTACCCGCAGCAGGACTGGCGTGTCCGCGTCGAAAGAG
>Ga0126306_10000042_pt1 | contig 34127 bp, 40 predicted proteins | sample Plot27_FD_92592 | JGI IMG/M metagenome (GOLD analysis project Ga0126306, IMG submission 92592) | Serpentine soil microbial communities from UC McLaughlin Reserve, CA, USA - Plot27 | ecosystem: Environmental > Terrestrial > Soil > Grasslands | place: USA: UC McLaughlin Reserve, Lake County... | reverse complement strand
TCGCCCGAGGCACTCGAGCACTACCAGGCACTGAAGCGCGAGTGGAAGGCCAAGATGCGCGCCCAGGCGCCCTGACCTACTCGATCGTCGCCCGCGACCAAGCGACCGGCGAGTTAGGCGCCGCAGTTCAGTCGCGCGCGTTCAACTGCGGCGCCGGAGTGCTGTGGGCAAAGCCGGGCGTCGGCATCGTCGCGACCCAGTCCTACGCGGAGCGAAGCTACGGCCCGCTCGGGCTCGAGCTGCTCGAGGCGGGCAAGTCCCCCGAGCAGGCTCTCGCGGCGCTCGTCGCGGCGGATCCGGACGAGGCGGTCCGCCAGGTCGCGATCCTCGCCGCCGATGGAGCGGCGGCCGCCCACACCGGGGCCGCGTGCATCGCCGACGCGGGGCACCAGCTCGGCGACGGCTACAGCGTCCAGGCGAACATCATGCGGAGTGCCTCGGTCTGGCCCGCGATGGCCAGGGCATTCGAGGCCGCATCCGGATCGCTGGCGCGCCGGCTCCTCGCGGCGCTTGACGCCGCCGAGGAGGCGGGTGGCGATTGGCGCGGACAGCAGGCGGCGGGACTCCTCGTCGTCGCTGCGGAAGGGAAGCCGTGGGAGACGGTCGTCGACCTCAGGGTGGAAGACCATCCCGAGCCGCTGCGCGAGCTCAGGCGCCTCCTCGACCTCCACCACGGCTACGAGGCGATGGATGGAGACGGCGACCGGGCCGAGGCCGCCCTCCGCTTCGGCATGGCCGAGCTCGACGTCCGCTTCGCCGAGATCCTGGATGCCGCCCACGCAGACGACGTCGAACAGGCGCGCATGCTGCTGGCGCCCCTGCTCGCGGAGGAGCCGCGCTGGGCGCTCTATGCGCGGGTTCTCGGCGCCCGGGGCTACCTCCCCCACGCCGACGAGCTCGTGTAGGACGCCTCGTGAGGACTCGGCCGCCGGTCGTCGTCTACGTCACGCGCGAGCACCCCGAGACTGCCGTCGATCAGCTGCTCGTCTTCGACCTCCCGGGCGAGCCGATGATCGAGGCGATCGTTCCCGGCGGGGGAATCGAGCCCGGCGAAACCGTCGAGGAGGCCGCACGCCGTGAGGCTCTCGAGGAGACGGGCATCGAGATCGGGACCATGCGTCGGCTCGGCGTCTCCGCCGGAAGCCACTTCGTCCAGGCGGGGCCGCTCGGGCGGAGCGCCGATGAGTGGGAGCACTGGAAGACGCCGGGCGAGGGGCTCGGCCCCGCCGAGCTCGTTCGCTGTCGCTGGGTCGAGATTCGCCCCGACCTCGAGCTGTGGGGCGAGCGAGGAGCACTGGTCGACGCGCTCGTTCGGCGGCGCGCGGTCGTCTACGCGACACGAGAGCGTGACGGTCGTACCGAGCTGCTCACGATCGAGGCCCTCGAGTACCCGGAGGAGGGCATCCAGGTTCCGGCCGGGCGGATCGACTACGACGAGGAGCTCGAGGACGGGTTGCGGCGCGAGCTTGCCGAGGAGACCGGGATCACTCGTGCGCGGGTGGTTCGGGAGCTCTCGGACTTCGAATGCCTGTACGAAACCTTCTCGCGGAACCATGCCTTCCACGTCGTCGTCGAGGAGGAGACGCCCGACCAGTGGGAGCACCGCGTGGTCGGCAAGGGCGCCGACTCCGGGCTCACATACCTCTCCCGCTGGGTGCCGCTGAGCCCCAACCTCCCCCTCTGGAACGAGGGAGATCCAATGCTGCGGCAGCTGCCGATAGAGGGGGCGTGAGGGCCGTCCTCGTCGCCGTAATCGCCTTCGCGCTCCTCTTTGGAGGCGGCCGCGCCGAGGCGCTGCGCCATCCGGGGGCGCCACGCTGTCCCGTCTTCCCCGCCTCGAACCCCTGGAACCAGCGCGTCGACCGCCTCCCCGTCGCCGCGAACTCCGATGCGATCATCCGCTCGATCGGCCCGGACGAGACGATGCACGCCGACTTCGGCTCGGGGCTCTGGGAGGGCGGGCCGATCGGGATCCCGATCACCGTCGTCAGGCGTCACTCTAGACGCGTAGCGTTCGCGTCGCCTTCGAGTACGCGGACGAGAGCAACCGTGGCCCCTACCCGATTCCCAGCAACATCAAGATCGAAGGCGGACGGCGCTCGGACGGCGACCGCCACGCCCTGATTGTCGATGGTGACAACTGCCGGCTCTACGAGCTCTTCGCGCTGTACCCGACCGCGGGAGGCGGCTGGCGCGCGGGCTCAGGCGCGATCTGGAACCTGCGCTCGAACCGGCTCCGGCCCGCCGGCTGGACCTCGGCCGACGCCGCCGGCCTGCCCATCCTGCCGGGGCTCGCGCGGTACGACGAGGTCGCTCGCGGGAAGATCGACCACGCGCTCCGGTTCACCGTGCGCCGGACGCGTCGCGCCTACGTCTACCCCGCCCGCCACTTCGCGGGCGACTCCAACGATGCGAGCCTTCCGCCCATGGGCCTGCGTCTACGGTTGAAGGCGAGCTACCCGACGACGGGCTTCGGCTTCCCCCGCCAGGCCCGGATCGTCCTCGAGGCATTGAAGCGTTACGGGATGCTCGTCGCCGACAACGGCTCCGATTGGCACGTGACCGGCGCCCCCGACCCGCGCTGGTCGAACGAACAGCTGCACACGCTGCACCGGGTCCCGGGCTCGGCCTTCGAAGTGGTGCGGACGCGCCGCTAGCGGCGCTCCAGCCGGACCTCGAAACAGCAGCCCTCTCCACCGCGCTTCATGCAGCTGGTCTCACGGATTGCCGCGCTCTCGCCGTAGAAACCTGCGGTACCGACGGTTAGCCCCTCCAGCAGCCGGCACGGCCGCCGCGGGTCGAGACGATGTCTCGCCGCATGCTCGAACAGCGGAACCCGACCGAGCATGTCGGCCTTGCCGCAGCCGCACCGGCTCGGTATCGACGCGGATCTGGCTCGAGGACTCCTCGAAAAGGGGACGCGGCCGCGGAGGCCGGGTCGGATAGAGGCCATTCGAGGTCCGAAACCGTGCAGATCCACCTTCGGCCTCGCCGCGTACGTGTGGTCATGGGGAACCTCGCGCTGCTCCGAATCGCGCCTGCGTTCCTCGTCGGCTGCGGGATCGGCGGCGGGAGAGCAGGACGGCTCCGGGCAGTCCGGAACCGTCACGTTGACGGCTGACGGCGAGAAGACGAAGGTCGTGATCACGCTCGAACGCCCGCCCGCCGCTCCTCAGCCGACCGCTATTAGGCGCTAGCCTGCTGGGCGTTGGGGGATTCGACTCGGATTAGCCTCGCGCTGATCGCCGTTGTGGTTGGGCTGCTGCTCGCGCCAAGCGCGGCGCAGCCTGGAGCCTCCGCACCCACGATCGTCGGTGGTCGGGTGGCAGACCCTGGCGAGTATCCGGCGCAGAGCTTTCTCGACATCGACTTCCGATTCGGCTGGTCCTGCGGTGGAACGCTTGTCGCGCCGACCAAGATCCTGACGGCAGCCCACTGCGTCACAGTCGGCGGCCGAGTGGTGCCCGCCGCGAGCGTGACGGCCTACATGGGCGAGAACGAATTGGACAACTTCGCCACGGCCGACGTGTACGGCGTCTCCACCATCGATGTTCACAGCGAATACGACGACTCCGTCGTCCCGGTCAACGACGTGGCAATACTCACTCTCTCGAGGAGCGCCCCGTATCAGCCACTGCGTGTTATTCGCGCGGACGAGACGTCGAAGTGGGCGCCCGGGGTGATCTCGACGATCATCGGGTGGGGCACCACCAGCTTCGAGGGGGAGCCGAGCAACGAGCTCCGCGAGGCCGAGGTCCCGATTGTGAGCGATACCGCGTGCTCGAATCTCTATGACGAGTTCGACGCCGAGGCGATGGTCTGCGCCTACAACGGCCAGCAAGACACTTGCCAGGGCGATAGCGGTGGACCGCTCATGGTCCCTGACGACGGCACTTTCGTCCTCGCGGGTATCACGTCGTGGGGCGAAGGTTGCGCATGGGAAGACGCCCCCGGTGTGTACACGCGCATCGGTGCACCTGCCCTAAACCTGTGGATCTTTGAGAGGCTGCCGGCGACGCCACCGCCGGCGAGTCCACTTCCTCCATCCCCGCTTCCGCCCGCGCCACCTGAGCCGCCTCCTCCGCCACCTCCAGCGCCGCCGTCGGCACCGCCGCCGCCGCCGGTCGAGCCTCAGCCGGACCCACGCATCGTGCGTTGCGTCGTCCCACGTCTAAAGGGCAAGACACTCCTGGCTTCCCGGCGCGCACTCGTGCGCGCGAACTGCAGGCTCGGCAGAGTCACGCGCAGCTACTCGGTCAGCATCGCGGCCGGCCGGGTGATCTCACAGCGACCTGCCGCCGCTCGGCGCCTCGCTCGTTACACGCGCGTCAGTCTCGTCTTGAGCAGCGGCAAGCGGAAGCGCTAGCCGGCAACACCAGCCAGCAGAAAGGCGCGATTCTCGCGCAGCATCTCCCGAGCGATTACGAGCCGCTGGATCTGGTTCGTCCCCTCATAGATCTGCGTGATCTTCGCGTCCCGCATCATCCGCTCGAGCGGGTACTCCTGCATGTATCCGTAGCCGCCGAGGATCTGCACCGCGTCGGTCGTCACCTCCATCGCAACGTCCGAGCAATAGAGCTTCGCCATGGCGCTGATTTTCGTCAGCTCGGAACCCTCCGCGCCCTCGTCAATCAGCTGCCCGCACTTGTACAGCAGCCCACGCGCGGCCTCGCACTTCGTCTCCATGTCGGCGAGCTGGGCGGCGATCAGCTGGTGCTGCCCGATCGGCTTCCCCATCGTCTCCCGGTCTTTCGCGTACTCGAGCGCGTAGTCCGTGGCGCCCTGCGCGAGTCCCAGCCCTTGCGCGCCGATCCCCGGCCGTGAGCGATCGAGGATGCGCATTGCGATCTTGAAGCCATCGCCCTCCTCGCCGAGGAGGTTGTCGGCCGGGACGCGCATGTCGTTGAAGAAGATCTCGCCGGTGGTCGACCCCTTGATGCCCATCTTCGGCTCGATCCGGCCGACCTCGAACCCGGGAGACGTCGCCTCGACCAGGAAGGCGGAGATCCCGTCGTGGCCGGCGGTCGGGTCGGTCTTGGCGAAGACCGTGTAGAGGTCGGCCACTCCCGCGTTGGTGATGAACCGCTTCGAGCCGTTGATGATGTACTCGCCGCCGTCTCGGCGTGCCTCGGAGCGCATCGCGGCGGAGTCCGAACCGGAGCCGGGCTCGGTCAGCGCATAAGCCGTCAGCCACTCGCCGGTGGCGAGCCTCGGCAGGTAACGCTGCTTCTGCTCGTCGCTGCCGGCGAGCTTGAGCCCGAGGGAGCCGAGCTCCTGGACGGCGAGGATCAACCCGCTCGTCGCGCAGACCTTCGAGACCTCCTCGATTGCGACGAAGGTCATCAGCGCGGAGGCGCCGAGACCGCCGTGCTCCTCGTCGTACATGACGCCGAAGATCCCGTGCTCGCGGAACAGCTCGACAACGTCCCACGGGAACTCGGCGCTCTTGTCGATCTCGGCGGCGCGCGGCGCGATCCGCTCCCGCGCGAGCTCGCGAATCAGGTCGCGAACCTCGCGTTGTTCCTCGGTGAGCGGGTCGACCGGCACGCGGAAAGTCTATGAGCCACGTCATTCATCGTCGTCGTCGGCGAGCGGCGGTACGTCCGGCCAGGGGCGCTGCATCGTCCTGCGGTACTCGAAGACGCCGGCGAGGAGGTGCATGGAGAGGATCACGGCAAACGCGGCGACGGCCCAGGCGTAGACCGCAAGGACCATCCATAGTGGGGGACGCTCCGCGTTCATAGCCCGCGGCGGATAACGGCTCGCAACTCGTCTCCCGGGCACTCCGTTGCAACGAAGTCCGAGTGCGGGCGCACTTCTCGCGCCTTCGGATAGCGCCGCCGGTACTCACTGACCAGCTGGAGTAGGGCTCGCCGCGCCGCCGGTGTGACGTCCGCCCGGCCGACCGAGTCGTCGCCGAGGAAACACACGGCGAAGTACCGATCGTTCGCCTCCGTCGTGCCGTTGGCCGCGGAGCGCGCGCCGAAACCGCGGCCGACGAACACGAACCCGTGCCCGCAGAGGACATGCCCATACGCGACGTCGAGCCAGCCCCTTTCCTCCATGTGGTACCGCTGCATCGCCTGCACCCGCGCCGCGCAGTTCCTGTGGACACGCTCCTCGTCGGCGTTCATGCCGGAGTAGTGGACGGCGACGCCGCGCACCGCCTCTCGACCGATCCGCGGGCGCCCTCTGGGCGGCGCGGCGCCCCAGGCCCGCCGCAGGACGAACCTCAGAGCTGCCGGCGTTTGAGATCCTTCGTCGTCGGCCCTTGAATCGCGCGGCCGGTGCCGTCGTAGCGAGACCCATGGCACGGGCAGTCCCAGGTCCGCTCGGCCGGATTCCAGTCCACGAGGCAGTAGAGGTGCTGACAAACCGGCGAGAGGCCGTGGAGAGCTCCTTGCTCGTCGCGGTAGACCGCCGTCCTTCGGCCACGGATCCGGATCAACCCGCCCTCGCCCGGCTTCAGGTCGCCGACCGCCGCCCGATCCACCCGCCCGAGGCGATCGCCAACGAAGTGGAATCCTGCGGCGGCGTTCTCCTTCACGAAGCTTCCGAGCGCCGAGCGCCGCAGAAGTCGCTTGGAGTCGTAGAGGTCGGCCGACGGGTTCCGCCGGCCGAGGATCCGGTCGGCGATGATCATCGCGGCCGCCGTCCCGTTCGTCATGCCCCACTTGCTGTAGCCGGTCGCGGCGAGGATGTGCTCCGAGCCGCGGCGGAGCCGCCCCACGTAAGGCACCCGGTCGTGGGCCATGTAGTCCTGCGTCGACCAGCGGTAGCGGATCTCGCCGGCGGCCGGCCAGTGCCGCCGCAGAAAGGCCTCCAGCTGGTCGTAGCGGGCCGAAGTGTCTTCCTCCTCACCGGTCTTGTGCCCGTTTCCGCCCACCTGGACGAAGACGCGGTCGCCGTCGCGGAGCGTCCGAATCGAGCGCGTCGGCGTGCCGGAGTTGATGTACATGCCTTGAGGATCGGGTGCCCGGCCGATCGGCGCCGCGACCGCGTAGCTCCGGTGGGGATAGGCCTTCGTGAAGAAGAGCCCGCGATCGAGGATCGGAAGGTGCGTCGCGAGCACGACGTCGGCGGCCCGTAAGACGCCGACGTCGGTCGTCACCTCGCACGGCTCACCGTGCTTGATGCCGTGGACGCGGCTGTGCTCGAAAACGTGGCTGCCGTCGCCAGGGATCGCCGCCGCCAGGGCGAGGAGGTAGCGCCGCGGATGGAACTGGGCTTGGTTCTCGAGCCGCAGCGCCGCTTGCACCGAGAACGGTAGCGGCGTCTCGTCGACGAGAGACACGGCGAGCCCGGCCTTCCGCTCAACTTCCGCCTCCTGTCGGAGTTGGGCCACTTCCTGCTCGGACTCTGCGTAGACGTAGTTCGGTCGCCGCTCGAAGTCGCACTCGATCCCGTCCTCCTCGACGAACTGTGCGATTCGGGCCAGAGCCGCTTCGTTCGCCTCGGCGTACGTGCGCGCTCCGTCCTCGCCGAAGGCCTTGCGGATCTTGGCGTAGCTCGCACCGTGGCCGGACGTCACCTTCGCCGTCGTGTAGCCCGAGGCTCCGTGGACGATTCGCTTCGAGTCGAGCAGTGCCACGGTCTTGCCGGCACGCTTCAATAGGACGGCGGCGGTAATGCCCGTGATCCCGGCGCCGACGACGGCGACGTCGACGGAAACGCCGTCGGTCAGGGGTGGATAGTCCGTCTCGGGGGTCGTGTCGAGCCAGAAGGAGGGACCGCCGAGGCTCATTCGGGCCTGTGGCAGACGGCCTCGATGTTGTTGCCGTCGGGATCCCTGACGTAGGCGGAGTAGTAGGTCGGGTGGTAGTGCTCACGCAGCCCGGGCGGGCCGTTGTCCGTACCACCCGCGGCCATTGCGGCGTCGTGAAAGGCATCGACGGTCGCGCGGTCCGAGGCGGAGAGCGCGACGTGGCCGCCCCCTGCCGGCTCCCGGCGGACGACGCCGAGATTCGGCATCTGCCCGTCGCCGAAGCCGAGGAAGTCGTCGACCTCGAACATCAGCGAATAGCCGAGCGGCTTCAGCGCATCGGAATAGAACGTCTTGCTTCGCTCGAGATCGGTGACGTTCATCGCGGCATGATCGATTGGCATAGCGGCTCCTCTCGTTAGATTCGCTGGAATGATCCTCGAACGAGGCGTCGTCCGCACGCTCGATCCCTCGCTGCCCACCGCCTCGGCGCTCGCGATCGCAGGCGACCGCGTCGCGGGCGGCGTCGGGACGCACGAGACGGCGATGCCCGGCCCGCAGCGGGTCGACCTAGGGAGGCGCTGCGTGCTGCCGGGCTTCAACGACGCCCATGTCCACTTTCCGACCTGGGCAGTGGCGCGCGGCGAGGTCCGGCTCGAGGGGACGACCTCGGTCGAGGAGGTGGTTTCGCACGTGCGCGATGCACTCGGCTCGGTCAGAGCAGGAGGGTGGCTGCGCGGGCGCGGGTGGCGAAGCGGCGGGTGGCCGGAACAGCCGACGAAGGAGGCGCTCGACGCCATCGCGGGCGACGTGCCCGTGGCGCTGCTCGCGCACGACTCGCACTCGCTCTGGCTCAACTCCGCGGCGCTGGCGCGGGCGGACGGGGACCTCGAGGTGGCCGGCGGCGTGGTCGAGCGGGACGAGCGCGGCGAGCCTACGGGCGTGCTTCGCGAGGAGTCGTGCTGGCGGTTCCGTGACCGGCATATCGAGATCTCCACCGCCGAGTACGTCGAGGCAATGCGCGAGGGGCTGCGAGTGGCGGCGTCGCGCGGCGTGACAGCCGTCCACGACAAGGACGGCTGGATCGGCGCGCTTCGCTTCTGGCAGGAGCTCGAGGATCTGACGCTCCGCGTCTGGCAGTCGTTTCCGGCCGAGCAGCTCGGGCAACTCGCGGGGCTCGGGCTTCGAAGCGGTTTTGGGGGACCGATGCTCCGGACCGGCTACCTGAAGGCATTCATGGACGGGACACTCGGCTCACGGACGGCCCGCATGCTCGACGGGGGCGGCGTCGAGCTCACGAGCCGTGCGGAGCTCGCCGAGATCGTTCGCCGAGCTGCGGCGGCAGGCTGGCCGGTGGCGGTACATGCGATCGGAGACCTCGCGAACCGCGAGGCGCTCGACGCGTTCGAGGAGACCCGCGACGCCTGGGCGCCGCTCGGCCTGCGGCAGCGAATCGAGCACGCGCAGCTGCTGGCGCCGGAGGAGATCGGCCGCTTCGCGCAAGTCGGTATCGCCGCCTCAGTCCAGTTCAGCCATGCCCCATCCGACCGCGATCTCGCCGAGCGCTTCTGGGCCGGCAAGACCGGCGGCGCGTACGCCTACCGCTCCTTGTGGGACTCCGGGGCGCTCGTCGCGAATGGGTCGGACGCCCCGATCGAGGAGCTCGATCCGCTGGCCGGCATCGTCGCGGGCGTTCTGCGCACGCTGGACGATCGCCCTGCCTGGCATGCCGAGCAGGCGCTCAGGGTGGAGGAGGCGCTGATCGCCACCTGCGTCAACCCGGCCTGGCTCGCCTACGACGAGCGCCGCCGCGGCAAGCTCGTCCCCGGCTACGTCGCCGACCTCGTCGTCCTCGACCGGGATCCAGTCGCCGTGCCGGCGGAGGAGCTACCTGCGGTGCAGGTGGTGGCGACCATGGTCGGCGGCCGCTGGGTCCACAACCCGCCGCCCTGGGACTAGCCCGTCCGCTGACGAGCCGCGGCACGAGACCGCGCTCTAAAGCCGGGCGAACGCGCGATAGAGCTCGCGGGCAGCGTCCACCGCCAGCGGGATGTGCTCGACGAGCAGGCGCTCGTTCGGCGAGTGAATGTTCCCTTCGGGCAGGTCGAATCCGGTCAGCACTGTCGGGATGCCCTTGTCGGCCAGGGCTGGGACGATCGGCAGCGTCCCGCCGACACGAATCAGGAGCGGCCGGGCACCGATCACGCGCTCGAAGGCATCCAGACCCAGCTGGATCGGGGCAGCCGCCGGCGGGATCAGCCCGGCCCGCGCGCTCGACCAGCGCTCGACCTCCACCTCGGCTCCCTCGGGCGCTGCCTCGCGTAGGAGGCGCTCGAAGACCGGCGAGATCTCATCGGGGTCCTGGCCCGGTGCGAGCCGGATCGAGACGTTCGCCTCGGCGCTCACCGGCAGCACCGTCTTCTGGAGGTGCGGCTCGCCGCCGGTGATCCCGTTGACCTCGACGGCCGGCTCGGCCCACGTGCGCAGGTAGAAATCCTCCGCGGCTTGTGGATCTGCGGGCCGCGCACCCCCCTCGGTGAGTACCTGTGAGCCGGCGTGGAGCTCCTTCCATGCCGCGAGCTCCTCGTCCGTAGGGGGAACAGCACCCGCCCGCAACTCGTCGGGCAGCAAGCCGCTTTCGCCCGGCAGGACACCGCGCAGCGTCTGCATCAGCGCGTGCGCAGCGTTGAGCGCCGCGCCGCCGAAGACGCCGGAATGAAGATCCCGCTCCCCGGTCCGGACCGAGACGTGGAAGTAAACGAGACCTCGGGTGGCGACGTGGAAGACGGGTGTGCCGCGGCGGAGCATCGCACTGTCGAAGATGACAGCGGCGTCTGCCCCACGCTCGTCGCGCTCGATGAACTCGACGACCTGGTGGCCGCCGGTCTCCTCCTCCCCGTCGCAGACGACCCGAACGTTGACGGGCAGCTCGCCTGCCGCGGCGAGCAGCGCCGCGGCCTTCAGCAACGCGTAGAGCTGGCCCTTGTCGTCGGCAGTCCCCCGACCGTAGAGCCAGCCGTCCCGAACGGTCGGCTCGAACGGCGGCGAATCCCATGCATCGAGCGGCGCGGGCGGCTGCACGTCGAAGTGACCGTAGACGAGCACGGTCGGCGCGTCGCCACCGCCGGAGGCGCGGATCTCTCCGACCACGAGCGGGAACGTGTCCGTCTCGACCAGCTCGGCGGCGCCGCCGGCGTTGCGAACGAAATCGCGCACCCACTCCGCCGCGCGGCGGACATCGTTCTTGCGCTCAGGGTCAGCGCTGATGCTCTCGATCCGAAGAAGCTCGGAGAGCTCCTCCAGCCAGGCGGCGTCTAGTGACGCCTCAGGCACCGCAGAAACCGAGTCTCGCCCAAACGCGGGCTGCAGAGGTACGGGTCGTAGAAGACGACCTGCCGCCGCCCCGGCGCGACGGCGACAGCGGTGCGGACGCCTCGGAGGGCGTAGACGGGCACGCTCACCCACGGAGCCGGCTCGTCGGACCTGTCGTCGCAAGCCCGCTCGAGCGCGACACCTTGTCGGCGCGCGAGGGCGGGCCTCTGCAACTCGAGGCGGTGGTGGAAGTAGAGCGTGCCGTGGAAGCGGAGCAGCGAGAGCGTGCGGCACTTGCCGCCGCCGAGCGGCTGTGCGCCGGCGCCCTGTGCGGAAAGCACGACGCCGCCGAGAGCCAGCACCAGTCCAATGCGCCTCACGGCGCGCAAGCCTAGGACATGCTGGCAAGCCAGCATGTCCCTCCCCTTGCCGTCTACGCGACGCGCAGCTTCTGCGAGGCGGACAGCGCGCGCAGCTTCTTCAGGCTCTGGTTCTCGATCTGCCTGATCCGCTCGCGGGTGACCTGGAACGTTCGCCCCACCTCATCCAGGGTCCGCGGTTGCTCGCCGTTCAACCCGTACCGAAGCTCCAACACCCGACGCTCGCGCTCGGACAGCGTCGTAAGGATCTTTGTCAGCGCCTCCCGCCGAAGGACGTCCTCGGCGAGCTCGTCCGGCAGAGGCGCGAGTTCGTCCGTGATGAAGTGCCCGAACTCCGACTCCTCGTCGTCACCGACCGGCTTCTCCAGCGACACGGGCGTCTGAGCGCTGCGGCGGATCTGATCGACCTCGTCGATTGTCAGCTCGAGCTCGCTCGCGATCTCATCGGAGCTCGGCTCGCGGCCCCGCTCGGCGCGGAGCTTCCGCTCGGTGCGCATGATCTTGTTCAGTTTCTCGACGACGTGGACGGGCATGCGGATCGTCCGCGCCTTGTCGGCGAGCGCCCGTGCGACCGCCTGCCGGATCCACCAGGTCGCGTACGTGGAGAACTTGAACCCCTTGCGATGGTCGAACTTCTCCGCGGCCCGCACGAGGCCGATCGTCCCCTCCTGGATCAGATCCAGGAACGGAAGGCCCTGGTTTCGGTAGCGCTTGGCGATCGAGACGACGAGGCGGAGGTTCGCCTCGACCATTTCCTGCTTCGCCCCGTGGTCGCCGCGCTCGATCCGCTTCGCAAGCTCGATCTCCTGCGCGGCGGTCAGCAGGTCGACCTTGCCGATGTCCTTCAGGAAAAGCTGCAGCGCCTCGGTCGAGACCTCCCGCTGGTCGGCGACTGCCTCGACCTCTTCCTCTTCGTCTTCCGCTTCGACGACCTCGATCTGCAGCTCGTCGAGCCGGCTGTAGAAGTCGTCCATCTGTCCTGCATCGAGCTCGAGCTCCTCGACCGCGACGGTTATGTCTTCGGCGGCGAGTCTTCCCGATTCCTGGGCGCTCGCGATCAGCGTGTCGAACACGCCCTCCCGGGTGACTTCGCGTGTTGCCGTTTCCACTTGCTCCACCGGCTCCTCGCTCCCTCTCCGGTTTACGGCTCCCAAGTTTCCCCGTACTTGCTGGAGTCTTCCATCGATGCGGTCCCACCGCCATAGGCCGACCGGCCCATCTTTGGGTTCAGCAGGTCCTATTATCTATTCGGCTTTCTCACGTCTTCTAGACGGTCAAGCAGCCGTTTTGCTTCCCTCGCAAGCGGCGACTTCGTGCTCCCGGCGGCGACCCTGAGCTGCCGCCGAGCTTCCTCAAGCTGGCCGAGCCACAGAAGCAGCACGCCCAGGTGGAAGCGGATGGTAGCCGCCTTCGGGAAGCGTCGCGTAAGGGGACCCAGCCTGGAGAAAGCGCGCTCCGGATGGGCCTTGTCGAACCGCCCGACGGCATCGGCGGCGAGCGCCTCGGGGTTCCGCGGCGCGAGCCGGGCAGCGGCGGTGTACTGCCTCCGTGCCGAAATGGGCCGCTCGAGGCGCTGCAGCGCGAGCCCGTACAGGAGCTTTGCGCGGACGTCGGGGCGTCGGGCATTCCGCGCCAGAGCCGCGAGCTGCCCGGCCGGTCCGAGGCGGGTCACGCTGCGATGTGCGCGGAAGCTGGGGATGAAGGTCGGTTGCCCGGGCGGGAAGCGACGGAAGAGCAGGTCGGTGGCGCGGATCGCGTACGTGGAATCGGGAGCGCGCGTCCGTGTCGCGCGCCACGCTTCGAGCGCGCCTTCCGTGTCTTCCTCCCAGTAGCGCGCCAGCCCGAGGTGGAAGAGCACCGCACCGCTCCCCGGATTCGCCTGTGCCAGCTCCCCCAGGCCGGCGAGGGTTCCCGCCGGCCAGCTCGCAAGAGCAGACCCGACGCGCGCCTGAAGCGAAGCGCGGCCGGCGAGGATCCGACCGGCCCGCCGTCGGTCTCCTCCGTTGTACGCCCTCGCGGCGCTCCGCAGCGCCGCCGCCTCGGGATCCGTCCGGACGCCGAGGTCGACCACGAACGGGGGCGCCCCGCTCGGCCGCTTCGAGCCGTTCTCGTCGCCGCCGACGAGCACCGCGCCAAGCGCCACTCCGCCCGCTGCTGCCAGTGCGACCGCGGCGACGACGGCGATCCGAAGTCTTCGCGACACGGCGCGACTGTAGCCAGTGCCCCGTCCAGTAATGCCGCCGAGGTTCTGGGTCGCGAGCCGAAGGCGCCGACTCGTCGGCGCCGACCAGCAGAGGTCGTGCCGGCTTTGCCGGCGCGACCGTCTCAAGCCAGAGGTCGCACTCCGACGAGCCAAGGTCCAACGACCTTGGTGAGGAGGAGGGTGGGCTCTGGCGCCGCGTGATCGCGGGCCAGAAGCCGGCATGTATTGCTGGCCGGGGCACTAGGGAGACCGTGGCTATCCTCAAACCGTGGCGACCCCGGTCGGAATCGACGAAATTCGCCCGGAGCAGGCGCGGGAGCGCCTGGACGAGAACGATGCGCCGGTGTTGATCGACGTCCGGACCGATCGCGAGCGCGCCACGTCGTACATCCCGGGCTCGGTCCACCTGCCGATGGCCGAGGTGCAGTCGCGGCTGGCGGAGGTCGTATCGGATCCGAACCGGCCGATCATCACCTACTGCGCGACCGGGAACCGCTCGCGGCGGATCCTGCCAACACTGGCGGCCCTCGGGTACGAGGACGCCGTCTCGATGGCCGGCGGCATCGTCGCCTGGCAGGCGCTCGGGTACCCGACCGAGTCGCCGAGCGAGCTCGACGACGAGAAGCTCGCCCGCTACAGCCGCCATCTCTTGATTCCCGAGGTCGGGATCGAAGGGCAGCAGCGGCTGCTCGAGACGAGCATCCTCCTGATCGGAGCGGGCGGCCTGGGCTCGCCGGCGGCGCTCTACCTCGCCGCTGCAGGTGTCGGCCGCATCGGGATCGTCGACGACGATCGCGTCGACGCCTCCAACCTCCAACGCCAGGTGCTGCACTCGACGGTCGAGCTCGGCGAGAGCAAGGCTCAGTCGGCGCGACAGACGATCGAGGAGCTCAATCCCGACGTCCAGGTCGTCACGTACGCGGAGCGGCTCACGTCGGAGAACGTCGACCGGATCCTCGGCGAGGGCTGGGAGCTCGTCGTCGACGGCGCCGACAACTTCCCCACGCGCTACCTCCTGAACGACGCCTCGGTCTGGCACGAGGTCCCGGTCGTGCACGGCTCGATCTACCGCTTCGAGGGGCAGGTGACCGTCTTCAAGCCGTTCACCGGGCCGTGCTATCGCTGTCTCTTCCCGCAGCCGCCGCCGCCCGAGCTGGCGCCGAGCTGCGCGGAGGGCGGTGTCCTCGGCGTGCTCCCGGGCGTGATCGGCTCGCTGCAGGCGAACGAGGCTCTCAAGCTCGCGCTCGACATCGGCGAGCCGCTCGTCGGCCGGCTGCTCCTCTTCGACGCGCTGACGACGAGCTTCAGCGAGGTGAGGGTGCGCCGCGATCCCAACTGCCCGGTCTGCGGCGACAACCCGACGATCACGGAATACATCGACTATGCGGAGTTCTGCGGCGTGCCGGCATGACGGTTGTTCGGATCCCCCCGACCCTGAGAGACGAGACCGGCGGTCAGGCGGCTTTGCAGGCGCGCGGCGCGACCGTTCGAGAGTTGCTCGACGACCTGACGGAGCGCTTCCCCGCCTTGCGCGAGCGCATCTATCCAGAGGGTGAGCTGGCGCAGTTCGTCAACGTCTACGTCGAAGGCGAGGACGTTCGTACCCAGGATGGCTTGGACACCTCGGTCGAGAACGACGCCACGGTCATCCTCCTACCGGCCATGGCCGGTGGTCGCCTCGCTCCCCTGGCCAGCGCGCGCTCCCAGCCGGCGAAGCCGGTCTCCGCCGCCTCCGCCCGCTGGCGGCGGATGGAGCGCGAGCGGGGCTTGTCGTGACTCTAAGACGCGTAGCGTTTGCGCCCCGCTCGCTTGCCTCCTTTGCCAGCGAACGGCCAGGGAACCGAGGCTGAGTCGTCGCCGGCGCGTAGCGTCCTCGACCTGATCGGGCGGACGCCGCTCGTCGAGCTCACGCGGCTGACGCCGAAGCCCTCCGTCCGACTCTTCGCGAAGCTCGAAGGCCAGAACCCGACCGGCTCAATCAAGGACCGCGTCGCGCTCGCGATGATCGAGGCGGCCGAGGCGTCCGGAGAGCTCGAGCCCGGCCGGGCGCTGCTGGAGCCGACCAGCGGCAACACGGGCATCTCCCTCGCCCTGGTCGCACGGATCAAGGGCTATCCGCTGACGTGCGTCGTGCCCGAGAACGTGACCGAGGAACGGCTGCGCCTACTGCGGTTCTACGGCGCCGAGATCGTCACCTCGCCGGGAGCGGAAGGATCGAACGGCGCCGTGCGCGCGGCACTCGAGCTCGCCGCGGGCGAGCCGAGCTACTTCGTTCCGTTCCAGTACGGAAACGAGGCCAACCCTCGCGCGCACTACGAGGGCACTGGTGCAGAGATCGCCGAGGAGCTCGACCGGGTCGACGTGCTCGTCGCGGGATTGGGCACGGGCGGGACGCTGATGGGCGCCGGCCGCCGGCTCCGCGAGTCGTTCCCAGACATCACTGTCGCCGCCGCCGAGCCGCTTCCGGGCGATCCGGTCATGGGGTTGCGCTCGCTCGAGGAGGGCTACATCCCTCCGATCCTCGACGTCTCGCAGCTCAACCGAAAGCTGCTCGTCTCGAACGGTGAGGCCGTCGAGGGCATGCGAGCATTGCTCGAAACGGAGGGGCTCTTCGCCGGGGTCTCGTCGGGGGCCGTCGCCCACGTAGCCCACCGACTCGCGGAGGACCTTGCCGAGGGCGTTGTTGTCACGATTCTCGCGGACGGGGGCTGGAAGTACCTGTCTGCCCCGCTCTGGGAAGCCGCGGACGTCGAGCGGGCGATGGAACACGCCGTCTGGTGGTAGTCCCCGAAGAGATCCGCGGACAGCTGCTCGCACACGCCCGCGCGGAGGCGCCGAACGAAGCCTGCGGCTTGATCGCATTCCGCCATTCCGTCGCGGAGCGCTATCTCCCCGGTAGCAATCGGCTGAGGAGCCCCTACAGGTTCGAGCTCGAGCCGAAGGACCCGAGCGACTTCTTCCTCGAGGATCAGGGTTACGATCTGGCCGTCTTCCATTCGCACCCCGAGACAGAACCGCGGCCGTCGCGAACGGACATCGAGAACATCGGGCTCTGGGAAGGACGGCCGTACCTGATCCTCGGTCTGGCGAGCGGCGAGCTCGCCGGCTGGCGGATCCAGGACGGCAGCGTCGAACCTCTTCCGCTGGAGTGAGCGGCAGCGCCTCGATCGTCGGCGCCGGGATCTTCGGCGCATCCCTCGCCTATCGCCTGGCCCGCGACGGCTGGAGGGTGACGCTGTACGAGCGCCACGAACCGGGCCATGCGGGCGCGGCCTCCGGAGGCGACTCCCGGCTGCTCCGCTACGCACACGGCTCCGAGGGCTGGTACACGCGTTCTGCCTGGCGCGCACGCGAGCTCTGGCGCGAGCTTGAGGTCGAAACCGGACAAGAGCTGCTGGTCGAAAGCGGGATCGCGTGGTTCGCGCGGTCGGAATCGGGCTGGGAGGCCGAGAGCGAACGCGTGCTCCGCGCCGAGGGAATTCCGGTCGAGCGGCTGGAGCCGGACGCAGCGCGCGACCTCTTCCCGTCTTTCGAGCCGGGCGATCTCCGCTTCGTCCTCTGGGAGCCGTCGGCGGGAGTCCTCGGGGCGCGCGCGGCGACATTGGCCACCGTCGAGGCGGCCGAGCGCGCCGGTGTGCGGCTCATTAACGACGTGGTCCGGCCGGGCACGGTTCAGGCGGACCTCGTCGTCTGGGCCGCGGGCGCGTGGCTGCAGGAACTGCTCGACGTGCCGATCCGGGTCACGAAGCAGGACACGCTCTACTTCGCCGCAGACGGCTGGGGCACCCCGCCGGTGCCGGCGTGGGTCGACTACGACCAGGCGATCTACGGCCACGGAGATCTCGACGGGCTCGGGGTCAAGGCCGCACCCGATGCCGAGGGTCCGCCGTTCGACCCCGAGCACGGCGAAAGAATCGTCTCCGCAGGCACGGAGCAGGCCGCCCGCGCCTACCTCGCCGAGCGCTTCCCCGCCCTGCGTGACGCGCCGCTGACCCACGCAGTCGTCTGCCAGTACGCGCTCACGACCGACACGAACTTCGTGCTCGCGCGACGGCCGGGTAGCGAACGCGAGTGGATCCTCGGCGGCGGCTCCGGCCACGGCTTCAAGCACGGTCCCGCGCTGGCCGAGTACGCGGCCCGGGTCGTCACGGGTCAGGAAGAGCCCGAAGAGCAGTTCGGGCTCGGCCCGCGTGAGCGCAGACCGAGCCTCCGAACCGCCGGAACTACTTGACCGTAAACGACCCCTTCATGCCTGCGAACTCGTGCGGGTCGCAGTAGTAGGTGTAGCGACCGCGCTTCAGGGTGATGATCACCGTCTTGGTGCCCTGGAAGAACGAGTCGGTGATCATCCTGTTGTTCATCCCCGGGCCCCGCATGTGGAAGTCGTGAACCCGCTCTCGGTCGCGAACGGTCAGCCGGTATTTCCCGGGCTTCAATCTCGTGACCCGCTTGCCGGCCTTCTTCAGCGTGATCACCGATTCGGGCCCGGTCGTACCGATCAAGGTCGTCACCGTCGTCGAGGCGGGCGCGGATAGAGCCGAGACCAGCGCGATTCCGGCCGCTCCTGCGATCGCGATCAGTAGCAGGCGTCGGATCACGCTTCCGACAGTAACTCGCTATCGATTACAGGTCTAGTTCGGTTACTTGACCGTGAACGTCCCCTTCATGCCGATCGACCTGTGCGGCGTGCAGAAATACGTGTAGGTCCCGCGCTTCAGCGTCACCGTCGCGCTCCGGGTGCCCTTGAAGGCCAGGCCGGTGATCCTCTTGTTCCTGATCCCGGGGCCGGTGAGCACGAAGTCGTGCTGGGTCGACTTGTCGGCGACGGTGATGGTGTAGCTGCCTGGCCGGAGCGTCTTGACCTTCACGCCGGCCTTCTTGAGGGTGATCGTAAATCCGGGGCCCGTCGTCCCGCTGAGCCTCGTGGCGCTGATGAGCGCAAAAGCCGTCGGTGGCACGACCAGCGCCGCGACGGCAAGTAAGGGCAGAAGGCGTCGCATCGATTCCACTCCTTTGGTTGCTGACAGACTTTTAGTTCTACGTGAAAGACCTCCCCTCCGGATGGCTCGAAGTCAACGGCGCACTGGAGCGCGAGTTCCAGTTCGCCGACTTCGCCGAAGCCCTGGCGTTCGTGAATCGGGTGGGCGAGGCCGCCGAAGCAGCGGACCACCATCCCGACATCGAGATCCACTGGAACCGCGTCAAGCTGCGGTGGTGGACGCACGTCACCGGCTCGATCACCGACCGCGATCGCGAGCTGGCCGCGCGGACGAGCGAGCTAGTCTAGGGAGTGGCGGCCGGAGCCGGCGCGGCAGGCTCTTCCTTCGCGCCGCGCAGCCGGTAGTAGAGCAGCGTCCACGTGACGGCGATGAACGGCGTCACCAGCGTCCCGCTGATCACGTTTGAGAGGAACGTCCCCAACCAATCCGCGAAGGGAATGAGGACGATTTCGAGGGCAATGCTGAACCCGATGATGATCAGGATCGTGAGCACGATGACGCCGAAGACGCCCCAGCCGTAACCACGGACGAGCTCGCGGCTTCGACTGAAGGCTTGGCCCGCTCGGCGTTGCTCGAGGACGATCACGGGAATGATCAGCACCCACCAGGTCATCAGCACGAGGCCGGGCACGATCAGGAGCACGAGCCCGAGGGCGATGCCGATGCCGGCGAGGATGCCGCCGACGATGATCGCGGCCAACTGCGGCCGAACCCGGTCGAACGTTTCCTGAAGCGAGAGGTCGGCGCGACCGTCGCGCACGTCCTCGACGGCCTTCACGAGGGCGCCCTGAACCCAGAAGACGGCCACGAGCGAGACTACTGCCGCGAGGAGCCCGGCCAGCCAGTCCTCGAGGATCGCCGCCAGTAGCAGGGCGATGAGGGCGACCGCAACGTAGACGACGAACGAGAACGTCAGGAGGTGTCGCCAGTGGCTCTTGTACAGCCCCCAGGCCTCGCCGAGCACACCTTGCGTCGGGCTCATGGCGTGACCCTAACGCCTGGCGGCATCGCGGATCGCGTAGACGATCTCGTCGAGCTCCTGGTCCTTCGTGAGGCAGGCGACGGCACCGGCCGCCTGCAGCGCCTCCATCTCGCGGGGATTCGCCGACGCGGTCAGGCAGACGACGGCGACGTCGGGGCACGCCTTCCGCAGCGCTGCAGTGGCCTGGACGCCGTCCAGGCCTGGAAGCCGGTAGTCCATGACGACGACGTCAGGCGCGTACTCCTTGCAGAGCGCGACGACGTTGTTCCCGTCTTCGACGGACGCGACGACCTCGACCTCAGAGCGCAGGCCGAGCAGGAGCTCGAGCGCCTCGCGGAAGACCTGGTTGTCCTCGACCAGGGCGACGCGGACGACGTCTAGAGTGCCTTCTGGACCTTCCCGGCTTTCAGGCACCGGGTGCACACGTAGGCGCGCGTCGGCGTCCCCTTGATCAGAACGCGAACCCGCTGAAGATTCGGGTCGAAGCGGCGCTTGGTGGCGACCATCGAGTGGCTCCGGTTGTTGCCGAACCCCGGCTTCTTCCCGCAAATGGAGCAGACCCTGGACATGAGCGGCCGGGAGTGTAGCTAACCGCTATCTCGCGGCCGCACGGAGATGCTGGAAGAGGCCCGCCATCTCCAGGGCTCCGCGAACGGCGTCGGTGGCACGGTCGATGCGCGCCTCGGCCTGCTCGAGCGACTCGGTCGTCAGCACGCCGAACGACACCGGTACGCCGGTCTCGATCGCCGCCAACTGCAGCCCGCTCGCCGCCTCGCCCGCGACGTAGTCGAAGTGCGGCGTCTCGCCGCGGATCACGCACCCGAGCGCGACAATGCAGGCGTACTTCCGGGTCTTCGCGAGTGCGATCGCCGCGATCGGCAGCTCGAAGGCGCCCGGGACGGGGACGATCGTGACCGACTCGCGCTCGACGCCGGCCTCCTCGAGCTCGTCCAACGCGCGCTGGAGCAGCCGGCTCGTGACTCCGCCGTTGAACTTGGCCACGACGACGCCGACGGCCTTGCCGCTGCCACCCTTCGAGCCGGTGAGCACCTTGTAGCCGGACGGAACCTCGAACTGACCCGGTGCGTGTTCCGGTTGCTCTTCCGCCTGTTCCTCGTCCGGCTGCTCCTCGTCGGGCGGCCGCAGCGCCGGCAACTCGCTCACTTGCCCTCCGTGCTGAAGCGGAGGTCCTGGTGGTGGAGGCGGTGGCCGAGCTTGTCGCGCTTGGTCTCGAGATAGTGGCGGTTCTCGGCGGTCGGCGGTGTCTCGATCGGGACTTGTTCGACGACGGTGAGGCCGAACCCTTCGAGCCCGGTGATCTTCTTGGGGTTGTTCGTGAGGATCCGGATCGTCGTCAACCCGAGGTCGGCGAGGATCTGGTTCCCGATCCCCCACTCACGGGCGTCCGCGGGAAACCCGAGCTCGAGGTTGGCCTGGACGGTGTCCAGCCCGGCCTCCTGCAGCTCGTAGGCCTTGAGCTTGTTGAGCAGTCCGATCCCGCGCCCTTCTTGTGCCAGGTAGAGCAGGACGCCATGGTCCTCGGCGCTGATCTGCGCGAGCGCCTGCTCGAGCTGCTCGCCACAGTCGCAGCGCAGCGAATGGAAGACGTCGCCGGTGAGACACTCGGAATGGACGCGCACGAGCACGTTCTCCTCGCCCCCGACCTCTCCCTTCACGAGTGCGACGTGGTGCTTGCCGCTGAGCGCCTCGCGAAAGGCGACGGCCGTGAAATCGCCGTAGGCAGTCGGAAGGCGGACGGAGACGGTGCGCTCGACAAGCTTTTCGGTGCGGCGGCGGTACTCGATCAGGTCGGCGACCGTGATCAGCTTGATGTCGTGGCGCTCGCAAAACTCGACGAGGTCGGGCACGCGCGCCATCGTCCCGTCCTCGTTCATCACCTCGCAGACCACTCCGGCCGGGATCAGACCGGCCAGCCGGGCGAGATCGACCGCCGCCTCGGTCTGGCCGGTGCGCTCGAGCACGCCGCCGGGCTTGGCGCGCAGCGGGAAAACATGACCCGGCTGGACGAGGTCATGGGCTCCCCGGTGTGGGTCGATCGCCGTCTGGATGGTGCGCGAGCGGTCTGCGGCGGAAATCCCGGTCGTCACTCCCTCGCGGGCCTCGATCGAGACGGTGAAGGCGGTCTGGAGCGGCGCCTCGTTGTTCTCCGCCATCGGTCGCAGCCCGAGCTCGTCGCAGCGCTCCGGAGTCAGGCAGAGGCAGATCAGCCCGCGGGCGTGCGTCGCCATGAAGTTAATCGTCTCGGGAGTCGCAAACTGCGCCGCGATCGTCAGATCGCCCTCGTTCTCCCGGTCTGCGGCGTCGACGACGACCACGAACTTGCCGTCGCGGATGTCCTCGATCGCCTCTTCGATCGTGGCCAGGGCGGTGTCCTCGCTGGTTGCCACCAAGCTAAATCGTAACGGGGGGAAGTAGTTTCTCCACGTACTTGGCGAGGAGGTCTGCCTCGAGATTGACGACGTCGCCCGGCTTCAGGCCGCCGAGAGTCGTTACTTCGAGGGTATGCGGAACGAGAGCGACCTCAAAGGAATCTTCGGCGACGGCGGTGAGCGTGAGCGCGACCCCGTCCAGCGCGATCGAGCCCTTCTCCACGCAGTAGCGCAGGATCCCGGGCGGCGCCTCGATCGTGAGCCGCTCGCCCTCGACTGAGCGCACGCGCCCGACGCCGTCGACATGGCCCTGGACGTAATGCCCGCCCAGCGGCTGCCCCGCCTCCACCGCCGGCTCGAGGTTGACCTCGGCTCGGTAGGGCCTGGCTCGATCGATTGTTTCCGCCATCACGTCGAAGGCAAGACGCCCGTCCGAGGCGTCGACGACGGTCAGGCAGGTGCCGTCGACGGCGATCGAGTCGCCGACCGCCGGGGCCAGGCCCGACTCAACGAGAAGACGCCCTTCCTCGAAGGACACGACCCGAGCACGCTCGCGCACGATGCCAGTGAACATGGTTAGAGGCTACTGCCCGAGCGCGATCGCCTCGATCGTCTCGCGGATGAGCGGCTGCAGCTGCGCCGGCGAGACGTCGGCGGCCGCGATCTCCTGGCGAAGCTCGTTGACGAGACCGGCCGCGACGGGCCCCAGCTCTCCGGGATCGGCGAGCGCCTGCTGCACGTCCTCGAGCTCGGCGTTTCCAGCCAGGAACCAGGAGAGCGTCTGGACAACGTCGTCAGGGCTCGTGGACATAAGCGCTCAGAACAACGTCCTCACCGACGGGCCGCGCCTCGAAACGCGTCAACCGGCGGGGCACGACGGGTTCGGTGAGCAGGGCGGGGCCTGCTCCCGAGACCCTTGGAGCCACGAAGACCAGCACTTTGTCCACGAAGTCCTCGCGGAAGAACGCCGCCGCGAGAGTCGGCCCACCCTCGAGCAGCAGCGACTGGACGCCTTCGCCTGCCAGCGTGGTGAGCTCGTCCGCAAGCAGGCCGGCTCGGAGCTCGAGCGCTGACCCCTCGGGGAGTGGGCCCTTGCCGAACGCCAGGCGACGAGGTTGCCTCGTCGCCACCACGTCGCGGGCATCCAACCGGGGTGAATCGGCGCGCACAGTGCCCATCCCGACCGCGACGGCGTCTGAGTCTGCGCGCAAGCGGTGCACCAGCCGGCGGCTCTCGTCGCCAGAGATCCAGCGCTCTCCCGGAATGCTCAGGCGGCCGTCCAGCGTCATCGCCGCCTTGTAGGTGACGAACGGCCGGCCTTGCGAGACCCACGTGCGCCACGCTTCGTTCTGAGCGCGAGCCTCGAAGCTGTCGACGAGCTCGACCTCGACGCCGGCCGCCCGTAGCTCCTCGAGGCCGCCTCCGGCTTTGGGGTTCGGGTCGATTGCGCCCGCGACGACTCGCGCGATGCCGGCCTTCAGCAGGGCTGCCGTGCACGGCGGCGTGTCGCCGTGATGGGTGCACGGCTCCATCGTGAGGTACATCGTCGCGCCGCTCGCCCGTTCGCCCGCAGCCTCGAGCGCCACGATCTCCGCGTGGGGGCCGCCCTTGCGCTCATGCCAGCCCTCGCCGACGACGTCCCCCTCGCGGACGACGACGGCGCCGACCATGGGATTGGGACGGGTCGTCCCCTGCCCGCGCTCCGCCAGCTCGAGCGCCCGCGCCAGCATCACGTCAGCTCGGCGAGGTCGCGATACGCCTGGGCGATGTCCGGCTCACCGAAGATGCTCGTGCCCGCGACGAGCAGGTCTGCGCCCGCACCACGCAGCCGCGGAACGTTGTCGCGGCCGACACCCCCGTCGACCTGGACGTGCTTTCCGTCGGGCAGACGGTCGCGCAGGCGCTCAATCCGGCCGAACGCTTCGGGCATCAACGCCTGGCCCGAATAGCCGGGGTTGATGCTCATGCACAGCACGAGGTCGACCGGCTCAGCCACATCGGCCGCCTGCTGCGGGTCGGTCTGGGGATTGAAGGCGAGGCCAACCCCGAGGCCGTGGCCACGCGCCTCCGCCGCGAGCGCTCCGACGTCCTCGGCGACCTCGCAGTGGAAGGTGACGCTGTCGCCGCCGGCCTTCGCAATCGCCTCGAAATGGCGCTCCGGCTGCTCGACCATCAAATGGCAGTCGAGCCGCCCGCCTGCGCGATGGACGACCGGCGAGATCCACTGGAGCACGATCGGCCCGATGGTGACCGGCGGGACGAAGTGCCCGTCGCCGACGTCGAAGTGGAAGATCCGCGCTCCCGCGTCCAGCAGCGTCTCGATCTGCTCGCCGAGGCGCGAGAAGTCGGCCGCGTAGAGCGACGGCTCGACCTCGGGGCCACGGACCCACTCATCCCATGCCATCTGCCGATCTTATGGACGGCCGCACCGGCAAAGGGGACGGGCACGCCGGCGAAGCCGGCATGCCCTCTAAGCGGCATCGCAAGCGATGCCTCAGCGGCACGGCCTCCATGGTCGGCGCCGCCAAGTCGGCGCCTTATGGACGGAGCCTGGCGATGAAGAAGCCCGAGGTGTGGTGCTTATGCGGCAGCGTCAGCAGGAACTCGGGGCGGCGAGGGTGCGCGAACTCGGGCCACTGCTTGCCAAGTGGCTCGACCTGGAGGCCACTCGCCTCCACGACCTCCTCGTTCTCGGCCGCGGCGATCGTACAGACCGAATAGGTGATCGAGCCATCCGGCTTGACGCGATCGGCCGCCACGCGCAGCAGCTCCAGCTGCAGCTCGGGCAGTGGCTGCGCCCGCCAGCGGAGATCCGGCCGGGACGCGAGTACTCCGAGACCGGAGCACGGCGAGTCGACGAGCACCCGGTCGAAGCCGGCCAGCTCCGCCGGTAGCTCGCGGGCGTCGGCGTTGACGACGGTGACGTTCTCGGCGCCGAGCCGCTGCGCGTTCTCCTCCAGCTCGCGCGCGCGACCGGCGTGGAGCTCGACCGCGACGACCTCGGCAGCCCGCTCGGCCAGCTGCGTCGCCTTGCCGCCCGGAGCGGCGCAGAGGTCGAGCACTCGTTCTCCCGCCTGCGCGCCCACGGCGAGCCCGGCGAGCTGGGAGCCGCGGCTCTGCGGCCAGACGAGCCCGTGTTCGAGCCAGTCCGGCTCGATCCGCGCGACCACGCGGGCCTCACCCGTGCCGACGACTCGCACGGCGGTCTCGGCGGGCTCGTTCTGGATGCGCATGAGCTCGAGCGCCTCGCCTGCGCCCCATTCCCGCCACCAGGTTTCCGCGATCCAATCGGGATAGGAGTGCTTGAGCGCCGCCTCTTGCGCGGTGCGTTCCGGCAGAGCTTCAAGGAGCTTGCGTACCTGCCCGGCAACCCGGCGGAGAACGGCGTTGACGAGGCCTGTTGCCCGTGCGGCGCCGGAGGCGCGGACGAGCTCCACGGCTTCGTTCACGCTCGCCCGCGGCGGCACGCCGCCCAGGAACGCGAGCTCGTACGCGCCGAGCCGCAGCGCCGCTCGAACCGGGACGTCGAGCGCTGCCACCGGCCGCCCGCCGATCGCCTCGAGCGCATGGTCGAGCGTCCGCACCCGCTGGATCGCGCCGTAGGCGATCCGCTGCGCGAAGGCGCGGTCGCGGGCATCGAGCTCGGCCGCTTCGCCGGCGAACGCTCGGTCGGCATACGCACCCTCCTCGAAGACCCGGACGAGTATTCGGAGCGCGACCGAGCGACTAGCGGAGGCCACGCTCGAATTCCTCAAGGGTCATGCGCCGCCGGCCTTCGGACTGGACCTCGAGGATCTCCAGTCGACCCTCGACGACACGCGAGCGCCAGACGATCACGCGGCGGCCATGGAGCACGCCGCGCGCGCCGATGTGTGGGGAGAGCGCGCGGATGCGGTTGTGCAGTTCCTCCGGCGGGCGCGACCAGTCCAGCTCGCGGTCGGCCGGGCGAATCTTCTCCGCATACGTCACCTCGCCCTGCTGCGGCGTGAATCGGAGCCGTGCGAGCACACCGTCCACGAGTTCTGGGCCCATGTCTGCCGCGCGCGTGAACACTGCCCCGGCGTCGTCGTCCGGACCGATCGGAAACCCGCCGGCGGCGCCGACCGGGCCCGCATCGAGCTCCTCGACGAGCCGGATGATCGAGACACCGGTTTTCGTGTCGCCCGCCATGATCGCGCGCTCGACCGGCGCTGCACCGCGCCAGCGAGGCAGGAGCGAGGGATGGACGTTGAGCCAGAGCGCCCGCTCGAGCAGCTCGCTGGGGATCATCGCGCCGTAGGCGGCTACGACGACCGTGTCCACTTCCAGCTCTCCCAGCTCCACGGGTCGCTCGGGTTGCCGCACCTCGATCCCGAGCTCCTCGGCGACCTCCTTCGCGGGCGGAGGGCTCAGCTGCCGGCCGCGTCCTTTCGGCCGGTCGGGCCGCGTCAGCAGATACGCGACGTCGTGGCGTTTCGCGAGCCAACGCAGCACGTCCGCGCCGAACGGCGCCGTCGCGGCGACCGCGAGCCACACGCCGGCTAACCCGGGGTCAGCATCGCGCGCGGCCGAAGGACGCCGAGCGCTTCTTTGCGCGCTTCCTCGGTCGTCCGCTCGAGGATCAGCACGCCGTCGAGATGATCGAGCTCGTGCTGCGCGATCCTGGCTCCGAGGTCGGTGAGCTCCAGCGAGAGCTCGTTACCGTCGGGGTCGCGGCCCTCCACCTGTAGCGAGATCGCCCGTTCCACGGGCACCTGCACGCCCTGCATCGAGAGGCACCCCTCGGCATCGACGACCATCTCCTCACCTCGCTCGGCGACGACCGGGTTCACGACCGCGATCGGCTCGCTCTCGGCCTCGGGGTAGAACACGAAGACGCGGCGCAAGACCCCGACTTGATTCGCGGCCAGCCCTGCACCGTTGGCGTCGCTCATCAGCTGCAGCATGCGCTCGACGAGCCGCGCGAGATCCTGGTCGAACAGCTCCACTTCTCCCGCGCGCATCCGCAACACGGGATCCGGGTACTGCCGGATCTGCGCGAGCGCAGCCCGGCGCAGCGCTTCCTGCTGCGGATCGAGCTCGTCGTTTCGGACCTGTCCCGCGTCCTCGGCCATCGGCTGACTATGTAATCAGAGCCCTTGCGGATCGACGTCGACGACCGCGTTGACGTCGGCGCGGCGCATCGCGGGCGCGGCGGCCGCGAGGAGCTGCGCGATCCGAGCTGTGACCGGCCGCGGGTTCGCGGTCTTCGCCAGGAGCTGCGCACGATGGCGGCCGCGCAGCCGGAGCAGCGGCGCGGGCCCCAGCACCTCGTTCTCCATGCCGCCGGCGATCTCCTCGAGCAACGTCAGCGGCTCTCGCGCCTCCGGCCCGGACGCGACCACCCGGACGAGATGCCGGAAGGGCGGATAGTCGAGCTCTCGCCGCCGCTCGAGCTCCTCGGTCAGGAAGCGTCCGACGTCGTGCCTCGCCGCGTGGACGATCGGGCGGGCGTCCGGCTGAAAGGTCTGGACCAGCACACGGCCCGGCGCGTCGCGGCCACTGCGGCCGGCAAGCTGCGTCAGGAGCTGGAAGGTGCGTTCCTCGGCGCGGAAGTCGGGCATGCCGAGTCCCGTATCCGCATCGACAACGGCCGCGAGCGCGACTCCACCGAAGTGGTGTCCCTTGGCGACCATCTGCGTCCCGACCAGCACCGCGCGCTCGGCGGCCGCGAAGCGGCGGAGCGCGGCGGCGAGCGCGCCGGGGAGGCGCACGGAGTCGGCGTCCAGACGGATGCGCTCGAGCTCCGGCAGCTTCTCCGCGAGCTCCCGTTCGAGCCGCTGCGTCCCGGCGCCGATCCGAGCCAGCTCGCCCGAGCCGCATTCCGGACAGGTCGGACCCGTCTCTTCGCTCCAGGAGCAGTGGTGGCAGTGAAGGCGATCGTCCGTGTGGAGGACAAGCGCCACGTCGCAGTTCGGGCAGCGCCTCGTCGCTCCGCAGGAGCGGCAGTGGATCGCCGGCGCGACGCCGCGGCGGTTGAGCAGCAGGATCGCCTTGCCGCCGTTCTCCGCAATCGCGCCGAGCTCGGCGAGCAGCGGCGCCGACAGTGGGTAGCCCGCCTCGCGGCGGAGGTCGACGACCCGTACCGGCGGCAAGGGGCCGGCGAGCCGTCCGCCGAGCTCGAGCCGCTCGAGGCGCGCCCAGCTCTCCGGTCGGGGCGTCGCCGACCCGAAGATGGCGACGGCGCTCTCCAGCGCCGCCCGCTTCGCGGCCACTGTGCGCGCGTCGTAGCGTGGATCGGACTCCTGCTTGTACGCCTGGTCGTGCTCCTCGTCGACACAGATGACGCCGACCCGAGCGAGCGGAGCGAAGACCGCCGAGCGGGCGCCGACCACGATCGGAGCCGCGCCGCTGGCGATCCGCTGCCGCTCGTCCCGGCGTTCGGCTTCGGTCAGGCCGGAATGGAGAATCGCAACGCGATCGCCGAACCGGGCCCGGAGCCGGCCGACACTCTGCGGCGCCAGCGCGATCTCCGGGACGAGCACGATCCCCGTCCGGCCGCGCTCGAGCGCGGCAGTGCAGGCCTGGATGTAGACCTCAGTCTTGCCGCTCCCGGTTGCGCCATAGAGGAGAAAGTTGCCCCCGGCAGTGTCGAGAGCGCCGGTGATGCGGTGGAGCGCACTCCGCTGCGACTCCGAGAGGACGGCAGGCTCGGTCTCTCCCGTGAGCCCGTCGCGGGCGGCCGGGGACTCCCGCTCGCCTCTAGCCTTGCGCTTGACCGGCGCGACCAGCTCGAGCGCCCGTGCGGGGGTGGAGCCGTAGTAGTCCGCGACCCACAGCGCGAGGTCGACGAGCGGCTCGGGCAGCGAGTCGACGACGTCGCCGACCGGCGCCGTCTTGATCCCGACCGGAGCCGCCTCCTCCAACCCGACGACAACACCCCGCCGCGACGCGCCGTGGAAGCGCAGCGAGACCACCGAGCCCTTGCCGACCTCGGGCGGCACCTCGTAGGTGAAGGGACGAGCGACCGCCCGAGAGGCGACGAGCGGGTACACCGACGCGTAGCGGGGCGGCACCCCGCCAGCCTAGTGGCGGGTCAGGCTGCTCTTTGTGGCTGCTTCGGAGCTCCGCCGCGCAGATAGAGCCAGATCGCCGGAACAACGAATACGGCGAGAACACTGACCTGCAGCAGCATGCTTTCGGGCAGCAGGCCAGCTTCCGCCAGTTCGTGCACGCCGCCGAAGAGCAGCCAGGCCGCGAACGCGAGCAAGAGCAGGCTGGTGAGCGTGAAGAAGCGACGGAGATCGAGTCGCGAGCTGCCCTTGTAGAAGAGGTAGCCGAGCCCGAAGGCTGCGATGAGGCCGAGGGTGCCGCCGACCAGCGAGACCGCGGTATTTGAATTCTCCACCGTGCCGAGCAGGAAGAGCGCCGTCTCCAGGCCCTCGCGTAGAACGCCGACGAAGGCGACGGCGGCAAGGCCAAAGGTGGATCCGACTGCCAGCGCATCCTCGACCCGAGACTCGAGGTGCCTGCGGATCGTCCGCGCCTGACTCCGCATCCAGAAGACCATCCAGGTCAGCAACGCCGCGGCGGCGAGCATGATCGAGCCCTCCCAGATTGCCTCCGCACGGCCCTCGAACTCGGTCCCGATCGCGTAGAGCGTGATACCGGCGGTGACGCTGATGGCCGCGGCGGACAGAGCGCCGAGCCAGACGACCCAGAATCCGTCTCTCCGGCCGGTGCGATTCAAGAAGGCAAGTACGATCCCTACGATCAGCGAGGCTTCGAATCCCTCGCGGAGCGTCACGACTGCAGCACCCAACTACGATCTCCCTTCCGAGCTTTGTAAGGCGTACCTTACACCGATCCTATGACACAACGCCACTCTGTCGACGAATATCTCGAAACGATCTACTTCCTTGCGTTTCCGATCGGGGAGTACGCGCCTGCCGGACCGCGATCGCCGACCCTGAACTCACGCGTCGCAGAGATGCTCGGGGTCTCGCGGGCGTCGGCCGGGGAGATGCTGAAACGCCTGGAGAAAGACGGTCTGATCCGACGGGGTGCACACAAGGAGGCGCTGCTCACGCGCAAGGGGCGCGTACGGGCGGAGCGCGTTGTTCGCAAGCACCGGATCATCGAGCGCTTGCTCACCGACTTCATGGGCTACACAGCCGCAGAGGCGCACGTCCATGCGGACGAGCTCGGCGACACGTTCACGGACGAGATGATCGAGCGGGTGGCCACACGACTCGGCAACCCGGAGCGCTGCCCGCACGGCTGGCCGGTCGATCCGGACTTCGAGCAGGCCGAGAACGCGGAGCTCAAATCCCTCGCCGAGCTCGAAGAAGGCTCGAAGGCGACGATCGTTCGCCTCGCTGAGCACGACGGCGAGCTCTTGCACTGGTTTTACGACCAGGGTTTCGAGCCCGGGCGCAAACTGCAGATGCGCGCGGCGGACCAGGCGTCGGGCCGGTTTCGCGTCAAGCTCGACGGACGCGAAGAGACGATCGCCGAAAAGGCGGCGGCCGGCCTTTTCGTCAGGCCTTCGTAGCCGCAAGCAGGCGCGCCAGCGCCGCGGCGTCGAGCTCGCCGCGGTTGCGTGCCAGTGCGATGAGGGCGGCTTGCTTGGTCACGGGCCTCAGCGTTCGGAGGCCGACGCCGCAGTCCTCCTAAACCGTCGCCTTCTCGTCGATCCCGGCGGCGGCGCGCAGCTCGTCGGCCTTGTCGGTGCGCTCCCACGCGAAGTCGTGGTCGTCGCGCCCGAAGTGGCCGTACGCGGCCGTCTTCGCGTAGATCGGGCGCCGGAGATCGAGGTCGCGCAAGATCGCCGCGGGGCGCAGGTCGAAGTGCTCGCGAACGAGCTCCTCGAGCTGTTCGACCGGCCGCTTCTCGGTTCCGAACGTGCGCACCGCGATGGAGACCGGATGCGCGACGCCGATGGCGTACGCGACGTTGACCTCACAGCGATCCGCGAGGTCGGCCGCGACGAGGTTCTTGGCGACGTACCTCGCGGCGTAGGCGGCCGAGCGGTCGACCTTGGTCGGGTCCTTGCCCGAGAACGCGCCCCCACCGTGCCGCGCCGCGCCGCCGTAGGTGTCGACGATGATCTTGCGGCCAGTCAGGCCCGTATCGCCCATCGGGCCGCCGAGCACGAACTTGCCCGTCGGGTTGACGTAGACGAAGTCGCGGTCGTCGTAGAGCCGCCGCTCGTCGTAGAGCCGCGGATCGAGGATCGGATGGAGAACGTGTTCGATGACGTCCTCCTTGATCGTCTCGGCGTCGACGTTGTCCGCATGCTGCGTCGAGACGAGCAAGCGCACGACCTCGACGGGAACCTGGCGGTCGTGCTCGTCGACCTCGTAGCGGACGGTCACCTGCGCCTTGCCGTCTGGGCGCAGGTACTTGAGTTGCTCCGACTTGCGCACGCCGGCGAGGCGCCGGGCGATCTTGTGCGCGAGCATGATCGGCAGCGGCATCAGCTCCGGCGTCTCGCGCGTCGCGTACCCGAACATCATTCCTTGGTCGCCGGCGCCGATTCGGTCCAGCGGATCGTCGTCGCCGGGATCGTGCTGGAGCTCGTACGACTGGTCGACGCCCAGCGCGATGTCTGGCGACTGCTCGTCGATCGCGACCACGACGCCGCAGGTATCCGCGTCGAAACCCCACTCCGAGTGCGTGTAGCCGATCTCCGTGACCCGCTCGCGCACCAGCCGGGGGATGTCGACGTAGGTCTCGGTCGAGATCTCACCGGCGACGACGACGAGTCCGGTGGTGATCAGCGTCTCGCAGGCGACGCGGCCCATCGGGTCGTCGGCGAGCACGGCGTCGAGCACCGAATCCGAGATCTGGTCGGCGATCTTGTCCGGGTGGCCCTCGGTGACCGATTCGGACGTGAAGAGGAACTCGCGCGCCATAGCGGCCGCGAACGCTAGTCGATTTCGAGGACAGCGAGGAAGGTGTTCAGGTTTCCCTCCTAGGTGCCGTCCGCGCCGAGCGACCGCAACGGCTCGAGGTTGCGGCTTACCTCGAGCGGGATCTGGTCGCCGGACGGGGATGGCGCACGAAGTCGGCTATCAGATGACCGATCGCCCGACCCGCGAGCGCGTCGCTGGCGGTACGGTGGGCAAGCAGGAGACGTGATTACCCTCGGGCGCACCGTCCTGCGGGTCAGCACCATTGGTCTCGGGCTGGCGGCCCTCGGCCGACCCGGTTACATCAACGTCGGCCACGGCGAAGATCTGGGCAGCCAGACCGATGTCGCCGCAATGGAGCGCAACGCGCACCGGGTGCTCGAAGCGGCTTTCGCCGGCGGCGTGCGGTATCTCGACGCCGCCCGCTCGTATGGTAAGGCGGAAGCCTTCGTCGCTTCCTGGCTCGAGCGGCGCGGGCTGCGTCTGGGCGAGGTGACCGTTGGATCGAAGTGGGGCTACACCTACACCGCCGGCTGGCGCGTCGACGCCGACCCGGCAGAGGTCAAGGACCTGTCGGCGGCCAGACTGCGCCGGCAGCTCGCTGAGAGCCGTGCCCTGCTGGGGCCGCACCTGCGCCTCTACCAGATCCACTCGGCCACGCTGGAAAGTGGGGTGCTCGAGGACCGCGCGGTTCTCGAGGAGCTGCGACGCCTGCGCCAGGAGGGGTTGTCGGTCGGCGTCTCGGTGACCGGGCCTCAGCAGGCGGGGACAATCCGGCGAGCGCTGGAGGTCGGCATCTTCGACACGGTCCAGGCAACCTGGAACCTCCTGGAGCGCTCTTCCGGCGCTGCGCTCGCAGAGGCGCATGCAACGGGGCTCGGAGTGATCGTCAAGGAGGTCCTCGCCAACGGTCGTCTCACCCTGCGCGGCGGCGACTCCCTCCTCGCGAAGATCGCGAGGGAGCGGGGCACTACGCCAGACGCGGTTGCGCTCGCGGCCGTGCTCGCTCAGCCCTGGGCCGACGTCGCGCTCTCGGGGGCGACGACAGTCGAGCAGCTGCGGAGCAACCTCGCCGCGCTCGACCTCGGCTATGACGAAGAGCTCGACCGCCAGCTCACCTCGCTCGCCGAGGAGCCGACCGAATATTGGTCGACCCGGGCAGCGCTGCCCTGGAATTAGCCGGTACGCGGAAGGCGGCGGTCGACGAGCCCCTGCTCCAGAAACCAGCCGACGGTTCGACGGATCGTCTCCTCGAGCGGCGCGTAGCTGAGACCGAGCTCGCGCTCGGCCCGCGATCCGTCGTAGGAGTGGCCGTGGAGCGCCGTCCGTACCAGGTCGCGGCAGACGCGTGGGGTGCTCCGACGCAGCCGGGCCGCCGTTTCGACGGCGACGGCCGCCGCCGTCGCGACGGCAGGCGGCAAGGCACGGACCGGCTCGTCGATGCCGGTCAGGCGTTCGAGGAGCTGGATGCCCTCTCGCACGGTGACAGTCGCTCCACTGAGGACGTACCGCTCCCCCGGCTCCCCTCGGACCTCAGCGAGTAGGTGGCCCTCGGTGCAGTCGGCGATGTCCACGAGGCTGATCGTGGAGTCGACGATCGCCTTCAGCTTCCCATTCAGGTAATCGAGCAGGAGCTTGGTAGAGCCCGTTGCGCGGCCGGGACCTTGGACGGACGCCGGATTCGCGCAGATGACCTCGATCCCCGTCACGCGCGCCGCACGCAGCACCGCTTGCTCGGCCTCGAACTTCGAGCGCTCGTAGCTCGACAGGAACCAGCCACGGTGGGGCGAGGTCTCCGTACCCACAGTCCCGCGTGCCTCTCCGACGGCGGCGGCGGACGAGGTGTAGACGACCCGCCGGACACCCGCCGCCGCCGCGGCGTACACGACATTGCGCGAGCCCCGCACGTTGACCTCGAACAGGGGCGAGGGATCGCGGAGGCAGAGTGCATTGACACCGGCGGCGTGGTAGACCACTTCGCAGCCGCGCATCGCGGCCGTGAGCGCCTCCGCGTCGAGGATGTCGCCTCGGACAGGCTCCGCGCCCAGCGTGCGGAGCGCGTGCGCCGACTCGTCGGACCGGGCGATGGCCTTGACGATGCGGCCGTCGGCGAGGAGGCGCGCGACGATCGCCCCGCCGAGAAACCCTGTGCCGCCGGTGACTAAGGCGGCTCCGGTCAGCTCGAGCCCTCGGAAAGGGCCGACGAGAAGCGGGCGAGGTATTCGACGGCGGACAGCACCGTGATCGCCGCCGCCGCGAGCATCGCCCACTCGTCCAGAAGCAGCG